>Ga0265337_1000590_pt1 | contig 19084 bp, 19 predicted proteins | sample 42122metaG_FD_192441 | JGI IMG/M metagenome (GOLD analysis project Ga0265337, IMG submission 192441) | Rhizosphere microbial communities from Carex aquatilis grown in University of Washington, Seatle, WA, United States - 4-21-22 metaG | ecosystem: Host-associated > Plants > Roots > Rhizosphere >... | reverse complement strand
CGTCGCTCAAGAGCAGCGGGTCGCCACCGCTCAACAGCACGTCGCGGATTTCAGGGTGTTGCGCGATGTATTCGATTTGTTTGTCGAATTCGGGATGGAAGTCGTAGCCGCTGGCGTTGCTAACGAGCCGCGAACGCGTGCAGTAGCGGCAATACGCGGCGCAGCGGTCTGTGACGAGGAACAGCACGCGGTCGGGATAGCGATGAACAAGGCCGGACACGGGCGAGTGCGAATCCTCGCCGCACGGGTCGCTCATTTCCCACGACGCGGTGTGCGTCTCCTCGATGCGTGGAATGACCTGCTGGCGGATGGGACAATGCTCGTCCGCCGGATCAATCAAGTTGAAAAAATACGGCGTGATGGCCAGCGCAAGTTTGGTGTTGGCAAGTTTCGCGCCCGCGAATTCCTCCGGCGTGAGCGTGGGCATCAGCCGCTGCAATTGTTCCGGCGTCGTGATTCGATTTTTAAGCTGCCAGCGCCAGTCATTCCAGTCGGCGGCGGAAACGTCATGCCAGAAACCGCGGCCAGCGGAACGGAATTCCTTCAAAAGTCGGAGTCGGTGGTCTGATGGCGGCTCCCCGCCATTGGCCGATGATTTGTCTTCCTTCATCTTGTCTGTAGCGAACTATAAATTGGAATCCTGCCCTGTCAAGTCGACCGCTTTCGCACCCATGGCGTTCAAGCCTTATTGGAGTTTATTGGCCGGGACATCCGGTGGGGTGGCGGTTTCCATCGCCCGACGTTGCGCATCGAGCGCCTCCAGTTGTTTCACGGTATCGGCGGTTTTCCTTTTCGACGGCGCAACACCGTTGCGCCCGCCAAGATAACCGGCGAGCGCGCGGCGATAGGCGGCGTTCAAACCCGCAAATTCCGGGGCCATGCGCCACTGCGCCAATGCGAGGTCGCGCAGCTTGATTTGGAGGATGACCGTTTGCCGGTCGAAATCGAAATTGCGGATGACGGCCTGCAGCGAAATGGCCGCATGCACGGGCAGATTGGTTGGCGCAGAACGCATTTCCACCGGCACGCTCAAAATTTCGTCGAGCTTGTCGCGGCTGGCGTCGCGCGCGGCGAAGCTGACGGCTTGCAGCGCCCACCATTTTTCGAGATCAACCGGCTGTGGAAAATCCGCGCGGAACGCGGTGCGAAAGGCGGTCTGCCAGTTGTAGCAACGCGGCAGCATTTGGAGCATTGCACGCAAATTTTTGGCGCCATCATTCAATGCCAGCAGCTCGCTCACGAACAATTGCGCGCTGGCACGGTAGACGCCGCCGTCGTCGCCGCTCAACTGCGCGTCGTCCGGCCAGCTCAATTGCTCAACCGTCAGCGCGGGGCGGTTGTGCAACACCGGACGCGCTTTCGCGAGCGCATCCACGCCGCGCTCGACATCAATGATTTGATCTTCCCGAAGGCCGTTCACGGCATGGTTCGGCGATGACACAATCATTTCCGGGGCGTCGGAAAGCAGTTGTTGCGCCAGGCCTTCGGTGAGCCACGCGGGAAGTTCGGCGGAGCGGTCGCCGGGGTTGTCGCGGTTGGCCAGTTCCATCAGCACCGCGCCGGTGAGGGCACGGGTCAATCGCGTGCGGGACAAAACATCCGGCAGTTCGACGCGGTAGTTCCAAGCGCCGGCGAACCGCGTGGAGATGATGGCGACATTTTCGTCGGGCGATGCCGCCGGATGCAACGCGAGAACAATCCGGCCGCGCCACTGCGACATGAGATCAATGCCCAACTGGCGCCAGAGTTGTCGCTTGACGCGCTCGGCGGAAACAGCCAGCAGCGCCGGATCGAGCCGGACCATTTCGGCGTTGGTCATGATGGCGGGCTGGCGGGCGAGCGGGGAAATCTGTTGCGCCCCGATGACGGCAAACTGGCCGGAGACGCTGGTGCGTGTGGCGGCCATGTCCGGCAGCGGCGACTGGGCGCGGACGACGGCGGGAAAGAACAGCGCGGAAAACAACAACGTTGAAGCGGCCAGGCGTTCCAGCGTTAAACCGGCGCAACGCTTCAACGTTTGAATCATTTCTTTGCTGTTTTGGATTCGGCCTTTGCCGGCGCGGGTTTCACCGCGTCCTTCGCCGGTTTGGTTTCGCCGCCGGCGGGAGCGGGTGTGGCGGAGTCTTTTTTGGCCGCCTGTTTGTAGCCTTCACTGCGATAATCGGTGATGTAAAAGCCGCTGCCCTTGAAAAGCAATCCGGTCCCGGCGCTGATTTTCTTTTTCACCCGGCCGCGCCCCCACTTTTTCCGCGCGCAAAACTCCTTCGGACAGGTCCGCAACGGTGTTGCGGAAATGGAACGGACGGCCTCAAATTCATGCCCGCATTTTTCGCAAAGGTATTCGTAAGTCGGCATCGGCAATTTGCGAAGGGATTTTGCCCCGCGTCGCCGGGTCAGTTTGACGGCGGGTTGGTCGCCGCCGGCGGGTTGGTCAGCGGCGAAACGACGTGGACCGAGCCGTCCGAACCGACTTCGACGTTCAGGTTGTATGACGGCGAACCGGCGGCGGACGCGGCATGGGCGGTGGGCGGAGAGCGCTGCATGAGCAATTGTCCGCCCTTGAGCGGTTTGGTGGGGTCAATGCCGGCCCGGATCCAGGCAAGCCGCCGGGCGACGAGCAGGTCATCCCTCAATTTCCGGACCTGCGTGCGCACCTCTGCCAGATCGTTGAACTTGTGTTGGAGTTCGGCCTTTTGGGCGATCTGCCGTTTCAATTCACTGTCGAGAAACGCGTTGTTTGTCTCGGATGCGGCGAGTTGTGCCTGCGTCAAACTGATTTGCGTGTCCAGCGCGGCGATGGTGTTGGAGAGCGAACTGGCGCGCTGGTCGAGCACCTGGTTCTGGGCCTCCAAATCGGTGATGCGCCCGTTGAGGTTCGTGATTTGCAGCTGGGCGTCCTGAAGCGAGACCGTCGTGGTGGCGAGGCTGCCGGCGGTTTCGGCCAGCTGGTTGGAAAGCGCCCGCGACATTTCGCGGTTCGTGGCAAGATCGTTGCTTAAATTCAGATTTGCCTGGTTCAAATCCTCGATACTGACGTTGGCTTTGACGATTTGGTTTGAAAAATCAAGAATCGTGCTGGCGCTTGTCGCTTGCTGTGCGTCCGCCTGATGTTTAAGCACCACCACAGCGACGGCAAATCCGAAGCACGCCACGGCAAGTATGGCAATCCCTATTTTTGAATTCATAATGACTCAAGATGGCCGGACAGGGCGAATTTGACAAGCCCTCTCCGTCATTTTTGTTTCCCGCGAAAACGGGCCCGCTCCGCTTCAGGGTTTGGACGCCGCCGGCGCATTGGTTTGCGCCGACATCAGCGCTTTCAGGGCGGGATCGAGAATTTCCACGCCGGGGGTCTTGCTCAATTTTTCGATATAAGCCGGCGCCTGTTCCTGCAGTTTTTGTCTGGTCAGACCCTCTTTGACGTATTCGGCCAGGGTCATGTCGGACGATGGCAGTTTGTCGGTCAGCTTCAGCTTCCGGGCCGGTGTCTTGTCCAGCAACTGGATGATGTGATAGCCAAATTGCGTGGTGACCACGTCACTGATCTGGTTGTTGGTCAGCGAGAATGCCGCCGCCTCAAACTCCGGTGCCATGGCATGCGCCGGGTCGGCGCTGGCGCGGGCAAATGTGTATTCGCCGCCGTTGTCCTTCGAGCCGGGATCTTCGGAGTATTGTTTGACCAATGCGGCAAAATCATCGCCGGCGCGGGCGCGCTTGAGAATGTCGTCAATCTGTTTCTTCTTGGCTTTGACCTGATCGTCGGCCAGTGGCGCTTGTGTGGCGGGGTTCACCGTCAGCAGCAAAATATGCCGGACATGCGCCTGTGCCGGCATCTCGGAAGCATTCGTGTTAACGTTGTAGTATTTTTGGATTTCGGCATCCGTTGGCGCGGCGTTCAATTCACGGATCATCACCGCTGCCGCGATTCTTTGCTGGGTGATTTCGGTGCGCCAGGCATCGAATGTTTTGCCGGCGGCTTTCAGTTGCTCCTCCACCGCCGCCTGCGTGCCGAAATGTTTGATGATTTGGGCGATGTATTGGTCCGCCTCCTTTTTGCCGTCGGCTTTGTCTGCATCGGTCGCCTTCTGCAACAGAATTTGGTTCCCAATCAGGCTGTTCAACACCGTTTTTGCAAGCTCCCCCGGCGGGACCGTCTGCCCCGCGGCAGCAGCTCTGGCCTTGATGTCATCCATCACCGCGTCCAACTGGCTCTGTTTGATTTCAAAACCCTTGCCTTTGACAATCACCGGGTCGCCGAACAGCGCCGCCATCACGTCGGCCGGTTTGCTGTTGGTGACGGTGACCGTCGGCACGGTCGTCGCCGCGTCGCCGCTGGTGGCGGCTTGCGTGCGCGGCAGTCCAATCAGGGCCGTGGCCAGCACGGCGGAAAAAATCATTTTGTTTTTTGTTTTCATGTTTTGGTTTTGCTTTGACTCTTTTGGGTTCAATTCGTTCATAACTTTACCACTTTTACATTGCTGATGTCAGGGTCTTTCTGAAGTTCATCCAGGACGGCTTGCGGCGGCGCGCTGTCCAGGTTCAACACCGTCAACGCCAGACCGCCCGCGGTGTCGCGCGTCAGGCTCATGTTCGCGATGTTGACCTTGTGTCTGGCGAGCAGCGTGCCGAGATGGCCGACGATGCCGGGCCGGTCCTTGTTGTTCAACAGCAACAGTGTGCCGCTGACCGGAATCTCCACCGGCGTGCTGAACAACCGCACGATGCGCGGATTGTTCGGCGAGCCGAAAAACGTCCCTCCGGCGGAAATCAATTTGTTCCCGTTGCCGAAGACCTGGACATGCACCCATTCGTTGAACGTGACCGGCTCGTCCGATTTTTTTTCCTCGACGGTGATGCCGATGCTCGCGGCCACCGAGCGGACGTTCACGTTGTTCACGTCCTTGAGATTGCTGTTCGCCAGAAATCCGCGCAGCACCGCGCGCGTCACCGGGTCAATGTTCGGCAGCAGCCGCGCGTGGCCGCCGTAGGTGATGTAAAGGCGGTCGGCCCCCGGAGGCGAAAGTTGCGCCACCAATTTGCCCAGCGCCTCGCCCAGCGGCAGATACGGCTTCACCTGCTCGTAGGTCTTCGCGTCGAGATACGGCAAATTCACCGCATTGCGGACTTCGCCGGTGAGCAGGTAGCCTGCGATGACCTCGGCCACTTCGATGCCGCATTTTTCCTGCGCCTCGTTGGTGCTCGCGCCGAGATGCGGCGTCAAAATCAAATTCGCCTGCTTGCGATACGGATGGTCGGCGGGCAACGGCTCGACGGCGTAAACATCCAGCGCCGCGCCGCCCACCTTGCCGGATTCAAGCGCGGCAATCAGGTCGGCCTCGGAAATGATTTCGCCGCGCGCGCAATTCACGATTTTTACGCCGGGCTTCATTTTGGCGAACGCGGCGGCGTTCAGCATGTTCTTCGTCTCCGGCGTCACCGGCATGTGGACGGTGATGAAATCCGCCGCGAGATAAACCTGGTCGAGGCTGGAGGCAAATTCCGCGCCGATGGCCTTCGCGCGGTCCTCCGTCAGATAAGGATCGTAGGCGACGACACGCATTCCGAAGGCAATCGCCCGCTTGGCCACTTCCGTGCCGATGCGGCCCATGCCCAAAACGCCGAGCGTTTTCCCGGCCAGTTCCGCGCCCTGAAAAAGTTTCCGGTCCCATTTGCCCGCAACCATCGTCGCGTGCGCCTGGGGCACCTTGCGCGCGAGCGAGAGCAGCATGGCAAAGCTCAATTCCGCCGTCGTCACCGTGTTGCCGCCCGGCGTGTTCATCACCACCGTGCCGTGCTGCGTGGCGGCCTCGATGTCCACGTTGTCCACGCCCACGCCCGCGCGACCGACGACGCGCAATAGCTTCGCGGCCTCGATGACGTTTTTGGTGACTTTGGTTTCCGAACGGACGACGAGCGCGACGGCGTCCGCCACGAGCGCCAGCAATTCCGCCTCCGGCAGCCGTTTCGGCAGCACGACGACTTGGAATTCCGGCCGTTGTTGGAGCAGCGCGATGCCCTTCGGCGATATAGGGTCACAAACGACAATTTTCATGCAAAAAGGAGCGCGAGTATAGGCAGGAAACCGGGTCAGGTCAAACAATGAAATCCCTTTATTTGGATGCGCGAGGCAATGGTGGCCATCAACAAATCCCGGCTCACGAATTTTCAATATGGGCGGCGAACGTTTCTCCCTCTCCTTGGAGGAGAGGGCCGGGGTGAGGACGGTCGTTTAATCTAACTTTTTCCTGCAGATTTCACCGGGCGTGTGTATTCCGGCAATGGATGCGGCGCGCGGGTCTGCAATTCGTTGAAGATCGTATCGCGGATGGCCTGTGCATTGCGGCGCAGGTGCGAGTTCCAGAATCGCAGCGTCTTGATGCCGTGCGATTGCAGAAACTTTTCCCGCTCCACGTCGTGTTTCCGCTGGTCGGGAAAACCGTGCTGGCTGCCGTCCAGTTCCAAATTCAATTCCGCCTCTTCGCAAAAGAAATCGAGACAGTAAATACCGATGGGATGCTGGCGGCGGAATTTATAGCCGCTGAATCGCCGACCGCGCAACCAGCGCCACATGAGCTTTTCCGCCCACGTTTCCTTTTTGCGAAGCTGGCGGGCGCGTTTGATGTCGGCCATGAGTGGAGTGTAAAATGCCAAGTGGAAAAATGAAGTTTTATTCCCTCGCCCGTTCTGACGGGAGAGGGTAGCCGCAGGCGAGGTGAGGGTTTTATTTGACGACCGCCCTCATCCTGACCTTCTCCCCCAGGAGAAGGAACAGCAGGCGCACATCCTGGTTTTGCGGATGACCGTCCGGCAAATCCAGCCGCCACGGATTAGCTAATGAATTTGACCAAGAATACAACTTGACCTTGCGGGCGGGCAGGCGAATGCTGGCGACATGACCCAGAAGCCAACCCAACGTTGTTTGAAACTAGGACCGACCCCCTAACAGCCCACGATTTTTCCTTTGCTACCCCGCTGGGGCAGGATTAAGGTCGAAGCCATGAAAGCGAAAAGGCATCTTCCCATCCTCGTTTTATTTTCAATGGCGTTGGCAGTCCTCGCACAGCCGGAACCCGGACCAGATGATAGCGGGCTTCGGTTGAGATTCGTTGTGTTGCCGCATTCCGACACAAACGGAGAGGGATATGATGTTCACGTTGACATCATCAATGTGACGAATCACGACATTACTTTGCATGCAGAATCGGAGGAAGGAAATCGCGACATAAAAGGATTGCTCGAAGCTGCCATTAACATAGAAACGTATCCGGCGATTGCTCCATGGTTGGGTCAAGTTGTCGAGTTTCCGCATTCTCGCCCGCAAGTGGAGTCTGTTCTGAAATCTGGAGACAAACTATCCATGGAATGGCACACCACGGGGCGTCACTTGAAGAATTCTGTCTCCAATCCGCTTGTCATTCAGAATCCGGGATTCCCGTTTCCCGGTCTGTATTCTGTCCATGCGACATTGAAAATCGACACTGACGGTCGTTTGCTTTCCTTGAGAAGCAATGATCAATTAGTAACCGTAGGCGACAGCCGGAACATTCCAAAATCCAGCTACGGCCAATTGGAGCGAGTCGACGCCGACACAAAAACGGCGACATTGAACCTCGGTTCTCTGCAGCAAGTTCGAGCTGGTGACGAGTTCAAAATCCAGACAAGCACGATTCATTTTTGGAAGCTGACCATTACGGAGGTTGCATCCAATTATTCAATCGGTCGCTTTGAAATACTGCCGCTAGTTATACCGGCAATTCCGACCAACCTCGATTCGCGGACGTTAGAATCTGTGACCAACGAACTTACCTATCAAGCAAACTGGAAGCCAACAATCCCCAAAGAGAAAATGGGCGCGACACTCATCCTTAAAGGAGTCAATCCTTAGAATTGCGCGGACGTTGCCCGTTCCCTAAATGTTCTTCATCAGGCCGAGCCAGCGTTGGAAGGCATCGTCGCGGGCCTTTTTGTTGGCGTCGTTCGCGTCCGGCGCCTCGCCCGCGCGCATGAAGCCGTGTCCGGCGCCGTCGTAAGTCACCGGTTCGTAGGTTTTGCCGGCGGCTTTCATTTGCTCCGTCGCTTTCGGAACAGTCGCCGTCACGCGCGCATCGTTGCCGGCGTAAAAGCCATAGACCGGGCAGTTGATTTTTGCCATGTCGCCGCTGTCCGGCGGCGTCCCGTAAAACACGAACGCGGCCTTCACGTCCTTGTTGTCCGTCGCGAATCGAAACGATTGTCCACCACCCCAGCAGAACCCGCCAACGACGACCTTGTCGTTGGCCGCGGGAATTTTCGCCGCGTAATCCACCGCCGCGGCCAGGTCGGCGGTGATTTGCGCGGGCGGCAGCGCCGCGATGGCCTTGCCCACATTGCCGCCGCTCTTGATCAATTCCTCCGTGCCACCGCCATTGGTCGCGGAACCGGTAAGCAAGTCCGGCGCAATCACGATGTAACCTTCGGCGGCAAGCTCGTCCGCCATTTCGCACGCCCAATCCGTCAGCCCGTAAATCTCATGGATGAGCACGATGGTCGTCGCCTTGTCTTTTACTTCGGGATAAACGACGAAGCATTGCACCTCGCGCGAATCGTGTTTGACCTTCACCCATTCCTGGTGGCGCGGAGATTTTCCCAGCTTCGCCTTCGCCCAATCCTGGGCCTGAAGTCCGGATGCCGCGAAAAATAAAACGGCGAGCGTGATGATGAATCGTTTCATGGAACTGTCTCCTTGATTAAAATCGAAAACGCCGGGCGGATTCAAGACCCGCCCGGCGTGGTTTTGAAAATGTTACTGCAATTTCTTCTTCGCGTCGTCGGACACTTCAACTTTGGTCGTGCCCACGTCCTTGATTTCCACCGTCGTCGTGCGGTCGATGTCAAAGTTGTTGCCATTGAAATCCATCGAGCCGGAGACATGATACTGGTATTTGGTCAGCTTGCCGTCGGCGAGCGTGAAAGTCACCGAACCCTTGGGATTGGTGATGGCCGGAGGCGTGCCGCCCCTTCTGCCGCCACGGAATGAAAGCAGCGCCTTGGCGCCGTCCTCGGTCAGGTCGCCGGTAATGCCTTTGTCGCCCGCTTTCAATTCCTTCGCCGCGTCAGCCAGGGTTGCCGCCTCGACGGCGGGAGTCTTTAAATTTTGCGCCGCGCGCACAATAAACCCGCCCGGACTAAAACCGCCGCCACCGCCGTCCGCAGTGGCTTCCGCCGCCGACTGCCAGCCGTTGTCGGTCTTGACGGCGACGTTCGTGCCATTGATGACAGCCTCGGAAGTGTTGTCGTTGAAGCTCACGGAGAGCCAAGTGTAGCCGCCCTTTTCCGTCTTGCCGTCCGTCGGGCCGGGCTTGAACTGCGAGTCGGCGGGGACTTCCACCGTCTGGTGCCAGGTGTAATTGGCCGAGGCGCCGAGCGCGGTGGCGGCGGCTTTCACGTCATCTTTGGGGTTGGAATCGGCCGCCATCAACGAGCCGGCCGCGAGAACCATCATGCTCAACAAAATATTCTTTTTCATAACGATTGGATTTCAATTGGTTTCAGTTTTGGAACAAAACAAGCATGGCAAAGCCACCGGGCGAAATCAATTCAAAAATCCCTATTTCTTTTGCCGGAATCCGCTATTCTGCGCGCAAGAATGAGCAAGCTGCTGCTGATTGACGACGAAGAGGACGTGCGGTATTCGTTCCAGCGGATTTTTAATTCGCCGGACATCGAACTGGCCACCGCCTCATCCGGCGAGGAGGGACTGAAAGTCATCCCCAAGTTCAAGCCCGACCTCGTGCTGATGGACGTGCGCATGGGCGGCATGAACGGCATGGAGACGCTCCGCCGCATCCGCGCCGCCGACCCCAAGCTGCTCGTCATTTTGATGACCGCCTACGGCACCACGCAGACGGCCATCGAGGCGATGAAGCTCGGGGCCTACGATTATCTGCTCAAACCGTTCGACGCGCCCAAGCTCAAGGAAATCATCGCCAATGCCCTCAAGGCCGCGCGAGACATGAAACAGGTTGTGTCGTATCAGCCGCTGCTCGAATCCGAGGATTACGAGCTGGGCATCGTCGGGCGCAGCGAACCGATGCAACGGGTTTTCAAACTCATCGGCCAGGTCGCCGGAACCGATGCCACCGCGCTCGTCACCGGCGAAAGCGGCACAGGCAAGGAACTCGTCGCCCGCGCGATTTACCATCACAGCAACCGCAGCAAACAGCCGTTCCTCGCGGTGAACTGCGCCGCGATTCCCGAACAACTGCTGGAAAGCGAGTTGTTTGGCCACGAAAAAGGTTCGTTCACCGGCGCAACCACGCAACGCATCGGCAAGTTCGAGCAGTGCAACAAAGGCACGATCTTCCTTGACGAAATCGGTGACATGACGCCCGCGACGCAGACGAAAATCCTCCGCGTCCTGCAAAACGGCACGTTCGAGCGCGTCGGCGGCAACCAGCCGATTCAAGTGGACGTGCGCGTCATCGCCGCGACGAACAAGCCGCTCGAGGCCGCCGTTGCCGCCAAGCAGTTCCGCGAGGATTTGTTTTACCGGCTCAACGTCGTGCGCATCCATATCGCGCCGCTGCGTGAACGCCGTGACGACATTCCGCTGCTGGTGAATTATTTTTTGGAGAAGATCGCCCGCGAACACCAGCGCGCGCCGAAATCCGTCGCCGCCAGCGTCATCAAGACTCTCGAAAAATACCACTGGCCCGGCAATGTGCGCGAACTGGAAAACGCCATCCGCCGCGCGCACGTCATGGCCAAGAGCGACGCGATTCTGCTGGGCGATTTGCCGCCGGAAATCTCCGGCCAGACTGGCAGCGGCGCCCCGCCGCCGGCGGCCACCGCCGGTGAAGCGGCCTCCACCGACACCGCCGCAATTGCGCGGCAATTGTTCCAGTGGGCCAGGCGCGATCCGAAATTGAAAATCATCCCCGCCGTGGAGCGCGAACTCGTGGTGCAGGCGCTCAAGGAGACGAACGACAACCAGATTCAGGCGGCGAAGCTGCTGGGCATCACGCGCGCCACGCTGCGCAAGCGCATCGAGAAATTCGGCATCCAGCGCGAATTGAATGTGAAGTGATCGGTCTCAACTTGAAATGCCAATTTGGCACTTCAAAAATTGAAATTTGAGGTCACAATTTGTGACCTCAAAGCAACTCATCAACGAATATGAATGAAGCCGTTGCGCTAATTCCGTTAGAACGAATTCAGAATTTCATTTTCTTGATTCGCAGAGAGAAAGTGATGATTGATAGCGATCTTGCTGTTCTATACGGCGTTGAAACCCGGCTTCTCATTCAAACCGTGAAACGTAACGCCGACCGCTTTCCCGATGATTTTGCGTTTCAGCTTACACCACAAGAGGTTACAAACTTGAGATCACAAATTGTGATCTCAAGTTCAGCGCATGGCGGACGCCGCTATTTGCCCTATGCCTTTACCGAACAAGGAGTGGCGATGCTGTCAAGCGTATTGCGGAGCAAGCGCGCCGTGCAGGTCAATGTCGCCATCATGCGCGCGTTTGTGAGCCTGCGCCGGTTGCTGTCCACGAGCGAAACTCTGGCCCGCAAATTTGCCGAACTGGAACGCCGGCTCGAAAGCCACGACCAAGCCATCAAATCCCTGTTTGACGCCATCCGCGAATTGATGGCGCCGCCGGTGAAACCAAAACGCGAGATCGGTTTTCACGCCATTGCCAAATAACGCAAGCTTGGCAGCGCGAGTAAAACCTGAATAATAAATTCGGCATCTAACGCGAATTGAACGCAAAATAAATGCAAACCTTCAAGGGAAATGCGGCGCCAGCCCCATTGAAGAATTTGATGCCGGCCGCCTGTTTCATTTTTGCGGCGTGGATTGCGGCGGCCATCCTTTCCAGCCGGTGTCTTTACGGGGACGGCGCGCATGAATTTGTGAGGGTTTTGCAGGCGCAGGGTTTTGTCGTCTTGATGTGGTCGCGCCATTTTGCCTTCTACATCTACGAATTCCCGTTGGTGCTGGCCATCAAACTGGGCGTCACAAACCTGGCGTGGTTGCGGCTCGCTTTCGGTCTCGGCTGTTTTTTGCCCTGGCCACTGGCGATGATTTGTTGCCGCTGGATTTCGCCGCAAAACTTCTGGCTTGTCCTGCTCGGCTGTGCGGCGGGCTATCTGAACGCGGCGTTCATGGCGGTGGGCGAGCATATTCTGGCGCACGCGCTTTTCTGGCCTTCGCTCTTTGTCATCCTCTTTGCCCGTCCGCTGAAACCGACGGCGGCGGTGATTTTGCTGGGTTCAGCCGCCGGGATGTTGTTCAGCTACGAATCGCAATTGATCCTCTGCGTGCCCCTGGCGTTGCTCGCCCTGTGGCGCTCGTGGCGTGAAAAAGCTGAAAGCAGCGGCTGGGCCTGGGTTGTGTTTCTCGCTGCCGCCGCGCTGTTTTTTTCCGGAATTGCCATCGGATTGTGCGCCGTGTTGATGCCGGAACTTCTCCGGAACTTCATCGGCTTCAAGGCGGGCACGCTGGGAATCTGGACGCATCCGGGCTGGACCCTGACCTGGACACTTGTCTGGGTCGGCTTGATGTTGGCCGCGTGCTTTTCGGAAAGGTTCTGGCGCATCCTCTCCGGCAAGGGTGGATTTTATCTCCTGTTCACCGCCGTGGCGGTGTGGGGGGCGTGGCCGTTGCTGGCGCCGGACCGGCTGGACAACGGCATTCAATACGACAACCGGGTCTTGGACGCGCTCATTCCGCTGGCGCTGCTGCCGGTGGCCTTGATTTTGCGGTTCCGTTCGCAATGGCTCGAGTTCCGGCGCGAACGGATCGCGCCACTGGTGGCCGCCATGTTCATCGCGCAATCGCTCTGGCAGATTTCGGCCACCGCGAATTGGTATCGCGATGTCGTCTGGATGCGGGAAATACTGGCGTCAAAATCCGGAATCGTCAAAGTCCGCTCGACGGTGCTGGCGGAAGACGGGATGGAAGGCCGCGAACTCTACAAAGACGCGATTGGCGGACGCTTCGATTGGGTCTGGCCCTGCTTGAGCATTTCCCTCGCGCCCAATCAAAAAATCAATTGTCTCGTCTGCTCCGAAGTGTTTCTGGATCCTGGAATCCGCCGGCAATTTTGGCAGCCCTTCGACCCGCTCAAGCCCGAAACCCTGCCCAACCTTGAGCACTACGGACTGGATTTTTCGGGCTACACCGACGCTCTGCGCAAAATGAACGTCAAATAAAGAGCATTGCTTGATTTGGTAAGCGCGGGGTTAGGTGTCAGCTTCATGCTTCTGGCTTATTGGTGCGGCAGGTGACCCAGTCTCTGTCTGTCGGCGCGCGAGCGCCACGGCCCATCTGCGACCATTCACAAAAAGAATCACTCCAACAATGAACGGAATAAATGCCTGCGATACGTCATACCAATTCATGCCTTCCTTCCATGAATCTCCAGACTTGGATGCTGCCGCCTTGAACAGGTAGTGCGTCCAATTCAAAACTTGCGGCAAATGACTGGAGAGGTAGAAAAGCCCAACTGACATGAAGGCGATTGAATAGCAATCAACCAGGGACATCGTTCCAAAAGAAAGGTCATGAGAGACGCCGCGCGTGACCAGTCGGGCCATGGGCAGCGCGAGAAACCAGAGAAGAACAGCGCAAACAACGAGCGCGGCAAGAACAAGCCAAGGTAAAACGCTCGGGGCATTATCGATTGGCGAACGCCTATACAGTCCGAAATATAGAAGCATCTGTGGCGTCAACTGAACAGCCACACGTAACAGGAAATCCAGCGCCATCAGGCGAAGGACGACAACGACGAGACTTTGAAGGTTCATAGGGCGTGCTGAGATTTATCCCGTTCATTGACCCGCTGGTGCGGTTCAATCCGGCTGGCTTTTCGGTTTATAGTCCTCGCATCCCTGATTGTCCAGCGGATTGGCATTTTGATTTGGGGCCAAGGGAGAAGTCGTAATCTTAATCTTTTTCTTAATCGTAATCGCTGACCGGAGCGGATTAAGATTACGATGACGATTATGATTAGGATGCCGGGAGGCCGAACCGCGCCTTGACACGACCGGGTTCATGGTTATCCTCGCGTGCTCCGGTTTTGTCCCGGAAGGAAGTCAATTTATGAAACGCCAGTATCAACCAAAAAAAATGCGCCGCAAGCGGCAGCACGGGTTTCTCGCCCGCAAATCCACCAAGGCCGGCCGCGCCACGCTGCGCAACCGCCGCCGCGAAGGCCGCAAACGCCTGACGCCCGTTTGATCCGGCCATGCGCGCCGAACCGCCGAAACGCCTGCGACTGGGCCGCGCCTCGCGTCTCGCGCAAAGCCGCGATTTCGCGCGCATCCGGCAGCAGGGCGAACGGCTCGCGCATGGCTGCCTCATCGCCAACTGGAACCGGCTGCCCGATGGCACCTCGCCCAAGCTCGGCGTGGTCACGAGTAAAAGAATCGGCGGCGCGGTTGAACGCAGCAGGGCGCGGCGGCTGCTCCGCGAAACTTTCCGGCATCACCAGCATGAATTCGCACAGCCGGTCGAATTGGTCCTGGTCGCGCGCAATTCCATCGCCGGAAAAAAACTCGCCGATGTGGAGAAGGATTTTCTCGCCGCGCTGAACCGCGCGGGCTTGATGAAATGAAAAACATCGAACATCGAACATCGAACGCCCAACATCGAATGATGGCAAAGGCGCGTCGTCGTTGGATGTTCGATGTTCAAGGTTCGATGTTCGATGTTCCCAAATCCGTTTTAATTTTTACCATCCGTATTTATCGCTGGACGATTGCACCTGCGCAGGTGTTTTTGTTCGGTCCAACCGGCGGCTGCCGTTTCACGCCAACCTGCTCGCAATACGCGATGGACGCGGTCCATGAGCACGGCGCGCTGGCGGGCGGCGCGCTGGCGGCGAAGCGGATTTGCCGCTGCCATCCGTGGGGCGGTTGCGGCCACGATCCGGTGCCCAAAAAGGAATTCGGAATTCGGAATTCGGAATTCGGAATTTAATTACTCATGGACAGGACAGGAATCATCGTTGTTTCGCTTTGTGCCGCGTTGCTCGTGTTTTGGTTTATCGAGCAGAACAAACTGGCCGTGGAAACGCAGCGCCAGCAGGCGCAGTTCGCCGCGACTAATCAACTGTCAAAGGCACAAAGCCAGCCCGTGACTACGACCGCAACGGCCAACGCCGTTCCATCCACGCCGGTCACGTCTCCCGGTTTTTCCTTCGACTCAAACGCGCCGGAGCAGTTGATCGTGCGGACGAACGGACGGGCGCGCTACACCTTCACGTCGCGCGGCGGCGGGTTGAAGCTGGTGGAACTGCTGGATTATCCTGAAACGATCTCCGCGCGCTGGACAAAAACAAAGACGGCCAGCGACGCGGTGGCTTCATTGAACACGGGGGCGGCGGTGCCCGTTCTGGCGTTGCTGGGCGACACCAATTTGATCGGCGACGGCAATTTCATCCTGACGAAAACGGACGATGGCGTGCGCGCGGAAAAGTTGCTGCCGGACGGCCTGTGGCTGACGAAGGAATTTCATTTAAGCTCGAATTATCTGGTCAACGCCAGCGTGACTTTGAAAAACACGTCGGACAAGCCGCTGGCGCTGCCGGTGCAGGAATGGGTTGTGGGCACGGCGACGCCGATGGACGTGGACGACAGCTATTTTTATATCTACGGGGGCGCGATGTGGTTCGACGGCGCGAAGAGCGCGCCGGTCAGGCCCTCCTACTTCAACCCCAGCACGACCAGCTTCATTTTCTTTCCCCGGGTTCCCAAAACCGAATACAGCGCGGGCGCAAACAATGTTGTCTGGGCGGCGGCGGAGAATCAGTTTTTTGCGCTGCTGGCCATGCCGAAGCAGCCGGCGGCGCAAATCGTCGCGCGGCTGGTGACACTGCCGGCGTTTTCAAACGTGGAGCAGGCGCCGGGCACGCCGCCGCCACAGGGCGTCCAGACGGCGCTGGTTTATCCGGCGCAGACGCTGACGGCGAATTCCAACATCGAACGGCAAATTGTTTTCTACGCCGGGCCGAAGGAATACCGGGCGCTGGCGGACATCGGCGCGGAATTTCAAAATCATGCGGACAACGTGATGGGCTTTGGCGGTTTTTTCGGGTTCTGCGCGAAGCCGCTGCTGCTGACGATGAACTGGCTCCACGATGTGACGCGGCTCGGTTACGGCTGGGTGATTGTTTTGATCACGTTCCTGCTGCGCGGCATTTTCTGGCCGCTGATGGCGGCGAGCACGCGCTCGATGAAGCGGATGCAGGCGCTGGCGCCGGAAGTGAAGGCGCTCAAGGAAAAATACAAGGACGACCCGCAAAAATTCACCCAGAAACAAATGGAGCTTTGGAAGAAACACAAGGTGAACCCCATGGGCGGCTGCCTGCCGATGGTCATCCAAATGCCGGTGTTCATCGGCTTTTACACGATGCTGCGCAGCGCGATTGAATTGCGGGGCGCGCATTTCCTGTGGGCGGCGGATTTGTCCAAGCCGGACACGTTGTTCATGATTCCCGGCGTCAATTTCCCGTTCAACCTGCTGCCGCTGCTGATGGGCGGGGCGATGCTGTGGCAGTCGCATCTTACGCCGCCATCACCGGGCATGGATCCGACACAGCAAAAGATGATGCGCTATCTGCCGGCGATATTCATCCTGTTCCTCTACAATTACTCGTCCGGCCTCGCGCTTTACATGACGGTGAGCACCCTGCTGGGCGTTTTGCAGACCAAGCTGACGAAAAACCTGAAAGATCCGGCGGCGGTTCCGGCGAAGAATCCGGCATTGACACCGGCGTCAAAATCGAAAAAATAGACGCAGGTGATTTTTTGGCCATCAACCTTCAACCTTCAACTCTCAACCAACGATGTCCGCGCAACCCAAAGAAATCCTGGAAAAAATCCTCACGTCGCTCGGCTTCGCCGTCACGGTGGAGGAGCACAAACTGGAAGACGGTTTTTTGCTCGACGTGAAAACCGAGGACGCGGGCAGGCTGATAGGCCGCCAGGGCCAGACGCTGGCCGACCTGCAATACATCACCAACCGGCTGCTGTTCCAGCAGGACGCCCGCGCGCCAAAGGTGATGGTGGACGTGGGCGGCTACCGCGCACAGGCGCGCGAAGCACTCGTGAAACGGGCGAAGGAGGCCGCCGACAAGGTCCGCCGATGGGGCGACGCGGTGGAACTGGAACCGCTCAACGCCTTCGACCGCCGCATCGTGCATCACGCCCTGCGCGAAGATCCCGACGTGGAAACGCACAGCGTCGAGGTGGACGGCACGGACAAAAAAGCCATCCTGCTCCGGCCCCGGCACTGACCGCGCCTACTGGTCAACAATCTTCAGTTGATACACCGGCGACCAGGCGCTGTTGGGCTTGGGCGGCGTGTTAAAATTGTTGTAGAGGTAGTCGAACTTGAAGCGGAAGGCGACCGTGTTGGCTCCCGGCGGCACGGGCACGAAACCCTCCCAGCGGTTCTGCACCTTTTCCTCGGCACGCAACGAATACGGCTCGCCATTGACGAGGACATAAGGCTTGATGCTGTCCCAGCGCAGCGATTGCTGTGTGGAATTGAATTGCACTTCGACGGGATAAAGATTGTTCGGGTTCCGCGGCTGTTCCAGCGGCGTCAACCGCGTGAACGTCGTGGAGCAACCCGCCAATAACAGCACCGGCAACAGTGGCAGAAATTTTTTCAAATTCATGACGTCAGCTTCGCAGAATGCGCCCGGTTTGTAAAGTTGGATTTCAACGCTTGAACGGCGGGTTTGTTTTCGGGTATTTTCACAGGCATGAATTCCTCCAGTCAAACCACACCGGCGGCGAGCAACTATCGTTGGGTCATCTGCGGACTCCTGTTCTTCGCCACCACCTTCAATTACCTGGACCGGCAGGTCATCAGCTATTTGAAGGAATTTTTCTGCCGGTCGCAGGATGCCGGCGGGTTCGGCTGGACCAACACCGACTTCGCCTGGTTGACCTCATTTTTTACGGCGTTTTACGGTGGCATGACCCTCGGCGTGGGCTGGGTCATTGATCGAATCGGGACCAAGCTGGGTCTGGCCCTCTCGCTCACCCTCTGGTCGATATGTGGGATTATCAACGCCTTCGTCGGACGGCTGCTGCCTGCGCACGTGTTCATCCGTAGCGCGTTTGCCGTGGGCGAAGCGGGCAATTTCCCCGCCTCCATCAAGACGGTCGCCGAGTGGTTTCCCAAACGCGAACGCGCCCTGGCCACGGGCATTTTCAACAGCGGTTCGAACTTCGGCGCGATGGTGGCCGCCCTGTTTGTCCCCTGGTGCATGATTTATTTCGGCGACCAACAGGGATGGAAGATGGCGTTTATTCTGACGGGCGCCGCCGGTTTTATCTGGCTGATTTTCTGGTATTGGCTCTACGACACCCCGGACAAACAAAAGCGGCTTTCCAAGGCTGAACACACCTACATTCACGTTGACGATGAGGTTGTGGCCAGCGATGTCAACGGCGACAAGGGAAAACTTGCCTGGTGGAGGCTCTTCGGTTACCGGCAGGCTTGGGCGTTCTTTTTCGGCAAGTTCATGACCGACGGTATCTGGTGGTTCTATCTCTTCTGGCTGCCGGATTATTTGATCAAACAATTTGGCATGACCAAGGCGCAAATCATGTTGCCCACATTCATCGTTTATGGCGTGGCCATCGTCGGCAGCGTCGGCGGCGGCAGCATCCCCATGGCCTTCATCAAAAAAGGCTGGCCGGTCTACAAGGCCCGCATGACGGCGATGTTTCTCATAGCCCTGGCCCCGCTGGCGGTGTTAAGCACCCAATACTTTGGCGATGTTGGTCATTTTGGAAACATGGCCGCCACACTCGCGGTCGCAACAATTTGCATCGGCGCCGCCGCGCATCAGGCGTGGTCGGCAAACCTGTTCACGACGGTTTCCGACATGTTCCCGAAGAAGGCCGTCGGTTCAGTCACTGGCATTGGCACCACGGCCGGCGCCATTGGCGGTGTGATTGTGCAGATGCTGGCTGGCACGCTCACCGATGCTTTCAAGAGTCACCCACAAACCGCCTACCTCATCATGTTCATCATCTGCGCCTTGAGTTATCTCATCGCTTGGGGAATCATGAAAGCG
>Ga0265337_1000588_pt1 | contig 19093 bp, 22 predicted proteins | sample 42122metaG_FD_192441 | JGI IMG/M metagenome (GOLD analysis project Ga0265337, IMG submission 192441) | Rhizosphere microbial communities from Carex aquatilis grown in University of Washington, Seatle, WA, United States - 4-21-22 metaG | ecosystem: Host-associated > Plants > Roots > Rhizosphere >... | reverse complement strand
CCACAACCTGTGGCTCGGCATCCCGTTCTGCGAGATGCAACCCACGCTCTCGGAGAGCAGACACCTCTTTCACTTTCATCGCCAGCCATACTGTCTAGGACGGGTCAATATATTTATGCGTGTGAAAGAAAAATTGAATCCCATAATACATTAAAGGAGTTTCGGCCATGCGTCCTAAACGTCCTAACCGGGGAGTTGCCGGTGGAGTCTGAAACACCCGTCCTAGGCGTCCTAACCGCGCCTTGCGGCGAGCCACCGTTACGGCTGCCGTTCCTGACCGCCGGTGGCGATCTGTCCATCCCGTTTGATTCGCCGGTGCGCTACCACTGGTGGAAGGGTGGGCAGAGCGTGGCTAGCACCCGTGCCGAGGTCTTGGTGCGCATGGCTGCGGCGGGCGTGCTTGGCCAGAACGGTTAGGCAAAGGTTATGCAAAGGTGTGGTAAAAGTGGGGAAAGAGTGTGGTGTTTTGGCGACCGGGCAACTTTTGGATGGTTATACAAGAGTTACACAAAAGTTTGATGGATTGGCCGAAAGGGTGGGCAAAACTGGGGCAAAAGTTCGGTGTTCCAGAAAATGGCATTCGGGGGGAGGGTGGTCAAAGAGTATACCAAGAGTGCACAGTTTTACGAGACGGGCTCCCCGGCGAGGACGCGACTAATTGCTGGCACCGGCACCAATGCACTATCGCCGCGCCCGGCCTGCCGCAGCAACGCCCATAAACTTCTGGAAAAGGAGGTCGTTTTCCAGAGTTTACACCCCCTTGCTGCGGTGGCTGCGCTACAGTCAATGCAAGTTCCGTGGCGTTTGACCGTCTTCATGTTTTGGCGCGAACAACTTCGCGCTTGATCCACCCCAGCAGGAACAGCCCGCCCAAAAGAAACAGCGGACCGGCAATAATTGCGTAAACTGACCAATGGAATCTTCCCCAGAAGGCGATGAAATACAATACCCCCAAGGCCGAGAAAAACAGGGCACCAACCCATTCCCAGCGCCAGGCCACCGCGAGGATGAGGAGGAGCAGACCGGTCGGGATGAGGTGAATCAGGAGGGCAAGGAGCGTGTTCCAGAAACCGTGGTTTTCTTGAAACACGTCCAGGGCAAAGATGCTTATGAAGCAGGCAAAGAGGATGCAAATGATCCTCGGGGTCCAGAACAGGAAACGTTTGGTTGATGTTTTCATAACTTGGTGCTTTCACATGGTTGACCGTCACGAGGCAGTCTAAACCACATAGGGATGGCCCGGTTAATTGATAAAAATGGGCAGAACATTGATGAAAACGATGACGCGGTGGATGCGCTGCGGTATCTGGTGGCGACGAAGTCGCGGGCGGTGACGCAACGGAAGTTGCGCGGATTTTGAGGCGTGGAGTCCAGAGGTCGCCGACCTTTGGCGCGGTCTGGTGCGCGTAACACCAGCGCCGGGGTTTGGGGACGGCGTGAGTCCCCAACGGCAATGGCTGCGCGGCTGAACTGCGTGAGCGGTTCAGCCGCGCGAATTTTCGGGTGGTCAATCTTCGTCCGGCATCATCACGGTGATGGCGGGCTGCGGGTCGTCAATGTCGAGTGCGCCGCAAGTGGCAATCAATTTGATGAGGCGGGAACGCTGGTTGTCGTTGCGGACGTAGAGCGCAACGGGAATGCGGTCGCGGCCTGGGGTGCTGCGGATGATTCCGAAACGGGTCATCCAGACAATATCCCAAAGGCGTCCGGCTTCGTCTTGGCCGGTCACGTCCGGCGGCACGGTGACATAGGCTTCCCAAACTGCGCGTGTCAGGAACATGGGAAATTTGATTCCCGCTTCCTGCGCGGTTTTGGTGACATCAACTTGCACGCCATCGGCGACGGCCTGCGCTCTGGTGTAACTGTAAATGACTTCACCAAATGGCGATTGGTTTTGGTTTGTGTTCATGGTGTCAGTGATTGAGGCGTTTAAGTTTGCGGGCTTCCCGCTTGGCGCGGGCTTCGGTTCGGGCGTGCCAGTCGGCCAAAGTGCGGAACACGCTGGCGAGCGGTGCGCGGTAGGTGGTGCGGGTGCGCTCAAGTCGCATCCCGATCACGTCACCGTGTTCGAGTGAAACGACGATGCGCTTTTGATAATGCGCGAATTGTTCACGCGACCGGCGGCGGATGGTTTTGTGCAAATCAGTCATGGTGTGAAATGGAAATGGGGCGCGGATGAACCACGCCCCGTGTGGTCAATCAGGCGGCTGCCGGTGCGGTCTGCGCCTTCGGAGTCCTGTGGATGCGAGCCGAATAATAGCTCGAATACTTTTCGTGCGGGTCTTGCTGGCTGCTCAAGCGGAACTGGCCGCAAGGATGCTGCCACGCCTGACGCTCACGATTCCAGTGAAATCCAAGCTGCGCCAACTGCTGCCGAATCTCGGCGGCGGGCGTCTCTTTGAATGTCACCCAAACCCACTTGCCGACAACCTCGGCCAAACGGTAAATGTCCGGCGCACTGGTCAGCAAAAGGTTCAAAACCCTTGGTGTGGGCAATGTCCGGTTTTTCTTCCGCGCTTCCGTGTCAATCGGCAGGCGATTGTCCGGCTTGGCTGCGGCTGCTGGCGCAACTGCGCTTTGCGGTTGGTTGTTGTTTGTGCTGCTCAACTGTGCGGATTTGCTCCCGAGCCCGATTTGATTTTTTGTATTTGTTTTCATGGTCTTTTTTTTCTGCTCTGCTGTGCGTCTTTTGTCCGTCGCCCTTCACGAAAAAGCGGAGCCGCCAGCCCTCCCCCGTGGAAGTGCTCTTCAGAAGGCGCCACGAGCGGGCGGGCTGGTGCAGTCGGCGACGCCGTGAGGGCGACGGATGAAAGCGCAGGAGCAGAAAAAGCCGGACCTGAAAACGGCGGCAAGCTGCCGCTGGCCATTGCGCGCTATGCGCGCGGGGACAAGGCAGCGGGGAACACAAAAAACCACGTTCAATTATGTGAACGCAGTGAGCCAACTGAATTGTTTCGAGACTGGTAACATTATGGATTTGAGAAGACGTGAGTGGCGGCCTAGAATGGAATCGTGAGCCAACATTCAAAGACCGTTCTCCGGGCTGCTTTCAAGGCACTTGGTCTGATTTGTTTTGTGCTGGGGGCATTGGCTAGTCTGATTTTACTGACGGATTTGGCGGGCATGATGACCACGACTGGACTTTGGACGCACTTCGGGATTCCAGTTGGCTTATTCGTCTTGAGTTGGCTGTTTCAACATATTGGCCGGCGAATCCTGTAGTCAGACCCGGCCCAATCGCTCTGGCTGCGTGTGAGGCGGAGCGGCGGCATTGGCGTGAAAAGGATGCCTGCGAACTACCTTGGACGCCGCAGCGCGGCGTCCCGACCATAGGGAGCCATTGTTTAAATCAATGGTCAGCCGGATTTATCAATTTGGCAGGCGCCAGCAGGTAACGTAGTTTGGGGCATATGAACAAGCGGATCAATCTTCGGGACTGGCTGGTTGTTTTATTAGGCTTTGTCTGCGGTGTCTGTGTGTCGCAGGTGATGATTTACCTAGACGGTCCGGCGGGTAAAACGCTTTGGGATGAGTTGTTTCACCGGATGGCCTGGGCCTATCACGGTGGCGGCGGGGAAAGCGCCGATTGGGGGGAACCACTAATTTTCATTTTATTTTCGTTCTTGTTTCCCAGCGGGTTGGTGGGTGCCTTGGGTGCTTTGCTTTTTTTGGCCGCGGATGTTTTTCTGCGAAAGCGCTGACCCGGCCATAATTCAAAAAACCAGCGGAGCGGCGGTTTGGCATGAAGGATGCCTGCGAACTGGCGCGGTGCGTGCCGCACTGGCCTTCAGTGCGCCGACCGAGCGCGAGGGTCGGGAAGCACGCGCCGTGACAGTGAAGCAGCGGGATGGCACACAACGGCACATTGTCTGACCTTAATTCCGCGCCGAAGGGTCCCGCTGGCGGGTAGTGTCGGCGCGAAAAGAATTAAGGTGGGAGTGTTTCCACACGGGCACCACGACCGAACGGACAATGTGTGTTGTGTGCCTTCCCGGAAGCACTCCTTCATGCCAATTCCGCCGCGATGCGTGCCGCACTTGCCACCATTTGTCAACGGCGCGCAACGGAGTGCGCGCCCTACCAATCTGACTCTCCGCTGGTGGAGCGAAACGGCAGGCTGTGCGATGAAAGGGCAAAAGGGAAATCGCGACAGACGGCCGTGTAGCCCAACGGCGGAGTGTCAGACCAAATTGGTTTTATCAGTGAGGTCGGGCATTTGTCCGAGCGGCGAAATGGAGCGCCAGCGAAGTGTAGCGGTCGGAAAATGCCCGTGCTCACGGTTATTGGCAGGCGGAGCCTGCACCCACCTGGCCGGGCGAAGCCTCGCGCCGTATTGGCAGGCGGAGCCTGCACCCACCGGCCCGTGCGAAGCATCGCAGGCTATTGCTTGCTGGTCGGACGAAGTCTCGCGGCCATTTTGCATTTCGGGTGCGCACGATTTGTGTCCTGACTGTCTCGACAGTTTGCGGCCGTCGGAATGAGCGAAAGCGCACCGCGTAATCTGTGAAGCGGATCGCGGCAGCGAATGGAGCGGCTGCAAAGCTGGCGAGTCAGTCGAGTGCGCGGGCGAAACCGTGCCGATACTTGGTGCGAGGCACGAGCACAAGTGTCGGCTCGGTGAAGCTGGGAACTGCCCTACCTCACCCTGACCCTCTCCCTCCCATCTGATGGGCCGGAGAGGGAATAAAAAGGCGAACCGGAAGTGCAACGACGGTTCGCCCTCGCGAGGCGCGTTAGCGACGAGCAGTTCATGCCTGACACCGCGCCTGAAAATCATCCGCCAACCTGAACGGTTGGAATGCACGAATGACATTCAAATACCTGAAGGCGTCCAACGCACGCGCGGTGTAGCGAAAGGCACGCCGAGGATGACGCCGGAAAACCAATGGTGGCGTGCCGGTGCCCGCCAGCAGACCGCGTTAGCGGGCTGCGAGGGCATGAGCGTCAGGCATCCGCGCGTGCGCCACGCATCGTTCGCAAATGGAAACCGTGAATTGTTGGCGCGTTCGAATTTGTTGAGCGCACGCGAACACCATTGGCGGAAGCCTGGCCGGCGATTGAGGCAGGGCGAGGTTGCTCGTGGGTGCAGCCGCTTCACCAAGTTTGCGTGGCCGTTTCGATGGTAACGGCCAAGGTGGCTCGCAACCAACTGAACTTCGCTTTCATGAAATCAAAATCCGGGCCGGACGTCATGAACCGTGCCTTGCCTTTGATCAAAAAACCGGCACCTAGTCCATGCAACCCCTCCACCTTGCTGCTACCCAAGGTAACCAAAACATTTGGATTGTGGGCAATGTTGGCCTCCGTCTGGTGCATGTATCCGGCGGGGATGAACAGCCGTCCATCTTCTGATATTTTCAGGTAACTATTCCAAGTGTTGACCAGGTGTGGTCCATCTGGCCCCAAGGTGGCGATGGCAACCACCCCGTCCTGCTTCATTATTTTCTGTAGTGTCTCCGGGATCATCATGCGTTGCTTCTTTTTAATGTGAATGTGACCGAACAAATAAGTGACCGCCGCCATTGTGGTTTATGACCATTCCGCTGGCGACATAAAAACCAATCGGCTGACAGCGTTAGCTGGCAGCACGGGCATGAGCGCCGGCGTCCGCGCGCGGGAATTGACATTCGTAAATGGAGACTGTGAATTTGCCGCGCGATTCGTCATTGTTGAGCGCCGCGAACTAATTTTGTGTTTGAAGCGTGAACGAAATTCAAGGCGCGTTCAAATTGAGCGAGACGCACGACTTCCCTGCTACTGGCTGGAAAATGACCGGCGCGCGCTTCAGCATTGCCGGGCGAGCAGCCGCCGGAGTCGCAAGCGATTGTAGCGCTGGGCGAGGATGCAGGGAATGTTTGCCATCACAGCGTAGCCAACCATGACCATGTCTGCCCACCACGGGTTCCAGAGGAAGAACACCGGGGCACAGCCGAGAGCGAACCAGTGGCAGAGTTCACCGCGCCAGGTCTCGCGGATGAAACGGCGCAGGTAAGCAGGATCAAGTCCGGCCAGCGAGCCTTTGGCAAAACCGCCGTCGAACCAGCGTGCCGCATCAGGCAGCCGGTTTTTCCAGCGCTTGATACCGAAGATGCGTTCGTAGAAACGCCCGCCTTGCTCCCACGGATGCGCGCCGTCCGGTTCAAACCACGTTACTGGCATCAGTGTGAACAGCCACGCGAGGCCGAATTGAATGACCGGCCAGCCGACCACGTTCAGCACCACAATCCAACCGATGGGTAGTTCAATCAGCACGAATTTTGCGTCCTTTCCAACTCACCGTTTTGCCCGAGCGAAAAACTGAACGGGTAAAAACGGCGAAGAAAAATAAAACCAGCACCGGATAAAAAATGGCGGCGCTCCAATGGAACGTCCCTGCGCGGCGCAACAGCCAAAACAGTTGCGCCGCGCAAAGCCCATAGACCGCCAGCCACAGCAGCGGCGCGCCTTGCGTGGCGATGCCGATGGGCGCGAAAAAAAGTCCGCCCAGCCAGGCGATGATGAGCAACAAAACCGGCAGCGGTGTCTGGCCCGCACCGGAGGCGAAACCTTTCGTCCAGCCTTCCACGAGCTGACGCCAGCCTTCGGGATACATGCGAAATGAAAACACACCGCGCCCGCTGCGGCAGTGCGCCGGCACGTTCGTGGCTTGCAACTGTTTCGCGAGCCAGAAATTTTCGAGGATGCGCCCTTTTACCACTTCGTGCCCGCCTGCCCGCTGATACGCCTCGCGCTCGATCAACAGGAATTGGCCCAGCAAGCCGCGATGGGGATACCGCTCACCCGGCATCGTGAAGGCTCCCGTGCCGGCCAGCATGACCAAGTTGAACATCGCGGAGAATTGTTCATGGAAATCGCGCACGACATGATACGGAGCAACGGACAACGCGCCCCCACCGGCCATGTCAAATTCGGCAAGGACGCGCGCCAAGCCTTCTCGCTCGAACCAGGTGTCTGCATCCAAAAACAGAAGCAGTGATCCAGTCGCGGCTTGCGCGCCCTGGTGACAAGCCCACGTCTTGCCGCGCCAGCCCTCCGGCACCGGAAGCGATGTGATAACCCGCGCTCCGTTTTGCTGCGCGACTTCGGCGGTGCGGTCGGTGGAGGCGTCATCCACGACAATGATTTCTTTCGACCGGACGGATTGCGTGGCCAGTGAACGCAGCAGGTTCGGCAGATTCCCTTCTTCGTTGCGCGCCGGGATGACGACGGAAAGTTGTTCCGCAGACGCGGATGAAGTGATGGCGATTTCATCACAGCCGCGCAACCGGCCCAACACCAGAAAGCCGGCCGACCATTGCGCGAGCGTGACCAGTAGCAGAATCATCATTTGTCCCACGCCACAATTTTTTTGGCCACGTTCTGGCCGCACAGCACCACCATCGGCATGCCGCCGCCGGGGTTCACCGAGCCGCCCACAAAGAACAGGTTCGGATAAAGCGTGCTTTGCTTGGGCGCTTTGAACGCCAGATTTTTCCAGCGGTCGCTAACGACGCCGTAAATCGAGCCTTTGTTGGAGTTGTATTGGGCGCGGATGTCGAGCGGCGTCCAGAAGTGCTCAAAGACGACGTGCTTCCGCAAGTCTTTCAGGCCCATCCGCTCCAACTTGACCAGAATGCGCTCCTTTAGCCCGGAATAGTCTTCGCGCGCCAGCGGGCGCGCGTCGTCAATGTGCGGAATGTGCGGCAGGATCTTCAGGCAATCGCAGCCCGCCGGGGCGACGGTCGGATCGGTCTTGGACGCGGCGACGAGGTAGATCGTTGGGTCATCGGGCAATTCGTAGCGCTCAAAGACCTTGGCGAAATGTTCCTTCTGATGGCCGCTGAAAAAGAAGTTGTGATGCGCGAGCTGCGGATAGGTGCAATCGAGGCCCAGTTCGATCACAAGGCCGGAACAGGTGGGTTCGAGTTTCTTTTCCAGCGACGCAATGAACGTCTTGTCCTCGCGCAGCAATTTCTCGTAGGCGGGAATAACTTCCATGTTCGACACGATGATGTCGGCGGGGTGGAACGTCCCGTTCGCCACGAGACCGGTGACGCGGCCGCTCTCCCGACGGACTTCGCCGACTTCGGCGTTGAGGTTCACCTTTATGCCGAGTTCATCCATCAATCGCCGCAGACCGCGAGCGATGTTGTAGAGGCCGCCGTCCACATACCAGAGGTCGTAACGGAACTGGATGGTGGGCATGGCGTTCATGAACGCGGGCGCACGATACGCCGACGAGCCGACGTATTTGATGAAGAAATCAAAGATGTCGCGGAAGTAACGCGTCTGGAGATGCGATGCCACGCCTTGGTGCATGGTGCGGAACAGGTCGAATTGGAAAAACTTGAACAGCCCGTAGTGCTTTGCGAATCCGCGCCAGTTGTCCAAGCCTTGCTCGAAGTATCCATCGTTCGTGAGGTCGTAAAGAGCGGCGGAGTATTTGAGGAATCGCTCGATGTTTTCGGGCGGCTCACCCACCTTGCGCGCCTCGGCAGCCATCTTGTCCGGTTCGGGATACAAATCCAGCGTCACGCCGTCCTCGAAAAAATTCCGCCAGTGCGGCCGCAGCGGGCGGATGGAAAAATAATCGCTCATCTTCCTGCCGCTGCGCTCGAACAGCCGCTCGAAAATATGCGGCAGCGTCAGGATGGACGGCCCGAGATCAAACGTGTAGCCGCGTTCCGTGAGCACGTTCAGCTTGCCGCCGATCTGCGCGTTTTTCTCGAACATCTCGACTTCGTAGCCCGCTTGTTTGAGCGAGATGGCGGCGGACAAGCCGCCCAGGCCCGCCCCGATGACAATGATTTTTTTGCGGCTCATTTTCCGTTTTTCGTGACTCGTTTTAGGCCGGCCTGCGCCAGTCCGTCCTGCGGGTGCATCGCGAGCGCCTTGCGAAAATAACTTTCCGCCTCGCCGCGTTGATCCAGTTTTTCGTAGCAGGAGCCGATGAACGTCAGGCAACTGTCGTGACCCCAGCGCGGTTCCAGCGGACCCGGCGGCGTGTTGGCCTCGGCTTCAAAGAGTTTTTCCGCGGCGAGCAGGGTCGTCAGCGCTTCGCGACGCGACGCGGTTCGTAGCGCCGTGTAGAACTGGCTCATTCCCATCAAGTATTGCACGCGCGGATTTTTTGCGCCGTTGGCGAGCGCCAGCTTGAATTCGCGTTGCACGCGCGGACCGAGCCACGCGGCGTAGAGCATGTGGTTGCTGATCTTCATGCCATAAAGCGTGCCCAGCAGGGCGTGGCTCTCGGCGTGGCTGGCATCCAATTTCACAGCCTGCTTCAGTGCCTCCAGCGCGGCCTCCAGCGCGGCCTCGGCGGCAAGTTTGTTTGTGTTACTCCCGGGCAAACCCAGCAGTTGCAGCATCCGATGAAACTCCGCCGCGCCCAGCCAGTAAAAATTCGTCGCCGTGGCCGCAGCATTGGTGCAGCTTTGCTGGAGCAGGTTCACCGCCGCGGCGAAGCGGGCGCCATCCCAGGCCTGATAGGCGTTGGTGAATTCCGCAATGCCGGCAATCGTGAGCTTGTCCACGCCCGAATCCGCCCGCACGACTGGCGCGGCCAGCAGCAGCAGAATGGTTAAGACACGAATCATCGCTTGACGAAGTATTGAGAAGCAGGACAACGTAGCCAAGTTATTTATGGATTTTGCGGACACTGTTCGCCGGCAGCGCGCCTTTTTTGAAACGGGTGCGACGCGGTCGCCCGACTTCCGCCGCGAGCAGCTCCGAAAGTTTTCCGCCGCGCTGGCGCGGCATGAAGCCAGTCTGCTGGCCGCGTTGCACGCCGACCTGCGCAAATCTCACGGCCAGGCCTACACTTCGGAGCTCGGCCCGTTGCAGGCGGAAATCCGCCACGCGCTGAAAAACCTCTCTCGCTGGACCGCGCCCGTGCGTCGTCGCACGCCGTGGTTTGTGGCGCCGGCACGCGGCTGGGTGCAGCCCGAACCGTTCGGCGTGGCGCTCATCCTCGGCCCGTGGAATTATCCCATCCAACTGCTGCTGGTGCCGCTGGTCAGCGCCATCGCGGCGGGAAATTGCGCGGTGTTGAAACCGTCCGAACTCGCGCCGCGCACGGCGGAAGCCATCGCGGCGTTGATGCGGGAAACATTTGCGGAGGAATATATTTCCGTCGCCGCCGGCGACGCGAATGTGGCGGAGGCATTGCTTGCCGAGCGGTTCGACAAAATCTTTTTCACCGGCAGCACCCGCGTGGGACGAATGGTGCTGGCGGCGGCGGCGAAACATCTTACGCCAGTGACGCTGGAACTCGGCGGCAAATGTCCGGTCATCGTGTGTGCCGACGCAGCCATCGAGCAGGCGGCGAAGCGAATCGCCTGGGGCAAGTTTATGAACGCCGGGCAGACCTGCGTCGCGCCGGATTTCGTCCTTGTAGAGCGCGAGGCACGCGACACTTTCGTGGCGGCGATGAAAAAGGCGCTGCACGAATTCTATGGCGACGATCCAGCCCGGTGCGAGGATTACGGACGCATCGTCAATCAGGCGCACTTTGAGCGGCTCGTGAATTATCTGCGTGACGGGAAAGCCGTCCACGGCGGACGGCACGACGCAAAGGATTTGTTCATCACGCCAACGATTCTGGCCGACGTGTCCCCGGACGCAGCGGTGATGCAGGAGGAAGTTTTCGGGCCAGTTTTGCCGGTGCTGGAATTTGACAAACTCGACGACGCGCTCGCCTTGCTGCGAGAAAAGCCCACACCGCTGGCGCTGTATGTGTTCACTCGCGATCGCGCCACGGAAGCCCGAGTGCTGGCGGGCGCGCGCTCCGGCGGCGTGTGCGTGAACGACGTGGTCTCGCACATGATCGGCACGGGGCTGCCGTTTGGTGGATTGGGCCAAAGCGGCATGGGCGCTTATCACGGGCGCGCGGGTTTTGATGCGTTCTCGCATCCGCGAGCCGTTTTGCGGCGGGCCACATGGTTGGACACGCCGTTCCGATATCCGCCATCGAAGCTTTCGCTGGCGGGCTTGAGACGGGCGATGCGCTTTCTGCTGGGTGGTTAGTGTCCTGATTTGGAGTTTTTTGATTATTGTTTGACCATGCAAATGTTCAATAAATGAAAAACCCATCGCGATTATCGGCGCGGGAATATCCGGGCTAACCCTTGCGCACACATTATCGGATATTGCCGAGGTCTGCATTTTCGAAAAAGCCCGCGGGATTGGCGGGCGCATGTCCACGCGCCATGCTGGTTCATTTCATTTTGATCACGGTGCGCAGTTTTTTACGGCCAGGACCCCTGAATTCCAAACCTTCCTGAAGCCTTTTTTCACGGCAGGCCTTGTCATTGAATGGAAGGTTAAGATCATGGCCTTTGAAGCCGGCAAAAAGCCCGATAAGAGCCTGTGGTTCGAGCCGCATTACGTCGGCGCTCCGAATATGAACAGTCTTTGCAAAAAACTTGCCGAAGATCAGGAAGTAGCGCTGAATACCGAAGTGGCATCGCTGCAAGCTGAAAATGCCGGCGGCTGGCGGCTTGCCGATAAAACCGGCAACACTTTGGGAAGTTTTGATTGGGTTATCTCCACCGCACCCCCGGCACAGACGCATAACCTTTTTGCCAGACATATCCCTTCAGGCTCGCCATTTTCGCAGGCAAAAATGCAGGGATGTTATGCGCTTATGATTGGCTTTAACAAACCGTGGGATAAGCAGTGGATCGCCGCCAACGTGCGTTACAATCCTCTCCAGTGGATTGCTGTGAACTCCTCAAAGCCGGGCCGCAACAACGCCTTTACCTGTCTTGTGGCGCACTCATCCAATAGCTGGGCGGAGGAGCATATGGATGATGATGTGAATACTGCGCAGGCGCTTTTGATTAAAGAATTTGAATCCATAACCGGCATTGGCTGCAGCAATGCCGACCATGTCTCCACCCATCGCTGGCGTTATGCAACCGTGACACAGAATGGTGATCCCGGTCCTTTTTTTGATGAGACGCTAGCTCTTGCGAGCACCGGAGATTGGTCGAAAGCATCACGTATTGAAGACGTATGGATTGCGGCTAATAAACTTGCCCAAGCTTTACGCACGCATTTAAAGTAGATGAACATGTCACAGCGAGTATTAATCGTTGGCGCCGGGCCGGGTGGATTGGCCTCGGCCCTGTTGCTCGCCAAGGGTGGGGCGGAAGTCACCATTCTGGAAAAGCAGCCACGAGTGGGCGGACGGACTTCGGCCATCGAGAGTGACGGCTATCGCTTTGACCTCGGCCCGACGTTTTTTCTTTATCCGCAAATTCTGCAGGAAATTTTTCAGGAAGTCGGGCGGGATATGTTCAAGGAAATTCCGATGACGAAGCTGGATCCGCAATACCGCATCACCTTCGGCGCGGGCGGCGAGTTGAACGCGACGCCGGACCTCGAACGGATGGTGGCGGAGATCGCGAAGCTGTCGCCGGCGGATGCGCAGGGCTTCCGGCGGTTCATGGCATACAACCGTGTCAAGCTGGAGAAGTTCGCGCCGTGCTTGCAGACGCCGTTTCCCGGCTGGACGAGCCTGATCAACCTGCGGCTGCTGGCGGTGCTGCCGTTCCTCAAGCCGTGGAAATCCTTACACGCGGAACTGGCGGGCTATTTCAAAGACCCGCGCCTGCAACTGGCGTTCACCTTTCAGTCAAAGTATCTCGGCATGTCGCCGTTCCAGTGTCCGAGCCTTTTTTCCATTCTGTCGTTCCTCGAATACGAACACGGCATCTGGCATCCGACGGGCGGTTGCAATGCCATTACGCGCAACTTGGCGCGCGTGGCGCAGGAACTCGGCGTAAAAATCCAGTTAAACGCGGCGGTGGAAGAAATTCTGTTTGAAGGCCGCCGCGCCGTGGGCGTGCGCACCGCGCAGGGCGAACAACGGGCCGACGCCGTGATGTTGAACGCCGATTTTGCCAACGCGATAACCACGCTCGTGCCGAACAAGCTGCGCCGCCGCTGGAGCAACGCGAAGGTGGCGAAGAAGGATTTTTCCTGCTCGACCTTCATGCTGTATCTCGGCGTGGAGGGGAAATTCGACCACCTCGCGCATCACAACATTTACGTGGCGAAAGATTATCGTCGCAACCTAGACGAGATCGAGCGGCAGCACGTTTTGTCGGCAGACCCGTCGTTTTACGTCGAGAACCCGGTGCGCACCGACGCCACCATGGCGCCGCCCGGCCACAGTGCTTTGTATGTGCTGCTGCCGGTGACACATCAGCATCCGAACGTGGACTGGAACAAGGAGCGGGCGCGGTATCGTGGTGTGGCGCTGCGCCAGCTCGAAAAACTTGGCGTCACGGACATTGAGAAGCGCATCCGTTTCGAGCGCGTGGTGACGCCGGCGGATTGGGAGGGCAAGCTGGACATCTATCGCGGCGCGACCTTCAACCTCGCGCACAGCTTCGCACAGATGCTGCATCTGCGCCCGCAGAACCGCTTCGAGGAATTCGACCGCATGTATCTCGTCGGCGGCGGCACGCATCCGGGCAGCGGCCTGCCGGTCATCTTCGAGTCGGCGCGCATCAGCTCAAAGCTGTTGCTGGAAGATTTGAATTGAAGTTGCAACTCTCACGAGCGCAGCGCAATTAATTTTCATGAATTACCATGCGCATCCGCGAATTTTCCACCGAACTCTGGCTGCCACTGCCGCCGGAAAAACTGTTCCCGTTCTTTGCCGACGCCGCCAACCTCGAAGCCCTCACGCCGCCGTGGCTGAATTTTCACATCGTCACGCCGCCGCCCATTGCGATGCGCGAGGGCGCGCTCATTGACTACCGCCTGCGCGTGCGCGGCATGCCGCTGCGCTGGCGCACGCGCATCAACGTCTGGCAGCCGCCGCATTGTTTCGTGGACGAGCAAATCCACGGCCCTTATCGGCAGTGGATTCACGAGCACACCTTCGAGGCGCGCGCCGGCGGCACGCTCGCTCGCGACGTGGTGCACTACGCCGTGCCATTGGATTTTCTTGTGCATCGCTGGCTGGTGCAGCCCGACATTGAAAAAATCTTTGCGTTCCGCACGCAGGAATTGCGCAAACGATTTTCAAAACGGCAAGATTAACGCCACCGCCCGCGCCGGCGGCAATTTGTTCGTGCGCCTTCTTTGTTCGCCAGCCAGCCGGGGCTGGGTTAAATTCATCCGGTGAAACGCATGATTGTTTCCTTCATCATTTTGGCGGTGGTCGTGGTTTTGGTTCTCGTGGGCTATCGAACGTCGCGCGCGGGTTACGAGTCCGCGCCCTGCCAAGTCGTGCGTGCCGCCGGCAAGTTTGAGTTACGGGATTACCCGGCGCTGACGGTCGTGGAGACGCCCATGACACGCACCGGGAAAGATGCCGACGGAAGTTTCATGCGCCTGTTCCGGTTCATCACCGGCAAGAACGGGGCTGAACAAAAAATTGCCATGACGACGCCGGTGTTCATGTCCGGCAGCGGCTCGAATGCAACGATGGCGTTTGTGCTGCCCGCGAAATTGCCGGCTGGCGAAGTGCCTAAACCCACAGACGGTGCGGTGACGGTGCGGGAGTTGCCGGCAGGCCGGTTCGCGGTGCTGCGCTTCCGGGGCGGGCGTAACCCGAAAAATGAGGCGGCAGCGTTGCAGCATTTGAAAGACTGGATGAGGGCGGAAGGCTTGAGCGTGATGTTGCCGCCAGTGTTCGCCTATTTTGATCCGCCGTGGACACCCGGAATCCTGCGCCGGAACGAAGTAATGCTCCAAACGGAGGCACGGCGATGAAAAGCCGCTCGAATGACTCCATGCCCAAGAGTTGGCGGTGGTCCGTCTTCAACGCGACCTGAATTGCAAAACTTGATGCCATGTCCGATTCCAAATTTATTCTCGTCACGGGGGCAACGGGCTACGTCGGGGGACGGCTCGTGCCCCGCCTGCTGGCGGCCGGGCATCGGGTGCGTTGCCTGGTGCGCGATCCGGCGCGATTGCAAGGCCGCGCGTGGCTGGAGCAGGTGGAACTGGCCACCGGCGACATGTTGCAACCGGAATCACTGGTCGCGGCAATGCGCGGTGTTCAAGCAGTTTATTACCTCGTCCACAGCCTGGGTGGTGGTAGCGATTTCTCGGAACGCGATTTGATGGCCGCGAGCCACTGCGCCAGTGCCGCGAAATTGGCCGGCGTTGAACGCATCATCTATCTTGGTGGCCTCGGCGATCCTCAAGCCGACCTGTCACCCCACTTGCGCTCGCGGCACGAGACGGGCGCGGCATTGCGCGCGGCGGGCGTGCCAGTGACGGAGTTTCGCGCGGCGGTCATCGTGGGTTCGGGCAGTTTGTCCTTCGAGATGATCCGCTATTTGACCGAGCGGCTGCCGGTGATGATTTGTCCGAAGTGGGTGTTCACCCGCATTCAGCCGATTGCCATTCGCAATGTGCTCGATTATCTGGTGGCCGCGCTGGAATGTCCGGCGAGCGTGGGGCGCATTCTCGAAATCGGCGGTCGGGACGTGCTGACTTACGCCGCGATGATGACGGGTTACTCCCGGGCGCGGGGACTCACGCGACGGCTGCTCGCCGTGCCGGTGTTGACGCCGAGGCTGTCGTCTTACTGGGTGCATCTGGTCACGCCGATTCCCGCCAACATCGCCCAACCGTTGATCAAAGGATTGGGCAACGAAGTCATCGTGCGGGATGCAACGGCGCGGGAACTTTTTCCGGCGATTCAACCCTTCGATTACGAAACCGCCGTCAAGTTGGCGCTCGAAAAAATAGATGCGCGCGGCGTGGAGACCGCGTGGAGTGATGCGCTGACTTCCAGTCAGGGTGACAAAACCCCGGTGACGCTGATGAGCAGCGAGGGCATGATCATTGAGCGGCGGCAGCGGATGGTGTCCGCGTCCGCCGCCGCGGTCTATCGAAGTTTCGCACGGCTCGGCGGCGCGCGGGGCTGGCTGTATTTGGATTGGACCTGGCAGTTGCGCGGCATGGTTGACCGGTTGTTCGGCGGCGTCGGCATGCGCCGTGGCCGGCGTGATCCCGAGGACTTGCGCGTCGGGGACACGCTGGACTTCTGGCGCGTGGAAAGAGTTGAGCCGGGCAGTTTGATCCGGCTGCGGGCGGAAATGCGCGTTCCGGGACGGGCGTGGCTTGAGTTCAAAGCCACGCCGCAGGCCGGCGGGCAAACGCGGCTCACGCAAACGGCATTCTTTGAACCGAAGGGTTTGTTCGGTTTGCTTTACTGGTATGCGCTCTATCCGATTCATGCCTTGATCTTCAGCGGGCTGATCCGGCGAATCGGCGAACGCGCTGATTGATGCCAAAACCTGGCCCGACGCTTGACCATGAACACTGAAACTGCGACTGAAAATATTGTTTTTGATTTCCGCACCGCCGACCAGGCTGCCGGCTGGCAAATCGTCAACGACGGCGTGATGGGCGGCGTGTCCACGAGCCAGTTCCAGGTTCTCAACCGTGGCGGGGCGATTTTCAGCGGCCTGGTGTCGTTGGAAAATAGCGGCGGGTTCGCATCCGTGCGGTCGCTTCCCGCGCGCCATGACCTGACCGGCTGCGACGCCTTTTTGCTACGTGTGTGTGGCGACGGTCGCTGTTACAAATTCACCATGCGAACCGAACCGCGCTTCGACGCGCCGCTTTACCAGTGCGCCTGGGAGACGAAGCGCGGCGAGTGGGAAGAACATCGGCTGCCCTTCACCAGTTTCGTGCCGACCTTTCGCGGACGCGTGCTTGCCGACGTGCCGCAGATCAATCCGGCGAACATCTGTTCGGTGGGCCTGCTCATCGCCGACCAGCAAGCCGGCGCATTCCGTCTGGAGATCGCCTGGATCAAAGCCGCGCGCCGCTTACCCTGATGCTTCAAGCGATGAATGCCTTGTCGTCCATCCTCTGGTTTCGTGTGGATCTCCGGCTGGCGGATAATCCCGCGCTGCAAACCGCCTTTCAACGCGGTGGCGCGATTGTGCCGGTGTTCGTTCACGCGCCGGAAGAGGAATCTCCGTGGTCGCCCGGCGGGGCGTCGCGCTGGTGGCTGCATCAATCGCTCAAGGCGCTGGACGCGGCCTTGCGCGCTCGCGGTTCGCGGCTGATCCTCCGGCGCGGCCCGGCGCTCGAAACGCTGCGTTCGCTCGCGAAGGAAACCGGCACGACGGCGGTGTTTTGGAATCGCCGTTACGAACCGGTCGTCAGCGAGCGCGATGCAAAAGTGCAGGCGGCGCTGCATGGCGACGGCTTGAAAACCGAGAGCTTCAACGCCGCGCTCCTGCACGAGCCGTGGACGATCCAGAACCAGAGCGGCAAACCGTTTCAAGTCTTCACCCCGTTTTGGAAACATTGCCTGAACCGACCCGAACCCGCCGAACCGAAGCCGGCGCCACAAAAATTTCCCGCGCCGGCGAAATGGCCGAAATCGCTCGCGCTGGCGGAGCTGGAGCTGGAACCAAAAATCAACTGGGCCGAGGGAATGCGCGCGGCGTGGCAGCCCGGCGAAGCCGGCGCGCTGGGAAACTTGCAACAATTTCTCACGCAGGCTTTCGACGATTATTCGGAACAACGAAATCGGCCCGATCTTCCCGGCACCTCACGCCTGTCGCCGCATCTGCATTTTGGCGAAATCAGTCCGCGCCAGATCTGGCACGGATTGCGGGCGCTGGCCGCCCAGCGTGGGCTGACGGTGGCCGCGTGGCGCAATTCGCAATTTCTCGCCGAAGTTGGCTGGCGGGAGTTCGCGCATCACCTGCTGTTTCATTTTCCGCACACGCCCGCCGAGCCGTTGCGGCCGCAGTTCAAAAAATTTCCGTGGCGTGAAAACGCTGCGTGGCTGCGCGCCTGGCAGAAAGGCCGCACGGGTTATCCCATCGTGGACGCTGGAATGCGCGAGCTGTGGGCGACCGGCTGGATGCACAACCGCGTGCGGATGATTGTCGCCAGTTTTCTCGTCAAAGACCTGCTGATCTCGTGGCAGCAAGGCGCGCGCTGGTTTTGGGACACGCTTGTGGACGCCGACCTGGCGCAAAACACGCTCGGCTGGCAGTGGACGGCGGGCTGCGGCGCGGATGCTGCGCCTTACTTCCGCGTCTTCAATCCGGTCAGCCAGGGCGAAAAGTTTGATTCTGGCGGCGACTATGTTCGCCGCTGGTGTCCCGAACTTGCCAAGCTGCCGGACGCCTGGCTGCATCGTCCGTGGGAAGCGCCGATGGAAATTCTCGGTCGTGCCGGGTTGGGGTTAGGCCGAGACTATCCCGAACCCATCGTCAACCACGCCCTTGCGCGCGCAGCGGCGCTGGAGGCGTTGGCGAAAACCAAGTCCGCCTGACGTTTGCAGATTCGATCCGCAAGTTCCATGCGAGTTGCTTGGGAACGGGAAAATGATTGGGTAAGTCGTCGGTGATACAGACTCGATCACGAGTGCGGGAAGGTAAATTTCCAAGGACATTGATTTTATTGGAAAGTTAAGAAATCAGGTTGCTATGTTAGGTTTATACACTGGCTGACAAATTTATTCCTGTGAGCACGATGGTATGTAGCGGCAATCAGTTGCCATCGGTTGCCAAAAATAACTTTTTCGACCCCATTAAGGCGGATTTTGGCGAATTGAACGCAGGTGGGCTATATGCGCTAAACACCCTTATTTATCAATGTATTTATTGGTTTTGAGATTGTTTTTTCGTGGCGAATCAGGCTTGGTGATGCTGTCCCAACGGGATTGTTAAGCGATTGGCGCACAGACGCAAGCGGGAAGATTTCAGTCGGCGAGTGCAATGGCGAGTGGCGCCCGGGAAAGGCGGAGGGTGGGAACATTCAATATTCAACGCCCAACATCCAATGCGGGCTGCCTAGTGAAGTAAGGGGAAGACTTCACGGGCCGAGGAAATCAGAGGGCACTCAAGGCGAGGAACCAAGGGATGATGATGAGCAAAGCGTAGAGGATTCCGGCGACGAGGTTGACCTTGGGGCGGCGGGTGAACCAGGAGACGCGGGCCAGCACCAATCCGAGCAGCCAGCCGGTGACAAACCCGCCGACGTGGGCGACGACATCGGTCTCCGGATTCACGCCAATCATCACGAATATCAACACCCCGGCCAGCAGACCGCCGGCAATCAGCCTGAAGGCGTTGGCCTTTTGCTGCTTCGGCAGGATCAACGAGGGGACGGT
>Ga0265337_1000585_pt1 | contig 19124 bp, 20 predicted proteins | sample 42122metaG_FD_192441 | JGI IMG/M metagenome (GOLD analysis project Ga0265337, IMG submission 192441) | Rhizosphere microbial communities from Carex aquatilis grown in University of Washington, Seatle, WA, United States - 4-21-22 metaG | ecosystem: Host-associated > Plants > Roots > Rhizosphere >... | reverse complement strand
CTGGTGGACGAAAACAAGGAACATCTGGTTTTTGCGGCCTCGACTTCTTTGTCCGAAGTCAGGGCGGATGCGCTGAATCTCAAAAAACATGACGCGGTCGGCGTGATAACCGCCCTGCAAAAACATCCGGAGCCAATTGATATTGATTCGTCCAAGGAGCAGTGGGCCGCCACCTTGAGATTGTGTCACCCGGATGAATTCCACAAAGATGGAAACCGCGTTTGTGTGCCGATGATTGTCGGCGGTGAAATTCTTGGCCTGATGATTTTGGGTGACCGCGTCGGCGGCGTGGCTTTCTCCTGGCAGGATTTCGACCTTCTCAAATGCGTCGGAGATCAAATCGCGGCCAGCCTGGTCAATGCCCGGCTTTCCCACAAACTTTTGCAGGCGAAAGAACTCGAAGCCTTTCAGACGATGTCGGCATTTTTTGTTCACGACCTCAAGAACGCGGCTACCACGCTCAATTTGATGCTCCAGAATCTACCCGTGCATTTTGATGATCCGGCATTCAGGGAAGACGCTTTGCGCAGCACTTCAAAGACTGTGGCACATATCAATCACCTCATCAATCGTTTGAGCCTTTTGCGACACGAATTGAACAGCAAGCCGGTTGCATCCGACCTCAACGCATTAGTTGCCAAGTCGCTTTCCGATTTGGAAAAAGCGCCTGGTGTCAACCTGGTCAAAGATTTGCAGCCTCTGCCACAAATACTTCTCGACCAAGAGCAATTTCTCAAAGTGATAACCAATCTGGTTCTCAACGCAAAGGAAGCCGTGTCGCAGAATGGGCAAATCCACATCGGAACAAAGCAAAGCAATGGCTGGGCGGTTCTCTCGGTGTCTGACGATGGCTGCGGCATGAATCCTGAATTTCTTAACCGTTCGTTGTTCCGTCCATTTCAGACAACCAAAAAAAATGGGCTTGGCATCGGGATGTTTCAAAGCAAAATGATTGTTGAAGCGCATAAAGGCAGGATTGAAGTTGAAAGCGATCCGGGCAAGGGCACGACTTTCCGCATTTATCTGCCGCTACAAAAATGAACCCCAAATTACTCATTGTTGACGACGACGAAGAAATTCGCACCCAGATGAAGTGGGCGTTGGCGAAAGATTATGAAATCATACTCGCGGAAGATCGTCTGAGTGCGATTGAAAATTTCCGTTCCACCCGCCCGTCGGTGGTATTGCTGGATTTAGGATTGCCGCCTCATCCCGGGAATCCCGAGGAGGGACTGGCGACCTTGTCCGAACTGCTTGCCCTGGATCGGTTGGTCAAAGTCGTCATCATCACGGGGCAGGGAGAAAAGGAAATCGCGCTGCGGACGATTGGTTCGGGAGCATACGATTTTTTGTGCAAGCCCATTGAAACGGGGGAGTTGAAATTTCTCCTGAAGCGCTGCTTTCACGTCGCCCAGCTTGAAAAAGAATATGGGGAGATGCAATATCAGTTGCAGGGCGATTCCTTTGAGGGGATGCTGGGCAGCAGTCCCTCGATGCAGCCGGTTTTTGATTCAATCCGCAAAGTTGCCACTACCGATGCGCCCGTGCTCATCCTTGGCGAAAGCGGAACGGGAAAGGAAATGGCCGCGCGCGCAATCCATGAGCGGAGCGCGCGAAAAGTCGGGCCATTCATCGCCATTAATTGCAGCGCGATCCCGGAAACCCTTTTGGAAAGCGAACTCTTCGGTCATGAAAAGGGAGCCTTTACGGGCGCCCATGCCCAACGCAAAGGACGCATCGAGATGTCCGATGGAGGAACTCTTTTTTTGGATGAAATCGGCGAAATTCCCCAGCCTTTGCAGGTCAAGCTGCTCCGTTTTTTTCAGGAACAAATCATCGAGCGGGTGGGGGGGCGGCAGGAAATCCAAATCAACACGCGTGTGATCGCCGCGACCAACGCCGATCTCAAGAAAGGCATGGCTGCCGGAACGTTCCGCGAGGATTTATTTTATCGTCTGGCCGTGGTTCAGATTGTCTTGCCACCGTTGCGCGATCGGGAAAATGACATTCTGATGCTGGCCAAATTCTTCCTCCAACGGTTTGCGACTGAAGTCAACAAGCCGGGACTTGCCTTTGATCCGAAGGCGCTTCGCGCGTTGAATAAACACTCGTGGCCCGGAAATGTCCGCGAACTTGAAAACTGCGTCAGGCGCGCTGTCATCATGGCGGACGGCAAGCGCGTGACAGCCGGTGATCTTGAATTGACCCCCTCTGAGGTAGGAACAAACGCCGTCACGCTGAAGTCCGCACGCGAGGCGGTGGAGCGGCAAATGGTCCGGCAGGCATTGCGAAAACATTCCGGGAAAATCGCCCCGGCAGCAGTGGAACTTGGTTTGAGCAGGCCAACCCTTTACGAACTCATGGAAAAATTGGGGATTTCCAGAGAATAAAAATTGAACAATCCACGCTTTTAGAACCAGGAAAATCTTTCCGGCACATACACAATGTCATCCGGCTTGAGATAAAACGGATCGCTGTCTTTCCCTTGCATAACGACCTTCAAATTCAAAGTGTAACTCTCGGATACGCCGTTTTCGCGCCGAATCACCCGGACAGCCTTTAAATTGGCCTTGGTATAATCAAACCCGCCTGCGTCCATTATGGCCTCAAGCGCGGTTATAGGCTGATCCGATGACACCTTCCCCGGACGCATCACACAGCCCGTCACATAGACTGGAAATGCGGCGGATTCCACCGCGACTATCACCTCCTTGGATGAAATCTGGGGGGCGTAGAGTTTGATCAGGTTCTGCTGCAATTCACCCGGAGTTGTTCCGGCAGCCTGCACCTCGCCGACCAGCGGCAGGGATATTTTACCGTCTCTCCTGATTTGCTGGGTTGTGTCCAAATTGGCCGAGCCGGGAAATGAAATTTTTAGAACGTCGCCTTCCCGCAAAACTATCGTTTCAGCATGAGCCTTTGCCGGGGCAATTTGTTTGGAGGGCCCGCTCGATTGGGACGTCTGGCAGCCTGCGAATGTGAAGATCGCCAGCAGGAGCATTGAACATTTCAACAGCGGCAACTGATGAATGAAGCCATTTTTTAGAGTCGAATATCTAGTCATAACATTGGGAAAAAGTTACGACATTGAGTTCGCCATTCGCTATGGGGTGTTCACCCCATATGCAGACTGAAACAACTGGCTAAATTGTTTTACCGCTCAATGAACGATAAAATTCCCTACCTTGACCTGCCCGCGCAATTGCGCGGCCTGCGCAAGGAAATTGACACCGCAATCGCGCGCACAATTGACAACTGCTCATTTTGCCTTGGCCCCGACGTGGCGCAATTTGAAAAAGATTTTGCAAAATTCTGCGGCGCGGAACATTGCGTGGGTTTCAACAGCGGCACCTCCGCGCTGCACGTGGCGATGTTGTTGATGAACGTCGGGCCGGGCGATGAGGTCATCACCACGCCGCTCACGTTCGTTGCCACGAGCTGGGCGATTTCCTATGTCGGCGCGAAACCGGTCTATGTGGACATTGAGGATGCAACGATGAATCTGGATCCGAAGCTGGTCGAACGCGCCATCACGCCGCGAACAAAGGCGGTTCTGCCTGTTCATCTTTACGGCCATCCCTTCGACGTGGATGCGATTTTGGAGATTTGCCGCAAACACAAATTGCCGCTCATCGAAGACGCCTGCCAGGCGCACGGCGCAAAATACAAGGGCAAAACCGTGGGAACCTTCGGTGAAATTTCCGGCTTCAGTTTTTATCCCGGGAAAAATCTTGGCGCGTGCGGCGAAGGCGGCGCGCTGGTGACGAACAACGCCGCGTTCGCGGCGCGCGCCCGCTCGTTGCGCGAACACGGCTCGACCGTGCGCTATTACCACGATGAGGTCGGTTTCAATTACCGCATGGAGGGGATTCAAGGCGCGGCATTGGGCGTGAAATTGAAGCATTTGGAAAAATGGACGGATGAACGCCGCCGCGTGGCACATCGTTATCAAGAACTGTTGCAGGACACACCGTTGCAGCTTCCGCACGAAGCCAATTACGCCAGGAGCGCCTGGCATCTTTACGTCGTGCGCCATCCGCGCCGCGACGAACTCAAAAAGTATCTCGACGAAAACGGGGTGGGGTGCGCGCTGCATTATCCGCTGCCGTTGCATCTGCAAAAATGCTACGCGTATCTCGGCTACAAGCCGGGCGATTTCCCCTTTGCTGAAAAATCCGCGCGCGAATGCCTGAGTCTGCCGATTTATCCCGAATTGACCGACGGGCAAATCCAACGCGTCGCCACAGTCATAAAATGCTTCTACAAGTAGATGTTTGTTGCCGCATTTCCGCGCGAGTGGCAAAAGACTTATCTTCCTTTTTAAGAAAGAGCGCGATCCGTTTGTCGTTTGGAAGATTCGTCCGTGTGTGATGCGGAAGGCGGCCCGGAAGCGTCTGGGCTGGCCGCGGAGTTGATTGCTATGCCTTTTGAACAACCTTTGGCGGAGAGGTCGGCACTGTTCGTGATCGAGGCCGATTTTAAAATTGCATGATTTGACACTATTTCGGGCAATTCTTCTCGGCAGTTTGGGGACTGAAGTAGTATCCCAATGCGAATTATAAATATTGTCTCCCGGCCCTAAGTTCGTCTTCCAAAAACTCAACCATCACATCTCTGCGTGTCTTGACGTGAACGGGAGCAATATCATCCGCAACTTCTTTTGGGATGGGTGAAATGGTGTCATAGATAATCTCGCCATTGTGAAAAACAGAAGTCCTATATTCGCTTATATTTTCAGACAATTGGCCGTGAATTTCATATTCTTTGCCATCATGATCGATTTGCTTAATTAACGTATTCATATTTTATTTTCCTTGGCGAAGCAATAGAACCGCAATGACAATGCAGAGAAGGAGGCCGACGGAGCCTCCGCCAATCCAGATGGCACTGGCAAGAATAGGCGGGAACAAGAGATGCGCAGGTTGCCTTTCATTTTCTGGAGTGACGTTATGCGAAGGGTTGGTTTTTCGCCATGGGGTGTAACCCCACCCTTGATTCTGGATATCGGAGGCCGGGGGCCTGCTTTCGTCCGATTTGTCCTCCCCGGCTACCCCGATCACTAATCCACCATCAGCATGACGGCGGTATCGCCGCGGAGGGCCTTGGAATACGGGCAGGTTTTATGGGCTTCGTCCATGATGCGTTGAGCCTGGGCGCGCTCGATGCCGGGGAGTTGCGCATGCAGTTCCACTGCCAGGCGGTAGCCGCCCTGGTCATCCTCGATCAGGCTCACCAGCGCCCGCACCGTGGAATCCTTGACCGGGGTGCCGAGTTTTTTGGCTGCGTTGCCCACGGCGCCGTGGTAACAGGCGGAATACGCGCCGGCAAACAACAGCTCGGGGTTGGGGCCGCGTTTCTCGGCGCCTTTCACCAGCGGATTTCCCAACGTGACATCCAGCAGCCCGTCGGGTGCCTGAATGGTTCCCGAACGTCCGCCTTTGGATATCGCTTCGGCTGTGAACAAGGTTTTCATGGTGGCAATTTGAGCGCCCAATCGCATGGCCGGGTGCAGTCTTCGGCCAAACGGCTCAACGATCAACGGAGCAATAGAACCACAACGACGATGACGAGAAGGAGGCCGACCCCGCCGCCGCCAATCCAGATGGCACTGCCCAGAACCGGAGTGAATAAGAGATGCATAGTTTGTCTTTCATTTTTGATGACAATATATTTTGCCATCATTTTCTGGAGTGACGCTACGCGATGAATTGGACTATTGCCATGGGGTGTAACCCTACTGCGGATTATTGGAGATGTCCGACGCGCCTGGCTGCCGATGATTCAAACTTTACTGGAGGACAATTGACTTCGCCGGCAACCCTGATGGTTCGGCCATCTCCCCCACCGGCATTTCACCCCGCATGTCTCCCAAGGACATGGTGAGGGGCTTTCCCAGGCGGGACTGCAACAGTCTGGTGACAATCTGGCGGCATTCCTCCCGCCGCCGGTCCAGCTTCAGGCGATAGATCAATCCGAGACCCGCAAAAGCCAGGATGCAGACCAGCCAGCTCACGGACAGCACGCTAAAAGTTTTGAGGATGAATTGCGGAACATTGTCGGGAAAGTTGTTCACCAGAATCACTCCGTAGCCGAAACCAAACACCGCCAGCGCGGCCAGCATGGCCATCAGCCACACCGCGCGGCGCACACAGCGCGCGTCACACTGAATCCGAACGATCTCCTCCATCAGTTCCTGGCGCCGGGCGCTTTCGTCGTAACGAATGCACTCCCTTAGAAACTCCGTATGTTTTTGATGGTCGCTCATCATCGTTCAAGCAACGCCCTTCACGCCGCTGCATTTCCATTTGTTCACAGCCCATGCTTATGCCACCGGAGCGCACTTTCCATAAGGTGTTCACCCCATATACAGATTGAAGCAACAATCCGATAGTTGCATCGGACTTCCGGCATGTCGTTTAGTGATCAAGCGTCCCGGTGCGTCCCGCCGAAGGCAGCAGTCCAACATGAAACAAAAAATAAACAGGTTGTCACAGCGATGCGTGGCGGCCGTGCAAAAACACCTGGAGCGGGGATCGCGCGCGAGTTTGCGGCCGGCATTGGGGTTGGGACGCAGGGCGGTCGTCCTCGGGCTGGAGACGCTGGATCTGGCCCGGATTCACGAGCGGGCCGTCACCACATTGGAATCATCCGACTGTTATTTTGTCCCAACCACATTTGCATAGAAATTTTTTTTGAATGAAAACAAAATCAAACGGCCCCAAATCCACCTCTCCGACGACTCAATTACCCAAGTGCCTCACCGGCATCCAGGGTCTTGATGAAATCACCGGCGGCGGGTTGCCGCGCGGGCGGCCCACGCTGGTGTGCGGCGGTGCGGGTTGCGGCAAGACGCTGCTGGCCGCGGAATTTCTCATGCGCGGCGCGGTGCAGTTTGGCGAGCCGGGCGTGTTCATGGCCTTCGAGGAGACGGAAGCGGAGTTGAAGGCCAACGTCGCGTCGCTCGGATTTGATCTGGGGGGCCTGGTCCGGCGCAAAAAAATTGTGATTGATTATGTCCACATCGAGCCCAATGACCTCCATGAGAGCGGTGAGTATGACCTGGAAGGGTTGTTCGTCCGGCTCAATCACGCGATTGATTCCATCGGCGCCAAGCGCGTGGTGATGGACACGCTGGAAGTGCTGTTCGCCGGCCTGCACAACGAGGCCATCCTGCGCGCCGAGCTGCGCCGGCTCTTCCGCTGGCTCAAGAAAAAAGGCGTGACGGCCGTCATCACGGCCGAGCGCGGCCGTGAACAGTTGACGCGCCACGGGCTGGAGGAATACGTGTCCGACTGCGTCATCCTGCTCGACCACCGGGTCAATGAACAGATTGCCACGCGGCATCTGCGCGTGGTGAAATATCGCGGCGCGCTGCACGGCACCAACGAGTTTCCCTTCCTCATCGGCGACGAGGGCATCAGCGTGCTGCCCATCACGTCGCTGGCGCTGAATCACAATATCTCGACCGAGCGGATTGCCACCGGCATCCCCCGGCTCGACGCAATGCTGGGCGGGCGGGGATTTTTTCGCGGCAGCAGCATTCTGCTCACGGGCACGCCCGGCACCGGCAAGACCATTGTCGCCGCCAACTTTGCCCAGGCCGCCTGCCGGCGCGGGGAGCGCACGCTCTTCTTCTCGTTCGAGGAATCGCCCAACCAGATCATCCGCAACATGCATTCCATCGGGCTGCGGCTGGAGCCGTTCGTCAAACGCGGCCTGCTGCGGTTCCACGCGGCGCGGCCCTCGCTCTACGGCCTGGAAATGCACCTGGCCACGATGTTCAAGGAGATCGCCGCGTTTCAACCCCAGGTCGTCGTCATGGACCCGATCACCAGCCTGATGGACGCCGGCACCGCCTCCGAATGCCGGGCGATGGTGACGCGGCTGGTGGATTATTTGAAGGCCGGACAAGTCACCACGCTCTTCACCAGCCTGACGCAGGGCGGCCACGCGCTGCAACAAAGCGAAGCCTCCATGTCCTCGCTCATGGACTCCTGGCTGTTGTTGCAGGACTTCGAAGGCAACGGCGAACGCAATCGCGTGCTCTACGTGCTCAAAGCGCGTGGCATGGCGCACTCGAACCAAATCCGCGAGTTCCTGATTTCGGACCGGGGCATTGACCTCGTGGACGCCTACATCGGTCCCAGCGGCGTCCTGACCGGCGCGGCGCGTGTGGCGCAAACCGCGCGCGAAAAAGCCGAAGCGCTGGCCAGCAAACAGGAGGCGGCCCGCCGCCAACGCGAATTGAAACGCAAACGCGCGGCGCTCGAACAGCAGATCGCCGGGCTGCGCTCGGAGCATGAAGCCAGCGCCGTGGAACTCCGGCAAATTGACGAACAGGTCGGAACGCAAACGCGGTTGCTGACCACCGAGCGGACCGAATTGGGCCGCTTGCGCCAGGCCGATGTTTCGGTGGCGGCCCGCGTGCGGGGCAACTCCAAACCGGGGAGCCAACGATGAAAACCAAAACGGTGAGACGACGTTCATCCGGCTCCAATCGGCGGCCCGCCAAACTCTGGCAACTGCGCCTTTACGTGACCGACTCGACGTCCAGATCGCTGACGGCGTTCTCGAACCTGAAGAAGTTTTGCGAAAGCCACCTCAAAGGCCGCTATCGCATCACGGTGATTGATTTGGTGAAGCGGCCCCATCTTGCCAAAGGCGACCAAATCCTGGCCATTCCCACGGTGGTGCGCAGGCTGCCGAAGCCCGTGCGAACCATCATAGGCAACCTTTCCAATACCGACCATGTGCTCGTCGGCCTGGATTTGCGCGCGGCTGATTAACCGGGACGAACGCGCATGAAAACAAACAAAGCCAGGCGCCCGACCAAGGCTGCTGCGAAATCGCCGACCACCCGGTCCATGTGCAAATTCGTCTTGCGACTGTTTGTGGCGGGGGCCACGACCCGCTCGCGCCAGGCCGTCCTGTGCGTCCATCAACTGTGCGCAGCGGAACTGAAAAACATCTGCAAACTGGAAGTGATTGACATCTATCAGCAGCCCGAAATGGCGCGCGCGAACCAGATCGTCGCGACCCCGACGCTCATCATAGAATTACCCCGGCCGGTGCGCCGGTTCATTGGCAGCCTGGCGAACATCGCCGGCCTGTTCGTCGAGTTGGACTTGATCAAAAAAGGCAAGATCGCACTTTGAAAACCACCCGCCACAAACGCGTGAAACAAACGCTGAAACGCTCCAAAAGTGAAAGGCTGAAATTTCAGCGTGTCAGCGTGCCGGTGTTTCAGCATTTGACTTCGCACCTGGCCGAAGCCGAGGAAATGCTCCGCGCCATCCGCAGCGGAGAAGTGGATACGGTGATGGTCGCGGGCAAGGAAGGCCCGCAAGTGTTCACGCTGGAGGGCGCCGTGCATGCCTACCGTGCGCTCATCGAATCCATGAACGAAGGGGCGCTGACAGTTACGACTGACCAGATGATTCTTTACGCCAACCAGTGCTTCGCCCGAATGGTCAAATGTCCGTTGGAGCAGGTGATCGGCGGTTCCTTTCGCCGCTTTCTCTCCGCCGCGGACCGGTCAACGCTCGGGCCGCTCCTGAAACGGGCCGGCAAATCCGGCTCCAAGATCCAAGTGTTCCTTCACGCCGGCGACGGTTCGAAAGTGCCGGCGCAAATCTCCATTCGTCCACTGGCAAAGAATGGTTTCAAAGGCGCGACCATCGGCCTGGTGGTGACGGACATGACGGAGGCCCGGCACAACGAGGAAAGGCTGCGGGCCTTGACGCACCGCGTGGTGCAAGTGCAGGAAGCCGAGCGCGAGCGCGTGGCCATCGAATTGCACGACAACATCACCCAGCGTCTCTGCGCCGTCCTCCCGCGCTGGGCGACACTGGCGAACAAACTGCCGGAGCGCGAGAAAGCATCGCGGGGAGAGGTGATGAAACTCAGCGAGCTGCTCGGCCAGACGGTCGAAGAGGTGCAGCGCATCGCGCGCAATCTGCGGCCCAGCGTCCTGGACGAGCTGGGCCTGACCTCCGCCCTGCGCGCCACCTGCACGGAGTTCGCGAAGCGGACGGGCGTGTCCCTCAAGCTGGCCTGCGTGCAGTTGTCCGTGCGGCTGCCCGCCGAAGGCGAGCTGGCGCTCTACCGCATCCTCCAGAACGCTTTGGAGAATGTGGAGAAGCACGCCCGCGCCCGCCACGTTACCGTGCGCCTGAGGCAGCGCGCCTTCGTTCAGTTGACGATCCAAGACGACGGGATCGGCTTCGACCCGGAGCAGCACGCGACCGGACGAAAAGGAAAGGGCGGCCTGGGTCTGCTCAGCATGCGCGAGCGGGCGACCTATGTGGGCGGCGACTTCAAGATCAAATCCGTTCGCGGCGGCGGCACGAAAATCGAGGTGCTCATTCCCCTGCTGCCAGATGCCACGGCGGCCAAAGGAACCGGCTTATGAAACGAATCACTGTTTTGCTGGTGCTGCTCGTGGCCGGTTGGGGCAACGCCCACGCGGCGCCGGCTTCGACAAACTCTGCTGCGGGCAATCGCGTTCTCATGATTGATCCCAGTTCCATGCCGGTTGCCGCGGGAACAGCCACTCTGACCATCGGTGCGCTCCAGCGCACGAACGGCGTTTACTCGGGCGATTACAAGCTCAAGGTGTTTCCCTACTTCTTAAAAAACGAAAAAGGCAGGCTGGCCATCGTTGTTTCGGATGAGTCGCTGGCCGAGGCCGGCCTAGGCAAGGTCGTGGCGATCACCGGGACCGCCACCACCAGCGGCAAAGGCGGCAAGTGCCGGCCCATCGCGGCCACGGCAACGCCAGCGGACATCAATCACGGAACGCTCAAGCTGTGGTTCACGGCGGGCAGCCGGAAAATGATCTTCGAGCCTGCCTATCACTTTGCCGGGAATGGGACGGTATTGGCGCTGACGGAGTCCGCTGAAACCAAACATTGAATTATTTATGAAACGAATCACTGTCTTGCTGGCGGAGGACCATACGATTGTGCGCGAAGGGTTTCGCAAGATGCTTGAAATGGAAGAGGACATTGAAGTGGTCGGCGAAGCGCAGGAGGGCCGCGAGGCGGTGGCGCTGGCCAAGAAGCTACATCCCGACGTGGTGTTGATGGACATCGCGATGCCCCATCTCAACGGTCTGGAGGCGACGCGCCAGGTGCTCAAGGCCGTCCCCGCCACGAAGGTGCTCATACTCTCCGCGCATAGTGACGACGCGTATGTCAAAAACGCAACCGAGTCCGGCGCGGTGGGATTTCTTCTCAAACAAACCTCCTCCCACGAGGTGTGCCGTGCGATCCGGGAAGTCCAAAAGGGGAGGACATTTTTCAGCCCCTCGATTACCCGGCGTCAGGATCGCATCCATCCGCTGACGCCCGACCGGACGGGGGCGTTAAAAAAGAAAGCGGCCCGGCTGACCTCGCGCGAGATGGAGGTGCTGCAATTGATAGCGGAGGGCAAGGCCAACAAGGAAACCGCGGACGAACTGGGCATCGGCATCAAGACGGTGGAGAAGCACCGCGAGCATCTGATGCAGAAGCTCGACATCCACGACACCGCCGGGCTCACCCGCTACGCGATCAGCTCGGGCATCATCGAGAGCAGCGTCCAGTTGACCATCGTTTGATGCTGAAACGGAAAATGCAGCGTCCGGCCTGTGGCCGGATACACATGGCGAGGACAAATTTATCCGGGCACAGCCCCGACACTACGGCAATGAGAATGTTTTTGGGAGGTCCCAATGAGTAGAAACAACCTTGCTTTCTGGATGACCTTGGCCGGCACTGTTTGCTGGGGTGTCTGCTTTTGGTGGATGCGGCGGCTTTCAATCAAACAGAACAACCTGTTGGACCAGCTTCGCGAGCAGGGCAAACGCATCGAAAAGCTTTCCCGGATCGAGCACGACCTCATCAAGGAAGTGCATCCACAGGTCAACGAGATCAAGGAAGGGATGGAGGAGATGATTGCGGTGGTGAAGGAAAATGTGGAAAACAATCCTCCTCCGGCATCCCAAAAGAAGGGGCAATAGTCCGCCAATCGGGCCGCAGATGCCAGAACGCTCCCACGTTCGCTCTCTGCCTTCATGTTTTCTTTACGACCAGAATTCCTCCAGCAGCCGTTTGTTGCGGAGCGTTTTTACGTCCACGTTTTTCTTTGGGTCGGGGACAACCCGGCGGTTCTTGGACTTGGCCTTCAACAGCGCGTGTTCCTTGGGCAGGTTGCGCAATTCCTTGAACTGCATGGAGAGATAGGGAAACACCCCATAGACGGTCTAGGTGACTTCACATATTGTCGCCCCGTGAGAAGCGTAATGCTTTTCCAAAAAAAGTAGTAAACAAACAAAACAAACAAAACAAACCTATGTCAAACACATTTAAAAGTTCAGTTCTGATGGCCGCGCTGCTTGCGCTGCTTTCCAGCCCCGCCCCGGGAATGGCGGCCGGGCCAGCGCCAGTCGATCTTGGACCGGCAGGCAATTTCGTGATTCTATCAGAAACAGGAATCTCCGACGTCTCCGCCTCAGCGATTGTTGGAGATATAGGAACGAGTCCAATCGCCGGGACAGCTATTACAGCAACTGACGGAAATATCTGTAATGAAGTGTTCGGGACAATATACACAGTCGGTCCTTCTGGTCCTGCATGTAGGACGGAAGACGCAACCTTATTGGGTCTGGCTGTAGGCGCCATGGAAACCGCGTATACCGACGCCGCTGGACGGACAATACCCGATTTTACTGACCTGGGGGCAGGAAATATTACCGGGCTGACGCTCGCTCCTGGCCTCTACAATTACACGACCGGTGTTTCAATAAACGCTGCTGGTGTCACTCTCTCGGGCGGCGCAAATGATGTCTGGATCTTCCAGATTCCGGGAAATCTCACCGTGAGCCCCGGCGCCATTGTTACTCTGAGCGGCGGCGCACAGGCCAAGAACATCTTCTGGCAGGTCGCCGGCGGAACGCTCCTTGATACGACGGCTGACTTCAAGGGAATCATATTGTGTAAAACATTGATTGCGATGAACACCGGCGCAACGCTGGAAGGCAGAGCGCTGGCACAGACCGCGGTTACATTACAGAAGAATGTCATTGGAATAATTGACACGATTGATACGAGGACGGAGTGCACGGCATTCCTGAGGACAGAGGCGACGGTGTTCAATGCCGGCCAGAAGGCTGCCCTACAGGCCTTCCAGGCCGGGCAGAAGACTGACCTACAGGCCTTCACGGCCGCGCAGGCGGCTGCCAAACTGGCCTTCTTGAGCACGACGCCGCCGCCAACGGCAGCGCAGAAGAAGACCTTCAATGACCTGCAGCACTCTGCCCTACAGGCCTTCCAGGCCGGGCAGAAGACTGCCCTACAGGTCTTCCAGGCCGGGCAGAACGCTGCCAAACTGGCCTTCCAGGCGGAGCAGAAAATCGACATGCAAGAGTGCAATGCGCTCCCATAATGGCCGCGTTCTAATCGGAAACGTATTATTTAGTGTTCAGACGGAAGAGCCCCTTGATTTTCAAGGGGCTCTTTTTGCACAATTCAAGTGGTGAAACAGTAGCGATAGAGTCTGATGTGATTCCACTGCCTTCATAGGAGGGGTCTTGAACCGGTAGAAATTAAATCAAATCCTTCTGTTCCGCCTGGCTGGATTCAACAAATCCGGCATGGGGTGAACACCGTATGGCAGTTGCGCATCCTGCCGGTTTATATTTCATGTTATGAAAACAAATTTCCGGAAGAAGTCCCTGACGTTTGGCGAATTCATCACCGCCGCGCACGATGCCTGGGGTGAACGCCGGGCCAGTGGCTTTGTGTGGCTTGCCGTCAACACACAACTGGTGGAGTTTCGGGGACAAAAACGCTTCATCTTTTCCAAACGGAATCTCAATTACCTCCCGTTTTGAGAGGGCAACCGGGATGGTCATGAAGGTTTGTTGCATCCATTTGAAACCGGGTTGCCGGCAAGGAAACGGCGCACACCTCGCGCTGGATAACAGGATAATTTTCACTTCCAAGGCAGAAAGGCAGCCGGCTTGAAAATCCCGCCGGGCAGGGGAATCCGAAAATCGGCGCTGGCAGTCATGGCCGTCCTGTCGTTGTGCCTTTCGCCATTCGCTCACGGACAGGCGCCTGCCGTTGGCATCACCAACCCGCCGGCAGCGGAGACCGTTGTTCTTCCCAAATCCGTTCCCGACCCGCTCGAACCCTTCAATCGGGTGATGTGGGGCTTCAACAAGTGGTTGATGACCGACGTCATCAAGCCGACGAGCCGCGTTTATAGGTTTGTTGTCGTGAAACCGGTCAGGACTGGAATCGGGAATTTTGGCAAGAACCTTACTTATCCGGGACGGTTGATCAACAATCTGCTTCAGGGAAAGTGGAGTGGAGCGCGCGACGAATCATACCGGTTTGTCTGCAATACCACCGTTGGGGTGGCCGGGTTCTGGGACGTGGCGACCAAGTGGAACATTCAGAAATCGGACGCGGATTTTGGCCAGACGTTCGGCAAGTGGGGCTGGAAACCGGATTTCTTTTTGATGCTGCCCATTTTTGGACCGAGCAATGACCGGGACACCGTCGGCCTCGCTGCCGACACGGCGGCCAATCCGCTGCTGTATATCGCTCCCTACAAATTCAACGCCAACAATCCTCTGACCTGGCTCGGTCCTTATAGTTATCTCAACTACGCGATCATGTATAATGATCTGTCTGACACCGTGGGCGAGTATGTGCGCTTCAGCCAGGCTGAGATGGACCCATATTCCGAAATTCAGTATGCTTGGACGTTCGCACGGGCAAACCGGGTGGCGGATTTCCAAGTGAAGGGGAAACAGGACCCGGCCTCGCTGGAAACCCTCGAATCCGTCTTCTTCACCTTCGTAAACCCTGAATTCCCGGGCCGCGGCAAGACCCGGTCGGTTCTGATTCCGGCGACGGGCCAAAAATTAAAATTTACGTTCTGGTTGCAACCCGGAAAGGCGAACGTGGTTTACATCGTTCCCGGGCTGGGCTCGCATCGTCTGGCCGAACCCTCCCTGGCGCTGGCCGAATTGGTTTACAGCAATGGCTTCTCCGCCGTGTGTGTCAGCAGCCCGTTCAACTCCGAGTTCATGGAACACGCCTCGACCGCGGCGATGCCGGCTTATCTGCCGGTGGATGGCCACGACTTGGATGTCGCCCTCACCGAGATTGACCGCCGCCTGCATGCGCTGTATCCGGACCGGTTGGGCAACAGGGCGCTGATGGGTTATTCCATGGGCGCGTTGCAATCCTTGTTCGTCGCGGCCACCGGGCCGACGAACAAGGATTCCGTCATAACGAAGGGAACAGTCCTGCGCTTTCGCGAGGGAAAACAGGGCGTGAAAGAAGTGAGAATTGCCCCCGTCACGAATCAGGTGCCGTTGATTCAATTTGACCGCTACGTCGCCATCAACACACCCGTTCGGATGGCGTATGGGATTTCCAAACTGGACGAATTTTACCGCGCGCCGCTGTCCTGGCCGGACACCAACCGGACCGACAACATTGAAAACACCTTTCTCAAGGTGGCCGCCTTGAGCAAGAGCACGCTCACGCCGCGAATCTCGCTGCCGTTCAACGCCATCGAATCCAAGTTTCTCATCGGCATGACGTTTCGATTCATGCTGCGGGACATCATTTACAGCAGCCAGCGGCGGAACAGCCAGGGCGTCCTGCAACACCCGATCCGCAATTACCGGCGCGACCCGGTGTATCAGGAAATCCTCCAGTATTCCTACCATGATTATTTTGAAAAATTTGCGGTTCCGTATTACCAGGCCAAAGGGATTGCCCCGCCGGTGGCGGAATTGATGGAAAAAGCCGATGACTTGCGGACGTATGACGCCGGTCTGCGCGCCAACCCCGACATCCGCGTCATCGTCAATCAAAACGATTTTCTGCTGGCGGACGCGGACCTGGCCTGGCTGCACGCCACGTTTGCCACGAATCAATTGACCGTCTTTCCGCAAGGCGGCCACCTGGGAAATCTTTCCAATGTGACAGTGCAAAAGGCCATTCTGGCGGCACTGACGCCCATGAGACCGCCTCAGCCCAAATCCAATTGAGCCCATGGCCACCCGACATTGGTGTCGGCGCGGGACAGGTTTTTTACCCATGCCGGTCATCAAATCCGGCATGGGTAAAACACCGTATATCCGCCGCAAGATATTCCAGCTTACTATCACACCATGAAAGCCGAAATCTCCCAATCTAAAGAGCCGGCCAGAACTTCACTTCAATGCCAAACGACCCCGTCCAATTGCAGTCTGGTGGGGAGGACGCGGTCAAACAACACCGAAAGAAATATGATTACAAACCTCTGGAAAAGAACCAAAACAACGTTCGCTCAACTGAACCCAACCGCACGAATTATAACCCCGCTTTTGCTGGCTCTGGCCATCCCGTGTCAACTCGACGCCGCAGGTCCAGCGCCAGTTAATCTTCTCTCGACCGCCAATTTCGTGATTCTGTCCGGCGCCGCGATCACCACGACCGGTGGCGGCATCATTAATGGGAATGTCGGGGCCAGTCCGATTGCCGGGTCGGCCATAGGTGTGACCTGCGCACAAGTGAACGGGACCATCTATGCGGTTGATGCCAGCGGGCCTCCGTGTGCGGTGGTTGCTCCCTCCCTGTTAACCACGGCTAAAAATGATTTGACCACGGCTTACAACGACGCCGCCGGACGAACAACCCCGACTGCCATAAATCCCGGAGGGGGGGATCTCGGCGGGCTGAGTCTTGCCCCCGGCCTCTACAAATTCACGACCACGGCTCTGATATCGACGGACGTCACACTCACGGGTGGTCCGGATGATGTCTGGATATTCCAGTGCGCGCAGGATCTTCAATTGGGCAACGGGATAAAAGTCATCCTGGCCGGCGGCGCACAGGCAAAGAACGTTTTCTGGCAAGTAGGCACTTCAGCGGTTCTCGGCACGGCCTCCGTTTTTAATGGGACCATAATGGCTGATCAATCCATTACGATGAACAGCACCAGCATTATGAATGGCAGAGCCTTGGCGTTCACTGGCCAGGTAGCTTTCAACGGCGGTGGAGCGGCTCTGCCTGGCGGCACGGGCACAAACGGCCTCCCCGGCATTGCCGTTCAACAGCCTGCCGGCACGAACCTTGTCAATGGCGCCGTCACCAACAACTTCGGTTCGGTGGCCGTCGGCACCAACACCAGCCGCACCTTCACCATCACGAATACCGGCAGCGCAAATCTCACCGGCTTGGGCATCACTATTGATGGCGCGAATTCAACCATGTTCAGCGTGATTACCAATCCCGCAACCTCGTTGATTCCCGGTGGCACCACCACTTTTACCGTGCGCTTCGCGCCCGTCAGCGCAAACGTGATGACCGCCACGCTGCACATCGCGAACAATGATATCGGCAATAACAATAACCCCTTCAATATCGCGATCACCGGCACGGGCACGGGCGAAGGTGTCGTCCCCGGCATTGTCGTTCAACTGCCTCCCGGCACGAACCTTGTCAATGGCGTCGGGACCAACAACTTCGGTTCGGCGGCCGTCGGCACCAGCACCAGCCGCACCTTCACCATCACGAACATCGGCACCGCAAATCTCACCAACTTGGGTATCACCATTGATGGCGCGAATTCGGCCATGTTCAGCGTGACCGCCAGTCCCACAGCCCCGGTGAGTCCCGGTGGCAGCACCACTTTTACCGTGCGCTTCGCGCCCGTCAGCACGGGCGTCGAGACCGCCACGCTGCACATCGCGAACAATGATATCAACAACAACCCTTTCAATATCGCGCTCACCGGCACGGGCATCGACTCCGCAATCGTTGTTTCGACCAACCTCTCCGTAGTCTTCTTGGGCGCCGGAATCTTACCCACATCCATCATGCTGAATCCGCAGACCGGCTTGTTCACGAACAGCGTTCTTGTGACCAACAACAGTCCGAACACAATCCCTGCTGTCCGGCTATATATCCTGAACCTTATTGCCGGCGTGCAGGTTTATTATGGCAGCACCACCACCAACGGCACTCCCTATGTGCAATATAATTTTCCGCTCGCTCCCGGTGCGACCGTTGATTCCGGTGTGACCGTTGATTCCCTTGCTCCCCTCGCTCCCGGTGCGACCGTTGATTTTACGATTGAGTATCGTCAAGCCAGTCGCCAGGGGATTCCCATTCCTACTTATGTGGCTCAAGAGGCCACCGCCGTCACCCTGACCGTTCCAACAAACAGCGTGGGCATCATGGTCACTAACTTCGGGTCAGTAAGCAGGGGGTTCCTGATAGGATTTTACGCCACTCCGGGACGCAGTTACGCCGTGAAGTATAGCACCGACTCGGTAAACTGGCTGACCGCTGATCCCTTTATCAAAGCCCCGGTCAACTACGTGCAGTGGGTCGACTACGGCGCGCCCAAGACTGAAAGCCTCACCGGCACCCGTGTCTACCATGCCTTCGAACTGCCGTGAATTTAACCATCAACCACCACAAAACTTATGAATCGAATTGTCCTTTCCACCACGCTCACCCTCGCGGCGTTCACTCCTTTCGCCGTGCGCGGCCAGGATTTGCCCGAGAACCCAAATCGCTTGAGCCTCGGCCCGACCTTTGGCCTGAACTTCAAAGCTGACTTCTACAATGTCAACCCGGGGCCGGCTGCCGGCGGCGCGAACCACACCTATAATGACGGTTACGTCCTCAGGGACAGCAGCGGAAACGCGGGCGGCCTCACCGGGAACTGGGGCTACCAAAACGCCTCTCAAGTGGCAGGCGATACCATCCAGTTCCACGCTATTCAGGATTCCTCCTCTGCCACTGACAATCCGCAATACGGAGGCGAATTGATCTACCAGCGAGTCATCGGCTCCCTGCCCCTTATGTCCGGAGACTGGGGCCTCGAAGCCGGCTTTGGCTTCACGGAACTCGACCTGCGCGAGAATCGCAGCGGAACCGTGCCAGTCACCATGGATTCCTATCAGCTTAATGGGGTGTTGCCTCCCGGCGCCCCCTACAATTGAACCTTTAATGGACCGGGTGCCCTGCTCGGCGACACGCCCACGCGCACCACCACTTCCGCCACCCTGACGAGCCAGCAAAAATTGAGTGGCCAGTTGTTCAGCCTCCGCCTCGGCCCGTTTGCCG
>Ga0265337_1000581_pt1 | contig 19193 bp, 15 predicted proteins | sample 42122metaG_FD_192441 | JGI IMG/M metagenome (GOLD analysis project Ga0265337, IMG submission 192441) | Rhizosphere microbial communities from Carex aquatilis grown in University of Washington, Seatle, WA, United States - 4-21-22 metaG | ecosystem: Host-associated > Plants > Roots > Rhizosphere >... | reverse complement strand
CAGGGCTCTACCTGGACCTGTCCGCGGCCCGGACGCTGGACTTCTACGGCCGGCTCTACCAGGTGCCCGCCGCCGCCCGCGCCGAGCGCACCGAGCGGCTGCTCACCATGCTGGGCCTGTGGGACCGGCGGGACGCCCGGGTACGGACGTTCTCCAAGGGCATGAAGCAGCGGCTGACCATCGCCCGGGCGCTGATCCACGACCCGGCGGTGCTCTTCCTCGACGAGCCGACCGCGAACCTGGACCCGGAAGGCGCCAAGACCGTCCGTGACTTCCTCCTCCAGCTCAAGCGGGAGCAGCGCACCATCCTGCTCAACACCCACCAGCTCGCCGAGGCCGAGCGGATGTGCGACCGGGTCGGCATCATGCACACCAGGCTCGTGGCCGTCGGCACGCCGGACGGGCTGCGCGGCGCCGCCTCGCGGCACGCCACCACGGTCCAGCTCGCGGTCGTCACCGACGCGATCGTCGCGGCCGCCCGCGAGGCGGCCACCACGGCAAGCACGGCCACCACGGCCGCCCCGGAAGCGGGCGTGACGGTCGACGGCAACACGATCACGGTCGCCGTGGACAAGCCGGAACGTGACAACCCCCGCCTGGTCCGCGCGATCGTCGACGCCGGCGGCGACGTCCAGTTCGTCAGCGGCATCGTCCCCTCCCTGGAAGAGACCTACCTCAAGCTGCTCGCCACCGAGAAGGACACCGAGAAGGACACCGAGAAGGACACCGAGAAGGACACGGGGCAGCACCCCGCCCGGCACGACGAGAAGAACGCGAGGTAACGGCGATGAACTGGCAGAACGTGGCGACCATCGCCCGCAAGGACATCACGATCATGATGACGAGGCGCGGGCTGCGGATCGGCCTCGCGGTGCTACCGATCGGCCTGGCGATCCTCTTCTCGCAGATCGTCGCGCACGCCAGCTACACGGCAAGCGCGCTACCGCAGGCGCTGAACGCGTTCCTCTTCTTCTTCATGATCTACACCGGGGCGCTCCCGGCGACCATCGCGTCCTACAGCATGGTCGGCGAGAAGGTGGAGCGGAGCCTCGAGCCGCTGCTCGCCACCCCGGCGAGCGACACCGAGATCCTGCTCGGCAAGAGCATCGCGGCCCTCATCCCGCCGCTCATCGCGATGTGGTCGGGGATGGTCCTGCTCATGGGACTGTGCGACGCGTTCACCCGCAGCACCCTCGGTTACCTGTACTTCCCGAACTGGATGGCGGCCGTCACCGTGCTCTGCGTCGCGCCGCTGCTCGCGGTCAGCGCGGTGGCCTTCGCCGTGCTGTGCTCCGCGCGGGTGACGGACGTGCGCACCGCGCAGCAGCTCGGCTCGCTCGCCGCGCTCCCCGGCGTGGTCATCTACATCGCGCTGCTGGCCGGGGCGTTCTCACTCGACCTGGTTTCGCTCGCGGTGATGTGCGGCGTCCTGGCCGTCGTCGACGTCGGCCTGTTCCTGGCCGCCCGCGCCACGTTCCACCGCGAGGAGATCCTCACCCGCTGGGCCTGATCACCCCGGCCAGGCGTTCACTGTCCATCCCCGGTGTCCTCGTCCCGAAGACCGCCCCGTGTCATCCGGCGACCCTACGCGAGCTCCGCGTACAGCGCCGCGGTCTGTGCCGCGACCGCGTCCCAGGAGAACTCCGCCACCGCGCGCTCCCGCCCGGCGCGGCCCATGGCATCGGCCCGGCCCGGGTCGCGCAGCAGCAGGTTCATGGCGTCGGCCAGCGACGACGGGTCCTCCGGCGGGACGAGCAGCCCGGTCACGCCGTCGTCGACCACCTCGGGGATGCCGCCGACCCGCGACGCCACCACCGCGGTGGCGCAGGCCATCGCCTCCAGGTTGACGATGCCCAGGGGCTCGTAGACCGACGGGCAGGCGAACAAGAGCGCGTGCGTGAGCAGCTGGATGACGTCCGGCTTGGGCAGCATCTCCGGGATCCAGATCACCCCGGACCGCGTCGCCTGCAGCTCCGCCACAAGCGACGACACCTCGGCGCCGAGCTCCGGGGTGTCCGCCGCCCCGGCGCACAGCACAAGCTGCGCCGACGGGTCGAGCGCGGCCGCGGCCCGCAACAGCACGGGCACGCCCTTCTGCCTGGTGATCCGGCCAACGAAGATCACGTACGGCCGGGAGAGGTCGATGCCATGCCGTTCGAGCACGTCGGTCTTCTGGTCCGGCGAGTACTCGACGGTGTCGATGCCGTTGCGGATCACCCGCACTCGTTCTGGCGAGATCTCCGGGTAAACCGACAGCACGTCGGCCCGCATCCCGTCGGACACCGCCACGACCGCGGCCGCCGCGGCGAGTGATACCCGCTCGGCCCAGGACGACAGGGCGTAACCGCCGCCGAGCTGCTCGGCCTTCCACGGCCGCAGCGGCTCGAGCGAGTGCACCGTGGCGACGTGCGGGATGCCGTGCAGCAGTGACCCGAGGTGCCCGGCGAGGTTGGCGTACCAGGTGTGCGAGTGCAGCAGGTCGGCGCCGCCCACGGCGTCCGCCATGGACAGGTCGGCCGAGAACACCTTGAGCGCGGCGTCGTGCAGCACGGGCCACGCCTGGTGCGCCACCGCGGTGTCCCGCGGCGCGCCCTGGCAGTGCACGGTCAGGTCCACCAGGCCGGACAGCGCACGGGCCAGGTACTCCACGTGCACGCCCGCCCCGCCGTACACCTCGGGCGGGTACTCCCGCGTTAGCAGCGCTACCTTCACAGTGCTCCCCTAACCACGGGCCCTCCCGGTCACATCGGTACTTCCTGCCCCTTGCCGACCACGGTGATGCCGCCCGCCGAGACCACGAATCCCCGCGCGCGGTCATGCTCCTTGTCCACGCCGATCTTGGCATCCTCGGGCACGATGACGTTCTTGTCGATAATCGCGTCCCGGATCTCCGCGTGCCGCCCGACTATCACGTTATTCAGCAGGACCGCGCGATCCACGGTGGACCATGAGTTCACCCGGACCCCAGGCGACAGCACGGACTGCCTGACTAGCCCACCTGAGACGATCACCCCGTTGGAAACGAGCGAGTCGATCGCCCGGCCCACCCGGTCGCCGCTGTCGTGCACGAACTTGGCGGGCGGCAGCGCGTCCATGTGGGTGAGTATGGGCCACTGGTCGTTGTAGAGGTTGAACATCGGGTCGACGGTGCGCAGGTCCATGTGCGCGTCGAAGTACGCGTCGATGGTCCCGACGTCCCGCCAGTAGCCGCGGTCCCGTTCCGTCGCGCCGGGCACCTCGTTCGTCATGAAGTCGTACGCCTGCGCGGCGCCGTCGCGGACCAGCATCGGGATGATGTTCCCGCCGATGTCGTGCCGCGACGACTCGTCCTTCGAGTCGGTGCGCAGCACGTCCCTGAGTACCTTCGTGTCAAACACGTAGATGCCCATCGACGCGAACGACTCATCCGGGTGATCGGGGATGGTCGGCGGGTTGGCCGGCTTCTCGAGGAAGCGCTCGATCATCCGCCCGTCGCCGGCCACGCCCACGATGCCGAACGCCTTGGCGTCCTGGCGCGCCACGGGGATGGCCGCGACGGTCGCCCCGGCCCCGTACTCCAGGTGCTGCGCGATCATCTGCCGCGGGTCCATCCGGTACACGTGGTCGGCCCCGACGACCACCACGATGTCCGGCCGCTCGTCGTTGATCAGGTTCATCGACTGGAAGATCGCGTCCGCCGACCCGCTGTACCAGTGCGCGCCGAGCCGCTGCTGCGCGGGCACCGGCGTCACGTAGTTGCCGAGCAGGTCGCTCATCCGCCACGTCACCGAGATATGCCGGTCCAGGCTGTGGCTCTTGTACTGCGTGAGCACGCAGATCTTCCTGATGCCGGAGTTGGCCAGGTTGGACAGGGCGAAGTCCACCAGCCGGTACACCCCGCCGAACGGCACCGCCGGTTTAGCCCGGTCGTCCGTCAGCGGCGCCAGGCGCGTCCCCGCCCCTCCCGCTAGCACAATCCCAAGCACCCGCGGGTCCGCCATGTTTTCCCGTCCCTCCGCCGCTACATCCGCCATGCCATGCTGCACCCTCTAACTTCCCCAGCGGAACCCCGGCACGCCAGGAAAAACGGACCGATCATCCCCCGGACGCCCCCCGTTCACCCCACCTCCTGCCCCGCGCCGCCTCATAACTCCAGAGCCCCGATCGACCTCCCCAATCTCCACCCTCGCCTCAATCGCCACTCCCTAAAAGATTGGGGGTAGTTAGCACCCGAAAATGGGTGCTAACTACCCCCAATGACCGGATAACTTCGCGGGAAGCCGCGCCCGCCGCCGGGTGCCGCGAAGCTCACGCTGCCCGGTGGTAGGTGAGCCGCGCGAGCGGCCCCGCCGTCTCCGCCGCCGCCAAGGTCAGGCTGGCCGGCGCGCTCCCTTCGGGGAACAGCCGCGTGCCCTCGCCGAGCACCAACGGGAACACGAGCAGCCGGTACTCATCCACCAGGTCGTTGTCCATGAGCGTCCGGGTGACGGTGGCGCTGCCCATCACGACGATGTCCCGCGCCTGCCGACGCTCGCGCACCTCCGCCACCAGGTCGCCGCGCGTCAGGGCGGAGTTCTGCCACCCGGAGACGTCGTGCAGCGTCTGTGACGCCACGAGCTTGGACGCGGCGTTCATCTTGCCGGAGAACGGGTCGTCGCGATTTGGCCAGAGCTTGGCGAACTCCTCCCAGGTGCGCCGCCCGAGCAGCAAGGTCCCGGTATCCAGCACTTCGCCCACCCGGAACTTGTCGCCCGCGATCAGCTCCGGCCCGAACGTGAACAGCCACCCGCCCCGCGCGGTCCCTTCGTTGCCGCTCGGATCCTGCGTTACCCCGTCCAGCGACGTGAACGCGACGACGATGACTCGGCTCATGATTGCCTCCCTGGCTGGGTTCTTGCCAGGAAGACGAGCGGGCGAGCGCACCGGGGACAGCGCCGCCCGGTGTTCCTCCGGCGTCCCCGGCCCCGCGTCTGCGTGCTCCCCGAGCTCGTGGCAGCCGCGCCAGACGCACCGCCCAGCCGCGCCGGCCCGTCCCTCAGCCGGCGAGCACCTTGCGCAAGACGGCCGCGAACGCCTCTGGCTCGCCCGACCCGTTGACGAACCCGTCGTGCCCGCCAGGGAAGGTGACCGGCTCCGTCCCGAGTCGCCCGGCCACGGCGGTGCCCGCGCGGCCGGCGATCATGGCGGCCGACGCGGCCCCCACGCCGATGACGATGCGAGTCGGCGCCGCGCGGAGCGCGTCGAAGTCGTGGCCGTAGCCAGGGGTCGAGATCATGTTCAGCCCGACCAGCGGGTGGTCACGCGACCCGTCGTCCTGCGCCGGCAGCCCGAAGGCCGCCGGGTCCGGGGCGGGCTCGTCAGCGAAGCCGGCCGGGATCGGCCCCGGCAGCATGACGAACGCGATGAACTTCGCCATCGCGGGCCCGAACCCAGCGCGCTGGTAGGTCTCATGGATGGCCGCGCAGGTCGCGAGCACCTCGTCGCGGTCAGGCAGCGGCTGCGCGCTCGGCGGCTCGTGCGCCACCAGGGTGCGGACCCCCTCCGGGGCAGTGGCCACCAGGGCGAGCCCGTTGACCGCGCCGCCGCTGCTGCCGAAGATGTCCACCGGCCCGCCGCCGACCGCCGCGACCAGCCGGCGCAGGTCATCGGCCTGCTCCTCGGTCGTGGTCCGCAGGGCCCCGTCGGTCCGCTTGCTGCGCCCGGCGCCGCGCGGATCGTAGGTCACCACCGTCCGGTCGGTGAACTGCTCCGCGAGGGCGCCGAACGCGGCGGCCTCCATCGGCGACCCGACGAGCAGCAGCGGCGGCTCGAGGCTGTCACCGTTCCTCCGCACGTCGTAGTGCAGCACCGCACCGGGCGCGTCCAGGGTGTGCGTCTCTAGCTCGGTCATGACGGTGCCCTTCCCGCAAAGTGAGTGTCTTCAACAGAGAAGACTCATCATGCCGCCAGGACTCATCGGCGCTAGGCCGCCAGGTCGCCGCTGCCGGGGGTTCATCCCGTGTGGCCGGACCGGGCACCGCCCACGCCGGCCACGCCGGCCACGCCGCCCACGCCGGCCACGTCGGCCGCGCCGGCCAGGGCGCGGCCGGCCGCCTCCGGTCAGCCCGCGGGCTTGATGTTCTGGTTGACGTGGAAGGCGTTGGCCGGGTCGTAGCGCCGCTTGACCTCGGCGAGCCGGTCGTAGTTGCCCCGGTAGGAGGCCCTGATCCGGTCCTCGCCCTCGGCCATCATGAAGTTGATGTAGGCGCCGCCGGCCGAGGTCGGGTGCAGTTCCTGCCAGTAGTCCTGCGCCCACTGCGTGATGACGGCCGAGTTGGCGGGATCGGGGTCGACGCCCACGATGACGCCGGCCCAGCCGCCGTCCCGGTAGGCGAACGCGGTCGCGTCGGCGGGCACCCGGCTGGCCTCGCCGTCGATCGGGTACAGGTGCATCGTCGAGTGGCCGGCCGGCATCCGGTCGCCGTACTTGACGTGCACCTTGATCGCCTCGTCGGAGATCTCCCGGAAGAAGTCCGCCTTCCAGTACCACTGCAGCCCGGCCGGGTAGAGCGGGTCGAAGGCACTCTGCAGCGCGGTGAACGGCATCTCGTGCAGCCCGACGACCAGCGGGGAGCCGAACGACCTGACCGGCTCGAGCACCTCGTCGGCCTTGGCGTGCGGCCCGGTGTAGCACCAAACGATGGCGCAGGACTTGTGGCCCCACAGCGACTCGGGGAACGGCGGGGCCGGCGGGATCGTGATCAGGCCGATCCAGCCGCTGAGGTCCTCGGGCAGCAGGGGCAGCAGCTGGCGGTACCAGGCCATGAGCGCCGCGGTGTCGGCGAAGTCGTAGAGAACGGGGCCCCCGATGACCGACCCGTGCTCGCCGATGTCATGGCAGCGGAAGGTGAACGAGGTGACGACGCCGAAGTTCCCGCCGCCGCCACGCAGCGCCCAGAACAGGTCGCTGTGCTCGTTGTCGGCGGTAGCGGTCACGAAGGACCCGTCGGCGAGCACCACGTCCGCGGACAGCAGGTTGTCCACGGTCAGGCCGAAGCGCCGGGAGAGGTAGCCGATGCCGCCGCCGAGCGTCAGGCCCGCCACGCCGGTCGAGGCGAGGAACCCCGACGGGGTGGCCATGCCGAACGCGACGGTCGCATGATCGACGTCGCCCCAGGTGCAGCCGGCATCGACGCGCACGGTGTGCTCTTGCGGGCTGACCGTGGTGCTGCGCAGCCCCGACAGGTCGATGACCAGCGCGTCATCGGCTACGGCCAGGCCCGCGGCGTTGTGCCCGCCGCCGCGGATGGCGATGTCGATCCCGTGGGCGCGGGCGAACCGGACGCACGCGATGACGTCGGCGGTGTCGGCGCAGCGCGCGATCGCGGCGGGATGCTTGTCGATCATGGCGTTGTAGACGGCGCGGGCCTCGTCGTAGCCGGGATCCCCGGCCAGGATGAGGGTGCCGCGCAACGCGGCGGACAGTTCTGCGTAGGGTGCCGTGGCGGTCCCCGTGGTGATGCTCACCGTTGTCTCCTTTAGGTCAGGTCAATGAGCGACGTGCCGACGGTAGAAGGAGCAGCGTTCGCGGGGCGTTCGCCCGGCGTTCGCGACCGTCAGCGAAGGTCGCGGAGGTCATCCTCGCAGCGGCGGACCAGGGCCACACTGCCCTGACTTGACGCGAGGTCTGACGCGGCGCGCAGCCGCGCGACCGCGCCGTCTGGCGGGTCATAGCTCGCGCGCATCCGCATCACCTCGGGCAGCCACCACAGGTCGTCGTACACGCGGGCGGCGCTGAGCGCGGCGTCCAGGGTCGCCCGGGCGGCGGCCGGCCGGCCTTCCCTCGCCAGCAGGTCGGCGAGCAGCGACAGCCAGTAGGGCCGGCGGGCGAAGGCGCCCTGGGCCTTGAGGTTGCCGACGCCGTCGGCGGCGAGCCTGGTGGCCCGGCCGTCGCGGGTGCCCGCGACCGACCACCCGTCAAGGACCAGCCCCCACTCGCGGTAGTAGCCGAACTCATACCGTCGGCACAGCTCACGCAGCTCGGCCACGACCTCGCGGAGCCGGGGCAGGTCGTGGCGCAGCTGCTGGGTAATGCCGCTGTAGGCCAGGGCGATGGTCACGTTGTACGGGTCGCCGATCGCGCGGGCCATGTCCACCGCCTGCTGCGCCGCGCGCACGGCCGACTCGTCATCGCCGAGCAGCCAGTGGGCGTGGGCGCCCCAGCCCGTCGCGTGCACGTTCGCCCGCGTCCCCACGCTGAGCAGCTCCATGCCGCCGTCAAGGCCGGCCGCGAACGCCAGGTCGCGCAGGCCCTCGGCCGGCCGGCCCATGGCGAGCGCCGCTCCGCCCATCATGAACCGCGCCTGGCCGGCGGTGCTTGACCCGGGGCTGGCCAGGGCGAGCGCTCGGGCCGAGACCCGGTGGCAGTCGGCGGTCCGGCCCTGGACGAACCAGGTGATCCCCAGGCCGACGAAGCCCACCTGGACGAGGTCGCCGCGGCCCAGTGACTCCGCGAGCGTGACCGAGCGCTGCATGTTCTGCTCAAGAGCGCGTGACGCGTAGCCCTCCTTGGCGTTGAGCGGCGCGGCCAGCGCGGTGAGCACCGCGAGCTCCAGGCCGTCACGTTCGCGCCCGTCGGGCATGGCCGCGATGACCGACAGGGCTTCCCGGTACAGCCGGATGGCCTCGGCATACGCGAACCGGCCGGCCGCCACCTGCGCGGCTCGCTGGTAGTAGGCCGTGGCCTTGGCCCGGTCGCCGGCCCTGGCGTACTGCCCCGCGAGCTGGGCGGCGACCGCGTCCGTGTCCCCGGCGCGCAGCAACTCCATGCCCTGGGCGGTCCGCCGGTGCAGCAGCCAGCGGCGGGCCGGGGTGACCTCCGCGTACGCGGCCTCCCGCAGCAGGTCGTGGGAGAAGTCGTAGCCGGTGCCGAACTCCCGCAGGATCCGGCTCCGCCACAGTTCGTCGACGGCGCCGACCACGGCATCGGCGGGCAGGTCGCTGGCCTCGGTGAGCAGGTCAAGGGCAAAGTCCGTGCCCACCGCCGCCGCCAGGCCCGCTATCTCCTGCGCCGCCGGGGTGGCCTGCGCCAGTCGCTTGCGCAGCACGGCGGACAGGTCACCGTCACCGGGCGCGGGCCCGCCGCCCGCGCCGGGCGAGCCAGGCTCGCCGGCGTCGATGCGGGCGGCTTCGATGACGTACAGCGGGAAGCCCCCGGTCGTGGCGTGCAGCGTTGCCATGTCCTTGGCCGCGAAAGGCTGCCCGGAGATCGCCTCGGCGAGCATGGCGGTGTCGGCGGCGTCCAGCGGTGCCAGGGACAACTCGGTGAGCAGGTCGGCGGCGCGCATGCGGACGGCCCAGGCGGCCAGTTCGGGGTCGTCGCGGCGATGGTCGTCCCGGACGGTGCCGGCCACCAGCAGCCGCGTCTCGTCGCCGGCCAGGCCAAGGCAGAACGTGATGAAGTCGAGCGTCTCCTGGTCGCACCATTGCACGTTGTCGAGGATGAGGAGCAGCGGACGGTCGACCGCGATCAGTGCCCGCGCCAGCCCCTCGAAGAAGCGGTGCCGTTGCCACGCGTCCGCGATCGTGTCCGGCCGTGGATCGTGCCCGGGGATGCCCTGGTCAGGCAGCAGCCGTGCGACCTCCGCCCGCCAGGCCGCATCCAGGGTCGCCGCGGCCGCCCGGACCACCGGATCGCGCAGCCAGTCGGCGACCGGGGCCAGCGCCAGCCGGCCAGGCGCCGCGAAGCACTGGGTGCTCACCACGACCGCGCCCTGCCTGCGGGCCAGCTCGGCGGCCTCGGTTACCAGGCGGGTCTTACCGACCCCCGCGCCGCCCGCGACGAGCACCACGCCGTGCCGCCCGGCGGCCGCGGCCTGCCAGATACCGGTCAGCACCCGGAGCTCGGCCGACCGTCCGATGAGCGGCGCCCGAGGCTGACCGGGCCGCCCCGCCGCCCGTGCCGTCCCCGCGGCCGCGGGCGGCTCGTGCGCCGGCGGCCCGTGCGCGGCACCGGGACCGGGGCGGGCCCGCGACATGAGCCGTTGGAAGGCCGCGCGCGTCGCGTCGTCGGGGAGCACGCCAAGCTCTCGTTCGAGCACCGACGCGCAATGGTGGTAGGTGCTCACCGCCGCCGCCCGGTCGCCCATGTCGGCGAGCAGCCCGATGAGCACGCGGTAGCCGGTCTCCTCAAGCGGCTGCAGCTCGATGCGGCGCCGGACGGCGGCCACCGCTCCCCTGAGATCGCCCGCCCGCGCCCGGGCGGCGCCGACCAGGTCGCACAGCTCCACGCACTGCCGCTCAAGCCGCGTGCGGGCCTCGGCGGCCCAGTCATCGTACACACCGGGCAGCAGGTCGCCGCGGTACTGGGCGAGCGCCTCGGCGCCGTGCCTGAGCACCGCGTCGTCATCGCCGGCCTCGGCCGCCGCCAGGGCCGCCTGCCGCTCGATGTCGAAGGCGCGGATGTCCGCGTGGCAGGTCGGCGCGTCCACCCAGCACAGGTCCCTGGCCGTGACCTGCAGCGAGCCGTCCTCGCCGAGCACCTGGCGCAGGTGATGCAGTTCGCGGCGCAGGTTGGTCAGTGCCTGCGCGTCGCCGGACTCCGGCCACAGCAGGCCGGCGATCCGCTGGCGCGGATGCGGCACCCCGGGGTGCACCGCGAGGTAGGCCACCAGGGCGAGCGCGCGCGAGGACCTGACCCGGACACCGCTGTCCCGGTCATCGGTGATTTGCTGGCCGCCCAAGACGGACACTCGCAACATGCCGCCGCGCCCTCCCGAGTCCAGGGCCTTGACCGATACCAAGATCCTAATGAGGGCGAGGCCGCAGCTGAAAGATGCCTCTGAAAGATGTCTCAGCCGGCCGGCGCCGTGACGATCCCGTACTCGTGAATGCGCCGGTAGATCGTGGCCCGCGACATGCCGAGCGCCCGCGCCGCGCGGATCTTGTTACCGCTGTGGTCGAGCAGCGACTGCACGATCGCGTCCCGCTCGATCGACTCAAGCGGGGACAGCATCCGGCGGGAGACGGTCCAGCACTCGGGCGGCAGGTCCTCCGGCATGATCTGGCCGACCCGGCGGCGCCGCACCACCTGCTTGAGTACCGTCCACAGCTGCGTCGCGTTGCCCGGCCAGGCGTGCCGCAACAGCAGTTGCGTCGCGGCGGGGGAGCAGGTAACCCGGCCCTGCTGGCTGAGCTTGCCAAGGAAGAACGGGACCAGGTCGCGCAGGTCCTCGCTGTGGTGCCGCAGCGGCGGCACCACGACCGTGCCGGGGAACAGCCGCAGCAGGCTGGTCAGGTCGGCCCGCGCGGCGCCGCGGTCCAGGGTGGCGGCTACCCGCAGCCCGGCCACCCGCCCGGCGCCCCGCGCCTGCGAGAGTGCTGCCGTCAGCCCCCGCACCTGGGCCGCGTTCAGCACGTGCACGTGCCGCAGCACCAGCATCCCGGTGCCGTCGAGCAACTCGGCGCGGACAAGAGACAGCCAGTCGGGGATGCAGGCGGCGTCCGCCGCGTCGAGGACGTGGCAACGCGCGGCCGGGTTACGCCGCTGGTGCACGGCGCGGACCAAGGCCAGCTTGCCGACGCCGGGCTCGCCCTCGAGCGCCAGCCACTCGCCGCGCTCGTAGCTCGCGTCCACGGCGCGGCAGGCCCGCCGCCAGGCCGCGCCCGTGCCGACCAGGCCGGGCAGCGACATGGCCGCCCGGGACGCCGGCGCGTCGGCGGCGGGCGCGTCGGCGGGCGCCATCAGCTTGACGTGCACCACGCCGTCGGCGAGCGGCACCGGCTCGGCCGACGCGACGAGCAGGCCGAACTCGCCCACCGGGCGGCAGAACATCCGGGCCACCGCACCGCTCGGCAGGTCCACCGTCACCGCGCCCGACGGGCGCCGTCGTCCCCGCGTCGCGGAGGCCGTGACGGCCGCCGCGGACAGCGTCTCGGTCGCCTGCGCGATCAGCACCGCCTGGTCGGCGGGGGACAGCGCCTGCCGCGCGTGGTCGTTGAGCATGACGACGTCGTTGCCGAGCGCGAGCACGATGCCGCCGGTATGCCGGCAGGCCCGGGTGTACTCCTGCAGCAGCCGCAGGTCGCGGCTGCTGCTCGTCTCGGCGAGCGCCTGGGTGAGCTGGTCGGCGGTGGACCGGACGAGCGACAGCATCAGCGGGTCGGCGTCCCGCCGCCAGCAGGTCAGGTCGAGGACGCCGACCGTCTTGCCGGATACCGGGTCGCGGATCGGCACCCCGGCGCAGGCCATGCCCTCAAGGTGCTCCGCGTAGTGCTCGTGCCCGAACACGTGCGCCGGCCCGCCCGACTCGAGCGCGGTCCCGATCCCGTTGGTGCCGACGACCTCCTCGGCGTAGCTGAATCCGGGCACCAGCCTGATCGAGTCAAGCTGCCGCTCCAGGTCATGGTCGCCGGTGAAGCGCCGCAGCACGAGGCCGCTCGCGTCGGTCAAGATGATGCTGATCGGCTGCCCGTCCAGTTGCTCGGACAGGTGCCTGAGCACCGGTTCCGCGGCGCGGGCGAGCGTGGTTTCCAGGTCGGGATCGCCCAGGTAGCTGAGGTCGAGCCGGTTGGCGGCGACGTTCCACTCCCGTGACCGCCACCACGAGGCGAGGATCGGCTCGCGCACCGCCGACCGGTCGACCGGCTCCTGCGCAAGGAACCGGTCCCTGGCCTCGGCGAGCGGGTCACGTTGGCCGGGCAGCGTGAGCCCGCCGTCTGACAGGCCACGGTGCAGCCTCGTTGATGCACGTCCCATCTCTCCTCCTGCCTGCTCGTCCCAGTCGGAGGACTTTCATCTCGCGGGGCCTTATCGGCGGCGCCTAACCGCCGCGATGCACAAAACATAAGCCCGCGTCCTCTCCGCACTGTCTCAAGTTGAGATGCCCGATGCAATCCCGACGGCGTCGGCTTGGCCCATGGACAGCCCCATGGACCCGCGCGAAGAGACCTACAACCCCTGGAGCATCGTCAACCTCGTCTTCCGCCACCTGGCCGACCAGGGCCTGCACCCGGTCCTCGGCGAGCACGGCGACCCGGGCAAACCCGCCGCCGACCTGCTCAAGGCGCTCGGCATCGCGCCCGCGGCCGAGGGCAACCGCCAGGTGTCCGCCCGGGTCAGCGACGAGCTCGCCCGCCTCAGGCAAGCCTTCGAGGCGGATCACCCTGTCTCAGGCTGAGAACACAGAGCCGGGCAAAGCGAGGTGTGATCCAGGGCACAGGCCTTCGCGACAACGACGGAGGGACTTTCCCAGCAAGGGAGGGATGCCGATGAGCCGCCAGAGCGTGGCCAAGGCCCACCAGAAGATCCAGGAGCTCTCCTGGGAACCCCAGTACCACACGCCGGTGAGCCACTACGGAACCGACTACACGTTCCGCAAGGCGCAGAAGAAGGACCCGCTCAAGCAGGTGCTCCGCTCCTACTTCCCCATGCAGGAGGAGAAGGACCACCGGGTCTACGGCGCGCAGGACGGCGCGATCCGCGGCAACATGTTCCGCCAGGTGCAGGAGCGCTGGCTGGAATGGCAGAAGCTGTTCCTGTCCATCATCCCGCTGCCGGAGATCTCCGCCGCCCGCGCGATGCCGCTGCTGTTCCGCACGGTGCCCAACCCTGAGCTGCACAACGGCCAGGCGATCCAGATGATCGACGAGGTCAGGCACTCGACGATCCAGCAGAACCTCAAGCGCCTGTACATGAACAACTACATCGACCCGGCCGGCTTCAACTCGAGCCTGCGCAACTTCCAGAACGACTACTGCGGCACCATCGGCCGCCAGTTCGCCGAGGGGTTCATCACCGGCGACGCGATCACCGCCGCGAGCATCTACCTGACGATCGTCGCGGAGACGGCGTTCACGAACACCCTGTTCGTCGCCATGCCCGCCGAGGCCGCCGCCAACGGCGACTACCTGCTCCCGACGGTCTTCCACTCCGTCCAGTCCGACGAGTCCAGGCACATCAGCAACGGCTACGCCACCCTGCTCATGGCCCTCTCCGACGAGTCCAACCACCAGCTGCTCGAGCGCGACCTGCGCTACGCGTGGTGGAACAACCACCGCGTCGTGGACGCGGCGATCGGCACGTTCATCGAGTACGGCACCAAGGACCGGCGCAAGGACCGCGAGTCCTACGCCGAGATGTGGCGCCGCTGGATCTACGACGACTACTACCGCTCCTACCTCGTGCCGCTGGAGAAGTACGGCCTGGTCATCCCGCACGACCTCATCGAGGAAGCGTGGAACCAGATCTGGAACAAGGGCTACGTGCACGAGGTCGCCCAGTTCTTCGCCACCGGCTGGCTCGCCAACTACTGGCGGATCGACCCGATGACCGACAAGGACTTCGAGTGGTTCGAGTACAAGTACCCGGGCTGGTACGACAAGTACGGCAAGTGGTGGGAGAACTACAACCGTCTCTCTAAGCCGAACGGGCACCACCCGATCGTCGCCGAGAACGTCGACTACGTGTACCCGCACCGCTGCTGGACCTGCATGGTCCCCTGCCTCGTCCGCGAGGACATGGTGGTCGACCAGGTCGACGGCCAGTGGCGCACCTACTGCCACGAGGAATGCCGCTGGACCGACGCGGTGGCATTCCGGCCCACCTACCAGGGCCGGGATACCCCGAACATGGGCCAGCTCATCGGCAAGCGCGAGTGGGAGACGTTGTACCACGGCTGGAACTGGGCCGATGCCGTCTCCGACATGGGCTACGTGCGCGACGACGGCAAGACCATGGTCGCGCAGCCGCACCTCGAGCTCGGCGACCCGAAGAAGATGTGGACGCTGGACCACCTGCGCCGCATGCCGGAGATCCAGTCGCCCAACGTCCTGCTCAACCAGATGACCGACGCCGAGCGCGCCGCCTTCAAGGCGGACTACAACCGCCAGGGTCCCGCGGGCCGCCCCGCCCCCGCCGCCAGCTAGAAGACCAAGACCTTTTAGCCCGAACGGAAGCGTGTTCCACCCGAAACCGGCCCCGCTCAATCCAAGTGAGCGGGGCCGGCAGGGGGAGCCTAACAAGGGGACAGGCAGTGAGCGAAAAGCACACGGTGCGCTTTGAACCCGTCGGCATCGAGATCCAGGTCGACGAGGGCCAGACCATCCTGCGGGCCGCGGCCGAGCAGGGGATCATGCTCATGCACGGCTGCAAGGAAGGCCAGTGCGCCGCGTGCAAGTCGTTCGTCCTTGAGGGCGAAGACATCGAGCACGACCGCTACTCCACGTTCGCGCTGCCCGACTACGAGAAGGAGGAGGGCTTCACGCTGCTGTGCCGGGCGCACGCGTACGAGGATCTCACGATCGAGCTGCTCAACTACGACGAGGACATGATCCGCTCCGGCCTGCCGATCCAGCAGGCCGTCGCCGAGGTGGTGTCCAAGGACGCGGTGACGCATGACATGCGCCACCTTGTCCTGCGGCTGATCGAGCCGGGAGAAGTCAAGTTCTTCCCGGGCCAGTACATGGACATCGTGGTTCCCGGCACCGACCAGGTCCGGTCGTTCTCGATGGCGAACACCTCAAGCAGGGACGGGCTGCTCGAGTTCGTCATCAAGGTGTACCCGGACGGGCTGTTCTCCCAGTTTCTCGACCAGGAACTGGCGGTTGGCGACCGCGTGGAGCTGACCGGCCCGTTCGGCGTCTTCACCCTGCGAGACTCCGACGCGGACCTGGTCTTCGTGGGCGGCGGAGCGGGGATGGCCCCGATCCTGTCCCTGCTCCGCTCCATGGCCGAGCGCGGCATCCAGCGCAAGGCCACCTTCTTCTACGGCGCCCGCGGGCAGCGCGACCTCTGCTTTGAGGACGAGCTGCGCGCGATCGCGGAGAAGCTGCCGAACTTCCGCTACATCCCGGCTCTCTCCCATGAGGACTGGGACGGCGAGAACGGCCTCATCACCGATGTCGTCAAGCGCCTGACGGGGAACCTCGCCGGCGCGCACGCCTACGTCTGCGGGCCGCCGCCCATGGTGGAGGCCGCCATTCCGCTGCTCGAGACGCTTCACGTCCCCGACAAGCGGATCTACTACGACAAGTTCACCACTACGGGAGAGCCTCAATGACTGAGACCCACGAGCGTAGCGTCCCGAAGCCGGAGTTCACCGACGCCGAGGCGGGCGCGAAGGAGTTCCCCGACTCGACCAAGCGCAGCTACAACTACTTCACGCCGGCCAAGCGCAAGCAGACCCACTACGAGGACGTCACCGTCGAGGTGCAGCCCGACCCGCGGCACTACCTCGCGCAGGGCTGGCTGTACGGATTCGCCGACGGCACCGGCGGCTACCCGCTGAACTGGACCGAGCTCAAGGCGTGGGGCTCCGACCGGCCCGAGCCGGAGCGCTTCCCCGGATCAGGCGGCAAGGGCTACGACTGGCCGGCCCACGGCTGGCACTAGTTCCGCGACCCGAACGAGGAGTGGGAGCTCACCTTCTACCGCTACAACTCCAACGTCGTGCGGCAGGTCAACCAGAACGTGGAGAACGCCAAGCAGTCCAAGGCGTTCGAGCAGTGGAACCCGAACTGGGTGAACTTCGTCGCGCGCAACGTCGGCGCGTGGATGCACGTCGACCACGGCCTTGGCCTCTACCTGTACGCGAACGCGCAGCGCCGGGCCCCCACCAACATGCACAACAACGCGATCGCGGTCAACTCGATGCACCGCATCCGGGCGGCACAGGACCTCGCGCTCTACAACCTCACGCTGACCGAGGAGGTACCCGGCTTCGACGGCGCCGCGCACCTGGATGCGTGGAACTCCGACCCGGCCTGGCAGGGCGTGCGGGAGACCGCGGAGCAGCTCACCGGGATCTGGGACTGGGCGGAGGCCATCTTCGCGGCGAACATCGTGTTCGAGCCGCTGGTCGGCGAGCTGTTCCGCAGCCACCTGGTGCAGCAGGTCGCGCCGCGCAACGGCGACTTCGTGACCCCCACGGTCGTCGGCGTGGCCGAGTACGACTTCGCCGAGCGCGACCTGCGCTACACCACGGCGATGTTCGGCCTGCTCACCACCGACCGCGAGTTCGCCGGCCACAACAAGGCGACCATGAACGGCTGGCTGGCGAAGTACGTGCCGATGGCCATCGACGCCGCCCGCAAGATGCAGCCGCTGTGGTCTCAGACCGACGTCAAGCCGCCGCGGTTCGAAGACAGCCTCGACGCCGCCAAGAGCCGGTTCTCCGGCATCGTGACCGAGCTGCACCTCGACGTACCCAAGGAGCTGGCCCAGTGACCACTTATCGGACCGCGGAGTCGCCGTACAAGTCGGACAACACCGCCTCCAACCAGTGCGGCGTCACGCTGATGAACAACCAGGTCGGCGCGGTCGTCGCCCAGGTCATGGCCACCAAGCCGAACGTGAGCGTGCGCTACCTGCCCTCGATGATCCGCGTCGACGCGATCGGCCGGATGGACTTCGTCTACGACGAGATCTCCGAGGCGCTCGGCGAGGAGCCCGGCTTCTTCGACGCCGCCGAGTTCGAGGAGAACATGTCGACGCACTACGGCCGGATGATCCACGAGGACGACCGGACGATCATGTTCGCCAACCCGGAGGACGCGGCCGAGTTCATCGGCTTCGACCTCACCGCCCGGAACTAACCTCATCGCCGCCCGCGCCCCGGCGGTTCCTTCCGGGGCGCGGGCGGCCGGCGCACCACAAAGATCGGGAACCCCTGAAGGAGGCGCAGAGCCTTGTACGAGAAGGACGGCGAGAAGTACTTCATCGTCGATTCGCACATGCACTACTGGCAGGCCGGACCGGAGGTCTGGGTCAAGGGCGCGGAACACTACGCCAAGGGCTGGATCGAGTGCTTCCACGCCTACCAGGGCCTCGGCCCCAAGGAGACGCACTGGCCGATCGAGAAGTTCATGTCCTACACCGAGGATGACCTGATGAAGGACGTCTTCGAGGACGGCTACGTGGACGTCGCGGTCTTCCAGCCCACCTACCTCAAGGAGTGGTACGAGGGCGGCTTCAACACCACCGAGCGCAACGCGGCCCTGGGGGAGAAGCACCCGGGCAAGTTCATCGCCAACACCCGGTTCGACCCGCGCGACGGCGACGAGGGCCTCAAGGAGCTGGCCCGCAACGTCGAACGGTACGGCTCCACGGGCGTCAAGCTGTACACCGCCGAGTGGAACAACGGCTCGCGGGGCTACAAGCTGAGCGACCCCATCGCCTACCGCTACCTGGAGCGGGCCCAGGAGCTCGGCATCAAGAACATCCACGTGCACAAGGGCCCGACGATCTGGCCGCTGGACAAGGACGCGTTCGACGTGTCCGACATCGACCACTGCGCGACCGACTTCCCCGAGCTCAACTTCATCGTCGAGCACGTGGGCCTGCCGCGGATCGAGGACTTCTGCTTCATGGCGACGCAGGAGCCCAACGTCTACGCCGGCCTGTCGGTCGTCATCGGCGGCCTCATGCACGCCAGGCCCAAGTTCTTCGCCAAGGTCATGGGCGAGCTGCTGTTCTGGGTCGGCGAGGACAAGATGACCTTCGGCAGCGACTACGGCATCTGGGAGCCCAAGTGGCAGGTCGAGGGCTTCGTCGACTGGGATTACCCGAGCGACGAGTTCTCCGACTTCCCCCGGGTCACCACGGCCACCAAGAAGAAGATCCTCGGACTCAACGCCGCCAAGCTCTACGGCATCGAGGTCCCCAAGGAGTGCCAGCTCCCCGCCGACGAGGGCACCCCCGCCGCCCAGGACGACGCCGCGCTGGTGGACTCGGGGTCATGACGGTCACCGCGACCAACACGGTGGTGAGCGCCGCCCTGGAGGCGCTCACCACCGTGCGCGACCCGGAACTCGACGAGCCGATCACCGCGCTCGGCTTCGTCGCCTCCTGCCAGGTGTCCTGCGAGGGCCGCGCGGTGGTCAGGCTCCGCCTCCCCACCTACTTCTGCGCACCCAACTTCGCCTACCTCATGGTCGCCGACGCCTACGACGCGGTAACCGCAGTCCCGGGCGTCACCTCCGCCGAGGTAATACTCGAAGACCACTTCGCCTCCGACCAGATCAACGCCGGCGTCGCCGCCCAGGCGGGCTTCGTGAAGTCCTTCGACGGCGAAGCGGTAGCCGAACTAGGCAACCTCCGCGCCCAGTTCCTGCGCAAGGCGGTGATGGCGGGCACGGACCAGGTCTGCCGCCCGCTCCTCGGCGCCGGGGTAACCCCGGAAGAGCTGCGGGTGCTGACCCTCGGCGCCGTCCCCGCGTCCCCCGAGCTTGACCGGCTG
>Ga0265337_1000574_pt1 | contig 19309 bp, 19 predicted proteins | sample 42122metaG_FD_192441 | JGI IMG/M metagenome (GOLD analysis project Ga0265337, IMG submission 192441) | Rhizosphere microbial communities from Carex aquatilis grown in University of Washington, Seatle, WA, United States - 4-21-22 metaG | ecosystem: Host-associated > Plants > Roots > Rhizosphere >... | reverse complement strand
CGCTCGATTGGCTTGAACGCTCATGCATGACTTGTCCCATGCCTGGTGATGATCCCAGGATGGCGCGCTTCGTTTGGATTTCGAGATACGCGAATAGCCAATAGTGAGTAGCGAATAGTTTTATTCGCCACTCGCTGCGCGCCATTCGCTCAAATCCGTTTTTTGCTGGCCTGGTGGTCATAGCGGGGGAATTCCACCCGATCCCATTCCGAACTCGGCCGTTAAAGCCCCCAGCGCCTATGGTACTGCGTGTTAACACGCGGGAGAGTCGGTCGCCGCCCGGCCTGCAAAAAACGGATTCGATAACGACGCTTCATCCTGAGCTTGTCGAAGGATGAGCCAGATAATCCCGCCAACACACCGAAACCAAAAGCCCCGCACGGGAAACCGCGCGGGGCTTTTGCTTTGGCGCCGGGTGACACCAGCGCGAATCGAAACGCCGTTAGGCCGTCTCTCGCGCCGCCGAGGGCGAATCGGCCGCACGCGTCACCTGATTGCCCGAAATCACCGCCGTGGCGATCTGGTTCATCACATCGGTCATTCCGCCCGGCGAATGCGACAGGAAGATCGTCGTCGCGTGGGACTGGGTGCCGATGCGGGCCAACGTGTCGAAATATTGCGTCAGCAGCAGCGTCCGCATCGCCTCGGCCGGGTCGATATTTCCGCTGGAGGCGACCGCTTCGACGGATTTCTTGATGCCCTCCGCAATGGCTTCGCGCTCGGCGGCAATGCCTTCGCCCTGGAGCTTCTTGGTTTCCTTTTCGGCTTCGGCCTGTTTGACCACAAGAATCTTGGCCGCGTCGCCCTTGGCTTGGGCGGCCTGCTTCAGCCGCTCCTGCGTTTGTATCTCGTTCATGGCGGTCTTCACGCCTTCGGCGGGGTCCACGTCCCGCACCAGCGCGTTCACGATGGTGAAGCCGTACATCCCCATGGATTCGCCAAGCTCTTTCTTGACCACCTGGCCGACGTCGTCCTTCCGTTCGAAGACCTCGTCGAGCGACATTTTCGGAACCTGTGCGCGAACCACATCCAGCACATAGGATTCGATCTGATCTTCGTGGTTGGCGAGCTGGTAATAGGAATCCGATTCCCGGCCGCGGGTGACCTGGTACTGCACCGCCACCGGCAGTTTCACGAACACATTGTCCTGGGTCTTGCTTTCGACCTCGACGACGAGCTGCTGGACTTTCAGCGACACGCGCTTGGCGACCTGCTCGACGATGGGCAATTTCATGCGCAATCCGGGCTGTTCGGTCCGCACATACCGGCCGAACCGCTCGATGATGGCGACGGTTTGCTGGGTCACCGTATAGAAACTGCTGAAAACGACGACGAGAATTGCAATGGCGAACAGGTATAAGACAATCGAGCCGATCGAGATGTCGTTGAGCATCATCGCCCCTCCTGGAATCCCCGCAGTGTAGGGGCTTGCGCCGTTTCCGTCACTCTATGGTCCGCCATCTCAGCGCAACGTAAGATCGCGACGCGAAGAGGGGCCGCCCGGAGAATCGCATGCGGGTATTCGATTTCGACCATGCCATTGTCCGCGAGCCGGGAAGGAGCGTCGTCGACGGCCTGCGCGGCGATCCCAAAGCGGAGCCGAGCTACGAGGCCGTCCGCAAAGAGCACAGCGCCTATGTTGCGGCACTGCGCGCGGCAGGTCTCAGCGTCGATGTGCTTCCCCCGCTCGAGAACTTTCCCGATTCCATGTTCGTCGAGGATCCGGCTCTGGTGCTGCCCGAAGGCGCCATCCTCTTGCGGCCCGGGACGCCGACCCGCGTCGGCGAGGCCGAAGAGATGCGCCCCGCCCTGATGCGCCATTTCGATTCCGTGCTCGAACTCAAGGGCGAGGAATACGCCGACGGCGGCGATGTCCTTGTCACGCCGGGCATGGTGTTCATCGGGCTGTCGAAGCGCACCAATCGCGCCGGCGCCGAAGCCATCAAGAAGAACCTCGCGCTCCTTGGCCGTGAAGCGCGCATCGTGGAGACCCGCGGCGACCTCCTTCACCTGAAGAGCGGGGTCTCGCTTCCGGCCGAAAACGCGGTGCTTACGACCAGGGCGATGGCCGATACCGGTATCTTTTCCGGCCTGAAAATCCTCCTGGTTCCCGATGGCGAAGAGGGCGCCGCGAATTCGCTGAGGGTCAACGATACGATGTTTGTGGGTGCGCGCTTCCCCAAGACCATCGCCATGCTTCGGAGTGCCGGGTACAACGTCGCCGCCCTTCCGGTAACCGAGATAAACAAGCTCGACGGCGGGCTCTCATGCCTGTCGCTGCGCTGGCGGAAGCGGCGTTAGACAAGACCGGCTTCAGAACAGGCTCGGCTGATCGGGTGTATCCTTTGGCGGGCGCGGCTTCTCCGGCCGCATGGTCCAATCGCCTTCGAACGGGGTGAGCATCGCCTTCAGCGCGTCCACGCTTGCGGCTTCTTCTCCCAGCCATTTCGCCCAATCCTCCGGCTGGACGATGGCCGGCATGCGGTCGGTGATTTCCCCGATCAGCCGATTGGCCGGAACCGTGACCATGGCGAAGGTTTCGAGGGCGGCGCCATGGGGCTCGCCCCAGCGCTCCCAGACGACTGCGATGGCCACCGGCCTGCCGTCATTGGGGGTGATCGTGTGTTGCTCGGTGCGCTTGGGCGTAATCTCCTTGCCCTCGTTGAAGGTCTTGACCACCACCAGACCGCGGCGCCGCCGGAACGCGTCCGCGAAGGTCGGCCGCTCGTCGATGGATTCGGCCCGCGCATGGATGAAGGGCGCCCGGTTGGGGTCCTTGGCCGCGGGCGGCACCAGGCCCCAGCGCAACCGGGCCGCCTCGCGTTGCCCCGCCGCGTTCAGCCGGACGACCGTCGCAAAGCGCATCGGCGTCACGGTTTCGGATGGGCCGCCGCTGGTGCCGATCAGGTCGGCGAGCGTCACGTAGGCGCCCCAACCCATCATCTGGGTGAATTTTCCGCACATGTAGCAAACTCTATCCCGCAATCGGGCTGGTTTCACGGCCTCGCCTGTGCGGGCGCCCCGGCGAGCGGCCCCATTCGACGCGCCGATGCGGCTGGGTTAAATTATCCGACAGTCGAAACGACTCGAAAATGGGAGGCCGCAATGGCGCACAGGGAACAGCGGAGCAACAAGGAAAAGAAGAAGCCCAAGCAGGATAAGAGCAAGAAGGCCGGCGCCCAGACCACGGCCGCGCTCTTTACTGCGCAGCCGGCAAAGGGAAAGGCGCCTACTCCGCCGCCCCCGATGAACAAGAAATAGCAGCCCTCAGCGCGCCGCGGTTTCGGCCGGCAGCGCCTTCGCAAGCCATTTCTCGATGGTGGCCGCAATCTCGAGATTGTTCTTCTCGAGCATCATCATGTGGCCGTTGCCGTGGATGCCGGCGCGGCCGAGATCGATCCAGGCCACTTTGACGCCCGCCTGTTCGAGATATTTCACCGTGCAATGCTCGAACGGCGCGTGAAACGACGCTTCCCCGTTCACCACCAGCATCGGCATCTTTTGCAGGTTCGGCAATTGCCGCGCCGGGATCGCCTGCTTCCAGCAGCGCGCGAGGCCGGGCCCCAAGGGCCTGTCCTCCTCGATGTACTGCATGTCGGCGGCGGTTGCCGCGCGCGGGAAATAATTCAGCGGAATCGCGGCCAGGCCCCAGGGGCGTGTCTCCGCACCCTCGTGCAGATATTCCGGCGCCCCGACCATATCCACATCGTGCACCGGCGGGCCCGATGGCTCGACCTGGATCAGCGCTTTCACCAGATCGGGCTTGGCGTCCGCGGTAAGCCAGCCCATGGCGCCCGACTGGGAATGGGTCATCACCACGGCCGGCCCGATCTTCTCGAGCAGCGCCACCAGTCCGTCGCGCGTCATGGCTTGCGCCTTTTCCGGCGTGCGCACGAACGGCACCTGCGAGGCATAGAACTGGTCGAAAACGGGATCGCCCGCCATGCCCGTGCCCGGCCATTGCGTGTGCATTTGCGCCTGAGGCCACAGCTTGAATTTTTCCGGCGCGGTAAAGCGCTGCTCGGTCGTCTCCAGTTCGGGGAATGCCTGCGCCCCTTCGCTCGAATCGTAGCTCGCCCGCGCGCGCCCTGGCTGATCCACCACATACACCGCGTAACCCTGGCGCAGGAAATATTCCGCCCACCCCTCGCGGCCGTCCGGCGTGCCCGTAAAATTGGTGCCGGTCTGGATCGCGCCATGCACCATCACGATGGGGTAGCGGTGCGTCTGGTTCTTGGGGATCTGAAACTCGGCGTAGATTTGCCCCGTCATGACGCGCTTGCCGGCGATGGTTTCGTATTTTCCGCCGGCGAAGAGATAGCCTTGCTTCGCCACCGGCACGCCGCCGCTGTCTGCGGGCGCCGCACTCGCCGAAAGGGACAGCGCCAATGCAAGCGCAAGCATCCCTGCGCCGGAAAATACCGTCTTCATGATCTCACTCCCATTCCTGCCGAATCATTCAAATCGATCGCCGAGAAGTTTTTGCTTGATGTTCTCGAGCCGCTGTTCCTCGTCATGGCTGAGCACGACAGTGACGTTCTTCTCGTTCTTCATCAGCCCGTTCAGCCAGACCAGCTCGCCGTGGATCGAATCCTCGTCCTCCGTGATCCAGGGCGCGTCCTTGCCGGTGATGGTGCGAACCCCGTCCATGTGCCAGGCGACGTCGCCCGCGAAGACGAATTCCTTGCCCGATGCCAGCGCCACATAGATCATCTGCGAGCCCGGCGTGTGGCCCGGCGATTTGATCAGCGCCATGCCGGGCGCGAACGGATAATATTTGTCGTAATCGACCACGATGAAACGGGAGGCCTGCTCCGGCGTCAATTTGATCTCCGGCATCTGCGGGTCGGTCATGAGCGTGTTTACCTGCGTCCTCGTCAGCACCGTCTTGGGTGCCAGTTCGGCGAAGTAGGGCGTGCGGATCACGCCTGCGACATGGTCGCCATGCTCATGCGTCATGACGATAACTTTCGCAGCGCGGTCGGCGCGTTCGACTTCCTTGAACTGATCGGGGAAATAAGGTTCCTCCACGCCCCGGCCGAAGAATTTGTGCACCTGCAGGTCCATGCCGGAATCGATCATGATGGTGCCGTCCGGATAAACCACCTGGAAGGCGGTGCGCGCCTGAATGCTGGGGTCCTTGGGCGCGCCCTTGACCGAGAAATTCTTGGTGCGCCGGCTTTCGGCGAATTTGACCACGTTCACGCGCAGCGGTTTGGCGCCCGGCAGCATGGCGGCCACATGCCGTATCTCGGCAATGTCGGCGGTCCAAGGCGTCTTTTGCTGCGCCGCCGCGGGAAAGGAAAGAATCAGCAGAAAGGCCAGAATCGCACGGGCTATCATTCGGATGGTCCTTCGGCGGCATGTGCGTCGCGCCGGACTTTAGCGCCAAAGAAGCGGGCTTGCGAACTGGTCAGGGTTGCGCCTCGCGCGTAGATTTGCGCCCGAGATTGTCTTGGGGGGGCACGTCATGAAATCCAGACCGGCCGCGCGCAAGAAACCGGCCGCCCGACCGCAGAAGTCCAAAGGCTCCCGCGGGAAGGCAAAGCCCGCAGCCGCGAAACCGCCAAAGCGCCAAGTCAAACCGGCATCCCTGCGGCGTTCGCCCGAAGCTGTCGCCGCAGGCGGGCCCAAGCCGCCCGTGCCGCCGGCCGAGTTCAGAACCATCCTTCTTAAGACGCTCAAGCGCGGAGGCGGCGGCGAGACGAAGACGACCACGGATAGAAACGGCAACACCGTAAAAACCGAATACGGCGAATCCGGCAACATCATCAAGATTACGGTCACCAATCCGGCCGGCAAGCTGCTTCGGATCGTCACGCCCACCTATGCGGACGGCAAAATCGTCAAACTGACGGCGACGGACGTCAACGGCGTGGTGCTGTGGACCATAGAGCGCGTTGGCGGCGGCTGGATCGAGAAGCATTACGACGCCGCCGGCGGGGTCAGAAGCGCAAGTTATACCGACCCGCTGGGGCACGTCCGCATCTACTACGAGCGCCGGAAGGATGCGAACGGCAATTGGGTGACGCTCTGGAGGTTCTTCGACGATTACATAGGACCGGCCCACACCCGCAGCCATACCGAAGAGGAAACGCGCGATCCGAACGGCAAGCTCATCCGCCGCAAAGAAGAATCCTACGACCTTGGCGGGTCCAGCACGCTGGTCGAGGAGTATGACGACGACGGCAAGATCGAGAGCAGCGACTATGAAGAATTCGAGAACAACGCGCTGACAAAGAAAGTCCACAGCTGGTACCGCAAAGGCCGGTTGCGGGGCCGCACGACGACGATCCACCGACCCGACGGGTCCTCGCACGAACGCGAGACCGAGTGGAACGAAAATGGCGACAAGACATCGCAGACCGACACCGAAAAACACCCCGATGGCAGCTCCACCGAGAAGACGAAGGATTATGAACACGGCCCGGATGGGGACAAGATAAAGGTCACGGAAACCGATTACGACGCCAACGGCAAGGTCACGGGCGAACGGAGCTACACCATTCCTTGAAGTGCGGAGCGAACATTCGTCTATATGCGTTCGGAGTTCTTGCTCTGGCCTGTTGCGTTTCGGCGTGCATGTCGGCAGGGCCGCGCTCCTGCCCGACGGGGCTGATGCCGATGGTGGAAGCGCAATTGTTCTTCGGCCGGGATGTCAGGGGCCGCGCAATGCTGAGCGAGGACGAATGGCGGCTGTTCCTCGATCAGGAAGTGACGCCGCGTTTTCCTGACGGCCTCTCCGTCTACGACGTGTACGGACAATATCGCAACAGCGCGGGCATGATCGCGCGCGAGCAAAGCAAGGAATTGGCGATCGTGCTTCCTGGGTCTGCGTCGGATGCGGCCAAGCTCGATTCCATCCGCGATGCCTACAAGCGCCGCTTCAATCAGGAATCGGTGCTGCTGGTCGAAACGCCGGCCTGCGCGTCGTTTTGATCCTCCCCCGTTTACGGGGGAGGGGGACCGCCGCAGGCGGTGGAGGGGGCGCTTCTACACGAACCGGTAAAGCCGCTGCGGCGTATCGACGAGGATCATCTTGCGCATCGCCGCATCCGGGCACCATTCCGCGAACGCGGTCAGGAGCTTGGGATTGTCCACCACCTGATAGGGGGTGATCTGTGTAATAGGTCCCCGCGCGTTCCCCGGATGCGGCCAATTGGTGCCCCACAGCATGCGGTTGGGGGCGGCCGCGATAAGCGCCTTTGCGAAGGGTACGACATCGGGCCAAGGCGGCGGCAGCTTGGACAGGTTGTACGGTGCCGACAGCTTCACATAGACATTCGGGCTCTTCACCAGTTCAACGAACGCGGCGAAGCCCGGCTGGCCAACGCCCTTCTCGGCTTCGAGATTGGCCATGTGGTCGAACACCACCGGCACCTTCAGGCCGGCCACGGTCGGTGCAATCGCCTGCACGACCGGCAGGCCCGTGTTGATCTGGATATGCCAGTTCAGCGCCACGAAGCGGGGCGCGAAACCGTTGATCGCATCGATTGCCACCTTCGGGTCGCGCACGCCCGCGGTCGCCAGATTCAACCGCACGCCGGTAACGCCTTTGGACGCGAGCCGCTGCAATTCCGCATCGGACACGGTTTGCGGCACCACCGCGACACCGCGCGCCGATGTGCCAAGCTCCGTCAACGCGTCCACCAATTGGCTGTTGTCGAAGCCGTAAAAGCTCGGCTGCACGATCACGTTGCGCGCGACGCCCAATTGCGTGCGCAGCGCCCGCAATTGGGCCACGCTCGCTTCCGGCGGAGTGTAGGTGCGGTTTGCCGCCATCGGGTATTTCGCCATCGGCCCGACGATGTGGTTGTGCACGTCGATGGCGCCGGGCGGCATGCCGGCGAGCGCGCTCGCTGCGTGCGCCATGCGCGGCATCGCAAGCGCACCCAGCGCAGCCGCACCCAGCATCCCGAATTCGCGCCGGTTCATGGTCATGACGTCCCTCCCTCTTTCACGCCGCCGGCAGCGTCGCTCCCATCACGCGAACCGGTAGAGCTTCGCCGCGTTGTCGGTCAAAATCATCTTCTGCGTCGGCGGGTCCGTATACCAGGACTTGAACTGGCGATAGATCGCATCGTCGTCGATCTTCGCGAACGGTGTCACCTCGGTTGCCGGGTGGCCTGCGATGTTCTGGGTGTGCGGCCAATCGCTCCCCCACAGCATGCGGTCGCGCGCGTTGTAGATGAAGGTCTGCGCCAGCGCCTTTACATCCTTGTATTCGGGACCTGCCTTGGAGATGCGGTAGGGTGCGGACAGTTTCACATAGGCCTTGCGCGCGTGCACCAGATCGACAAGTGCGGCGACCCCTCGCGAAAAGCCTTCCGCCGCGTTAGGCATCCCGTAATGGTCGACCACGACGGGCACCGGCGAATCGGCGATCGCGGTCACGAGCTGCTGGATGACGGATGAAACCGTGTAAATCTGGATGTGCCAATTGAGCGGCGCCACCTTTTTGGCATAGGCGGTGAGCATGTCGCGCGCCTTCTTGGCGTCGCGGTTGCCGGCCGATTCCAGATTGAGCCGCACCCCGCGCACGCCCTTGGCATCCATGTCGCGCAATTGGGCGTCGGGAATCGTCAGCGGCACCACGGCGACCGCACGGGCCGCCGGCCCAAGCTCGGCCAGCGCATCCATCATGCAGGAATTGTCCGTGCCATAGAAGCTCGGCTGCACCAGCACGGTGCGCGTGATCCCGAGCCGCCCATGCATCGCCTTCAACTGGGCAACGCTTGCTTCCGGCGGCGTATACGGACGATTTTGCACCATGGGATATTTCGCCATCGGTCCGATGATGTGGACGTGGCAATCGGTGGCGCCGGCCATTTCGGCAGCTTCGCTCGCGCTCATCGCGAAACCCGCAGCCGCCCCGAGGGCGCCCGCGCCGAAGGCGCGCCGTGAAATCTCCATCTCATCCTCCTACTCGTGCCGCACCATCAGCTTCAGCGATGCGGAGAGGCCCGCGGTCACGATCATCACGCCCGCCATGGCCATGATGCCATAGGTGAATCCGCCGGTCGCATCCTTGAACACGCCCATCATATAGGGCCCGACAAAGCCGCCGAACGTGCCGATGGAATTGATGAAGGCGATTCCGCCCGCGGCCCCCACGCCCGTCAGGATGCGCGGCGGAATGGCCCAGAAAATACCGCGCGCCGCCGTGATGCCGACAAGGGCGGCCGTCAGGTCGATCAATGAAAACAGCAGCGACCCCGACAGCAGATAGCCGGCAAGCCCGGCCACGCCCAGCGCCAGCGCCATCGTCATGTTGAAAATCTTTTTCCCGGTTTTATCGACGAGACGCGCCCAGGCCAGCATCCCGACGGTCGCGAACAGATAGGGCACCGCTACCAGGAAGCCGACGGCCACATTGGAAAGCCCGTATTCCTTGAAGATCAGCGGCAGCCAGATGCCCACGCCATAGGAGCCGAGCGTGAATCCGAATTGCACCAGCGCGAGCACGATCACGCGCGAATCGGAAAGCGCGCCCCAGACGGACTTCTTGGGCCGGTCGTGGGTTTCGGCGGCATGCATCTGGGCGATGGCGTCGATCTCGTCGCGGGTGAGCCAGGAGGCGTCGCGCGGATGGTCGGGCAGCGTCCGCCACACGATCAGCCCGACCATGGCGGCGGGCCAGCTCACCATGATGAACATCCATTTCCACCCCGACAGCCCCCAGATGCCGTCCATGCCCAGCAGCAGCCCGGAAACCGGCGCGCCGATCAGGGACGAGAGCGGAATGGCGGCAAGGAACCAGGCGAGGATGCGCGTGCGATATTCCCGCGGAAACCAATAGGCGAGATAGAACGTCACGCCGGGGAAGAAACCGGCCTCCGCCACGCCCAGGAGAAAGCGCATGGCGTAGAGGCTGTTCGCGCCCACCGCGATAGCCGTGCTCGCGGAAACGATTCCCCAGGCAACGAGGATAAGCGCGATCCAGCGCCGCGCGCCCAAACGATAGAGCGCCATGTTGGCCGGCACTTCGCAGAGCGTGTAGCTTAAGAAGAACCAGCCGGCGGCAGCCCCGAACTGCGTCGCGGTCAGCCCCAGCTCCTGGTTCATGGTCAGCGCCGCGAACCCGATCGAATTGCGGTCGAGATAGCTGAACAGATAACCGATGGTGAGCAGCGGCACGAGACGCCATGCCGCCTTCCGCAGCGCCGAATCCTGGACGGGCGTGAGCCCGCTCACGCGCACGCCATCGCGCAGGATTCCGGCGTCTGTGGCTGCTCCGCTCATGTTTCCCCGATGCGCGCTGCGAGCGCGTCGCCTGTCTCTTTGGTCCCGAGCCTACCACCAATATCGCGTGTGATCTCGCCGGCAGCGATTGCCCCCTCGATGCCACGGTCGATGCCTGCGGCGGCGTCGACGAAAGCAGAGAGGCCCGCCCGCCGTCCGTACCAGCCGAGCAGCAGCGAGGTGGAAAGGATCAGCGAGAACGGGTTGGCGATGTTGCGCCCCGCAATATCGGGGGCCGAACCGTGGCTTGCCTGGGCCATGGCGTAATCGGTCCCGGCATTAAGGGAGCCCCCGAGGCCAAGGCTGCCGGAAGCCTCCGCCGTCATGTCGGAAATGATGTCGCCGAACATGTTGGTCGTGACGATGGCGTCGAATCGCGCCGGATTGCGCACCAGATGCGCCATCATGGCGTCGACGATCACCTCATCCACCGCGATGGCGGGAAAATCGGCCGCGCATTTGCGGCATTCCTCGATGAACATGCCATCGCCGATCTTCAGCACATTCGCCTTGTGCACGACGGTGACGTGCTGCTTGCGCGCAGCAGCCAGCTCGAACGCTGCACGTGCGATGCGCGCGCAGGCGTTGCGCGTGATGCGGCGCATGGAAATCACCACATCCTCGGTCACCAGAAGCTCGGCATTGCCGGCGGCCATGTTGCGGTCGGCGTAGAACCCTTCGGTGTTCTCGCGCACGATGACCAGATCGAATTGGCCCAGCTTCGCCGGCAGTCCGGCATAGGTGCGCGACGGCCTGATATTGGCGAAGAGGTCGAGATTCTTCCGGAAGAAGGCGGAGGGGTTGATCCCCCCCTTTTCCGGGTCCTTGAAATCGAAGGTGGCCATGGGTCCGAGGATCAGCCCGTCCGCCGCGCGCACCTTTTCGAGCAGCCCCGGCCGCACGGTGGTGCCGTAGCGGGCGAGGCTCGCATGACCGGCTACGTCCTCCTCTATGTCGAGAGGAAGCGCGAACCGGCGGGCTGCGGCCTGAAGCACGCCAAGCGTTGCCGCCGTGATTTCGGGACCGATTCTATCGCCGGGAAGCACCAGTACTTTCATGAGACCTGATCCTGAAAACCCGGCGGAATAAGCCCGCAAAAGGGTGCGCCAAGTCAATCTCGCCCGAGGACCGGACTTCGCCTATAACGGCACCAACGAAATTTGGGGAGGCATCGATGAGGAAATCGTCCGTTACCGTGTCACTTCTGGTTTCGGCCGCGCTGGCGGCCGTGGGCGCCGTCACCCATGTTGCGGCGCAAGGGCAGGGGCAGGCCCTGGTCATCCAGGGCGGCACGCTGATCGACGGCAATGGCGGCGCGCCGGTGCCCAATTCCGTCATCGTGATCCAGGGCAACCGGATCACGGCCGTGGGCCGCGCCGGCCAGGTGCAGGTGCCGGCAGGGGCGCAGGTGATCAATGCGGCCGGCAAGTGGATCACGCCCGGCTTGATCGACGCCAAGGCCAACTGGAACTGGATGTATGGCGAGGGCTTCCTCCATTGGGGCGTGACCTCGGCCATGGTGACGGGCGCCCGCAACGACCAGGGCGTTGCCGAACGCGATGCCATCAATCACGGCATTTTCCCGGGGCCCCGGCTCTATCAGGGCGTGCTCAACATGCGCGGCGGCGGGCCGAAGGGCGACCGCCCGGACAATTACAAGCCCGGCGACGGCCAGCGCATCGCGGGCACCGTCGATGCGGCGCGCGCGCTCGCCAAATCCAACATGGAAGGTGGCGCGGATTTCCTCGGCTCCAATGACGGCGACGGCCCGCCGGAGGTCTTCGCGGCCTATGCCGACGAGGCCCACAAGGCGGGCAAGGGCGTGGTCATGCGCTGCGTCGGGCCCGAGACGCGGGGGAAGGAATGCGTCAATGCAGGCGCGGACGTGATGATCCACACCGGCGAATTGGGCGTCCAGATGAACAGGGATTCGGAGAAGTGGAAGGATTATGTCGGCCTGCCGCCGGATGCCTATTGCGACATGGATCCGGCCAAGGAAAAGGACATGGTCGCCTTCCTCGTCGCGCACAACACCGCGCTCGAACCCGACTTCATGGCGACCGACCGCGGCTTCCCCTCGATGTGGAAGCGCGTGCAGTCCGAGACTCATGCAGCCTATACCGATCCGCAGATGCTTGCCTATTACCCGGAATTCTCGATCCAGGACGTTTATGACAATCAGCAGACCAAAGAGGATTATCTGACGCCCGATCAGATCTCCTTGCGCGAATGCGGCTACAAGAACCACGCCAAATTCATCGGCGATGTGGTCGCCGCGGGCGGCCATGTGGTGGCCGCCTCCGACATCACCCAGACCCCGCCGGGATTGGGGCTGCATCAGGAAATGGCGGTGATGCAGGAAGACGCGCACATGCCGCCGATGAAGGTGCTGCAGGCGGGCACCAAATGGGTGGCCGACCATTTCAGGATAAAGGACATCGGCTCCATCGAGCCGGGCAAGCTCGCCGACATCGACATCGTCAACGCCGATCCGCTGGTGGATATCAAGAATCTTCGCCAGCTCGACACGGTCATCAAGGACGGCAAGGTGATCGACCGCTCCTATCACGCCTGGTATCGCGCCGACATGTTCTCGAACACCCATGAGGAATACGACAATGCCGTGGTCAGCGATCTCGCCTGGGAGGCGGGATTGAAGGCGGCAACGCGCAATCGCGAGCCGCGGCCGCTGTTCCAGGTGAGGGCGCCCAACGGCAACATGGTCAATATCGGGGGCGGCGTGAACGATGTGCGCCGCGGGCCGGGCAACGGGCCGGTGCCCAACCCGACGCTGTCGCCGACGCCGGGCATCGAAGCCCTCGCGCCGCACACGATCATCCAGGGCGCGCCGGACACAACCTTCACGCTCAGCGGCATCGGCTTCACGACGCGCTCGGTGGTTTACGTCAATGACGAACCGGTGCCGACCAGCGTGCTGAGCGGAACCAAGCTCTCCTTTGTCGTCAGCGCCAACGAGCTGGCGCAGGCGGGGAAGCTGCATGTGGCGGTGAAGAATCCGAAGCCCCTCGACACGCCGGTCTGGGGCGACACCTCGAACAAGGCGCACATATTGGTGCCGTTCACCTTCACCACCGCCTGGTCGCACAACAAATATTGAATCGCCTCGCCCCTGAAGGCGGAGAGGCCGCGAAGGGCGAAGCCTGAGCGGGTGAGGGGGAGCTGTCGACACATGCTCCCGCACCCGTTTATGTCGAGACCGCCCCCTCACCCCGACCCTCTCCCCCAATGGGGAGAGGGATCAGATTTTGTGAATCGGATCGACCCAGGCGACGGTGTCGGGTTTCTCCACTGCGTCGACGTGGAGATTGACCACGACGGCTTCGTTGTCGCTGCGGATCACCACGCATTCGAGCGGTTCGTCCGCGCTCGCGTTGATTTCCTGGTGCGGCACGTAAGGCGGGACGAAGATGAAATCGCGGGGACCGGCTTCGGCCATGAATTCGAGTTGTTCGCCCCAGCGCATCCGGGCGCGGCCCTTCACGACATAGATCACGCTTTCCAGTTCGCCATGGTGATGGGCGCCGGTCTTGGCGTCGGGTTTGATGCTGACAGTGCCGGCCCAGATCTTCTGCGCCCCCACGCGCGCATAATTGATCGCGGCCTTGCGATCCATTCCCGGCGTCTGTGCGGTGTTCGGATCGAGCGAATCGCCCGGAATGATGCGAACGCCGTCGTGCTTCCATTTCGGCGCGTGATGATGGTCGCTGCCGTCGCTCATCGCCTGGTCAGAACGCCGGGTGCAAATCCACCGGTATGCCCTTCAAGGGTTTGCCGGTGATGGGATCGGTGGTGGTGTCGGCGCAGACATCTTCGCCGATTTCCGGGAAAGGATGGAAATCGAGCCTCGCGTCCCAGGCCCGCGTGAATGCGCCCGGATCCTCGATGTGAAAGTCGATGTGCAGACTTTTCGGGCCGGTGCGATGGATGCGCTCGACGACGTGAAGCTTGTCGGTATGCGGCGTGCCGAAACGGTCCAGCGGCGCGAGCGGATGCGTCTTGAGGCCGATGGTATCGATCACCAGCGTGTCGCCTTCGTAATGGCCGACGGATTCGCCGTACCAGGAGGGCGACACGGTCTTGGAATGCGGCACGTTCAGATAGACGTAGCGCGCCTGCGCTTGATTGGCGATGAGGATGACGACCTTGTCCTTCAATTGCACGAACTCGTAGGCGTTGTGCAGCGTCATCACGCCGGGCACCTGCATGGGCATGCAGAGCGTATGAACGTGGTCGGGGACGCGGCCCGCGGTGATCTCATCGCCCCATTTCTTCACTTGCGCCGCGGCCCAGGGCTGGAGCACCGGATTTTTGTAATCGCCGACCGGCCGCTGGATGTCATGCGACATGTTCAGCACCGGACCCGGCTCGCCTTTATCGGCGGGCGCGAGGTCGAAGCCCGGCGGTTCCCAGAGGCCGGACAAATCCGGCTGCATCGGAGATTCCGCCGCTGCGAAGGCAAGCGTGCAGAAACCGATGCTCGAGGCCGCAACCCATACGATCCGCGAAAAACGATTCACAGAACCCCCCACACAAAGCGGCCGGAGCGATTTCCGCCCCGGCCATGAACCTTCCGTCCGGATGTCAGGCCTTGTTCGCCTTCACGCCCTTCAGCGAGCGGTAGACCATCTTGACCATGGCGTCGTCGGCCATCTGATTGGTCTTGAGCTGCGCGCCGATCGGGGCGAGCGGCTTGTCGGCAACCGCCTGGTCCTCGGTCTTGCCCGACTTGATCTCGGCCTGCACCGAGTCGCGCACGCGCACCAGCATGTCGTGATATTTCTGCAGGTCGGCCTTGTTCGCGAGTTCGCCGTGGCCCGGCACATATTTCGTCTGATCGTCGCCCATCTTGATGTAGGTCTCGACCGTCGAGATGATGCCGTTGATGCTGCCGCCATTGGCGTAGTCGATAGTGACGTAGCGGTTGCCGGTGCTGACCACGTCGCCCGTCGCGATCACGTTCGCGGCCGGGAAATACACAAAGGAATCCGTGTCGGTGTGGGCGCTGGCCGGATGGTTGACCATCGCGGACTGGCCATCGACCATCAGTTGAAGCCCTTCGGTGGTATAGGTCTTGGTCGGAATCGCACCCTTTGGCGCGGGCGCGGTTTTCTGGCCCGACATCCCGTTGGTCGAGCCGTGCTCAAGCCGGAGCGCTAGGTTCTGATGCGCAACGACGGTGATGCCGTCCTTGGCGAAGTTCTCGTTGCCGCCGGTATGGTCGCCGTGGAAATGGGTGTTGATCAGATATTTGACCGGCTTGCCGCCTGAGACTTTGGCGACGGCGGCCGCGATCTTGTCGTGCAGCGGCGCGAATTCGCCGTCGACCTGGATGACGCCATCGTTTCCGACGGCAACGGTCATGTTCCCGCCTTGGCCTTCCAGCATATAGACATTGTGGCCGAGCGGCGTTGTCTTGATCTCGACCTTGGAAAAATCCTGGCCCTGCGCATAGGCCGACGCCGCGAACAGGCTGACGGCGGCAGCGAGCGCGACTGTGTATCCAAGTTTCATGGTTAGCTTCCTCTCCTAGTTTTAACCCTGAATTGTGGCCGGTTTGTCAGCGCCCGTTCCCACGAGCCGACGTGCCAAGCCGCACTATAGCCTATTTCCACAGGCAAAGGACGGCCTTCTTGATCGGCCGGGGCCTTCCGGAACCGGCAACGCTCTGGCTGCCCGCCCGATATTTACCGTGAACCTGGCCGTAAGCAATCGAGCCAAACTTTCCGACAAGGCTCCGACAAACTGTGGCAATTTCGGGCCTTCGTCTTTGCCGGACCGCAAGACCTATCCCTTAGAAAGGTTGGGCATTTTCGCTTTGGGCAGGGGCGCATGATCGTAGTGGCTTTGGCATCTCAGAAGGGCGGTTCGGGAAAGACCACGCTCTCTGGCCATCTGGCCGTGGAGGCCGAACGGGCGGGCGCAGGCCCGGTGACGCTGATCGATACCGATCCGCAAGGATCGCTGTCGCAATGGTGGAACGCGCGCGCCGCGCGTGCGCCGCGCTTCGCGCAGGTCGGCGCCTTCGAGCTGCAGAGCGCACTTTCCCATCTCGCCCGTACCGGAACGAAGCTCGCCATCATCGATACGCCGCCCGCGATTTCGGATTCCATCGCGCAGGTGATCGCGCATGCCGATCTGGTCATCGTGCCGACCCGGCCCTCGCCCCACGATCTGCGCGCGGTCGGTGCGACCGTCGACATGGCCGAACGCTTCGGCAAGCCGCTCATCTTCGTCGTCAACGGCGCCACTCAGCGGGCGCGCATCACCGGAGAGGCCGCGGTCGCGCTTTCCCAGCATGGCGTGGTCGCGCCCGTCACGGTCCATCACCGGGTGGATTTCGCGGCCAGCATGGTGGACGGACGCACCGTCAACGAAGCGGCGCCGAAATCGGCATCCACCAAGGAAATCACCGATCTCTGGGTCTATCTGCAGGACCGGATCGCGCGCTTGACCAAGGATGCGAGTCTGGCGCCCGACATCCGCCCCTCCCATTTCTCGCTGGTGCCTTTGTCGGCGATGGACGACATGAGGCCACCCGAACCCGACGAGCCCCCGATCCTGGAGGCGCGGGTGGTGGGCGAGGTGCCGCTGGCCGACCGCTTCTTCTACGAAGGCGCGGAGCGCCGGACAGGTGCGGACCGCCGCGACCCCGCGCGTGCGGAAGCCTATGAGGGCCCGGAACGCCGCTCGGGTCTCGACCGCCGGGAGGTGGCGCGGTCCGCGTCGTTCTTCGCCGGTCCCGAACGGCGCGCCGGCGTGTTCGGCCGCCGCCACGCCGACCCAACCGATATGGGCCGCAAATGAGCGCAAGATTTGCAAGTCTGACCGCCGGTCTCCTGGTGCGCAAAGGCGAGGCGCGGCCCTCGTCGGTCCTCGCGCCCATGATGGCAACTCCCATGCCTTCGTTCATGGCGCCTGTGCATTCGCTGGGCCACGTCCATGAGGCCGAAGCCCGCACGCCGGAGCCGGTCCTGGAGCCCGAGATTGTCCGCGAGCCCCGCCGGGTCACCGCTTCGGGGGGGCCGCCTCCCGGCGGGACCACGCCGCCCGATTGCGCCAAACCGCGCCGGCTGATGGTGACGCTGACCCCTGCCGAGCATGAGACGCTCGGGCTCATGGCGGTGAAGAAGAACAGCACGCGCCATCAGCTGCTCCGCAATGCTCTCGACGAATACATGGCGCTCCTCTCCGACGAATATGGCGGAGACTGCCAGTGCATTCTCACCGGCGGAGGCTGCGCCAGCCCCTGCGGCCAGACGGGCAGTTGAATGCGAAACAGGCGGAGCATGCTCCGCCTGTTGTCCCGTCCCGGTAGGCGTTTTTTTTCAGAGAGACCGCAGTGCGCCCACGCCCGAGAGCCACGGGTTCAAGCTGCCATTTTGATGATGCGACTGGAGCGTGCCGCCGCCGGTGTACCAGCGCAGTCCGACATGCCAGATGTTGTCGTGCGTGTCGCTGCCGAAGATCTTGTCCTGGTTATATGTGAACCCGGCATAGCCCGAGATTGCGTAGTCCTCGGAGAACAGGAACTCGGCGGCGATTTCCCAAGCCGTGACGTTGAGGTCCCGGCGGCCGCAGGTTCTGCATCCCTGCCCGGAGACGATGTCGCCCCATTCGACGCCGCCGGTAATGCCGAGGTCCGGCATCGCGTAGAATTCAAGAGCGGCGCCCACGTAGTTGCCGCGGCCGCCGATGGGTGAGCCCGTGGTCCATGCCCAGCCGGCCTTTGCCATGGCAGTGAGATTGTTGATGTACCATTCGCCCAGCGCGCCGCCGCTATAGAGGCTGCCGATGCCCGTGAAATTGGCATAGGTCACTTCGGTCCCGACCCGGCCGTCATTGCCGGCCCAGAAGGCATTGGCGTTGAAGTGCCAATCCTCTTCGCTGAACTGATGCGCCCAATTGTGGGTGTAGCTCGCGCCGGCCTGGAAGTTGAGGTTTTCCAAACCGTTCAGCGGCCCGGCAATGGCGCCGCCCAGCAGCCAGGATTTGGTCGTGTCGCTTCCCGGCCCGCTATTATCGGAGCTTGTAAAACTCGTCGTCAGCATCCCGGCCGTACCGGTCAGCGTCGCCGCCGCCGCCGGACCGCTCACAAGCGCGGCGAAGATTGCGCCTGCGCTTCCCATGAGTGCTTTATTCTTCAACATCCCAATTCCCCCCTCCATGCGGATCCGTTGCTCTGTGTTAGATGGAACGGCCGCTGTTACGGCGTCTGAAGCGTTTCCTCGGTTCCCCTGCCGAACCATTTGTGCGCCCGTGCCTTGGCGGGACGCCTTTGAGTGGCGTGATGGGGGCGCCACGATGCTGCGATGCCCCTCCCGTCGGGGGAGGAAAACTGGGGTGTCGTTTGCGACATGCGCAGCGCCCCGATCACCGGGGCACTTTGGGTTCAGCTTTTGAACCCTGCGCTAACTAATGCCCGACCTTTGGGTGAGCTGCCTCGCAATGTATCAAGCTGTGCCAAAAATACATCGTACCAAGGCCCGCTTGGCAAAGCTTCCCGGCAGCGCGGAATAGGCACCACTCCTGCCGAATAGGCGGTAGCAGGAAAACACGTTGTCGTTGCGCTGCTCGATTCGGGGAACAGCGCGCCGCCAGCAGGCGCGAGGCGGGTTCCTACAGGCGATTTATACCGTGCCCGACATACATCGGCACAATTCTGACATAACTTTTCCCCCGGGAGATTTGCGTAGCCGGGGGGATGAGATGGCTGGACTACCCGAAATTCGGGCACGTTCGTTCGATGGTACGCTTGCGCACGCAGCACCTGTAAGGAATCTGCTTTCGCGCTCCGAACAGGAAAAGCTCGAACGCATCGCGACGCTCGTCGTCTGCAAACGCGGCACAAATCTGTGTCCGCAAGGCGAGCAGGCCCGCTTCGTCTATTTGATCGCGGAAGGCATCGTGCGGATCAACCGCTGCGACGATACCGGCCATCGTCAAATCATGGCGTTTGTGGGCACCGGCGATCTTTGCGGCGTCCCTTGCGGGGGATGCTATTTCAGTTCGGCGGAAACCGTTTCCGCGACGAAGGCCTATCGTTTCG
>Ga0265337_1000572_pt1 | contig 19332 bp, 12 predicted proteins | sample 42122metaG_FD_192441 | JGI IMG/M metagenome (GOLD analysis project Ga0265337, IMG submission 192441) | Rhizosphere microbial communities from Carex aquatilis grown in University of Washington, Seatle, WA, United States - 4-21-22 metaG | ecosystem: Host-associated > Plants > Roots > Rhizosphere >... | reverse complement strand
AACAATTGTTAGTTCAGGAAATTGCCCCGCGAATTCGTGGCTCGCTGAGCTATGCAGCCCAGGTCGGCGCCGACGACCCCGCTGAACTGGCGCAGGACGGCATCGCCATCGCCGCCGCGCTGCTGGCCAGCGCGGCGGCCCGGGGCAAAAAGGTCAGCGCCGGCAACGTCGCCTTTTACGCCACCCGGCTCCTGCGGCAGGGCCGGCGCAGCGGCGGCCAAAGCACGACCGACGTCCTGTCCCCGCGCACCCAGATAACGGGCCGCTGTCGGTTAGAATCGATAGACCAGCCCCTCGCCGCCGGGGAAGCCGAAGGCGACAACCTGTGCCTCCACGACGTCCTGGCCGCCGGCAGCGCCGACCCCAGCCAGGAGGCCGCCAAGCGGCTGGATTGGGAAGCGTTCATCGCCACGCTGGATGAACTGGCCCGAACCATCCTCCAGTGCCTGGCCGATGAACGGCCGCTGTTGGAAGTGGCGCACGCCGCGGGCGTGAGCCGCTCGACCCTTCAGACCTACAAGGACCGGCTCACCACCGCAGTACAGGCCTTCATGGGACCGGAGTTGATGCAGGACCTGCAACGTCCACCCCAGTGGCGCATCAACCTTCGAGCGGTCAGGGAAAAAATGGCGTGCCGGTATGCGCGGTCCCTCGCGTGAAGATCAGGAGTTTGCCCGGGTGGGCAGACTCCTTTTTAGCTATCACTTGGGCCATCGAGGGCGAGGGATCACGACCGCGTAAAAGCGGACAGGTTTGGGTTCGCACATGCCGATGCACCAGGCCGAAGAAAAACCCCGCAAAATCACACCAAATCGCGCGTGCTAATGTCAGGATATGTGGACTCAGAGATCGGCGATGCTTTGCTTGGGGTTCTTTGCTCTCGATGTTGCGCTCATATTTTCAGTTGTGTCTGTCTATAGGGTGAAGCGGGACGAGGCCGAAAACCGCGCACCCTCGGGCAAAGAAAAACCCCGGCTTTCGGGCCGGGGCGATCGGAGAGAGTCGAGGAGCGTGCGGGCTACTTGTGCTTCCACTTTCGCGCGTTCAGCGCGAATGTCGCCTGGGCGCGCAGCACCGCGCTCTTGGAGTTCTTCGCCTGTTCCAGCTTAGCCGCGGAGATCGGCTTTCCCTGCTTGGCGTGTAGCTCCTCGCGGAGCTTTCCTTCGTGCGATTTCTTGATGTGAATGGGGCTCATACTTAGAAGGAAGATACCCGGACATTGGCCGGGAGTAAAAGGATTGCGGGGTCGTTTACGGGGGCTACGGCCCGCGGGTCATGCTGAGCACGAAAAAGTTATCGCCCCTCCGGCCGCTCGCCTAGGCGAATCTGGCCGAGCTTGTAGCGCCGTTGACCGTCCTGGCCGCGAAGGGGCAACGCGATGAGCGGCGTGCCGTCGCGCTGGCCGACGGAGACAAATACGTCGTAAGCGCCGGGCTTCGTCGGCGGCGCGTGCGCGCCGCAGGGGTCCGCCAGGCGCAAGGCGATGGTGAAGCGGGATTGGATTCTCTCGATCGGCGCCTGATCCGGCGGCCCGACTTTGAGGTTTCGCAGGTCGAAACTCTCGTCGACTTGCGCCGAGACGATGCCGCCTTTGTCGTCCCTCAAGGTGAACGACCAGAAGCCGCCCGCGTAGAGCGGCGCGACGCCGGCGTTGGCCCACGCGGTCTCCACGGTGAAGGCCTCGCCCAGCTTCACCTCGCCGGGCCAACTGATATCCCTCAGTTGAATCCGATAGCCGATGCGACAGTTGATACGCGCAACCGTCTCGCGATTCTCATTCAGTTCCTCGCGCGGCCACCAGTGGATGGACATATAACTGGCGTGGTAGTCTTCGACGGATTTAAGCAGCAGATCGCCGCTCCACGCGCCGCGCTGCTTCGAGCCACCGTAGTGCTCGTGTTCGAGGATGACCGGCAGGCGCGGCCAGAATTCCTGCGCCATCTCGTCATGATACCACGAGTTGGGCGCCGGCTGCACCAGGATGCTGTCGTCGCGCATGGTCACGCCTTTTGACAGCGCGTAGTCCATTTCGGGAAAATGCCGCCCGGGTTTGCTCGGCCCGGCCACGTCGTCGCTGATACATAGGAGCGTGTGCTGGAAATGCTTCACGTGCAGGTCAATGTGCCGCTTCACCACCGCGAGCGTTTGCGCTTCGTTGAGCCGGCTGCTGAACCCGGTGTGCCCTTCGCCCCACATGCCGAACGAGCCGATGTCGATGAACGCGACGTTCGGGTTGCCGTCGTAACGGCGGGCCATCGCGGCGAGGAAATGATCGAGTTTTTCGAGGAACACCGGATCGAGATAATCCGGGTCCCAGAGCCGACCGCCGGGTTTGGGACCTTTGCCGAATTCGAAGTCGAGGCCCTGGGCGCCGGCGTCCTGCACCCACTGGGGCGTGGCGTAGCGCAACCAACTTTCCGAGCAACTCACGCGGAAGGCAATCTTCCTGCCTTTGGCGATCCAGCGCTGCGCGGGCGTATCCAAGAGCGACCAATTGAATTCGCCTTCCTTCGGCTCCAGAAATGACCATGGCACACGCAGGTAAATGACCGAGAGACCGGGCCAATCTTCGAGCGTGTCGGACGGCTCCAGCTTCGAGCCGTAGTTCTCGATGAGGTTGGAATAGAAGTGCAGCGTCCAGCCCATCCCCGAATTGACCAGTGCCTCCCCGGTGTCGACCGGGTGGACGACGACTCTCGGTTCCTCTGCTATTAAGACGGTCTGGAGCAGAACTGCTCCGGCAAGCAACACTCTGGGGGCGAGTTTCATAGTGGTTAGGGCAGGAGGTTTACATAGTCGAACTCAAGGGTGCGCCTAGTCTGTACTGAACGCTTTGGGTTAGTGCGACATTGTGTAAACGAGAATATTGATCAACATCGGATAGGCCATCGGCTCGGAGAATCTGTCGAAATAGGTCTCATCGTCTCCCTCGTGTTCCCAGCCATCGCCGTAATGGTTATTGTGGCAGATCAGCGCCATCATCCGCTTCTTATCATCGTAGAGCGCGTAGTAGTGCGGGTCCTGATTCTTCTCATAATATGGCCAGCCCGGGTCATAGGATTGGCCGGTGCGCATATAGGCGCCCACACTCGGGATTTGCGGCTGATGTTTGAAATCGAACACGGTGTGAAAAATACGATTTGTCAGCGTCAATTCCTCCGGCTCGCGGTCTGGGAAAACCCGCTTGAGCTGTTCGTGAAAATGCTGCCACTGGTCGTCGCCCCAAAAATCGTCCGCCAGCATAAACCCGCCGGCCAGGAGATACTGCCGCAAGGCCTTGGCTTCATCGTCGCTCAACACCAACCGGCCCGCCGAGGCGAGATACACGATTGGGTATTTACCCAGGTCCTCTGTCGTGATATCGATGAAATTCAGCCCCGGTCGGATCTTCAGGCTGGTCACTTCATGAAGCCGGAAGATGAGATTCAAATCCGCCTCGGGCGCGTCGTCATCCCACTGCCGGCCGCCGCCAAATCGGTAATCGCGGTCGGGCTGAAACTTCAGCCGCGCGAAGGTAAAGACATCCTCCCGGAATTCAGGGTTCAGAGCTTTCTCCATCACTTCCTGCTCCCTGATCAATTCGGGGTCCCTGATTTCATATCCGCGCCGGAAACGTCCGCCACCACGGTACTGCGCCTCGACTGACAACAGCGCCAAGGTCGCCAGGACAACCCCCCATCGCGCTACGTATTTGTAAGGATTCATCGCCGATGCCATTCAAAGTTCACAGCTTGGGATTACTCGATCATCCTCTCCAGCGCCTTACTTCCTTTCATATAACCGTGCGGTTTCAAGCAGGATGCCTTCCAGTTGGCGGTAATACTCGTCCTCGTTCATCTTCGACTTGCGCGAACGCAATACGCCCAACTCTTGCTCCAACGCATCACGACGCGCGCGGAGTTCGGGCGAAAGCTGCCGCTCGGCCTCGCCAGGCACCAGGAAAATCTGATGCGTCCGCAGGCCATCCACCGACTTTGCGTCAGCCGCCGATTTGACAGCGCGCACGCCGCGAAACCAGTCGGGTGGAGTCCCGAGTCCGTCGCCATTGTCATCCAGCAAAGCATGCTCGGTCGTCAGTCGGCCTTGTTCCTTGTAAAACTGCTCCACCAGGCGCGACGCGGCCAGGTAGGCTTCCAGCAACGAGGTTTGACCGTCCTTGTCAAGGTCGGCGGCGGGGTCGGCGATGGCCTGGGCCAGATAGCCGCCGAACCGTGTCGCATTGACCTCGTAGCCACTGCGCGTTGCCGTGATGATCACACGACCAGGCGCCGAGAGCGCGCTCAGAAAGGGGCCGCTGGCGGAAGCGCATTGAATCACCACCAGCGCCCGCCGGCACGGTTTCAAAGCCGCCGCCAGATCCGCCGCCGACAGGTCCGGCCCGCGCAGATTGAACTTGGCGAAACGTCCGTCGAACGTCCCGTGGCCAATGAACACCAGCCAGAGTTCTCCCGCTGGCTTGGCCACTTCGTTCGTCAGAACGCCGAGCAACCGCCCCAGGTCTTCGTCCGGTTTGTCCTGGTCTTCCCCGACGACGAATGTTTGCAGGCCTCCCTCCGCAGCGGCCTTCTTCCATAGTTCGGCCCAACTCGAGAACTGCTGTGCGTATTCCGGTTCCCCAGGAGCTCCGATCACCAGGACCAGCGAGCGCGGTTCATTGGTTTGCGCGCGCGCCGCGGCGGCGAGCAGCGTCGAAAGAAGCAACACCACCGGCAGGATCGGCCAGCGAAACAAGTTCATGGCAGTCCTTTCCACCGCCGGATACCCCAATCGGTGACGAAACAGCTAAGCACGAAAAGAAACACCGCCGGTTGGTGCCACAAAGGCTTACTGGCGGTCTCGGTGATGGGCGCCCGGCGCTCCGGCAGGCGCCGGACGAAGTTGCGCAAATCTTCGATGGGCACAATTTCTCCTCCGGTGCGCCGTGCGATGGCTTCCAACAAGGCCCGGTTCGGCTTCAGGGACCGGAATTCGTCCACGGCCGGATCGGCGGTCCAGCCCGCAGCAGCGCGCCCGACCATTTTCCCGTCTGGTTGGGTCACGACGGCGTCAACGCAATACGCTCCAGTTTCGCGCACGACATATGTGGCCTCATATCTGCCCGGCACGGTCGATGAGGGCTCGGCTGCGAGTTCGATCCCCCTCGGGTCAGCGGGAGCATTCGAGGGCTCCTCGGACCGCGGCAGCGAACGAACAGGTCGAATGGTGAGCCTTACCACGGCGTTCTCCAGCGGCTTGAACTCTTCGTCGTACGCTTTGACGATCATGCGGACCTGCGTCGGGTCGTCGGTGGCTTGGGATTCGACGGTGACGCGCGCGGGCACATCGGACACTAGCCAGCGAATGAGCTGGCGCCAGGATTTGGCCAGGTCTTTTTGCATCGCTTCGTCGTTAAGTCCCCAGCGCCACAAATCCCCGACCATCAGGGCGGCGACAGAGCCCAGGCCGAAACGCTGAATAGCCAAGGCGGGATAGGTGTGGTTATCCGTGTCAGACACGGTGGCGAGGACGCTCGCGCCGGGCTTGGATTCCCGGATGGGATTCAAGACTGCGAAGGGCGGCATGGCCGCCAGCCGCGTCCGTTCGTCGGCCTCGGTGGCGCGCAAGCGTGTCCATGGCTGCAACCATCCCTCACGAGTGAGCGCCAGGTGGAACAGAGACGGCAGATGGATATCCGCAGGCCGGTTCAAATAAACAGGGAGCATCGAGGCAACCGCGGTAGCGGCATAGCCTCCCTCGTAGAACGCCTCGGCGCCGCCGAGCATGAGGAAACCTCCGCCGCGCTCGGAAACGAATCGCCGCAGTAAAAGCAACTGCTCATGAGTAAAGAATTCGGCTTCCACTCGATCCAAAATGACCGCGTGATACTTGAACAGCTCTTCGGCCGTGCTGGGAAATCCGCCGCGCAGCTCAAACTCATCTTTCGTGTTCAGGCGCACCATGACCGGCTGGTCGTAACGGGCGGTCTCCTCATTCGTCGCGGTGCCGAAGCCCCGGAACAAGGGATTGCTGGCCTCGCCAGCGCGGCCTTTGAAATTGAACTTTGGTTCGCGTCGCGCGATGCGCATCAGCGTGACCAGATGCACTTGGGGATCTTCCTGGAGCGCCCGGTTTAAGAATTTGTATTCCCAATCGGGCCGTCCCGCGACGCACAAGACCCGAAACGGTTCCTGCCCGCGGTCCACCACTACTATCCGGCGATTGTTGACGAGCGTCGCCTCCCTCGAGGGACCGCTCGCATCCTTCAGTTCTTCGGCCGCCCGCGCCTCCAATTGGTAGAAGTGAATGCCGGGTTTGTCTGGTTGAATTTGGAATCGGAAATTCAGTTCAGCCTCGTTGCCGCCCGCGCGCTGGGTCAGCGCGGCCACAGTGTTCGACACGAAGGAGAAACCCGCCTTTGGCCGGGCGGCATCGTTCGTTCCGAGGATCGTGGCTTCGGCGGCAATTTCCGTCAGTTGAGCTCGGATCTCCGAGCCACCAAAGCCGCGCGCGTTAACGACGGCTTGCATAGTCACTGGGGCGTCCTCAAACGCGGTCTGACTCACCGTGACTTTGTCCAGGCTGACGTCGTGGAGCCCGGATTCAGCTCCCAGGACCACGGGAAAGACCGGCGGACATCCATCCAGCGGCGGCTGATCGCCGGCCAGGTCGGTCGCATTGCCGTCCGTAAAAAGCAGCACGCCCGCAACCGGCTGGCCGCGCCAGCGGTCCACCGCGGTTCGCAACGCGCCGCCAAGCGCCGAGGCGCGCCCGTCGAAATTCAGGCTGCTGAAATCCCGCGTGCTCTGCAAACGCGAATCGAAGGTGTAGCGCCGCACCTGGAAAGTCTGCTCCAGCGCGGTTTGCCAGCTCTGAGGATCGGCGGCCAGTTGCTCGCGCAGCAATTCGCCCCGCGAGCGCGATTGACCTGCGTCCTTTACCTGCAGGCTTTGGCTGTTGTCGGCGATCAAGGCGAAGACATTGGCGCCGGGCCGCGCGCGCTGGCTGACCCAGAGCGGCTCCAGCAAGCACAACGCCAGAGCGCCCGCACCCGCCAGTTTGAGCGATCCGCAAACAAGGGCTACCCAGTTCTCTGCCGCGTTTCCCCGCGACCCCCAGATCAGTGCCCCCGCTAGTGCCGCCAGCGCGATGAGGCAGGGAACCAGCCAGAATCGGCCGGACAGGACGATGGTGGCGAGACTGGTCATTGGGGGCTGCCCAACTGTTCGTAATACTTACGCACGAGGTCGGTATATTTCTCCTGCACTGGGTCGCGATCCAGCGGCACGAGGCTGCGGTCGTTCTGCGCGCGGGAAAGTTCCTGTCCCACCCAGTCGCGCGCCAGCGCCAAGGGCGCCAGCACTTTGCTCTGCAATTCCTCGCTGGAAGGAAGCTGGCCGTTTTGCCGGTAATAGCGGCGATAGACTCCGACACGCTCCCGCACCGTCGCCAGTTGATTGCGCACGTCCTGCGAATCCACCGCCTGTTCCACGTCCCGCATGCGATCAGACCAATCGACGTAGTTGTTACCGGTGATCGGGCCGTTCTCTCCCAATCCGCCGCGGCCTCCGCCAAGTTGCTGGGCGAACTGTCGCAATCGCTCGCGCCCGTCTTTGTCGCCGCCGCCGCCCGTATCGGCCTGATCTTCTCCGGAAGCGGTGCCCTGGCCCGCCGATGATTCACCTGGCCGTTGCCCCTGACTCGCATTCCCCTGATTGTCTCCTTGGCGGGCTCCACGCTCCTTCCCCGCATTTTGGGGATTCGCAGAGGAGTTCTGTGCGCCCCGAGGCTGCGCGTCTTCTCCGCTGGCCTCGGATGGGGTGCCGGCAATGGCGTTGGTGGGCGCGCGCCCATTGCCAGGTCGCTGGGCGGCGCGGCTTCCCGCGGTTGCCGGGGAATTCGTATGGCCCTGGCCCTGAGAACCTGCTTCGGCCGCCGAAGCCGTGGCATTCGTTCTCGCCGACATATCCTTCGCCATCTGGCCGGCCAAATCGTCGAGTTCCTTTTGGGCGTAACGGAGCGCTTCGGCTTCGCTGCCGAGCACGCTTTCTGCCGCGCGATCAACACTCTGGCGCATTTCATCGATGTTCTGGCGCGCTGAGCGCTCGGCTTCGCTGGCCTGCGGCAGAAATCCGTGATCCACCAGGCGCCCGCCCATTTCGAGTTGATTGTCCGTATGGAGTTGGTCCGCCCGCCGGAGGATGTCGTAAAGCTGTTTGGAGAGCAGCGGCTCGGTCGATTCGGCTTGCTCGGTCACGGCCCGCATTTCGCCGAGAAGATTGGTCAGCGCGTTTTGCTGGCGGGCCATCCGGTCAACCAGCGACTGCCTTTGCGAGGAATCATCCAACAGCTTCTGCGCCGAGTTGTTCAACGCATCAAGGTCGCGCGCGATTTGGCTTTCATGGTTCGCCAGGTCGCGCGCCTGGCTCCGCATTTGCCGCATTTGCTCGGCGAATTGGCTGGAGGATTGCTGACGCAGGTTTTCACGCAAGTTCTGCAGGTTTTGCTCGGCGCGCGAGCCGGCTGCCAAGGCTTCGGATACCGACTGCCGCTCAAGCTCCTGCGCCGCACGTTGCACATCGCTGCGTGTCTGCTCTAATTGCCGCCGGGCATCGGCCTGTGCCGCGGCGTCGGGCGATTGCTCCAGCCGCTGGCGCAGCTCGTCCACGTCGGACAACACCTGCCGCTCCTCGTCGCGGAGGCGCTTGAGCTGCCGTTGAATCTCTTCGCGCTCCTGTTCGGTGTGCGCTTCCTGCAAAGCCGTTTGCAGGTCGCGCAGGCGATCGTTCAAGTCCTGCTGGCGCCGCGCCAATTGCTTCAGGCGGTCCACAGTCTGGGTCTGCTCGCGCTGCTTTTGCGTGGGCGTGGCCGTCGCTTGGCGCTCCGTTTCGTAGCGGTTCTCTTCCTTATTCAATTCGAGCTGATTGAGTTCCTGCTGGCTTGGCTGGCCGGAGCCGTTGCCGCTTTGGCCGCGGTTCCGCGAGCGTGCCATCCGGTATTCACGCGGGGTGGCCTTGAGCAAAGCCTGGTAGGCAGCCTGCTCCGCAGCGATGGCGACGGGTAGCTTCTCGGGCGACTTCCTGGCCTCATCCAGCGCGGCTCGTGAACGTTCCATCTCCCGGATGGCCGCCTCTAACGCGGCCCGGTCGCGCATGTTCTCGCCGCCCTCAAGCACGCGCCGAGCCCGCTCCAGGGCTTGATTCTGCGCGTCAACGACAACTCCGACGTCGGAAGCATAGTCGCCCGTTCCGCCGGTGGCCGGCAAGATGGCGCGTCCCTCCGGCGAAGCGTTCGTCGTACGCGGGCTTTCCTGTGCCGGCAGGGACAAGGCACACCAGCAAGCCGCGACGATTGGAGTAAGTAGGCTTTGTTTCATGGCTGTGGTCTGCCCCCGGTGCCGGCTTTTCGCCGCTGCAAATTCCATGTTGCGACTACGATCTGCTTTTGCAGGTCGGCGAGCCGCACGCTTTCGTTGCCGCCGCCTTGCTGGCCCCCGTTTTGGTCTCCGCTTTCTCCCGAGCCGGACTGGTCGGGCCGGAAAACCTCTTCGAATGGCCGCACGTCGGCGAAGAAGATGTCACTGAACGTCCGGCGGGCTTGCCCATCCGGGCCGGAGTCGTCCGCCCACGCGAAATAGGTCACTGACTGGTCCACGTCCACGCCGAGCTTCTCCAGTGAAATCAAGTAGTCGAACTGCCGCTTGGCCTGTGCCGGAGCGGACTGCCCGAGCTCAACGAGCTGCGGCTCCTGCCCGGCCACCCCAAAGCCTACGCCGTATTTCAGGAGGCCAAAATCGTCCGAGGCTTCCGCTTGCAATTGCAGTTCTTCCAGCCGCGAAACGCGCGGATCCCCCCTCGGGAACACCAGCTTCACGTCCGGCCGCTGGTTGGTCAAAGCCTGGAGGACGAAGTCGGTTGGAAACTTGTTGGTCCGCCCATCGGCATCCGTCAATTCCAGTGAGTAGCGAGCGTTCGTTATTAGCAAGAAGTCCGGCAGCAAGGCCACGGCGTTGCTTTGCGCTGCGAGCGCGAGCGAGTGCTCCTTGCCGACCCAGCGCGCCTGCACGACCGGCTTGTTGAGTTGCATGGTGTAGGTCAACCGGGAGCCTTCCACGGCGCTGACTCGCAAGGTGTCTGGAATAGTCCGGTTCGTGAGGCCCGTGTAGGCGGGGTAGCGCAATTGCGCGTCCGCCCGCACCAGGGCCGGGAACTCAAAGACGGCGATCCTGTAATCACGCGTCTTCTTCCTGCCATATTCGATATGGTAAACGCCGGCTTGCGCGACTTCCGGGATGCTCGCGCCAAAGACCGGATCGGCCAATCGCCTGGCCATGGGGATCCGCGACTCCCGGTCGCTCCCGAAGTTCAGGACCAGCGCCGCTTCGGCGGGCGGTTCGCCGCCAAACCGTGCCGCAATTACCAATCCTGTTCCGCGTTCCACCTGCGCGTCGCCCGGGGTCACCGTAATCTCCTCCCCGAGTAAGGGCCCGAACCCCGACGCGCCGTGGGTTGCGCCCCGGGTCAGCGCAAGCACGATGGTCAGCAGCACCAGCAACGCGCCTGCATGGCCAAGCCGCGCGAGCGTCAGGCGTTGCTCCAATTGCCGCCGCCAAACCTTCTGCCGCGGGTGCGCGAGAACTTCGTCGATGACTCGTATTTGCAGAAAACTGAAACCGCCAGGCGCCGCAGGGACCCTCTGTTCCGCCGCCGCCGCCAATAAATGTCGAACCTCGGGATTGTCGGGTTCGAGGCTGTGAATCAGGTCCAGTATATCAGCGCCCTGCTGTTTTTGGCGCAGGAACACGATGCCGGCCAACACAAATCCCACAACCAGTGGCGTGAACCAGAGTTTCGGCGGGAATTGTCGGCCCATCAGGGCTTGAACCACCAACAGGGCGAGGCCGAGCGCTGCAGCCGCGGCCCAACAGCTCGCGAGCGCCCGCATGAACCGCGCACGACGGAGCAACTGCGCAAGAACACCCAGCTTGGTTTGAAGGCGAGCTTCCATCATGCCTTCACTCCAAGTGTCTTCACATGTCGCCCCAGCCATCCGCTCAGCCCAATTTCGACGAGGGCCGCTGCAAAGAGCCCGATAATTACCCAGCGCCAAGGTTTCTGCCGGGCCTCCAAGTCCTCCCTCTGCAAGCGGCGTTGCGTCGCCTCAGGCGACCTTGCGGCAGCGATCCAGGCGGGAACAAGTAGCGGAACGCCAACACGCGCGAGGTCGTCTGCTGACGTCGGCGCCGTGCGGCTCTCGTCCAGCAGCAGATTCACAGCGAAGTGCCGCAATCTGGACCCGGCTTGCACGGTATAAATCCCCGGGAGATCGGTCTCGGTGAAGGGTTTTCCCGTAGCGACGCCGACGACTCGGCCATCCGGCTTCCGCCATTGCAGAACATCGTCGGCGGAAGCAGGAGAGGGGATGGGCTCACCGATTTGAAACTGGGAGCGGGAGGGCGCAACGCCGCCGCTCCAATCGAGAATGGTCTGCATCAGCGGCAGGAATTTACTGGACACAGCGAGCTGGCTATCAGACGGGTTCCACCCGGTGGTGAGTGTCAGAAGGCTGCCTTTGCCAATCTTCATTTCCGCCAGGGCCGGCGCGCCATCATCGAATTTCGCCAGCACACGAGCCCGAAGAGCTGGTGGAATCGTCCAGCGCCGGTGTTTCCAGACATGAATGCGCGAGAAATCGCTGAACCGCGGGTCGGCGAACGGCGCAAAGATTGGGTGGGTGAAGTCCACCTCACCGAACAACGCGTATTCGCCGGACGCCTCGCTGACCTCCGCGTCAACCCCGCCTGTGAGGGCCGCGACGGTCGTGCCGGACTGAGCGTTCGTCAAAACCAATAATGCGGTTTTGCCGCCCGCAAGCCATTCACGCACGTTCTTGACTTCATCAGCATTGAGCGTTGTGGGAATTATGGCCAATGCGGCCCGGTTCAGCGTTTCGAGCGAGTACACGGAGTTCGAGATAGCCGAAACCACCTCGACCTGCCGGCGGGGTGTGTCCGGAAACGCGCGCTGCAGATAGTAGCGCAGTTGTCCGGGATCATTGGCGGGTTCCGAACCAAAGTAAGCGATGGTCACGCGCTCCATTTCGGAGACGGCAAAATAGGCAGTGTTATCGAACTCCTCGTCATCACCGGTCAATCGCAACGTGCCCGTTGCCGCTCCGGCTGGAAGGGCGGGCGCGGAAAACGTGCGGGTTTGACCTGGCGGCAGATAGATTTGCACGGGCTTGCCGGCGAAACCGCTTCCTCCCTCGGAGCTCCAACCCAATTGAAAGTTTTCCCGAACTGAATCGCGCGCGTTGGCCACCCGCGCGCGCGCCTCGCGCCCGTCGCCAGCGCTGGCGATGGCCGCGTCCAGGATTTCCAGCCCAGCGTTGCCCCGCCGCTCGGGATCGACCCGTTCGATGATGACCCGGACACCCTTCGGCCAGTCGTGTCCCTGCAACCCATCCAGTTTTGCGCCCTCCTGCAGGTCGCTGATTAGGGCCACATCCCGCAGGCCGGCGACGTCCGCAGGGTTGGCATCCTCAGGAAACAGTTCCGCGGCGGTTGTTAAACCCAACCCAAGATGAGTCCCGCCCCAACCCAGGGACACGGCCTCCAAACGCTGTTTGGCGAGCGCCGCCCGCTGGCCCACCGGCCAGGCTGACCAATCCGTGAAGCTGACGAGGGTGCGCGGTTGTTGGTCGAAAGTCAGCACAGCCACACGATCCGCCGGGGAAGCCTTTTCAAGATAACGCGCGGCCAAGGCGAGCGCCTTGGGCCGCAGACCTTCGCGGCGCATGCTCGCGCTGGTGTCCAACAGAACGACGGTCTGGCGTCCTTCGCCGGCAGGTGGTGGCGACGCATTGCCTTTCGGGAAGAAGGGCCGGGCGAAAACGGCGGCCAGCAACAAGATGCTGAGACAGCGCAAAAGCAGCAAAGCTACATGCTCTAGCTTCCGGCGGCGCACCGCGCGCGGCGGGGTCGGACGCAAGAACAGAATCGAACCGAACGGCATTCGCGCGCGCGCCGAGCGGCGAATGAGGTGAAACAGCACCGGCCCGGCTACGGCCAAAGCCCCGAGCAAAAACCATGGCGCAAGAAAATTCATCTCTGCAAGAACGCCGGTGTGCCGCGGCGGATCAGTTTGTTGCGCCGATGCCGGCCACGTAGAAAGTCAACCAGGGCCAGTTCCAGCGGCTGGTCGGTGACCTGGCGGTAAAATGACGCACCCAATTTCTGGCAGATGACTTCCGCCTGGCGGCAATGGCCCGTCAACCGACTCTGATATTCCGAGCGCAGCGCCTGTGGATCGACGTAAACATCCTGCTGGCTCTCCAGGTCTTGAAACAGCATGGGCCTCTCGAACGCGAAGGCCAATTCGTTTGGATCGAGCGTTTGCCACAGCACGACTTCGTGCCCGGCTGCCGTCAATCTGGCCAGGCTCCGCTCCAGTTCATCCAGCGGAGTGAGCAGATCGGATAACAGCACGATCAGGCCCCGCTTGCGCGCCAACTCCGCAACGCGGCGCAACGGTTCGCTCAGGTCGGTCCGGCGTCCTTCTGGCTCGTGTTCGAGCGCCAGCATCAGTTGGCGCAGATGGCCGCGACGATGGCGCGGGGGCAGGTAATCGCGGACGCGTTCGTCGAAGCTGAGCAAACCCACAGCGTCGCCCTGGCCGTGTAGAAACCAGGCCAATGTCGCGGCGAGCGTGCGGGCATAGTCTGATTTGGAATACGTCAGCGAGCCATAGTCCATCGAGCGGCTTTGGTCCACGAGCAGGTGGCAGCGAAGATTGGTCTCGTCCTCGAACCGTTTCAGGTAGTGACGATCCGTGCGCGCATATAGACGCCAATCCAAATACCGCGTGTCGTCGCCGGGCGAGTATTGGCGGTATTCAGTGAACTCGACGGAGAACCCGTGGTACGGGCTGCGATGCAAACCCTTCCAGAATCCCTCGACTACCACGCGTGCTCGCAGTTCCAGGTTGCGAATGGCCATCAGCGCTTTGGGATCGGCGAAGCTGTGCTCGCGAGCGAGCGAGAATGGAGCGGTGGAAGCGGCGCCGGGCATAAGCGGTTCAAGCCGGACCAGGCTCTTTCATGCTGTCGAGCAAACGCTTGATGAGCGCTTCCACATTCACGCCCTCGGCTTCTGCCCGGTAATTCACCAGGACGCGATGACGCAGCACGGGTGCGGCCAGCACGCGAATGTCTTCAGTCGAGACGTGCGTCCGGCCTTGCAGGAGGGCGCGGGCTTTGGCCCCCAGCACGAGGGATTGGCCGGCCCGTGTGCCGGCACCCCAGCTCACCCAATCGTTAATAAAAGCCGGCGAACCGGCCTGCTGCGGCCGCGACGACGCCGCCAGCCGCACGGCGTAGCGGATGAGGTCCTGGGCAATCGGCATCTGGCGCACGAGCTCGTGAAAGCGCAAGACGGCTTCGCCCGTGAACAAGGGTTCAATTGCCAGCGGACACTGGGCTGTGGTCTGCTGTACGACGGCGACCTCATCCGCCTCCGGGAGATAGTCCATGACGACATTGAACATGAAGCGGTCAAGCTGCGCTTCCGGCAGCGGATAGGTGCCCTCCATTTCAATCGGGTTCTGAGTCGCCAGCACGTAAAACGGTTCCTCCAGCGGATGGCGCAGACCGGCGGCAGTGACCTGGTGCTCCTGCATCGCCTCGAGCAACGCGGCCTGGGTCTTGGGCGGCGTGCGATTGATTTCGTCGGCCAGAATGATGTTCGCGAATACCGGACCGCGCACGAAGGTCATCTTTCTGCCTTCACCGGTCTCCTGCAGGATTTCAGTGCCGGTGATGTCCGCCGGCATGAGGTCCGGCGTGAACTGAATGCGCTGGAACTTGAGATGGAACACCTGGGCGATGGACTTGACCAGCAGCGTCTTGGCCAGGCCTGGAGCACCGGTAATGAGGCAGTGCCCGCCGGCAAAGAGGGCAATAAGGAGCTGTTCGATCACCTCTTTCTGGCCGACGATGACCTTCGCCAGCTCGCTTTCGATCTTGGCCCGGCCCGCGATGAGCCGATCGACGGCCTCGCGCTCTTCCTCATGGTTTGGCGACGCCGTGACTGGGATAGGAGGTGCTGTCAGTGTGTTCATGTAGTTAGAATCGGGCTTGCGATGTGGCCGGGTTTTCTTCTTTTGCGGAAGCCGCCTCAATTTCGAGCAGAAGCCGTTGCGCGTCCCGGTAACGCGGCGCGTCCTCCAAGGCTTGCAGCACGTGGCGCTTCGCCTCGTTCTCCGCGCCGCCGCGCGCATGGAGCAAACGGGCGAGGTGAAAATGCGTTTCTGCCGGGTCAGGCGGGTCGAGCAGCAGCAGTTTGCGATAGGCGCCAATTGCCTGGCTCTGGTTGCCCGAGCCGATCCCGGCTTCTGCCAGCGCGCGGTAGGGCGCGGAAATCAATGGATTGATCTGCAGCAGCCGCTCCGCGTATTTCGTCTCCGCCGGCCAGTCCATCCGCGCCCCGGCTATCTCGATGAGGCGGAGCTGGAGGTCCACGAAGTCCGACTCCTGTTCGACCATTCCTTGGAGCGTGGCCAGTTCGGCGTTGGTGTCGTTGAGATTCCGCACCGTGATCGCTTTTAGCCACAGCGGATTCTCGCCGCGGCGTTCTGCATGGTAGGACGCGGCGAGAGATTCGAGGACCGGTCTGGCTTCCGCCCAGTGCTTGGCCTCCATCAATTCTCGGGCCTTCCGCAACCTGACGTAGTAATTGTTTGGGTGCAGGCTTCCCCAGGCCAGCTTCTCCATCTCGGTGTCCCCGGCCGGCGGCTTGTCAAGGTCGGCGCCCGGCGCGAGGTTCTCAGCTCGCGCGCGGACGAAGGCGGTGAACTGCTTTTCCAGCTCCGCCAGCGGAAGGGTGCGCGTGGCGATCGTCTTGTTGATCTCCTGACCGTCGCGCAGGTCGAGCAGTATCTTCTTGAGCGTATCGAGGCCGAACCGGCCTGCGACGAATTCAACCACGAGCGAAGATTCGTAGTAAGCGAATTGTAGATGCTCCGCGTTCTTCGGTTGGAGAAAGGCGCCGCTTAACTCCCCCAGCGGCGTCAGCTCTCCGTGCAGGATCATGTCGCGGTAGGCGAGGTTCATTTCCTCCCCCCACGCCGCATCGGCCTGCCTCTCCTCGTAAACCGAGATGCCTTCGCTCAGCCAGCGCGGCATCCGGTTCTTCGTGGCATTCAACGTCACCACATGGCAGAACTCGTGCCACAGCACATCCTCCCAATTCGCCGGATTGGGAGCCTGAGAGGCCGGGCTGTTCGCGGTGATCACCGAGCCGAAGCACACGCCCAGGTAACCAGGGTTGCCCGGCATGCCAAACGTCCGCACAGCGAAATCCTTCTGCTCGGGGAAGATCTCCACGACCGTCGGGCGCTTAAGTTCCACGCCGTACTTCGGGCAGAGAGTGGCCTTCGCTCGTTCCAGCAACTCCAGAGCGCGGTCGCCGTAGAGCTGCGCTTCCAGAGCCGACATGCGCAGGATGAAGTCAGCGTTGGTCAGCGTGCGAAACTTCGCCATCTGGTCGTGGAGCGTTGACAGGTTGTAGGTGGTGACGTCGTACTCGTCCTGGGCGCGCGCTTCCTGGGCCAGCTTCCAGCCCTCGTCGTCCTGACCGAGGCGCAACAAGTCCTCGGCCAATTGGCGGCGGGCCGGAAGGTAACCAGGCGCAAACGCGAGGGCGCGCCGTTGCGCGGCGGCTCCTTCCTCGAAGAGGTACTTCTGCGCCAGTTTTAACCCGATGATGTAATCCACCTGCGGATTGTTCGTCCAATAGGTCAACGCCATCGCGCGAAGCTGCTCTTCTCCTGCCAGATCATTGCGCAGATCCGCTATCGTTGCCCGATAGGCGAGCGCTTCCGGACGCCAGGGATTGACCTCCAGCACCCGGCCAAGCTGCTTCTCCGCCTCGGCGTACTTCTCAGCGTCAATCAGATGGTCCGCCAGCAGCAGCAAGCTCGGGATGTGCCGCGCATTGATGGCCAGCGCGCACTCCAGGGCCTTGAGCATCTCCTCGCGGTCGCCGGTTTCGAAAGCCTGGGCCAGCCCAGCCTCCATGTCAGGGTCATCGGGGAACTTCTTCAATCCTGCGCGAAAGGTGTCGGCCGCCAGAGTGAAGTCATGCTTGTCCAGGGCCAGTTGCCCGCTGGCGAGATATGCCTCGCGCACCGGCGGGTCCATGGCATAGGCCCGTTGAAAGCAGTTCTCCAGCGCCAGGCGCGGTTCGACGCCGAGCAGGAGCAGAGCCCTGCCAAGTGCGACGAGGTTATCGCCGCTTTGGTCAACCCGGCCTCGCCGCTCGATCAAGTGCTTGATCCCCTCGAGCTGCTGCTTCGCTCCGGCGTCATCGTTTTGGAACAGGGCTGTTTCCCTCGCCAGCAGCCGCAGTTGCATGCTGCCGGGAAAATCGTCCACGCCCGCCAGGGCGTTAGTTTGTGCCTCGGCATAGCGGCCAACCGTAAGCAGTGATCTTACCAGCAGGACGCGCCAGCCATCGACATACGCGCCAGCCTCCACTTTCTTCCGGGTGGTCTCGATGACTGCGTCGTAATGCCCGCAGAGAGATTGTCGCAGGGTTTCATCCAGGCTTTGGGCCCACGCGCCACAGCCGGCCAGAAGAAGTCCTATGCCGGCCAATGCCGGGAACAGAGGTGGTACTCCGGCTATCGACAAGCGCTTACTTCGGTCGGGTGTCCGCCGGAAATACATACACGTGCCAGTGAAACGCGACAATGTCATTCACTGATCTGAAATGCGCAACAGGGTATCCGCGGTTTCCGGCGCTTCATGCGCCTCCCTGCGCGCGGCGGCGACGAATTCCGGGGTAATGAGCCCGGCGTGATTGCTCCCTAACTGGCTGCGCACAAACGTCAGCACGACCGCCGCCTGGTCATCGTTCAGATTCGCCCGCCACGGCGGCATGGGGAGGTTCCAATCCTTGCCATGCACCCGAACCGGCCCCGTCATGCCGTTCAGGACGATGCGCACCAGGCGGCCGCCGCCCGGCGCCAGCGCCCACTCCGACCCGACCAGCGGTGGCGCGACGCCATCCTTGCCCTCGCCGTCGCGTTGATGGCAGGCGGCGCAGATCGTCATGAACAACTCTCTGCCCTTCACGTTAGGGTCCGCGCTGCCGTCCATCACCCCTTGCAGGAACGACCTGAGCACTGGATCGGGCGTCGCGTAATTGACATAGACGCGCTGGTCACCTTTGCCGACGTAAAATCCCTCCGGCAACCCTGCCGGCGGATTTGTTTTGGTCTGTTCGCGCGGAGCTCCCGGTCCTTTGGCAGACTTTCGCTGCTCTTGACGGGTCGCTTCTCCACGGCCCGTTTTGGCGGGGCATAAGAATGGCGAGCCGAATTGCGCAGCCAGAAATACCGCGAGCGCCAAAACAAAAAACAACAAAAGTATCGCAATCAGTCGCATATCATGCCACCTGTGGCCCGCCACGCCCCGCGAACATTGACTCCCACTGTATATTAGCCATCCGACAAAGCGTCCGTCAAGTGGCCACGCAAACGCTGGGTAGGCGCAGGCGGATTAATCCGCCCACGCCCCTGTACATGGCGAGTTGGCATTCAAGCGGCGATTGGCAGTTCAAACAATCCGTGACAATGGCTTTGCCAACGGTAATCCTCAAGGCCGGCTGGCTGAGGTGTTGGGCCGCCCGCTTTCTCCCCGGGTGTGTCGCCCGATAGTCCTTGATGCACGCGAACCGCGTTATAGTAGTTTTTGAACAACTCCAGCTTTCGTTCCAAGTCGTCTGCAGTCCAAAAGAACAGACGATCCAAATACTCCCGGCGGAGGGTCCCGATGAGCCGTTCGATAAATGGATGGGACCAGGGAACCTGGGGCACCGTTTGCACTGTTTTCACCCCCAGGATGCGCAGGTTGGCCTGCCAGCGGTGGAACCGGAACAGCGGATCATGATCGGCACTGAGTCGCGTGGGCAGACCCTGCCCGGAGATGGCCTGGTTGAACATGCGGCAGAGCGCGGGACCGTCGACGGCCACCGCCTGCACACCAAAGCCGACGATCCGGCGGCTAAACTGATCCATGACGACCAAAATCCAGTGACTCCTCAGCAGGATCGATTCGGTCCGGAACAGATCCAAGCTCCAGAGACTGTCCTTGGTATGACCCAGGAGCGTAAGCCACGAAGGTCCGTTGTCACGGCGTTCGGGGCGGTAGTGTGCGGCCAGAACTCGACGCACCACATCTTTGTCGATGTCGATACCAAAGGTCTTGGCCAAGGGCTGCGCGATCTTCGGGCAGCCGAAGCGGGGGTTGCGCCGCTTGACTTCACAGATGGCTTGGATCAGTTCCGGTGAGGGCCCT
>Ga0265337_1000570_pt1 | contig 19365 bp, 13 predicted proteins | sample 42122metaG_FD_192441 | JGI IMG/M metagenome (GOLD analysis project Ga0265337, IMG submission 192441) | Rhizosphere microbial communities from Carex aquatilis grown in University of Washington, Seatle, WA, United States - 4-21-22 metaG | ecosystem: Host-associated > Plants > Roots > Rhizosphere >... | reverse complement strand
CTCGGCATGTTTGGGGTCGATCCACAGCACCGGCCGTCCTTCGTTGCAGGCGCGCGCGACGACGGAGCCGGTGCCCCCGGGACCGTCCGCCTGCTGGCCATCCCAAACCGCGACCAGCAGGTCGATCTGGCGAACGAGAAATGCCCCCAAGGCGTGATAGTGCTGGGCTCTGCCGGCGTCGTCGCGGACGTCAATCCCCGGCAGCAGCGGCAGCTCGGTCACCGAGGCGGCGCGCGCCAGCAGGCGCTCGAATTCGGCATTGGATTCGCTTGCCGCCGCATTCCCAAGAAAGTCGCGCGCATATTCCGAACGCGGCATTGGCATGATCGCTTCGAGCCGCCAATCCGCCGGCGCGGCTGTGATGGCGATGCGATCGGCGCCTTCCGCCAGACCGCTGACGATCCGGATCAAGGGCGCAGCCGTTGCATAGATGCGGTCTTGCGTTTCCAGTGCGATCTGGGCAATCGCCTCGCCGATCATCGCATAAAGCGTGCGCAGCGCATGGTCGACCGCCGTTCGACTCTCGGGGTCGAGCTTGTTGGCGCGATGGCCTGCGATGCCGATTTGCAGCGCCATCCGTGGCTTCGGCATGACTGTTGGTTGCTTCATTCCACTGCCATCACATTGCGACGCGCAAAATTCAATGCAAGCTTGTCATACCGCATGCATATTGCAACTATGCAGGCTCGAATCCATCGCTTGCTTGTGAGCAGAACCCGTCCGTGTCCGCATGACGCCAACCCGTGACGAACTCGCCCGCGGACAGCCGTTTCGCCTGTCATCGGGCAGCACAGGCATCGTCGGGGAATTGATCGGAAGCGGAGGGCAGGGCGCGGTCTACGCCGTCGATACCGCGGGACGGCGGCTGGCGCTGAAATGGTATCACTCGCATGTCGTGCTTGCGGATTTGACGCTGCGCGCGCGCATCGCGCGCATGGTCAGGCAAGGACCGCCGGATCAGAACTTCCTCTGGCCGCTCGATTTCGCGGAGATCCAGGGTTCGCCGAGCTTCGGCTACATCATGCCGTTGATCAGCAGCGACCGCCGGCCGCTCAAGGATCTGTTTGTAGCGCCGCCGCGCGGCATCAATCCGGCGCTCGATATCCGCGCCACCGCATGCTTTGACATCGCCACGAGTTTCCAGCGGCTGCATGCGACGGGCTATTGTTATCAGGACATCAATTTCGGCGGCTTCTTCATCGATGCCGAGCGCGGCACCATCCAGATCTGCGATGCCGACAATATCGCGGTCGACGGCGAGCCGGGCGGCGTCTACGGCACCCGCAAGTTCATGGCGCCGGAGGTGGTGCGCCGGCAAGCCCTGCCGTCGACCAAGACCGACCTTTACTCGATGGCGGTGCTGTTTTTTTACATGATCTTCAATTGGCATCCGCTCGACGGCAAGCGCGAGGCGCAGGCGGGAATCATGGACCAGGCCATGGAAATGAAATTCTACGGCCAGGATCCATGCTTTCTTTTCGATCCGCATTCCGACGCCAACGGTCCGGTGCCCAAAGTTCACGATTGGGTGGTCGCGCGCTGGGCGGCGATGACCGAACGCATGCGCGCTTTGTTCATCCGCGTGTTCACGCTGGGATTGACGCAAGTGCAGGACCGGCCGCTCGAGAGCGAGTGGCGCAGCGCGCTGGCGCATTTGCGCGAATCGACCGTGAACTGTCCGGCTTGCGGATTTGCGCACGGCGTCGATCGCGCGATGCAACAACGAGGATGCAGTTGCGTCGCGTGCGGCGCCGCGGTGCCGTTGCCGCCGCTGCTCAATGCCGGGCGGGATCCGATTCTGCTCACCCCGCGACGCAAACTCTTCGAATATCAGTTGAGCTCCGGCTATATCGTCACCGACGAAGCGCCGATCGGCACGGTGGAAAGCCATCCGCGCGATCGCGCGATCCTGGGATTGCAGAATATCGGCGCCGGCACATGGTCCGCGCACACGGTTGACGGCAATAAGGTGACGATCGTGCCGGGCAAGACGGTCCGCATCGTCGATGGGATCGCCATCAATTTCGGTATTCGCGAAGGCACTGTCTCCGGCGTTTCCGGCGCCGGCGCCGTGCCGTTGGGAAGCGCCGCATGACGCAAGCGCCGACGGCAAGCGTGATCGGCGGCGCGAGCGCGCGCGGGGCCTCCCATGTTGTTCGCAACAAGCCCAACCAGGACGCGCGTGGCGGCTGGGTGTGCGGCCAATGGACGATCATCGCCGTCTCCGACGGTCACGGCAGCGATCCGCATTTTCGCAGCGACCGCGGTTCGCGTTTCGCCGTCGAGGCCGCACGCGAGGCGTTCAATGCGTTGAGCGCCGATGGCACCGCGAGCGTCGCCGATCTCGATCGCCTGCAGGCCGGCTTGGCGGCATTGCCGGCGCGCATCGTGTCGGCCTGGCGCAAGGCGGTGGCAGCGGACATCCAGTCCGATCCGGATCCGAAGCTTTCGGCCGGTGATCCGCATGTCGCCTATGGCGCAACATGCATCGCGGCGGCGTTCGGTCCCGGCGTCAGCGTCTTTACCCAGATCGGCGATGGCGACCTTCTGGCGGCGCCCCCCGGCGGCGATCTCACGAAACCGTTGCCGGACGACGAAGGCCTGGAAGGCGAGCAGACCTACTCGCTCTGCCATGCGGATGCCGTCTCGCATTTCCGGACGCGGTTATTCGGCGCCCCGCATCCGCTTGCCACGCCGGACTTTGCGATGGTCTCGAGCGACGGCCTTTCGAAATCTTTTTCGCAGGAATCGCAATTCTTCGATATCGCGCGCCATTGGCGTTCGCTCGTGCAAGAAAGCGGGATGCAGGCGACCTGCGCCGATCTTGAAAGCTGGCTGGCGCGCTGTTCGGAAATGGGCAGCGGCGACGACAACACGCTGATGATGTTTTACAACGCCGCCGCCAAGACGCCCGTTCCTGCAACAGCAACGCTGCCCGAGGCCGGAATCTCCGGTGCGCGCGCGGCCGCGCCGCTGGCCCAATCGGTCGCTTTGCCGGCGCCCCTTGCCGCGACCTATGGGTTCGGCTTTGGCGCTCTGGCCGCGGCCGCAGTGCTGGGCGCGGTGCTCGGCGCCGGCGGTCTTTATCTTGCGATGAAAAGCCGGCAAGCAGCGACGCCTGTTCCGCAAGCGCCGGTTTTAAGTCCGGTCGCACCGTTGCAGAGCGGCCCGCAACAGGGGGATGCGCCGCCGCGCAAGGCGGACGAGCCGATGCCGAAGGAGCCGGTGCAGCCGAAAGAGCTAAGTGTGCCCGCGCGTCCTACTTCCCCCGCGCCGCGGGGCAGCGAACATACGCCGGTTCCCGGCGCCCCTGCGTTTCCTACCCCTCCGCGAGAGCCAGGGAAATGAGCAGAGACGGAATGTCATTGCCAAATTGACTCGCGAATTATTTGCCCTAAAGTTGCTTTAGTTGCGCAACGTCGCAACTACCAGGGGGTGGACTGCCATGACCAATGTTCCTCCGGCCTCGCCGCCGCAGCCGCCGCTCGGCGTCCCCGCGATGCCGCCGACGCCGCGCGATCTTGCCGGGCCAAGCGACTCCGAAATCATCCCGTTTCGCTCGACGAAGATCAACATTCTCAAAAGCGGAATCCTTATTCCGCTGGGAGTGACGGCGGCCGTTTGTGTTCTGCTGTTCTCGCTGACGAATTTCTACCAGATTATGTACGTGTTCTCGGCCTATCTGCTGTTTTGTATTTTTTATGCCGCCTATGTTTATTCCGGCATCCAAAAGCCCGTCCTCATCTACATCATTCCAGTCGTGATCCTGTACTTCGAGCTAACTCCGTCGATCTTGGGTCCATTCATATATGTGTTTCGCACCATTCTTCCCGGGTCCGCCCCGGAGCATCCGGCCTTTCTCAACACCTTCGTCAGCATGTTTTTCGGCGCAGGCCTGATGGAAGAGTTGATGAAGGCGGTGCCCGCCTTGATCGGTCTCTCCATTGCGCTGCGAGCGCCCAGTAACGCGGCCAATCCGCAGACGTCGCGCTATTTGGATTGGTTGCGCGTTTCGACCCCGCTGGAAGGCCTCATGATCGGGCTCGCCGCCGGCGCCGGCTTCATCTATGTGGAGACGCTCTTTCAATATGTGCCGAATATGGTGAATACCGTGGCGAAGACGTCCGGCGCTGGCGCCGGCTTCGCCAATGGGTTCGCCCTGCTGTTGCCCCGCGTGCTGCAGGGGGTCATCGGCCACATGGCCTGGGCCGGCATCTCCGGTTACTTCATCGGCCTGGTGGCGCGTTATCCGGGGTCCATGATCAAATTGCTCGCGTTTGGCTGGTTGGTGCCGGCGCTACTGCATGCGCTGTGGAATTCGTCGAGCTATTTGGGTAGCATTGGTATGTGGGTGTCAGGCGCAATCACGCTGTTCATATTCGTTGGCTGCTTGCTGAAGGCCAAACAGCTTGAGGCCGTGCGCAAGGGCCCGGCGTTTATTCCGACCGACTCCATCATCGTCGGCGGCGTGCCGCTTCCGGTGGCGGCCGGCACGATGCCGGAGCACCGCGCGACCGCGTGGGGCGGACTCTCGCAGGTGGTGGGCGCGTTCTTCCAGCCGAAAGCGGCGACAGCGACGCCCGGCGCTTTCCCAATGGGTGTGCCCGCAGCGCCGACTGCGGCTGCACCGCAGGCTGCGGCGGTCCCGCGCTACATTCTGAGTAACGGCGCCGAACGCTATGGCATCGTCGCCGGTCAGACGATCGACCTCGCGATGCTGTTTCCGGGGCGGGGCCTGTCTTCCGGTACGCTGGCGGAGGTAACGGTGCATCCGCAGGATGCCCAGGCGATCGGATTGAAGAACATGACGTCCGCCGTATGGACCGTCACGCTCGACACCGGCGCCACGACCACCGTCGCGGCCGGGCGGAGCGTCAAGCTCGTCGCCAATGAGAAGATCAAAATCGGCGCCGTGACCATCGACGTGCAGGCCGTTTGATTGCTGCCGCTAATAAGGAGCCTGCATGGTTACGCCGAACGGGCCTGAACTCTCCGCGGCCGGACTGGCGCGCCGCCAACTGCATTTCGTGCTGGCGGTGGATTGTTCCGGTTCGATGATGGGGGACAAGATCGCATCATTGAACTACGCCGTGCGCTCCGCGATTCCGGCGATGCGCGCGGCGGCGGCCGACAATCCGGAAAACGATGTCCGGGTGCGCGTGCTGCGCTTTGCCGACGACGTGCAATGGACCGTTGAGACTCCGGTGCCGGTCGATCAGTTTGAGTGGAGCGATCTGACCGCCGGGGGCGAAACCAACATGGGCGCGGCGTTCACGGCCTTGGCGCAAGCGTTGACGCCGGAAAAGATGCCTGGCCGGCAACTGCCACCCGTCCTCGTGATGTTGTCCGATGGCCTGCCGACCGACGACGCCGAGGCCGGGCTCGCCGCTTTTATGAAATCCGAATTCGGCGCGAAGGCGATCCGCATTGCCGTCGCCATCGGTTCGGACGCCGACAAGACTTTGCTGCAGAGTTTTATCGGCCACTTGGACATGAAGCCGTTGCAGGCCAACAGCGCGGAGACCCTGGTCAATCGCATCAAATGGGCCGCGTCCGTCCCCATGAAGGCGGCGTCGGCGCCGGTGGGCGCTTCGACCGACTCGGTGCAAAATCTGGCGCAAGGAGTCGCCAGCGAAAATGAAAATGGTGGCGAACTCGTATGGTAAAACCCACCAAAGCGTCTAAATCCGCGGAGGCTTCCAACGCCGGCACCATGCCGGTGTCGGAAATAGCCGGAGTCCTGGGCCGCATTCTTCAGCGTCATGGCATGGCCGTGCTGGAGGACCGCCGCCGCACACTCGGCCTGCTGCGCGATCATGCGCCGAGCGAAACCCGCGCGGTTCGGCTGCTGATGTCCGCCTACGATATGGACGTTCCGAAACATCTGGCCGCCGAAGGCGGGGCGCCGTCCCAATTCAAAATCGAGCAGGAAGTCAATTCCCTGGTCGCCGATTCCGGGCTGCAAGCAGACCTCGCCCGCTGGGCGGTCAATGTATGGAGCGCGGCACTTTCGGGGGCTGCACCGGGCGGCGCGGTATCGCCCGCGGTCGTGACGGCGGCAGCACCGGCAGCGGCCGCACCCTCGGCCGATAGTTTGACATGGGGTGACGACGCGCCCGCAGTTCAAGTCGCGCCGACCGCTGCGCCTCCAACCGCACCGATGGTTGCGCCATCCTATGCGCCGCCACCGTCATCCGCCGCCCCGATGGGCGCGGCGGGCGTCGCAGCAATGGCGCAGAAGCCGATGTTTCGCTTCGCGCTGATCGGGGCGGCCATCATCATTGCGGTCGTCGGCCTCAAATCGTACTTGGGCACATCCGACGACGCGCCTAATCCAGCATCACCGGCAGCACCTTCCCAACCCGCAGCTCCGGCACAGCCCGCGGCGCCTCCCGTGATTGTCGGCAGTACATCGGAAGATGCCAACCAGTGGCCGGAATTCACGGGCGCAGCACATCCCAACAACAATCCGAATTCCTGGCAATTTCAGTTCAATCTGCGCTTCGCCGACGCGCGCGTCATGACCTACAATGTCTTCGTCGCCATGAACGCCAATGGCCGCGCCGGCAGCGGGTCGGTGCGCGCCCTCGATATTCGGTACCTCAGTGGCGGCGCCGAGAAGGTGTCGTCGACGCCATCGCTGCCGGTGTCGCGGGAAATCGAGCCAAGCTCCAAGATTTATATCACGCGCATCAACACGACATCCTGGGCCAATAATCCATCGCAAGCTCCGAGTATCTGTCTTATTTTCAGCTCTGGAAATTCACCTCGATCCTTCGATCCCGATAAAGGAGTTTTCTGCGCGTTCGAGCTTCAGGGAAGCACATGCGGCAGCCAGAAGATCGGCTGCGGCCGACTGCAATGACAACAGGGCGCCGGCCAAAGGTCACTCTGAACCTCTTCGAGTATCGCTCGCATGAATGAGGCTGCTCCCACGGCAGAGCTGGAGAGGCTTCGCGCGGCCGGCCTCAGTCCGAAATTGCTGCAACACGCCGGGAGCGGCCAGCCGTTTCTCGGCTTCATCTCCTATCGCCGGGGCGATGCCCTGCCGCTGGCGCGCTGGTTGCGCGATCGCATCACCGGCTTCAAGGCGCCGGTCGAACTCAAGGACAAGATCGCGGCGCACGACGCCAGCGTCGGCGGTTCGCAGAACCGTGTCTTTCTGGACCTCTCGTATCAGAAGCCGAATGTCGATTTCTGGGACGAGCATATCGCCGCATCCTTGTGCCGCTCGCGGACATTGCTGCTGCTGCAAACGCCATCCGTGTTCGAGACGATCAACGACGGCGAACCGAACTGGTGCGAGCGTGAAATCGAAACGTTCCTGAAATTCTACGGCGACCCCTCGCGCGTGCTTGTGGTGATGGGGCCGGGCGCGCCGATTGATCGCTTTCCGGCTCCGCTTGAGCGCATCTCGGCGCGATGGGACTGGGTCGACCTGCGCTTTTTCTCGCAATCAGCGCTCTCGCGGTTCCGCTTTGGCGCGCAGTATGATCCGCAAGTCGCGAAGGTGCTCGCCAAGATATTCGATATCGAGGACGGCGATCTGCCGATCTTGAATCGCGAATTTGTGCGCCAACGCGCCAAGGTTCGGCGCAATCTCGCGATCGCGGCCGGCGCGGCGATTATCGGCCTCTCCGGGCTGACCACCTGGGCCTTGTTCGAGCGCGACCGTGCGGTGGCGGCGGAACAGGTCGCGATTCAGCAGCGCGACGAGGCGGTGCGCCAGCGCAACGCCGCGCTGGTGTCGCAATCGCGCTTTCTCGCCAAAACGGCCGACGGACTGGTTGCTGACGGAACAGTGCGCGGCGCCATCGCGCTCTTGCGTCAGGCTTTGCCCGATCCCGCCGCCGGACGCGACCGGCCTCTCGTGTCCGACGCCATCGCCTCGGCCTATAAAGCGATCTTTGCCAATCACGAGCGTGGCCGCCTCGACATGCCGGAAGGCGCTGCCGCCATCGCCACGGACGGCGCTGCTGGCCGGATCGTCGTTGCGAGCGCCGATAAAATATACGTTCGCCAGGGGCTGACGACGGACGGGCAGCGCATCCTGCCGCACGACTCCGGCGCGCCTGCGCACATGGTTTTGTCTCCGGATGGCGAGCGGCTTGTCATGATCGGGCGCGACGGCGCGGTCGCGGTGCGCGATCTGCAGAGCAACAAGGTTCTGGCGCGTCACAAGGGCGACGGCGCCGGCACGCGCGCGCTGTTCCTGCAGGGCGCCCGCCGCCTGCTCATCATGGACGCCGGGCAGACGAATTTACATCTCGTCGATATTGCCAGCGGCGATGAGATTGCAACGCGCGGCCTGTCCGGAACGAACAGGAAACCGATCGTATCGCTGATCGAGCCGGACGCCGATCTGCTCGCGTTCATCGATGATGAGCAATTGCTCCGGCTCTCCGTTGACGACCTCAACGACGTCGCAACTTTCAAGATCGAGGACGCCGACGAATATGCTTTGGCGCTGTCGCCCGACAAATCGACGATCTACCTCGCCGCCGCCAAAGTCATCCTCAACGGGCGGCTGATGGCGCTCGACAGCAAGACGCTCGCCTTGCAGCGCACGTTCGGAAGAGTGTCGTGGGGCGCAAAAAGCATGGCGATTTCCCCGCGCTGGAACGTGCTGGCGCTGCACGGCCTGGGCGGTATCGATTTCTACGATATCAAAGCGGGCGACCGCATCTACCATGTCACCGCCAATTTTCCGGTGGTCGGCGGCCGCTTCCTCGGCGGTTCCACCAATTCCGATTATATGGCCTATGGCTCGGACGGTTCGATCCGGCGCTGGGCGCCGGAACTCGGCATTGAGACCTCCGCCTATATGACAATCGACGGCGGCGCGATTCAGCAGCTCGACGCGTTGAAAGACGGCAGCGGGTTTTTGTCGATCTCGGATCGTCCTTCGATCACGAACTGGGCGTTCGAGACGCGCAATATTTCGAAGGAATATTCGACGCCCTTTGTGATCAATGGCATGCATATGAACATTCCGACGCCGATGGGAACTTTCGATTTTGCGAGCCGCCGCGATGAAGTGACGGCGGCTTATTCCGGCAATGTCGTTCAGCGCTGGAATCTCAAAGCCGGTGATATGAAGATCGTCAAGAACGCCGCCCCGGCCGAGGTGGCCATCGAACGAGTCGCCGGATTGCAAGATGGCGTTGCCGTGATCAGCCGCGCCTCCGGTCAGATTGAGGTCTATGCCGATGGCGAGGGCGCGGCGCATCCCGCCGGCACGCTCAAATTTGAATCGCTCACATATCTCGGCGAGATCGGTGCGACGCAGGCTTTCCTGGTGACCAAATCGGGCGCGGCGGGGCGGCTGGATGTGTCGACGCCGTCACAGCCGAAAATTGACATGCTTCCGGCTTTGGGAGTGTGCGCGGGGAAGGTCGCGGTTCCGGGGTTTGCCGTTTGTCTCTCGGCCGAAGGTAACACGCGCATATTGCGCAATGCCGACGACACGCTGGTCGCCGATTGGCCGGCTCCGGCGGAGGGCATGGGGGCTGCCTTTATCGCTGACGATGGCACGCGCATGGCGATCGGGGACAAGGTAGGACATATCACCGTGCGCGCGGTGCCCGATGGCAATGAGCTGGAGAAGGTGACGCTCACCGCAAGTCTGAGCGGCAAATTTTTGGCCGCCGCCGTGATGAACGGAAAACTGTCCGAACAGGACATGGCGTCGATCCGCGCTGGCGCGACCAAGGTCGATGTCGCCGCCGCCGCGCGCAGTATCGCGCTTGCGAAGGACAATGTTCACCTCGCCGCCGCGCTGCCCAACGGCACGCTCAAGCTGTTCGACCTTAAGACGGGTGCCGTGCGCGATATCCGGCCGTACGGGAGCGGTGCAGTCATGGAGCAGTTGCAGTTTTCGCCGCATGGGCGGCTGCTGGCCGCCGTGGAGGCAAGTGACTACAAGGTGTTGAGTGTCTACGATGTCGACAATGGCACGCGCATCGCCGCGATCAGCTTAGGCAATCAGCCGGGGGCGAAACTGTTCGCATTGGCCAACGGCCATGGATTTGTCACGGTCGATACGGGCGGTCGCATCGTGGTGCATCCGGTATTCGAAAATCCGGAGGATTTCGTGGCATACCTGGCGAAAGAGTTTCCCGATCAACTGACGCCGGCGCAGAAGCGCTACTATTTTATCAATTGAGAGTTGGGATGACCGCAGCGGACACGCCCAGGCGGGCCGATGGGTCTGCGACAGAGCCGGTGACCGTCATGGGCGATGGCCCTTTGGCGCGCGCCGTGCATTCGCAACGCGGCCGGAAGGTTTCCGGCGGCAGCGTCCTGCTCATCGATCATGGGGATGATGCCCGCACGATTGCGTCGCTGCGCAGCGTCCTCGATGACGCCGCTCCGGGTTCCGCGCCGCCGATGATCGTCGCCCAGGTCGCCGATCGCCGGCTGCGCCGGGCCGTGCAGTCCCGCGTCGAGCAGGCCGGCGTGCAGCCGCGTCCGATTCTTGTCGATGCGTCCAGTCTGATCGCCGAACATTTCGTCGCCGCCGAGCGCCTGTTCGAAATCGCGTATTGGCGCGATCAGCCGCGGCTGCATGTGGTTCTCGTCGGCTTCGATCATCTCGGGCAGTCGTTCCTCGACGAATTGGTGTCCACGGGCATTGCCGGGGAATTGCAACGCCCGCTGATCCGCATTGTCACGCCGGATGAAGCGGGCGCGCGTGCCTTTCTGCGGCGGGAAATGCCCGAAATCGATAAATCGGCGGAGATCATGATTTCGGCTTGTGCCTTGGCCGATCTCGGCGACCCCAATCGCAGTCCGTTGGTGGAGGCCGAGGGCATCCTTCCGTTGACCGCGATCTTGCTGCTGCTGGACGACGAGACCGACACGCTGCTGGCGAGTACTGCGATCGTGGATTTGCAGGATCGCCATGGCTCCGGCAATTCGGCGTTGTTCGTCGGCGGTCCTGCCAGCGATGAGGCCTGCGCGCTGGCGACGCCGGTGCGCTCGCCGCGCAATCTCGGCCGCAAGATCGCGCGGATCGACGATCTGGGCGCGATCGATTCACTTCTGGATTATATTTTGAGCGGGCGCGACGCGCTGGCGAAGCAATTCCACGACGCTTATTTACGCGAATACGCAGGCAAGACCGGCGCTGGAACGCCATGGGACACGCTTTCGGAAACCTATCGTCGCGCCAACCGGCGGGCCGCGTGGCATCTCGCGCAGAAGCTTTGGACGCTTGGGTTGTCAATTCCGGACGATGCAAGCCTGCTGGGGACCGTCGATCCGATCACGTACGACAATGTCATCAAACCGCTCGCGGCCTCGACCGCCGAGGACGACACCATGCGCCGTCTGGCGCGGCTTGAGCATGAGCGCTGGTGCGCCGACCGCCGGCTCGATGGCTGGGAGCACGGCGAGGTCCGCGATGACACGCGGCGGCGTCATCCAAGCCTGGTGTCGTTTGACGATCCGCGCTTGCGGGCCGATGAGATTGCCAAGGACATCGGACAGATCCGTTTCCTGCTGGGATCGGTCGTGCGCCCGGCGGAGAAGGGCGCGGCAACCCGGTTCGTCGCCGGCGTGATGAGCGCGCCCGCCGGCGCGCAGCCCGGCATTTCGGTCGCAGCGCTGCGCGAACGGCTCGCCCATGAGCCGGCGCGTTTTGCAACGATACTGTCGCCGTTGATCACCGAACGCGAATTGGCCGCAACCCTTGCGTTGGTCGAAGCGCTCGATGCGCGGGCCCGTGATTTTTGCCTGATCGTTCCGGAATGGTACCCGGACAATAAGACCGTCCGCGCCGATGCCGCCGCGCGTGCGCCCGGGCTGCTTGCTTTACTGGCGCGGCCGCAGACGCGGATCGCGCCGATCGGTCCCGCAGGCTTTTTCAAAGACGATGTCTGGGAAGATGCCTCGAGCGCGGACGCGGCGCGCGAGGCGCTCGCGCGCTACGTGATGCGGCGCTCCCACGCTCTGGTCGCCGTCGACGGCGATTGAGCACGCCGTTTATGTAACGGACAGCTGGATGGCGGGAACGATATGTCGAACGCGGGAATCAAAAGCGTGCTGTGGTGGCTGTGCCTGGTGGCGGCGCCGGCGGTGCTGATCGGACTTGAACTGTTCCACCCGGCGCATTTCACGGCCGACCCGGGGATGTTCGCATTTTTGTCGAAGCCGCACGGCTATGATGCGCACTATGTCGCGCTCGGCTATCCCGGGCCGGAGTGGTGGTTCACGCTGCATTTCATCCAAACGCCGGTGGTCGCCTTGGTCGCGGTCGGGCTGTGGCTGCTGGCCGGCAAGGTGGACGACGCGGACGGCGCGCTCGCGTTGACGCTGGCGTGGCTGTCGCGCGCCGCGACCCTGACGTTTCTGGTTTACTATACCGCGCTCGACTCCATTGGCGGGACCGGACTAGGCCGCCTCCTGCTCAACACCCATGCGCTTGCCGAAGCCGGCCGGCTCACGCCGGTGCAGGTGGAGGGCGTGGCACTCGTGCTGAACACCACCTGGGTCGATCCATGGGTCGGCGGCGTCCGCTCATTCATCAGCGAAACCGGCTCGTGGGCGGTGTTTGCGGCGGTGCTGCTCGCGGCGGCGGCGCTGCTGCTGGCCCGCAAGGCGCCATGGCCGCCGCTGCTCGTGCTGCTCGCCTTCGGTTGGCAGCTCAATACCGCGCACGCCAGTCCACATGGCCCGATCGCCTTCGCGCTGCTCATCGTGGCGGCGATCTGGCTTTGGTGGGCGGAACGCAAAGCCGCACACCGAAAGTTCACCACGGAGGATCTGCGTGAGCTCAAGTGATCAATCTCGAGACCGCAAAGACCCTCGACGCTCCCACCGGCGTCTACCGCCAGGACAACAGCTGAGCGGTCGTCGCGGCTGACTTGAACGAGTAATGACCCATGCCCGCGCGGCTTATGCCGTGCGGGCATTGTTTATGCGGTCAGCGCGCGGCTGTGCCGCAGGCGAACGCTGGCCCTGGCTTGAGGCCGAGCTTGTTGAAGATCATGGCGGCCGGGCAAAAGCCGGTGAAAGCGGCTTGCAGCATGTTGGCCCCGACAAAGGCCGCGAGCAGCAGCCAATAGGGGCTGACCAGCCAGCCAAGTATGAGGCTCACCAGCACCATGGTGCCGGCAAGAGCGAATACGGCGCGATCGACGTTCACGGGCAAATCTCCTGATCAAAGGACCGGCGGGCGATCCCCGCGCGGCGGTCTTGACTATATATGCGATTATTCGTATATACGCAACTATGAAAATACAAGTCAATGACATGCTGGCCGCGGCCGACGAGGCGAGTGGGATGCTCAAAGCCCTAGCCAACCGCCACCGCCTGATCATCGTCTGCCAGCTGACCGAGAAAGAACGCTCGGTGGGTGAATTGGCGGCGCTCTTGAAAATCCGCGATTCGACCGTGTCGCAACATCTGGCCCTGCTGCGCAAGGACGGACTGGTGACGGCGCGGCGCGACGGGCAGACCATCTGGTATTCGATCGGCAGCCCGCAGGCGCGCGAGCTCGTGCGCACGCTCTATCGGGTCTATTGCGCGCCCGCTTCGGCTTGCCTTCCGAATGAGCGCCGCAAGCGCCCAGTCAACTGAGGTGAAATAATGCGTGCGGGTATCGTCATAGCGGCTGCGCTCGCGTTGCTGGCGCAGCGGGCGTTTGCGCAAGACAGCTTCGTGGTCGCGCCGAAAACACTGGCCGACGAAAAGGCGGTGTTCGCCACGGTCGAAAGCGCCAACGTGGTGCCGGCGCGTGCGCGAATCGGCGGCACGGTGGTGGAACTCGCCGTGAAGGAAGGCGATGGCGTCAAACAGGGACAGGTCGTCGCGACCATCGGCGACGAGAAGCTCGCGCTGCAGATGAAGTCGCTCGACGCGCAGATCGCCGGCCTCGAAGCGCAGTTCGCCCAGGCGCAGACCGATCTCACCCGCGGCGAAGATTTGTTCTCGCGCGGCACCATTCCGAAGACCCGCCTCGATGAGGCGCGCACCGCCTTCAACGTTGCCTCCAACGCGCTGAAGGCGCGCACCGCCGAGCGTTCGGTGCTCCAGCAGCAGGTCACCGAAGGCAAGGTACTGGCGCCGGCCTCCGGCCGCGTCTTGAAGGTGCCGCTGACGGCCGGCTCCGTGATCCTGGCCGGCGAGACCGTCGCCACGGTGGCGGAACAGAATTTCATCCTGCGGCTGCGCGTGCCGGAGCGGCACGCCCGCTTCCTCAAGGCCGGCGATCCGGTGCGCATCGACGGCGAGGAGTTCGGCAAGAGCGGCGCGCAATTCGGCACCATCCGCCTGGTCTATCCGCAGATCGAGGATGGCCGCGTGGTCGCCGATGCAACGGTCGCAAATCTCGGCGATTATTTCGTCGGCGAGCGCATCCGTGTCTGGGTCTCGGCCGGCGAGCGCACCGGCTTCATCGTGCCGGGCGCGTTCATCGTCACGCGCTTCGGCATCGACTATGCCCGCGTTGGCAAGGATGCCAAGACCGCGATCGACGTGCCGGTGCAGCGCGGGCGCGAGTTACCGCGCCCGGATATGCCGGATGCGCTGGAAATCCTCTCCGGACTTAAAAACGGCGACGTCCTGGTGCGGCCGTGAAGCTCGGACTGTCCGGGCGTCTCACGCAGGCCACGATCCGCTCGCCGTTGACGCCGCTGTTCCTGCTGGCGGCGCTCGCGGTCGGCCTGATCGCGCTGCTCACCATTGCGCGCGAGGAGGAGCCACAGATCAGCGTGCCCATGGTCGACATCCGGGTCACCGCCGACGGGCTCAAGGCGCCAGATGCGGTCGAGCTGGTGACCAAGCCGCTGGAAGCCATCATCAAGGGCATCGACGGCGTCGAGCACGTCTACAGCCAGACGGTCGACGACCGCGTCATGGTGACGGCGCGCTTTCTGGTTGGCACCAAATCCGACGACGCGATCCTGCGGGTGCACGAGAAGATTCGCGCCAATATCGACCGTATCCCGGTCGGCATTCCCGAACCGCTGATCGTCGGCCGCGGCATCAACGATGTCGCCATTGTGGTGCTCACACTGTCGCCCAAGCCGGACGCGGCGGCGCGCTGGACCGACAAGGATATCTACGAGCTTTCCGATCAGTTGCGCTCGGAATTGGTGAAAACCGACAATGTCGGGCTCACTTATATTTCCGGCGGCAATCCCGAACAGATCCGGGTCGAACCCGACCCTTCGAAGCTGGCGCTTTACGGCGTCACGCTGCAGCAACTGGTCGCCAAGGTGCGCGACGCCAACCGCTCGTTCCAGGCTGGTTCCGTGCGCGACAACGACACCATGCGCAACGTCGCGGCCGGCCAGACGCTCGCCGGCATTCCCGATATCGGGCTGTTGCTGGTTGCCACGCGCGACAACCGTCCGGTCTATGTGCGCGACGTGGCCTCGGTCGTCATCGGACCAAGCCCGCAGGAGCACCGCGTCTGGATGGATGTGGCCGGCAAGGGCGGACATTGGGATCGTGTCCCGGCGGTCAGCGTCGCCTTCGCCAAGCGCGCCGGCGCCAACGCCGTCGTCGTGGCCGAGCAGTTGCTGGCGCGCCTGCAGAGCGTGCAGGGCAGGCTGATCCCCGCCGACGTCAAAGTGACGGTGACGCGCGACTACGGGGAAACCGCCAACGACAAAGCGAACGAGTTGCTGTTCCATCTCGCGCTGGCGACCGTCTCGATCGTCGTGCTCATTGCGTTTGCGATCGGCTGGCGCGAGGCGCTGGTCACGCTCGTGGTCATCCCGACCACCATTCTGCTCACGCTGTTCGCCTCGAAAGTGATGGGCTACACCATCAACCGCGTCAGCCTGTTCGCGCTCATCTTCGCCATCGGCATCCTGGTCGACGACGCTATCGTGGTGATCGAGAACATCGCCCGGCACTGGACGATGAAAGACGGCCGCTCGCGCCTGCAAGGGGCCATCGAGGCGGTGGCGGAAGTCGGCAATCCCACCGTCGTCGCCACATTGACCGTGGTGGCGGCGCTGCTGCCGATGCTGTTCGTCTCGGGGCTGATGGGCCCCTATATGGCGCCGATCCCGGCCAATGCGTCGGCGGCGATGGTGTTCTCGTTCGTCGTGGCCATGGTGATCGCGCCCTGGTTGATGCTCCGCCTGCATCCGGAAGGCCGTCCGGTGCAGGAACACGAGGCCGCGCATGGCGAGGGCCTTCTTGGCCGGCTTTATCGCCGCGTGGCCGCTCCGGTCGTGAGCTCGCGCCGCTCGGCTTGGATTTTCCTGATCTCGGTCGGGGTGGCGACCTTGCTTGTGTGTGTGCTTTTCGTAACCCGGAGCGTCACGGTCAAACTGCTGCCGTTCGACAACAAATCGGAATTGGCCGTGGTTGTCGATTTGCCCGAGGGCGCGACGCTCGAAGACACCGAGCGCACGTTGTTCGCGATCGCCGACGTGGCGCGGCAACTACCGGAAATCCGCGCCATCGAAACCTATGCTGGCACGCCGGCGCCGTTCAATTTCAACGGGCTGGTCCGGCATTATTATGTGCGCGAATTGCCCGAGCTCGGCGAACTCAATCTCAATCTGGCGCCGCGCGAGGAACGCGGGCGCAGCAGTCACGCCATCGCGCTCGATCTGCGCGCCCGGCTTAAGACGATTGTGCTGCCGGCCGGCACGGTCGCCCGCGTAGTCGAAGTGCCGCCCGGTCCGCCGGTGCTGGCCACGTTGCTGGCCGAGGTTTACGGCCCCGACTCGACGAGTCGCCGCGCGGTAGCCACTGAGCTGAAAAAAATCTTCGCTCTAGTGCCTTACATCGTCGACATCGACGATTCGATCGGCGAGCCGCGGCCGCGCCTGCGCATCTCGATCGATCAAGACCGCCTCGAATTCTTCGGCGTCGAGCAGCGCGACGTCTACGACACCATCGCGGCGCTGTTCGGCGGCACCGCCGTCGGCTATTCGCATCGCGGCGAAGGCCGCAACCCGATCGAGATCGTGGTGCGGCTGCCGAAACGCGATTTGTCGTGGAGCGAGCTGCTGGCCGCGACGCCGGTCCCCGCCAACAGCGTGCCCGGCAACAAGACCGTGGTCGAACTGGGCGACGTGGTGCGCGTCACCAAGGAAGCCGGCTCGCCGACCATCTTCCGCCGCGACGGGCGTTTCACCGACATGGTGATGGCGGAACTGGCAGGCGCCTACGAGGCCCCGATCTACGGTATTCTCGACGTCGACAAGCGTATCGAGTCGCATGATTGGGGCGCGCTCGGCCAGCCGGCGATCCGCTTCCACGGCCAACCGGACGACGAAAGCAAGCCGGCTATCCTGTGGGACGGCGAATGGGAGATCACCTACGTCACTTTCCGCGACATGGGCGCCGCTTTCATGGTGGCGATCGTCGGTATCTATATCCTGGTCGTGGCGCAGTTCGGCAGCTTCAAGTTGCCGCTGGTCGTGCTCACGCCGATCCCGCTCACGCTGATCGGTATCGTGATCGGGCATTGGCTGTTCGGCGCGCCGTTCACCGCGACCTCGATGATCGGGTTCATCGCGCTCGCCGGCATCATCGTGCGCAACTCGATCCTGCTGGTCGATTTCATCCGACACGGCGCCGCCCGGGGAAAAACCTTGCGCGAGGTGCTGCTGGAAGCAGGCTCCGTCCGTTTCAAACCCATTCTGCTGACCGCGCTCGCCGCCATGATCGGCGCGGCGACGATTCTTCTCGATCCGATTTTCCAGGGCCTGGCAATCTCGCTGCTGTTCGGTCTCGCCTCGTCGACCTTGCTCACCGTTTTGGTGATCCCGGCGATCTACGTCGTGTTGCGCGACGCCGATCAAGTGCTGCGATAAGTAAAAGTAGTAGGCGGCGGCTCCGAGACGGCCGCTAGAAACGCTACGCGCAACACCGTTATGCCTTCTCGGCAACCTGGCCGTCTGCTATTGTCCGCGCCGTTCCAGATTTCATTCGGGGCGTGCCGGATGAATCGATGGAACAATCAGGAGATCGACAATGCGAAAAAAGGTGCATGGCGTTTTGGCCAAGACCGCCGCGACGGCGTCGGCGATCGCACTCGCCGGTGCGATGCTCGTGTTCGTTTCGGGACAAACGATGGCGAACCCGGCCATCGCGGCGAAAGAAAAGAAGCCCTGCGCGGCATGCCACACGGCACCGCCGGCGTTGAATGCCGCCGGCCAGAAGTACAAGGCCAGCCACTAATCGATTGCGTCTGCCGGAAAATCGGGGCGACGTCGATCCAAACAGCCGGGGCGCCGGAATTGGCCGGCGCCTGCAATGCGGGCAGCACTCACAGCAGAATTTTTAGCGCGCCGATTAATTTCGATAGCCGAACCGCCGATAATCTGGGCCGCTGGATTGGATGACGCCGGTCACGCGGCAGGCGGTATTCCGAGCCTTTGCGGTTGCATGCCGGCCGGCAAAGCCGGCTCAGGGCCGAAAAACACCGTTTGATACGTATCAAAGGCCGTTCCGGGCGTAACGGCTAAGGTATTTTTTGGGGATTCTGGGCGCCAGGGCCCCGTAGGCCGCATTGGCGGTGGTTTATCGAAATTGAAAAATGCGACCCGTTCCGGCGCCGAATGGGACGCGACGGTAGTCATGCAGCCGCGCACCCTGAAGTTTAAGGTCGTGCTTTACCTGACGATCGCGCTGTCGGCGGCCATGCTTTTGTTCACCGGGCTGGTCGCCTGGTTTTTGTACACCGAAATTCTCGGCAAGGTGTCCGACCAGCTCATCCAGGTCTCGGAAGTGATCTCCAAGAGCACCCGCTTCGCGATGCTGCAAAACCAGCCCGCCTATGTCGACCGCATCATCCACGACGTGGCCAATCTGGCGAAAATCGACCGCGTCAGGATTCTGAGCAAAGACGGACGCATCACCCATTCGACCTTCGCGCCGGAAATCGGTCAGACGGTGGACCGCAAAGCGGAGGCCTGCTCGCATTGCCACCAGAGCGAGCGGCCGCTCGAGCAAGTTCCCAAGAACGAGCGGACCTGGACGTTCAAAGGCCCGAATGGCGAGTCGCTGCTCGGCAGCATGGAAGTCATCCGCAACGAGCCGTCCTGCTACAACGCCGCCTGCCATCAACACGCGAAGGAGACCTCCGTCCTCGGCGTGCTCGACATCGTCTATTCGCTCGACGAGATCGATCGAAAGTTGCGCACCAGCACGCTCGGGATCGCCGGCTTTTCATTGGGTTTCATCGCCTTCGCGGCGTTGCTGGTCGGCTTCTTCGTGCACCGTCTGGTCTACCTGCCGCTGCGCGACCTCGAAAGCGGGGCGCAAAGACTCTCCACCGGCGATCTGGACCAGGCGATACCGGTGCGCAGCGGCGACGAATTCGGCAAGCTTGCCGCTTCGTTCAATGTCATGACCGGTGCCTTGCGCAATTCACGGGCGGAGCTGCGCGAT
>Ga0265337_1000569_pt1 | contig 19391 bp, 14 predicted proteins | sample 42122metaG_FD_192441 | JGI IMG/M metagenome (GOLD analysis project Ga0265337, IMG submission 192441) | Rhizosphere microbial communities from Carex aquatilis grown in University of Washington, Seatle, WA, United States - 4-21-22 metaG | ecosystem: Host-associated > Plants > Roots > Rhizosphere >... | reverse complement strand
ACCTTCTCAAGGAAAACCGCCGCTACGGAGTATTGCACCGAGTCTGGCCAGGTACGCAGCGTCTTCTTCTCTGGGGCGATCCGGTCGTGAGTGCCGCGCACTCAAATGCGTTCAGTTTCTGCGGCAGTGACGGAGTCGAACTTATGGAGCCGCTGTCGTTCAAAGGGCGCCGCGGATCGGGTATTGCAGGGGATCGCTGCGGCTATTTGGATTCATCCCTAAAACCCCAATGGGATTGGCAAAAATATCTCTACAGTCTTCGGGTTTTTGGGAGACTGGCGTACAATCCTCACACTGAGCCGGACGTATGGCGCCGCTATCTGGATAAACAGTTCGGCGCCGGAAGAGATGCTGTTGAGTCGGCTCTGGCAAATGCCTCCCGCATACTTCCAATTGTGTTGACTGTTCACGGAGTCTCGGCTGCCAACAACCTCTACTGGCCTGAGATGTATACCAACCTATCTATAACAGATCCGAATAACAAAAATTTGTTCTTTGACACTCCGTCCCCCAAAGTATTCGGCAATGTCAGCCCGATGGATCCGCAGCTCTTCCTGCGAATTAACGATTTTGCTGCAGAATTGTTGAAGGGTGAACATAGCGGCAAGTACACTCCCATCGAATATGCACAATGGATAGAAGACTATGCCGATACTGCGTCCAAATACCTTGCAACGGCGGAAGCATTGACGAAAGGAAAACGCCAGCCTGAATTCCGGCGGATGGCTGCCGACGTCTCCATACAGGTCGGACTGGGGCGTTTCTTCGGAGCCAAATTTCGGTCCGGAGTTCTCTATGCCATATATGAACAAAGCGGCGATCGAACTGCACTGGAGCTATCTCTAAAAACGTATCAAAAAGCAAGGAGCCATTGGGCAGAGCTTGCTAACCAGGCCCGGGATATCTACAAACCTGATGTTACTGTCGGCGAAATGGATTTACAGCGAGGGCATTGGCTCGATAGATTGCCTGCCATCGATGAGGACATTGATTTTATGGCGAAAATGCTGGAGCAGACCCCAAGGAGCACTCTTGCTCAACAGGGCAACGTGAGTTCAGCCATAGAGGAAGCCACGGGGCGACCCATACGTCCTTCTGCGGTGTGCCACCATACCCAACCGGAACGATTTAAGGCGGGGGAATCTCTAAACATCGAAATCTCGATTGAGAAAGTCATCGGATCGGTGCGTCTGTTCTTTCGTCATGTGAATCATGCTGAGCGATTTGAATTGGTGGATATGCAACTGAAGGACAAAAGCTATCGGGCAATCATCCCAGCGGAGTATACCAACTCCGAGTATCCTCTTCAATATTACTTTGAACTGAAAGAGCAACTCGGGAAAGCATGGCTGCACCCAGGCTTTTCGGAGAATCTAACGAACCAGCCATATTTTGTTGTGCGCAAAGTGTAGAAGAAACCGAGGTCACTGCTGTTGCCGTTTATTATTCGGATGCATAGTAACCCAATGAAAGAAGTTCGAGAAGACAATCGATTGCGTCGATGTTATCGATATCAGCTTTGCAAATAGACAATTGGAAAATGCACTATAGAATTTTACTCCTTTGTATTTGTCTCTGTTCAAGCGCCTCTTCACAGACCGATTCTGTTTCAATCACTGTGGATTTGACAAAGGATAAAGGCCCGATGAAACATATCTGGGCATGGTTCGGATACGATGAACCTAATTATACATATATGAAAAACGGGAAGAAGCTCCTCTCAGAAATTGCAGCGTTGAGCCCCGTCCCGGTTTTCGTTCGTACTCATAATCTCATGACATCGGGTGATGGAACACCGGCGCTTAAATGGGGATCCACCAACATGTACACAGAGGACAGCCTTGGTAATCCAGTTTACTCTTGGACGATCATTGATAAAATATTCGATACGTACGTCGATCAAAAAATGAAGCCCTTCGTTGAAATTGGTTTCATGCCCGAAGCACTTTCAACTCACCCTGAACCATACCAACATCATTGGTCTCCCGGCGGCACCAGCAAACTGGAAACAGGTTGGGCGTATCCTCCCAAAGATTATAAGAAATGGGCTGAAGCAATCTATCAATGGGTGAAGCATAATAGCGAACGCTACGGGAAAAAAGAAGTTGAAAGCTGGTACTGGGAATTGTGGAATGAACCGGATATAATGTACTTCATGTCTCCCGATAAAGTAACGGATTATTGCAGGATGTATGATTATGCTTCCGATGCAGTGAAACGCGCATTGCCGGCTGCCCGCATAGGCGGTCCCCATACGACAGGCGGCGGCGCCTGGTTCTTGCGGAAATTTATCCGGCACTGCTTATCCGATACCAATTCAGCAACAGGAAAGATCGGAGCACCGCTTGACTTTGTGGCATTCCATGCGAAAGGATCTCCTGAGATTAACGACGGAGCAGTACGTATGGGAATGAAATCACAATTGAACAACATCAAAGATAATTTTGAGGCAATCACTTCATTCGCTGAAATCAAAAAACTTCCCGTCATTATCGGGGAATCCGACCCTGAAGGATGCGCAGCCTGCGGCGTCATGACACATCCTGAAAATGCGTATCGCAACGGTACACTCTATTCAAGCTACGAGGCTGCATCGATCGCGCGCATTTATGATATGGCCGACTCTTATGGAATTAACCTGATTGGCGCCGTTAACTGGTCGTTTGAGTTTGAGAACCAGCCATGGTTTGCCGGACTTCGCAGTCTGGCAACAAATGGCGTCGATGCGCCGGTGCTTAATGTTTTTCGTATGTTGGGAATGATGTCGGGCGACCGTGTTGACGTCTCAGGTGTTTTGAGATACAACTTCAAGAGGATTTGCGATTCAAGTGTCAGAGGCGAACGAACGGATATCAATGCCTTAGCATGCAGCGGTAAAAACGTCGTTACGGTTTTGCTTTGGAATTACCATGATCAGGATGTTCAGGATGCAGGCTCTCCAGTAGTTCTTACCATCAAAGGGATCCCATCAGAAAGAGCGACACTGACACAGTACCGTGTAGACAGAGAACACAGCAATTCTTATGAAGTGTGGAAAAAGATGGGATCACCGCAGAATCCATCGGCCGAGCAATTTGCCGAACTTGAAAAAGCAGGGCAGTTAGAAGTGCTCTCAAAACCTTCAGAAATAAAAATCAACACTGCTATCGCAATCGTCAAAATGCAATTGCCGCGTCAAGCGGTGTCTTTAGTGCAGATTAGCTATTAGAAGCCATTTCAAAAATGCTCGATCATGTCCATCTGAAGGAACACTGACAGATCAGTATCAATCTTAATCCTCGACGAGTCGTCTATCTACGATTCTACGAATCGTAGATTCGTTGAACGACCCTACGGGTCATAGACCCGGAGGTAGTCGTCGACCGTTGTTTTTCAGACGGGGTGATTGCCGAAGGCATCCTCCGAAGGAGTCCATTGGACCTTCGGGAGAATCCATGACAATGACACACCTTGAACCTCCAAGGCTTCCATGTCATGGATGCTTCGCGGCGGAGTCTACCCCGCTGAAAAGCGGGGCTCAGCATGACATTTACGGCTGCTTTCTGCCTGAAACCATTTTTGAGATACTTCTAGTATGTTCTTAGGGGTTTATTTGACCAAGTTGTATGAATAAAAACCGTACCCGTCTCTTGAATTTAATTCCTGCAAAATTGCACAAATCATTGGATTTATTTATGCAAGTAACCCTTGATTATTCTTTTGAATAGCTGTATAATTTTCCTACCAATTCAAAAACAATTGAACCGATTCAAAATGACAAAAAAAACATCTAGATTTGAATTAAAGAAGGGAATTTCAACGTCTCTCTTCTGTTTATTTCTGGTTACTTCAACCAGTATTCTTCCTGCTCAAGAAAAAACCAGGATGATCGAAAAAACTCTTTTCGGCAAGCTCAGCGATGGTCGCGAGGTGTTCCGGTATTCGCTGACAAATGAGTCAGGCATGCGGGCCGACATAATAACTTATGGCGCGATTGTCACGAATCTCTTTGTCAAGGACAGGACGGGCACCCTGGCCGATGTCGTGTTAGGATATGATTCGCTGCAAGCCTATGTGAAGGACAGAGCATATTTCGGATCGATCGTAGGGCGATACGGGAACCGGATCGGAAAGGGAAAATTTTCGCTCGACGGCAAAGAATATCAGCTTACGGTGAATGACGGACAAAATCATCTTCACGGCGGCATCGCGGGATTCAATAAAGTCATCTGGGATGCCGAGCCCATAGAGGGAAAAGATGGTCCTTCGCTCAAGCTCACTTACTCGAGTAAGGATGGAGAAGAGGGGTACCCGGGTGCCGTGACGATCACAGTAAAGTACACACTGACAAATGAGAACGCATTGGAGATCCGCTACGAAGGCAAAACAGACAAGCCGACAATCTTCAACCCAACGCACCACTCGTATTTCAATCTGAGTGGATCACCGACCAATACGATTCTCAATCATCAGCTCATGATCGCCGCAGACTCTACGACTCCGATTCGCATCGGACTCATCCCAACTGGAACAATCGTGAGCGTCGCGAACACGCCGATGGATTTTCGCACACTGACTCCGATCGGTGCTCATATCGGCGACAAGGACGAGCAGTTATCGTTAGCCCGAGGATACGACCATAATTGGGTGTTAAGGGATTACAATAAGCAGATACGGAAAGTTGCTGAAGTTGTGGAACCCACCACCGGACGTGTGATGACTCTTTTCACCGATCAACCGGGACTTCAATTCTACACCGGCAATTTTTTAGATGGATCGGCAAAAGGAAAGAACGGCATCGCATATCAGTTCAGGACCGGCCTCTGTTTGGAAGCACAATGTTATCCTGACTCCCCCAATAACCCTACTTTCCCTTCGGCAGTTCTGCGTCCGGGAGAAGTTTACCATCAAACCACGATCTATCAATTTACGACAAAATAAATGCGAGGTTTTTGACATGGGTTCTTCACTACAAACTCTGGACTGGCTAGCGATCGGTGCGTACTTCGCCGTTCTTTTAAGTGTGGCGTGGTGGGTCGTGCGGAAAGGCAAAGACGAAGCGGCCGATTATTTTCTCGCTGGCCGCAACTTAAGCTGGTGGATCATCGGCGCATCAATTTTTGCGTCGAACATCGGGTCAGAACATATCGTCGGTCTGGCTGGCTCTGGTGCGAAGGACGGCGTGGCACTTGCTCATTACGAATTCCATGCGTGGTGTCTACTGGTTCTGGCGTGGATATTCGTTCCGTTTTACGCGCGTTCTCTTGTTTTCACGATGCCGGAATTTCTTGAGCGCCGTTTTTCTGTCCACTCGCGATACGTTTTGTCGGTTGTCTCGATCGTCACGTTCATCGTGGCGAAGATCGCCGTCGGAATTTTTGCCGGTGGAGTTGTCTTCGCCACGCTGCTGCCGGAGATGCAGATCGTTCTTGCCGGCCACGTGGTCGACGCTTTTTGGATCGGTTCGGTCATCGTGATTGTTCTTACGGGTCTCTACACAGCGATCGGTGGTATGCGGGCTGTTGCGTATAACGATGCGGTTCAGGTAACGGTGTTGATCGGAGGGTCTGCCTTGCTGACATTCTATGGGTTGAGCAAGCTTGGCGGCTGGAGTGAGCTGAGGAGTCTCTGCGGCTCGGACATGTTCAACCTCTGGAAACCGCTGACGCCTGCGGGTGTTGCGAGCACCTGGTCGCCGGTGATCGAAAAGAACGCCGCAGGGGATCTTGTGAAGCAGGCGTGGTATTTTAACGGCGCATTCCCGTGGCTGGGCATGGCGATCTGCGCTCCGGTCATCGGCCTGTGGTACTGGTGCACCGACCAGTACATCGTTCAGCGCGCACTCGGAGCTCCCAACGAGCAGGTCGCCCGCCGCGGGAGTATCTTTGCAGCAGTGCTTAAGCTCTTTCCGGTCTACCTCTTTATCATCCCGGGTCTTATCTGCTTCGCACTTGCCAAGAGCGGAAAAGTTCCCGGACTGGAATCGGTATACGATCCTGCGACAGGGAAAGCAACCGCGGTCTCGCAAGCGGCGTTTCCAATGATGGTGAAGTATCTCCTCCCGGTGGGCCTGCGGGGCATCGTCGTTGCCGGTCTCCTTTCAGCGTTGATGGGATCGCTTGCCGGCGTGTTCAACGCCTGCTCGACGCTGTTCACGGTCGATATCTATCAGAAATACCGCCCCCTGGCAAGCCAGCACCAGATCGTTCGCACGGGCCGGATCGCCACAGTCATCATGGTCTTGATCGCTATGGCATGGATCCCGGTGGTCAAGGGGGCACCGGGCCTCTACAATTATCTCCAGGCCGTGCAGGGGTATCTTGCTCCCCCGATCTTTGTGGTATTCTTCTTCGGCGTTTTCTGGAAACGTCTCAATGCCCAGGGATGCTTCTGGGCCATGATCATCGGTTTGGCGCTTGGCTTATTCCGGATGCTCGTTGATACTCCGGTGACGCTCGGGATGGGGGGATATGCGGAAGGTTCGTTCCTCTGGGTTATCAATAATATCAATTTCCAGTACTTCAGCATCCTGATCACGATCGTTTCTGCGCTGGTCATGGTCGGCGTAAGCTATGCGACCGAAGCGCCCGATTACGAAAAGCTCAGCAATCTCACCTTCGGCACGACGACTCAGGAACACCGTTCCGAATCGCAGGCAAGCTGGAGCTGGCGCGAAGTTGCCGTTTCGATCTTTGTCGTTGTGGTGATCGCAGGAGGATATCTCTACTTCACCGGATAATCGCAAAAGGCTGATTCAATGAGCAAATATGTTCTCGGACTCGATTTCGGTACCAACTCTTGCCGGTCGCTCATCGTGGATGTTGCTAACGGAAGAGAATTGGCGACCCAGGTCTACCCGTATCCTTCGGGAAAAGATGGAGTGATTATTGACGCAGCCGATCCGAATCTTGCGCGTCAAAATCCCGCCGACTATGTCAAAGGGATTGAAGCGACGATCAAGGGGGTCCTGAAAAAGGCGAAGTCGGTTCGGAAGAGCTTTGCTCGTTCCGACGTGATCGGGATTGGCGTCGACACGACGGGGAGCAGTCCCATGCCTGTCGATGCCCGGGGAACTCCTCTTTGCTTCGATCCGAAATTCAAAAAAAATCCTGCGGCGATGGTCTGGCTGTGGAAGGATCATACCAGTTACGCAGAAGCACAGCTCATTACGCAAACAGCCGCCGCCCATCGCCCGCAGTACCTGGCAAAGATCGGCGGAGTCTACTCTTCGGAATGGTTTTGGAGTAAAATTCTTCACTGTAAAAATACCTCTCCGGATGTTTTCAAGGCGGCAGAGAGCTGGGTCGAGATCTGTGATTGGATCGCCGCAGCATTGGTTGGCGATCTCGCGCCGAAGAAAATAAGACGGAGTGTTTGCGCCGCCGGCCACAAGGCGATGTTCAATCAATCATGGCAAGGCTTGCCGGACGAGAATTTTCTGGAAATGCTTTCACCGGGACTCGGCGCGCTCCGGCCTCGTCTTTACGACGAAGCATTTACTTCAGAGAAAACAGCCGGCCGGCTTTCCAGCGCATGGGCTGCAAAGCTGGGGCTTTCAAATTCCGTTGCAGTGGCGGTCGGCGCATTCGATGCGCACATGGGTGCTGTCGGAGCCGGGATCTCGACCGGGACGCTTGTGAAGATCATCGGGACGAGCACCTGCGATATCATGATCCATCCAAACAAGGAGAAGTTGAACGACATTCCCGGCGTGTGCGGCATCGTGGACGGGTCGGTCATGGACGGATATTACGGCATCGAAGCGGGGCAGTCCGGAGTCGGAGATATTTTTCTCTGGTTCATCAACAACCTCGTTCCCGAAGCGTACGGAAAGACTCAGGATGATAAGTTCAGGAACCTGGAGAAAGCAGCTTCGAAGCTCAAGGTGGGAGAGAGCGGCTTGCTTGCGCTCGATTGGAATAACGGCAACCGGACGATCCTTGTCGACGTGCGGCTTTCGGGATTGTTGGTCGGGCAGACGCTGCATACAACACCGCATGAAATTTACCGCGCGTTGATGGAAGCGACTGCCTACGGGGCGCTGGCAATTATCGACCGGATCGAAGAATACGGTGTCTCAATTTCAGAAGTTATCAACTGCGGAGGGCTTGCCGCAAAGAGTCCATTGCTGATGCAGATCTACGCCGATGTGACCGGACGCCCGATGAAAATTTCCCGCAGCGATCAGACTCCCGCCCTCGGCGCCGCGATCTTTGGTGCCGTGGCAGCCGGAAAAGGGGGAGGAGGCTATGATTCGATCGGGGATGCAAAGAAGGCGATGACCGGTCCGGGAAAGAGCTTCGCGCCGATCGGTTCGAACCATTTGGTATATCAGAAATTGTACGCCCTCTACCGCCAGCTGCACGACGGGTTCGGCACGAAAGGTTGGAACGGAAATATGTATAATGTCATGAAAGAACTGCTCGACCTTCGCGATTCTGTGCGGAGAAACGGATGACGTCGCGGCAATTGAGGGAAGAGGTCCTCGAGGCGAACCTCGACCTTCAACGGTACAATCTCGTCACTCTCACATGGGGGAATGCGAGCGGGATTTCGCGCGACGAAGGACTTGTCGTGATCAAACCGAGCGGCGTAGAGTACCGCAATCTCCGCACGAACGATCTGATCGTTGTTGATCTGGCCGGCAAGATCGTGGAAGGAAAAGGCCGCCCATCCTCCGATACTCCGACGCACCTCGAACTCTATAAAGCATTTCCCTCAATTGGAGGGGTCGCCCATACGCACAGCGAGTTTGCCACCTCGTTTGCCCAGGCATGCCGCGAAATCAAGTGTTTCGGAACGACGCACGCCGATGCATTTTATGGCACTGTCCCCGTTGCACGATTCCTGAGCAAAGAAGAAGTCGTCGATGACTACGAGCTCAACACCGGCAAACTCATTGTCGAACGATTCAAGGATCTCGACCCAGAGGCAATACCCGCAGTCCTGATTGCGGGACATGCACCTTTCACCTGGGGGAACACTGCCCGCGATGCAGTAAAAAACAGCTTGATCCTTGAGCGTGTTGCCTCCATGGCGTTCCGTTCGGTTGCTCTTCAGCCGGAACTTCCAGCGCTCCCCGAATACATCCTGAACAAACACCACAGCCGCAAGCACGGGCCCGAGGCATACTACGGTCAGCCTAAAAAGGAAAACTTAACGGTCCCGAAAGGACCCAGTCGAAAAAGGAAATAACGTATGATCGATCTCAAACAACAACAGGTCTGGTTCCTTACAGGAAGCCAACATCTCTACGGTCCGGAAGCGCTCCGGCAGGTGGACCAGGATTCGAAGACGCTTGTCGCGGGGCTGTCGCGTTCTCCCCACATTCCCTTTACCATCGTGTTCAAGCCGGTTCTCACGACACCCGAAGCGATCATGAAAATCTGCCTCGAGGCGAACAACACGCCAACATGTATAGGCGTCATCGCGTGGATGCACACATTCTCCCCCGCAAAAATGTGGATCGGTGGCCTCAGGGCCCTCCAGAAGCCGTTGCTTGATCTCCACACTCAGTTCGGGAGAGATATTCCGTGGAGCTCGATCGATATGAATTTCATGAACCTTAACCAGACCGCACACGGCGGCAGGGAATTCGGGTTCATTACGGCCAGAATGAAAAAGCCGCGAAAGGTGGTTGCCGGTTTTTGGGAAGATGACTCAGTGCAGAGGAAGATCGGAGTGTGGGCGCGGGCTGCGTTTGCCTGGTGGGATGCTCAGGGGATGAAAGTTGCGCGCTTCGGAGACAACATGCGTTCCGTCGCAGTGACGGAAGGGGACAAAGTGGAGGCTGAATTGCGTTTAGGGTATTCTGTAAATGGGTACGGTGTTGGCGACCTTGTTGCGGTGATGAAGATGGTGAGCGATAGCGAGATCGATTCGCTGATCTCCACTTATGAAAATGAATACGAAGTTGTACCCTCAATGCGCAGCGGGGGCGCAAAGCGTCAGTCACTTCGTGAAGCGGCGCGGATCGAACTGGGATTGCGGAGATTTTTGACCGAAGGCAACTTCAAAGCCTTCACGACGACATTTGAGGATCTGCATGGGCTAGAACAACTGCCGGGCCTCTCCGTTCAACGATTGATGTCGGATGGGTACGGGTTCGGAGCCGAAGGCGATTGGAAAACTGCGGCTTTGCTTCGCTCGGTCAAAATGATGTCTGTCGGATTGCCGGGCGGAACATCGTTCATGGAGGATTATACGTATCATCTCGACCCCTCACGAACGCAGGTTCTCGGCGCGCACATGCTCGAGATCTGCCAATCGATCGCCGCCGACAAACCGAGTCTGGAAATTCATCCTCTATCGATCGGCGGGAAATCGGATCCCCCCCGGCTGGTCTTCAACGTTCCCGGGGGCGCTGCCATTAATGTTACCCTGATCGACATGGGGAACCATTTCCGCCTGATCGTTAACGAGGTTGAAACAATCCCTCCGGAAAAACCTCTTCCCAAACTTCCCGTCGCACGTGCGCTCTGGATTCCCAAACCAGATTTTGAAACCGCCGTTACTGCCTGGATTCTTGCGGGGGGCGCACACCATACTGTCTTTAGTCAATCCATATCAACGGAGTACCTCGAAGATTTTTCTGAGATCTCGGGAGTTGAAATGCTTGTTATAGACCAGAAGACTACGATTTCCGATTTCAAGAAAGAACTTCGCTGGAATGAAGTGAGCTACCGGCAGTACCCAGGATGACGAAGAAGGAGTTTCTTGTCCCCGATCATATGAGGGGATTGATTTTTGACTGCGACGGGACGCTCATCGATTCGATGCCGCTGCATATGCTGGCATGGGAATACTCCGTGAGCGTGCAGGGGGGCAGATGGGACTATCCGTACTTCTATTCGAAGAAGGGGATGCCCGACAAAGCGATCATCGACCTCTATAACAGCCAATTCGGGTTTTCTCTTGATTACCTGCGAACGACAAAGCTGAAAGATGACTATTTTCGCAGCCGCGCCGATCAACTCAAGCCGATTGAGCCCGTGGTCGATGTTGCGCTTCGATACAGAAATATTCTACCGATGGCCGTTGCATCGGGAAGCACAAGAGCGAATGTCGAGTTTCAGCTTAAAGCGATCGGAGTGTTACAATACTTTCACGTGATCGTGACGGCTGACGACGGGATACGCCCTAAGCCAAGTCCCGATATATTCGTCGAAGCAGCGAGACGCCTGGGAGTTGCACCGAACGAATGCCAGGTATTCGAAGACGCGGATCTCGGACTGGAGGCAGCACGGAGCGCCGGGATGCTCGCCACTGATGTGCGATGAGGATGTTGTTTGCTACAGGCAGCATTGCTATCGAACAGATCGAACGGGTTGGCATGAAAAAACTAGAGAGGGTTTGTTTCCGAAAATCCTCGAGTTCACAACCGATCGGCCAATTTCTTCAATACACGCTCTAAGACGCTCCATCGCATACAAATGGGTGCAAGCCAATAACCGGCCGCAGACGTTTCCTTAGAAGAATGCAGAAAGCGCTCCCCGTCTTATAATCATTTTAAGATATCTTTTTTTCCGAAATCGCGGCCCTGCAATCGACAAAGGCAATCGCTGTTGGCCGATTATCAGCATTGAACATGACTTAGCACCAACTCTCCATGGACTCAGTTCTGTAGAATTCCGCAAAACCCAATCAGAAAACACATTACTCCTTCAACGCTCAGTCGTTTCTCATCGGTGGGCTGCAATCACTCTGCCATGCCGGGTTGACAGTTTGTCGCGGCCTCAAAGACATACTATTTATAGAGCAATCCATGGGGTTTTGTGGGCGATTCCAGGCACTTACTATCAGCAACGACTGCCGGCCAATTCTGGTCTTGTAGGCAAATAACTTCGTTCTATTTGCAAATATCGCTCCCTTTTGGAGAGTTGCGGCCTATTTGGGCCGATGAATTATTTCCTGGAGGGAGGTCCGGACACTTCATGGTATCAAATGATTTCTTGACTTTTGCTCAAGACTTAAGTAAACTCATTTGTTTCTAAACAATGTTGAATTGATTAAATGTCAATTGAACCGGTTCAGTGAATTTGGATTAGTTTGTTTGAGACTCAAGTGTTTCGATGAAGAAATGTTTGAGTATATCGCTGGAGAATTAAATTGAAAAAGATAACCATCGATGATATCGCAACGAAAGCGGGAGTGTCTAAAGGAACTGTTTCAGCCGTGCTCAATCAGAAAAGCGTTGTCCACGCAAATACGAGAGACTCTGTATTGAGTGCGATGAAGGAACTCAACTATCGTCCAAGAGGAAGTGCCCGAACTTTGAAGAACCCGTCCGTTCAGTTTCCCAGCATCGGCCTCCTCATCCGCGAGTGGGACAACCCTTTCTATACGGGCATCGCCTTGGGGGTAAGAGAGTATGCCAGCAGCAGAGGATACCTGGTTCTGACCGCCAGCTCAGAAGGGGATCATACATACGAAGAAGAGATCACCGACAGTTTCACGGCCAAGGATATTAAAGGTGCTATCATTGCGCCGGTAATTGAAGGGACGGCGGAGATTGAACATCTTTTTCGTCTGAAGATGGTTAATTTTCCATTCGTATTACTGGAAGATACCAAGAGTATTCAGGCGAACGTCGTCAGCATCGATAACATCAAGGTGATGAAAGAAGCGTTGAAATACTTGATGGATAGCGGCCACTCCAGGATTATACACTTTGCCGGACCGAAACATGCTTCCCACACTTACGAAAGGATCGACGGTTTTCGCAGAGCATACAGTGAAAGCCACTTCGCTTTCAACAACGATATGATCATCCATGTCGGCGCCCACCTTGAAGACGGCCATAAAGCATGTCTGGAGTATTTTCAGAGAAGAAGCCGCGAAGATTTTCCTACTGCAATTGTGTGCTATAACGATCTTGTCGCCCTTGGTGTCATGTCAGCTCTTATTGAAATGAGAATAAAAGTGCCGGATGAGATTTCCATCGTCGGCAATGATGATATCCCGTTTTCAACGCACATTCCTGTCAATCTGACGACGATTCGTGCCCCCCTGCTTGAATTGGGCAAAAAGGCCGCGGAGGTATTGATCAACAACATTGAATCCCCTAAACCATTATCGATAGAAAACATCATCCTCGACGCAAAATTCATTGTCAGAGAATCCACAATACCTCTGCGACGGGCCCACGTCACTCAACCTCTGGAGACATTCCAAGCGTGAAACTGATTGAGTCCGGAGCAAACAAACGCATAGGAAGAGGAAAAACCGTCTCTAGTAAATTTCGATCACAGAATCTCAATGACAAAGCTGAATATTCGCACTAATCAAACTAGGACGAGTTTTTCTCTTCACCTCTGTTCGAGTTCTCGCCTCTTTTCATTCTCCCAGGTTTAATCATTATTTCCGAAAGAGCGCGAGCTTAGCATTTGTGCATTCTTTTGGTTTGATATTTTACACGAGAAAGTTCACGAGTAAGGGCAATTTCTATGGCACATCCAACCCAATCTGACATCGCCAATAGGCTGCATGTCACACGAATAACTGTTTCCAAAGCACTTAGAGGTCATCCTGATATTTCAACAGAGATGAAGAAAAAAGTTGCAGCAGCAGCTGAGGATCTTGGGTATATCCCGAATCTCATCGCCCAAAACTTAAACTCGCAGAGAACTTATACCCTCGGGGTTGTCATTCCGGATTTGGAAAACAGTTTCTTTGCTTATGCCACTGACTGCATTATTGATGCTGCGACAGAAAAAAACTACAGTGTCTTTGTAACCGTGTCGAGAGAAAACCAGCAGATAGAAATTCTTAACATCCAAAAATTGATCGGGATGAGAGTCGACGGACTTTTGGCGTGTGTTTCACAGCGTACAAATGATCCCTCGATTTTTCATCAGGCAAGAAATCTAAACATTCCCCTTGTTTTCTTTGATCGTCATTGTCCTGGATTAGACTTTCCGAGCGTCACATTTGATGATAAGAATGGAGCCGCAAAAGCGTTAAACAGAATCATAAAGGAGGGATATACGAAGATTGCTCATTTTGCCGGCTACTCGACGGTGAGCATAGGTAAAGAGCGCTGTTTGGCCTATCAACAAGCTCTAGTAAATAATCGTATTGAAGTTAACTCGAATTGGATCATTGAAGGCGGATTAGAGTTTACAGACGGTTATAACGCCTTCATGAAATTATATCATAGGGCTGACTTGCCTGAAATTATATTCACCGTCAACGACCGTGTTGCGCTGGGTGCTTACAAGGCGATCCGCGAAGTCGGACTGAAGGTTCCGGACAATATTGGTGTATTGGGATTTGGCTTCAGTGACACTGCACAAACATTCTCCCCTTCTCTATCGGTCATAAGTCAAGACCCAAGAAAAGTCGGGAGCGTTGCCGCCGAGCTTCTGATGGAGCTCATTTCAAATCCCGACACTGAAAAGCCCCGCAATCTTGTCATTGAAGGAACATTCTTGTGGAATGACTCCATTCTTAAGAAACAATATCCTGCTTGACTCAAATCCCGGACCACACACGTGACCAGAGTATCCAGTACATCGAAACGCATAGATTCACAGTTGGTGCCGCGCCGGTCCCTCAACGGCGGAAGCACAATCCCATGCATCGGACTCGGAACATTCGGCTCCGATACAATTCCACCACAGACAGTTGCCGCAACTGTTAACAAGGCACTCGATGCCGGGTACCGGTATTTTGATTGCGCATCGGTGTACGGCAATGAAAAAGAAATTGGAGTTGTTCTTCATGAAGTACTAGGAAATGATCTGCTCAATCGTGAAGATTTATGGATATCCTCGAAAGTGTGGAACGATATGCACTGCAACGTTGCAGATTCCTGCAGGCAAACCCTTCATGATCTTCAAATAGATTATCTTGATCTCTATTTTGTTCATTGGCCGTTTCCAAATTACCATCCTCCCATGTGCGACGCCTCATCCCGCAGTCCCAATGCTCGGCCGTATATTCATGACAATTTCATGAACACCTGGAGACAGATGGAGCAATTGTATAAAACAGGGGCGATAAGAAATATCGGCGTTTCAAATATGACGATCCCCAAGTTGAAGCTTCTCCTGAGAGATGCAGAGATACCGCCGGCCTGCAACCAAATGGAACTGCATCCTCACTTTCAACAACCGGAGCTTTTTGATTTCTGTGTTTCCAACGATATTCAGCCGATAGCATACTGTCCGCTTGGCTCTCCGGGCCGTCCTGAACGCGACCGAACAAGCAGCGATACGGTAGATCTTGACGACAATATAATAATCGAAATAGCAAAGAGATCAGATTCTACTCCGGCTCAGGTCGCAATTAAATGGGCGATTCAAAGAGGTCAAATTCCAATTCCATTTTCCGTCAATCATTATTTTGAAAACCTCGAAGCTGCCGTTGAAAACCCGTTAACGGAGAGTGATATGGAAAAGATTTCAAAGATCGATAAAAATTGCAGACTTATAAAGGGCCAAGTGTTTCTTTGGAAGGATAACCAGAGCTGGGAAGATTTATGGGATGTGAGCGGGGAAATTACTCCCGCGTGAAATTCAGACTTTTTAGAAAAGGGTAAACTTGATGAACAGGATGATCGGTGCAATTCTACCGGGGAACGATACAGCAGAATTGAGAGAATTCGACGTGCCGACTCCCGGATACGGCGAAGTCTTAATAAAAATGAAATCATCGACGATCTGCGGTTCAGATATAAGATGCATCTATCATGAACATCTCGGCAAAGGACCCGAGGGATATGTGCCCGGAATGATTGCCGGGCACGAACCGAGCGGCCAAATAATAGAAGCCGGACCGGGCTGCCGTCGATTCAAAATAAATGATCGCGTCGTTGTCTACCATATTTCGGGCTGCGGTGTTTGCAATGATTGCCGAAGAGGCTACATGATTTCTTGCACGAGCGAATACAGACGCGCGTACGGCTGGCAGCGGAACGGCGGCATGGCTGAATATTTGCTCGCGGAAGAAAAGGACTTGGTCTCCTTACCCGCAGCATTGAGCTATTCCGACGGCGCGCAGGTTGCATGCGGTTTTGGAACCGTCTATGAAGGGTTGGAAAAAATCGGCATTTGCGGGAACGATGCGGTACTGATAACCGGCTTAGGCCCCGTCGGGCTTGCAACGGCGATGCTGTGCAAGGCACTGGGCGCGCAAAAAATATTTGGCATAGAGACAATCGCAGAACGGTTAACCATCGCAAAAAATACCGGCCTGTTTGATGAAGTGCTTGCCGCCGGTAAAGAAAACGTCCGTCAAATCCGGGATTTAACTGCCGGGCACGGGGTCGAAAGATCGGTGGATTGTTCGGCGAATGCCAGCGCCCGCCTCACCTGCATTCAGGCTGCCCGGAAATGGGGAAAAATAGTCTTCCTCGGCGAAGGAGGCACGTGCGAATTCCAGCCTTCAAGGGACATTATCCATGATCAAAAAACCATTTATGGTTCATGGGTAACGAACATCTGGCGTATGGAAGAACTTGTTGAGCGAATTGTTCGCTGGGGCATAAAACCCGAATCATTGATTACTCACCGGTTTACACTGAAGGAAGCAGGCGCCGCGTACGCATTAATGGCAAGTGGAAAATGCGGCAAAGTGGCAGTGGTATTTGATGAAGAAATCAAGTAGACCGGATGGTCGCATTAATAAAACAAGGAGCGAATTCAGTGTTAAAAAATATACCGAAGATCTTAAGCCCTGAATTATTGAAAGTTCTAATGGAAATGGGGCACGGAGATGAATTAGTCATAGCGGATGGGAATTTCCCGTCGGCATCTATTGCACAAAAGCTCATTCGCCTGGATGGCCATGGAGTACCCGAGATATTGGAGGCAATTTTAAAGTTTTTTCCTCTCGATACATACGTTGACTCGCCGGTCGCATTAATGGCCGCGGTGGAACACGGCAAAAAAATAAAGCCACCCATCTGGGAAGCGTACAGGAAGACAATTAAACAGAGCAAAGAACACTTCACCGAATTTGAATTGGTAGAGCGGTTTGCTTTTTATGAGAGAGCGAAGAACGCCTTTGCCGTCGTTGCCACGAGCGAAGCGGCATTATACGCAAATATCATTCTGAAAAAAGGCGTGGTCGTCTGATTGAATTAATGATGCGTAGCTGGTACCATTTCCCAAAACGAATATTGTATTTTTCAATAACTAATTTGCCGCAAAGGGCGCTAAGGACGCAAGAATTTCTTGTTATTTTAAAAACTCTTTGCGACCTTAGCGTCCTCTGCGGTTAGATTACAAGATTTAATATTAGAAACAGTACCAGGAAACGATATGGTCTCAATTCCCCTTACTCTGTACGACTGGGCTATTCTGTTTGTCTATTTCGCGTTTATTGTCTGGATAGGTTTCTATCTGAAGAAATTCACAAAAACCGATACGGATTTTTTCCTGGCCGGCAGGAGAAACAGCATGTGGGTGTGCGGCATAGCCTTTATGTCTGCGAATATGGGTTCGATGGAAGTGATCGGGTACGCCGGGCAAAGCGTGAAGTACGGTTTGTATGCAGCTCACTTTTATCTAATTGGAGCTGTTCCGGCAATGTTATTCCTCGGCGTTTTCATGATGCCGTTTTATTACCACAGCAAAATAAAGTCGATCCCGGGTTACCTCAAAGCACGTTTCAATGAAAGCTCGCGTGTTTTCAACGCCGCCATGTTTGTTGTGAACATGATTTTGGTTTCCGGAATTGCACTCTATTTGCAGGCGTTGATATTTCACACTTTTCTGGGCTGGAATTGGGATTTGAGTATTTGGCTTTCAGCGGCTTTTGTTGCATTGTATGTTACCCTCGGCGGCTTGCTCTCAGCGATGTTCACGGAAATCCTTCAATTCTTCCTAATTTGGGCGGGCATAGTAATTCTTCCGATACTGGGATTAGTGGATATCGGCGGTCCAGCGGCAATTTCACACTCTCTTTCGGAGGGGTTCAAAACGCTATGGTCAACATCGGGAAGTCCGCAGAATAATCCGATGTATGTAACATGGGGCGGGTTGGTGCTGGGTTTGGGCTTTGCGATCGCCTTCGGATATTGGACGACAGACTTCTTGATCATTCAACGTGCGTTTTCCGCGAAAGATCTGCGTTCCGCAAGAATGACTCCGATCATCGGATCGTACTTCAAACTTCTCCTTGGTGCCGTTGTCGTCGGAACGGGATTGATTGCCCTCGTGCTCATGAATAATCCTTCCAGCGGGTTTACCCTGCTCATCGAAAACGGGAAAACGAATTATGATTCCGTCATCCCGCTGCTGATGTGCAGATATTTCACTCCCGGCTTGATCGGTGTCGGTGTCACTTCGATGGTGGCGATGTTCATGGCAGGCATGGCGGGAAACATGAGTTCGTTCAATGCCGTATGGACGTACGACATTTATCATTCTGTAGTCAACAAAGATGCCTCACCGCAAAAACTCGTGAACATCGGAAGAATAGCAACCGTCAGCGGTATCCTCCTCAGTGTTGCGGGCGCGTATATTGCCCGGAGCATGCCTTCGGTCATCGATTATCTCCAGGCCATTAGTTCCATGTTTCTCGCTCCATCAGTGGCCATCATCCTGCTCGGCATGTTCTGGAAGTTTATTACCCCCAAAGGCGGATTGTGGGGAATGCTCGTCGGGACGTTTGTTGCCGTTGCATTATTTATCGCTCAAGAAGTAAAATTGATACCGGTCAGTTTTGTCATTCCTGATTTCGGCGGCGCTGACGCTCAATCATATATGGCGGCAAACTTCTGGCGAGCTGTCTGGGCCTGGTTGATTTCATCGGGCACGGCAATAATCGTAAGCTCTTTCACAAGAAGAAAAACCGAAGATGAATTAAGAGGATTCGTGTACGGCTTAGTTGATATAAATGAAACCGCTGAAGAAAAAGTTGTGTGGTACAAGAAACCGGAATTTTGGGCAGTCGTTACGATGGGAATTTTCATACTTATTAACGTTGTCCTTTGGTAAAGGATATCATGGAAAACGACAAAAAAGGCATGAGAAGCATCTGGTTCTTTGTTGGATTACTATTGTCTATAATCGGTTTGATTGAAATTGCCGCCGGCATTTCTGACCTCATCTTTCCGTCTGCCGATCATGTCAGGCTTTCAAATCTGCACGCGAATCTCTGGTGGGGGATCGTCATCTTTATTGCAGGAATAATCTATATCGTGAAGAACAGGAACAGCTATGTCAGGATGTAATCAAGCATCGGGAAGAATAGGAAACTTTGTTCTTTTTTGCATACTCAGCCTGTGTGCCATACAGGACATATCAGCCCAACAAAGTAACGCGCTAAAACTTTGGTACCGTCAACCTGCCAAGCAGTGGGTCGAGGCACTGCCGGTGGGAAACGGACGTCTGGGTGCGATGATCTATGGAGATCCGTACAAAGAAAAGATCCAACTCAATGAAAACACAGTCTGGGCCGGCCAG
>Ga0265337_1000567_pt1 | contig 19418 bp, 39 predicted proteins | sample 42122metaG_FD_192441 | JGI IMG/M metagenome (GOLD analysis project Ga0265337, IMG submission 192441) | Rhizosphere microbial communities from Carex aquatilis grown in University of Washington, Seatle, WA, United States - 4-21-22 metaG | ecosystem: Host-associated > Plants > Roots > Rhizosphere >... | reverse complement strand
GTATGGTTGGCTCACAAGAATGATTGACTCCGCCACTATCACCATATACATGAAAACCAAGCGATGGCGTTTTGATTATAGAACCTTTTGGAATGAAGCATTTAGCGAAGATTCCAATGCCGTGGATCTTGCTTGGTAAGTTTTCTTTGTAGTGGAGCCAGTTATACGTTTTCATTTATTGCAGGAGGAGTAGTTTTTCAATTCGTTGTTCATCTAACACTACCCAATCATTGAAGTCTATGACACGAACATATCGACTGTCATGAAATAATGTCTGAAAATCAGGATTATCAATCCATACGGCAATGGCTGATAGACCTTCTACTGTATGATAGACTGCTGTGTATTTACCGAATTTATGATCGTGGCTGGAATAACAATCACGGGATGACAAGAAACACTTATGGCATATGGGGCATTGTTGTTCTGTCATAGACATTGGGATGTTTTTCATTTATTTTAGGAGAATGAGTCCATTTAAAATATTATGGGATAGGTGCAACATTTGTTGTCATCTTAGCAAGAAACGCATCTCTAACTGTACTACGATTTATTCCAGATATACCGATATGCCAACGCGCCAATGACATGATTGTTGTTCCATTTGGATCAAAATCCACGCTAACATTGCATCCATATGTTTTGCCTATTTCCAAACACTCTTGTACTTGCAATGTAGAATAATAACTAAACTGATTCAGTTTAGGATCAGTATCTCTAATATAACGAATATTGCCATTGATGTATAGCCATACTGATAGTGTATTTGGTGACTGCCACTGAGAAGAAGGTAGTGAGGCGCTCTTTATTAGCTCATTAGTATTTGGTGATGGTAAATGAGCAGCGAGCACATACCTAATAACATAAGACTCTGGTGAAACTGGAGCGCTATTAGCGATGGATAGCATTGTATTGGGCTTTCAGGAAGTCAATACAATGACCGACATTGAACTCAATATCGATATCACTAATGAGCTTATGCGTTTCTCGCATATATACTGAAGCAGAAAGAGATTCACCCATGATCTCAACAACTGAATGGAGTTCCTTAGTATATAATTCAATGTGTTCTGATTCATCCTCGACTGAGGATGAACGGATTGGATTTGAGAATCCAGATTTTTCCATCTCTTTGCAGAGATATAGCGCACGCTCTTTTGCACTAAAATTATGTGAAAACATTTATATCTCCTAAATTGTATATCATATTATGCCTTCCTTTATAATAAAAACACACTACAAAGCTATATCTATATCAGGCTGTTTTGCAATTTAAAAAATAACCATCGACCGACCCCATAAATGCTAATAAATAAGCATATATTTATGAGCGAATACTGTAAAAAAATACTAATAACTAAGCTAGACACAATCAACGGATGTTCTGCAACAAACAATAAATCTATCGACGCAGAACTTTTACTATCAGATGATGGAAGTAAAATTATTTTGATTGAACGCCCAAACAATTCACTGCAAGCAATGGCTCATTATTTTGCTAACGGATCATATACTGACGAGAACAATGTGAAACACAAGTTCCGTTCCACTAATATATGGGTTAGCACTAACCTTAGATCATTAAGTATCCAACTTTAAAACTTATGATCACGCGGACATTTGCCATCTTGTATGTCAAAACCATTATAAAACATTTCACAATCTTTACACCCATAAATGATTTTATGGCAGTGAGGGCATTCAATTGTATTATGATTTGGCATGCAAACGTTTTCGCCACAATGTGGACAAGGAGCTGAGGGGATCATTTTTTAATCTTTCTTGAACCGACCAATTCGGTCCATCACACAATTTATTCACTCCAAACATTTGCCACAAGCCACCTAAAAACAATTTAATATTTTAACGCGCTAAATACTCCAATCGGACTTGTTTTCGATTAGTATCAGATACTAATTGTATGATATAATAATATGTCAAGTCTTTTAGACAAAGCCAATAAATTCAGTCAAGATCTTGAAAAGATGGCTATGATTTTAGATCAGAAAATAGTAGACAGAATAAATCAACTAATACAATTGGCAGGATCTCCAAATGAGAATGAAGCGCGGGCGGCGGCATTTTTTGCGTGTAAATTGATTAGAGAACACAAGATCGTTATTCGTGCTAAGACGCCTCCACCGATACCAAGCGCCACGCCAACTTATGAGTCATCACAAAAACAACCCAATCCGACTAACACTGCTCCACGTGGTACGGGTTCGGCTCGTGTGGGCGAGGATGAACCTTGGCACCCTTGCTGGAACCCGGATGGCTACAAGGGTAAACCAAAAAAATAAAATGTAGTGGGCTGATAGAAATGTCAAGCTCCAAGTAATTTACTCATCACGGCTTCCCAAAATCCAATTCACAACACCATACCTCTTCCCGTGTCCACGGTGAGAACGCCCCATTATCCTCGCACGTCGTATCGAGATTTAGTGCAGTGGGATTAGTGTCTTGTGTGCAGAGCCACTCATCTCGGCAGAGACTGTAATTGCCGTTGTGCTGTGTGCAGTATGGAATATCTGCTGTCGCTTGACAACAAGCTGATAAAAAGAGAGAAGATACAATTAGCATTATTGCGTGTTTCATTTTTGATTCCTATCGTTGATAAACTCTAACATAATCAATCATCATTTCCTTTGGCAGAATGGTTCTACCATCAGGATTGCCAGGCATGTTTCCACCAACCGCTACATTTAGCAGGATGTAAAACGGATGGTCATTAAATACCCACGTAGATCCGCGTGGCATATCTTGTGGCGTCTTAGTATGATACAGCATGTTGTCTACATAGAACCTAACAACATTAGGTTCCCACTCTACTGAATAGATATGGTAAGTATCTGATAGCAAGCTCCTGCGAAGGAGTGGCAACGAAAATGTTCCAGTCATTGGATGACTGCTATGATAACCTGGCCCATGCATTGAACCGTGATTAGTCTTTGGTTCTCTGCCAATATTTTCCATGATATCGATCTCGCCACAATTTGGCCAGCCAACCTCTTGAATGTTAGCTCCAAGCATCCAGAATGCGCTCCAGATACCTTGTGTTTTTGGAATCATAATGCGTGCCTCAACACGACCATAGGTAAACTCAAACTTCTTAGCAGTAGTAAGACGAGCGGAAGTATATTGCATTCCCTGATAGTCTTCGCGTTGAGCGCGAATAGCAAGATGTCCATCACCTGTTAGGTGGGCATTTTCAATGCGGTCAGTGTAGTATTCGAGCTCGTTATTTCCCCAGCCATTGCCACCCGTTGCATGATTCCATTTAGATGGATCAGGAGGAGTATTAGCTTGCCCGTTGAAGTCATCCGACCATACAAGTTTCCAAGACGGATCTGCAATTTCAAGTTTTCCAGAAGGTGTGAGTAATCCCATTTGAATCTCGTTAGTTTTAGTTTTAGTGTTAGTGTTAGTGTTAGTGTTAGTGTTATATTGATATTGCGTTGTTGCAATACAACCAGTTAGTAAGGCGAGTAATAGTGTTGATATTTTTTTCATCTTAGAATATAATCCGATTTATGATCTTTAGTCCAGCCAGTGAAGCCATTGGTTAAATTATACTCCGGCTTAGCATACCAAGATATCCAAAACCACCCCAACGGAATATCACCCTTAGTAATAGAGCGCCAGCAACAAGATACGAATCGCCTGATACGATACAAAATAGCGATTCGCTGAGCGCGTGATGCAATCAACGTACGGGTTGGATAAAATTTAACATTGCACCCATTTAGAAAAATGTCTTCACACACTCCAACGAATGTTGTCATACTATAAAACACAAACATAAATACATGTGTAATAGGAATAAAAATCGCTGTAAGAAAAAGATGTGTAAATTGTTCTTTTTTCTCTTCAAAAAACCATACCATGAAAAGATACAAAAATTGCATAGTATATGTAATCATATAGATGAACATCAATCCGTCGAGAACAGACTTGTCATGCCATGCCAAGAATGGCAGCAACATATAGAACACAACGGCGTGAAACGACCAGTAAACACATCGTAAATAATCACCATAAAAGGGAATGGCAATACTCCAATAAAACAAAAACCCCTTGAAGAAACGACCGCTTGTTTCAACGCGGCACGCCATCCAACGTTTTCGTTGCGAGAACAAAGATTTTAGTGTTGGCGGTGTAAACGTATATACTTTAGCTGATTGCTCAAAACCTTGAATACGTTCAATAAACGAATCAAAAATAAATCTAACAAAAGAATGCAACGGAGTAGGAGGAGGATCCCAAGACAGTTTACCATTTTTACCCCAATGAGACATTGCAACAAAAACAGCCAAAGAACTGTCATCTGTATTTCCGCAAAGGGCCTGCGGAATTTCTTCACCATCATATTCTGAAAACTTCGGCAAACTTTTTCCGAACCACCACTTAATATAGTCGCTATACTTGATAGTTTCAAGCCACCCCATAAACTTAGGAGCAGTGATAATCATATCTGACCACGATACGTAAAGTTGTCCTAGTAGGATTGGCATAGGAAGTATGTTGATATTTTCTTGCATTGCGCTAAAACTAAAGAAGTTTCGTGCAACGAAAAGATAATTTTGACCAGCAATAGTAAAAAATGAACGCCAGCCCTTCCACATATCGCCTTTATTTATACAAACTTGACCACAAACGACTTTTCTATAATTACCAGTTAGCCAATGTTTGGTCATTAATTTTTCAACTAACTTTTGAAGAGAACCATTAGAAACAGTTTCATCAGCGTCAACACTAAAATAGACCACAGGCATAGACGACAGTTTACCGCTTTTGATGAGATTTTTCATATAATTAATGGCAGCATACACCGCTACTAATTTTCCCTGTCTTACCTCATTGTAAGAAGTATGCAAGTGAATATTTTTAGAATAGTTGCAAGAATTAACCCAATTCACGAGTTTTTGATATACGGTGGGATTTTCCGAACGACCATCAGCAGATGCAATAATATGCAGTTCACCCGGATAATTATTAGTAGCACAGCTATCAACTGCCCTAATAATTTCCTTTAGATCGTATTCGTCTCGAAGAAGAGATGGAACAATAACCATACCCGATGGAAAATTATTCCGATCTACATCGGATGTAAATGGAAATACTTTATTAAAGAGTTTTTTAAAAGGATACACTACGTATATAAATTGTGTGTAAAATAATCCAATTAAAAACGCACTAATAATAATCCACCCAAGATTAAATCCATTACCACTGAGTAGTCTTACCGCTGCATTAATCATTTTTCAATCCCTCACGGTTAATAATTAACTTATGGACGAAGACGTAAAATCTTTGATCGCATAGCTTCTGACTTCACATCCAATGTGATATATCTACCACGTGATTGACTACTAGACATTGGATCAATCAACACAGTCTCGCCAACAATAATGTCTTTAACCGTGCCTACGTTTTTACAAGCGAACAAGCCCCAGATACAATCATATACTGGTGTTCCCGTAGAAGCATTATCTGCTTGCTCGTAAGGAAGAAATGCAACATTCACGTTGCTATTAATAGCTGAAAATACCGGGCGCGACATTACTTGCTTTTCCAACACCGCAATATCAGCCAATTCAGATTGAACACGTTCCTTTTCAGCCAGTCCAGTCTTCATCAAACCATCAATTTGCAATCGTTGAATCTCGATTCTACCCATAAGATCGGCAGCCGTTAGAATAGCTGGCATTGGCATACTATTATTGCCATTCTTATTACCAGTCAACGACTGCAATCCCAACGTAGCCTGACTAAGCAAAACATCAGTCTGAATCTTGACATGATCGTTGGAGAACAATGCGATCTGAATGTTATCCAACGCTTGTTGTTGCAATTGATACTCTGGCAACTTTAGAATACCAGCCTCATAATTCCTCTTGGCTTCCGCAGTCAATGCAGTCTGACGCCCTAGCATCACTTGCAATGCTTTCTTTTGCTCAGCAAGGGTAGCAATATCGGTTCCACCAATCGCAACCTGTTGATTAGTAGTAGTATCAGTGAATGCCAACGCATGTTCGCCAAGCTCCTTTAGCTTATCCAGTTTAATTAGTGCTAGCTCGCCATCTTCCAACTGAGCCTCAATACTCTTTTGCTCGGACAACGCACGACCCTTTTCAAGTTTCACCTCTGCCATTTTCAATGCAGACTGAACAACCATATCATTGTCTGGCCCAAGTATGAATGGTGCACAAAACCCATCCGTGGCAATATAATAACCTTCACGCGAAGCATATCCGCATGATCCAACAAGACTGGCGAGGGCTACAAAAGAAAATACCCTAGTTTTCCAGTGCTTGATCTTTGGCTGAACGTTAGTTGCTTCCATTGTCGTTTCATTTCCCATTGTAGTATCCATGATTATTTTCCTTCTCCATAAAACTTGTTGAGTTCAGTTAGCATACCGACAATCAATTCCTTATTGCTTTCCGCATCCATGATCTGAAGTTGAATCAATGCATCTGAATTCAATGCAGTCGGAGCATCCAAGTGAGCCTGCAAACTATTATGTGTTGTAGTCAACTGAGCAATCTGTGTTTCAGTCAATGTCAACTGACGTTTGAGATCATTCATATTAGCAACAATGCTATCACGGAACCTTGTCAACTGACCAGTCAATTCATAACGAGCATTCCTAAGCTCTCGACTACGAACATCAAGGTATTGGTTCTCATTATGAATCAATGGAATACCACCGAAGTTATACGAGACGCTAACATAACCAGCCCAAGTCCAAGTATCACTTGTTCCAGCCATTGGGGGAATGCCACCAATCTCAATATTAGTTTTCCATGCATCGAACCTATGAAGGTTGCTTGCGCGACGTTCAAACTCCATACTGCTATTCTGAACGTGAGACATCAATTCTTCAAACGAGTTTTGCTTGGCAACATATTGCTTCGCATGCAATACATCCAACTGACCTTGTGCCTGCAATCGCTTCAGCTCCAATGAAGTAGCCAATTGTTGTAGCATAGTAATATCAGTAATGGTAGCAACACCAGCGGTCAATCGCTTATTAGCTTGCGACAAAAGATCATTAGCATGATCCTTATGCTCATTGAGATATGTCAATGTATTATTGTAGGCAGTTTCCTTGCCAACATCGTTAAGATATTCAAGCGCTTGTTGCGCCTGAACCATTGCAACTTGCTGATTGCAATTAGCATCAGCTAGCTTACGAACAAGAGTAGATCTGAATGCATCCAATGGAGACCAAGAAAGAGAAGCTCTTGCCTGATATCCATTTTTTGAGATAGACCCGCCAATCGATGCAATACCAGAACTGCTGGGATAGTGAATACCCTCAACAACAATAGCAGGAAACAATAGCAACGATGCATCACCAGCCCCACGAGCCCTAATAGCTTCACAATCTTTTGATTGCGTTGCAGTTTGAGCCATGACAGAACTTGCCATCAACACACTTGCCAATCCGATTCCTAACGAACTAAATACCTTCTTCATTTGCACAAACCTTCCGCAATGTTAGTATTACCTTCAACCACAATACACCCAAGATTACAAGGGAAACCAAGGTCAGTATGCTCATCACACCAACCATTACTTGCACGAACTTCACCATCAGGGATATCAAAATACGATATACCGATTCCACTATCCCCACCGCCACCACAATTCACTACATAGGTGCCAGCATCAGTCTCGCAAGTGATAGTCGTGCCAGTGAAGCCAGCATCGACACTCGCCTCACCGTGCCCGCCATCCGTCGCATTGACCCCTGCAACGGTCGTCAAGCAACCAGCAGACTGCACACCAATGGCAGTCGCAAACATCATAATCAATCGATTCATTGTGAATTATTCTCCGTTTTCAACCGAATACACTTCAACATTAGCCATCTCACCACGGCTAACAACAAGGTCAAACTCAACACGAGTTCCACGACCAAGATTCAATTCCCTAACCCTATCAGTCGCTCGCATAACAATGCGTTCGGCATAAGAGCCTTTTGATGGAACCGGACTCACAACAAAATGTGAGCCAACCATGTCTGCAACAATGTGATGATCGTAGGTATTCATTTGATTTTCCTCACCCGTTTTTCAGGTACCGACATTATAAGCACCCTGACTTCCCGCGTCAAGGGGGCACGCTACTTTTTCAGCTAGCTCTGGATGTAGGACTTGAACCTACGACCCGACGGTTAACAGCCGTCTGCTCTACCACTGAGCTAATCCAGAATAATTTTCAGTGTCAATTACCCCGACATAAATGTTCGGGGCTTGTTGCTCGTCCTGCGTTTAGCAGGATGTTGTTTTTGAACGGCAACAATAGGCTCATTGACAAGAGCCCTAGAAAACAAGGTCATTAGACCTTGCAAAAGATTGATTCCGGATACTGCACGGTTTTTGATATTGATTGAGGCATTGACGTCTGCGTTTGTGGCGAAGCCACATTGCAGGCAAAGAAAATCGCTCTGCGATTTTCGATTACCCTTTTCACAATGTCCGCAGTTGCTACACGTTCTGCTTGTATTACGAGGATCAACGAGTGCTACTGGAACACCTGCTATCTTCGCCTTGTAAAGTATGAACTGCATCAGTTGATTGAATGCCCACTTACCGTGCTTGTCTCTATCCTTTTTTCTAACCGTTTTCTTGAAAGATTGCAAATCTTCGATTGCAATTCCAACATTGTGCCTTTTCGCTTCCGAGACAACCCGTTTGCTTATGATATGATTCGTGTTTCTCTTGAATTTTCCTTCCTTGTTAGATATTCGTTTGAGATGACGTTTTGCGGACTTCGTTCCGCGAGACTGTAATCGTTTGCGTAAATTATGATATCGTTGTCTGACTGTTTCTACTTCGTTGCCTACGAACTTGACACCGTTGTCCAGCGTGGCTAAATTGACAATACCAGAATCCATACCGATAAAATCGATTGGAACGAATTGTTCTTCTTCGGGAACTTCAACTACGGCTTGCAAGAAAAAGTTTCCGTTATTGAAAACTAATGTAGCACTGTTTCTAATCTTTCTGCTATGTAAGTTTGCATATGTTCCGAAAGCGATTGGTATCGTTTTCAATCTTCCATTGATGGAAGATATGGAAATCATATCAAGGTTCTTGCCGAAGGCAAGAACTCTTGCATCAAAATCGATTGATGAATGTTTTTGGAAACGATGTTGAACGGTCTTGTCGTTTTTATATGTTGCTGAAACTCTTGCTATTGCTCGAATAACGAATTGAGATGGGAGTTTTGGAAACTGTTTTCGAACCTGATGATAGATTGCTTTCTGCAACTTGAATTTAGAAAAACAACGATTAGCAAAAGCATATTCCGAAATCGAATTGCAAGCGGAATTGAACATATACATAGTATTCAATAGCGATTGTTTTTCGTTTGCAGAAACGATTAGTTTGATTGGAACGGTTAGTAGCATCCTTACTAATATAACTCGGAATAATAAGTTGTCAAGAACAGAAAAGAAAATGAATAAAAAATGTATGCAATAAAAACATTGACGCAGTTCCTCCCCGGGCTAAAAGCACCGGGGCTTCCCTGCTATAAGATCTGTGAGTAGGAGGTGAGGATTGAACTCACGCATGAGACTTTTGCAGAGTCTTGCCTTTCCACTTGGCTACACCTACAATCGAGCTAAATCTCTAAGGACTCTAAACCTTTTTCAAGCCTAAAATCTCTAAGCTTTTTAGCCAACAATTTGATTGCCTTTTGTTCTTTCTCAGAAAGATTGAATGCAACATAATGCACACAATGCCTATTGTATTCAATAATCTCTCTTGAAAGATCTTCAATCAATTTGCTGGCGTTTTCAATACGCCGTGCTTTCATTTGATAGTCTATCATTGTTTCCTTCCCTCGAAGCCCCGAAAATATAAGCACTCCAACGCCACGTGTCAAGAGGCTCAGCCGTTGCCTACACCAACCTACATTACTTCAATAGCATCAACATATCTATATACTCTTCATCCAATCGTTTTGGACTATTCAATGTAATCCTACTATTCTTATCCGAGTAATTTGCTTGTATATAGATACGAACCTCAGTATCCCAATATACGAACACAAGATACTTACCAACAGTATGACTGCATGAAGCATAATCATATAGACAGTAATCACAAACTGGACAAGTATAGCTCATTTCAATAACAATAACCCTTCAATACGCTCCTCATTCAGCAACGTTAATTTTTTAATACTCAGTAGTAATGGTGAGAGACGTTCTCTTGGATATATGTCAATCAATTCATTGGGAGAATCTACACCATAATAACCCACGCCATAATACACATCGTATTTACCATATCTATGAAAACAACACGATGACGATGACAGATACATATGACAATCTGGGCAAGTATAATTCATTTCAATAACAATACCATATCAATATACTCTTCACTCAATCTCTTTGGAGACTTCAATGTTAGTAAAAAACCATTCGTGTCTCCGGCTTTATTAGCTCTATACACATTAACATAACCACCAATAAGAACAAACACAACATACTTATTGAGGGTGTGTCTACATCTAACATTTGTCATATCTCTTGAATCAAAAAACTAACTAATCTTGAATAGGATCTTGCTCCAATTATTGATATAACATTTGACTGACATATCACTGTATATAAGAACACCATATTTACCTATGCTATGATGACAATATAATACGCTTGGATCAGTATAAGATTCCTTATACATAATGAGATTACAGTTAGGACATTTCATTTCAATAACAGCATCATATCAATATACTCTTCATCCAAGCGCTTTGGAGATTTCAATCTCAAAATACGACTGGACCTTATTGTTATTGGGTATAAATATACTCCAACTGCACCGTCGGAAAATGTTATGATATAGTATTTACCAATATCATGTTCACACAGAACATCACACAGAACATCAAACTGGTCTTCATCAAAAAAACTTGTATTCTTATCACAGACCGGACAGGTATAACTCATTTTAGCAACAGCATCTTATCGATATAATCTTCACTCAATGTCTTTGGACTATTGAGTGTTAGTATTCGCATTGGGGATGGATCGGTAGTTTTATTATTCCAAACATTCACACTTCCGGTATCATAAATATGGACTGAGTATCTACCAATCAGATGATGATGGTATCTTGGCAAGGGCGAGCTATTATTACAGACGGGGCAGATATAACTCATTTTAGCAACAGCATCATATCAATATACTTTTCACTCAATCTTTTTGGAAAAGACAGGTTCAACAAGCATCTTTCTCCATCGTAGATGTAAGCCTCGCCATCAAAATGAATATAAGCAGTATATAAACCAACGGTATGTTCATGCAGTAGCATCGTTATAATATAATTACAGACGGGACAAGTATAATTCATTTTAGTAGCAATATCATATCAATATATGTTTCATCTAAACGTTTTGGACGTTCTAGTCTAACAACAAACTTCCCAGTATACCAGATAGAAATCAGACCGTCGTTATACACATAAGCAGTATATTTACCCAGCCTATGCGTACATGTCTTTTCAATGTATTTTGATTGAAAATCTTCATTGCAGACGGGACAGATATAATTCATTTCAATACCAATAATAATCCAGCATAATCATATATGCATTACGGTGATTTATACATTCAAGCAAAACTCTTTTACAAGATGGCAGAGGAAACTCTCGACATTCTTCCGGGGAACTTGTATAAATTCGTTATGTACAAAACACAAGGGAAAATTACACCGGAAGTAGCAGATAGTTTCGTCGTTGCAAACAAGACAACATTGTCTAAACTTAAGTTCGTTGATTGGAGTGGTAATTTCGAAAAGAATGGTAGTAAATTATTTGGTGAAGATGGAGATGGAGAACGATATATGATCTCAACTGAATCTACACCGCCGAAGAACTCACATGTCAAACAATCATATATACTGCAAGGGAAACATCCAATACCAACACTTTATGTATTCAGATATGAGCGTGGTAGCGATGTAGAGTTTCCAAAAGAACTCGGACATTACTTGTTTCTAATGCCAGCGTTATGCGATATGTTCGATGTTGCGTATCCATATTACTTTCAAGATCCAGATCATATGAATGACTTTGTCGAGTTCGTTCAAAAGAACAAGGCTAAGATTGATTCCATTCGATCTCGATTCCAACACGAGCCAAAACCATTAGGAAGCGGATCAGATGGCTTTGTTTTTGCGATTGGCAAGGATAGGATATTGAAGATATTCAAACAGCAATTCTCATATCAAGCGGCAAAAGAATCTGCAAACCGAATATGGAAACAACACGGCATAGCAGGAACCGAAGCATACATTGATGACATTGGTCAGATTGGAAACTTCGGAGAACACCCGGTATATTATTATATACAAGAACGAATGGAAACCGTGTTCAATTTCTTGAAGAATGATGTTGACTTCAATGGAAATAGAAGAGACAGAAAAATGTCTCAAATAACAGACTTCATGAAAGATATAGCAAAAACTATTAAGAACGATCCAAACTATCCTGCTATATACAGGAACAAAAACAATCCAAGAATTGGTAATGCGATCAGGTCATTAGCGGAGAGAGTGTATAATCGAATTGTCTATTTTGTAAACGAAGAGATTACTGATGATTTCGCTGGTAAATTACAACCTGATTGGATGCTAAAACTAATTGAAGAGATGGCTGGAAAACTAATCACGGACAGAATGGATTTGCGATCATATAATGTTGGGATTACAGGGAACGGTTATTTGAGATTCTTTGATCCTGCATTTGATCCAAAAGAATTATAGTAGCAACAGCATCTTTTCAATATACTCTATGTTCAGTTTATCGTATGATAATACTTCAAAAATGAACTGATGACCATAATACACGCGCGACACACCATCATCATAAACAACAACAACATATGGACTAATGTTATGCTGGTTCGTACAAAACTTTCTATCTGGACGCTGATTTGATATAATCATATCGTCTGCATTACAGACCGGACATCTTTTACTCATATCAATAACATCAACTTATCTAAACGATCTTTGCCAATTCTATTTTCAAGATAGGTAATCAGTTGATCTCTGAACACACCTGCTTTGGTATCTCCAATGAACTCAATGATCTCTATTGTGTCTCTACCGTCAAGAATGATTTTATTACTGCGATCAAACTCTTTTTTTGTTAGAGGTTCCCATTCATTGAATCCAATACCGGGCTTCAACTTACTACATGCAAGGCTAATATCTAAATGCAGTTCGCCCTTTTTGTTATACCTAAACATCTTTGTCTTTGAGTTTCTTTTCTGTATTTATTATTGAAACTATTTGCTTCTAACAGTGCACCCTTTGAAAGACATCAGACCACCACAACACACAAGCATATTAACTTTGCGACCTGCTGGATTAGTTGCATTGGCGTGATACCAGTTTTGATCTTTTTGATCGCAACCCATAAACTGTGCTCCAAAAAAACCACGATTTGTAATCGTGATGTCATTGAAACCATTATCCGACAATGCCTTTACGGCTTCGTCATCATTCGTGGCACAAGCAACGATTGTAATAGACATGATTGCGAACATGAATAGATTTTTCATTTGACTAAACTCCTCCGCACAGATCAGTGAAGTCTGCGTTCGTCTTAAACCCAACGCTAACCAAGTCATCAAGAACTTCCTTTGCAGTGGCAGGTGAAGTATCTTGTTCGCACATCCAAACGCCTTCCATCTCATCATTCTCAGCAACATACTCGGGAAGAATGTCAGCGAGATCCATGTGCTGATCAAACATATATCCTTCCCTGTCGAAGTAAGCACACGGCGTGAGATACACCATCTTATTTTCATCAACAGCGACATAAAAATCAGACGGCAACGATTGACTGCACAACTTATCAAAAGTCTCGCGGTCGTCATCAAGATCAAGAATCTCTTCAATGTTTCCCCAAGACACATCAACATCGCTTGCTAGTAGATTAGTCATTGTTATATCCATTCTTTCTGCCTGCTTTGAGGCGCCAGTAATATAACCACGAACGCACAAGCCGTCAACTGCGATAGTATCCTACATCAGCAACAATATATTTTCCCACCGTCTATATACTTGTGGCTTATATTTTTTGAGGTATCTAATGTTTTCGCTACGAGCATCGTACGAGATATAATAATGCTTAGCCCTCAATAAATGTTCAATTATTTCTTCGTCGCTTGCAGTTTCAATCCAAGATTTTGTTCCCATATATTATCTCAATAGTAAGAATTTTTCAATTCGTTCTTCATCAAGAAAGACCAACTTACTAAATTGAAGCAGAACAATACTTTGTTCTACAACTAGTAGTACTCTTGTCATATATTCACCGGACATACTTACATTATCGTATAATACTTTATATTTTCCTACTAAATGATCGCAATATGGAACACCATTGCCAGACGCAGACATATTGTAATCACAGATTGGGCAATGTAATGTCTTCATTTTAGTAGTAGTAATTTCTCTATGCGCTCTTCATCCAAGAGACACTGTTTTTCAAGATACAATACAAAAATGTTTTCGCACCAAACATTTATCCATTCAACACAATAATAGACAGTATATTTGCTATACATATGACGGCAAAAATACTTTGTACTACTCCAATACAATTCTTTATTACAGTGGGGGCAATTCATTTTAGTAGTAGGATACACAGGTATTGACTTCGGGACAGTTGAACATATTAATATTTACTGCCAGTAAACGGCTTCACCAAACCGGACGCAACATCAGATTGAAACTTCTGCCAGTAGTTTTTGGAAGTCTTCTCATAGAGTTTTAGAACTTCGGGAATATGTTCATAGCAATATTTTCTGAACCAGCCGGACGTGATACTAGAACATACCTTAGAATATGCGAAGCGGAAACTTTTGTCTGGCGACCATACACCGGGATTGCTAATTTGTGAGCGTTCTAATGCCAGCGTAAGCCCTTCTTCTAAGGCACCAGCAAGTCTAATGTCTTCGGACACTGCGAAGAACTTCTCTTTACTGCATTTAACTTGCTCTCCATCAGAAAGGTAATTTTCGTATGCCGGACGGGAACCCAGCATTACAGAACGATGCAGATCATCATGATCAAAAATATACCGAACTGAATCGTCCTTGAAAAAATAATCCTTACTAACATTCAATTTAGGATGCTTTTGTGTTGCATAACTTTCTTGTTCGCGCAACTTATGAAACTCAACAAGCTCTGGACGGATCGTTGCACCCATATGCTTCATTAGATACCAGTCGCTTGCGTGCTTCCAAAATGTTGCGTCCGAAGTGTTTCCAAACTTCTTATACTTGTGAGCGTCCTTCGTCGTCCACAATAAATCGATCGATGGAACCATCCCAAAACTCGTCTCCATATAATCTCCGTCTTCCTTCACCAAGTCAATCAACAATTCATCGCTACTACCCGGCACCGCAATATCAAACTCCACCATCGTATCTCCCTCTACGATGACCTTGCGTCCATTATTCTCTTCATATACTCGGCGCCCTCCAACACGATCATAGTTAGATGCAATCCAAGCATTGGCTTCGTCTCTTGATGAAACAACGAAGTCAAAATCAAGTGGCGCTCGTTTCATTGCTGAACCAAGTCTGAGCTTCATAGCACGCGAACCAATCAAGACTAAACTCATTTGATTATCCTATATGAGGAGTAAGAGTTTTTCAATTCGTTCTTCGTCAATAAAAACTAAGTCATTCATTATAGTAATTAGTCTCAATAATCTTCTGTGTTTTTTATTAGAAGTAAATTCATACAATCTCGTTGTTGTTGAGCCGTCATCGTTCAGATCATAAACTGCTCTATATTTAGAACCAATATAGTGGGCGCACCAATCACGATTGCGATCATCTTTTCTCATCACGAAACCACATACAGGACAATTCATGTTAGCAACAACAGTTTTTCAATTCGTTCTTCATCAACCAGAATCGACCTTGGGAAAAACCCTTTGAACTGAAAACCTTTTGATGGTAGCAATTCGAATATAGTCGTACCACCACCAGAATACATAACAAGGTATTTACCAACAAAATGCTCGCAGTAATCGTTGTGCATATATAATTTACAGATAGAGCAATTCATGTTAGCAACAATAGTTTTTCAATTCGTTCCCAACTAATCAACCCACTCATTTTTAGTAGTGGGCGCACATGCTGTATATCAGTTGAAAACACCTCCGTCGAACAAGAACCATCCGCTCTGTAATCGTAGCATACTTTTATGGATCGATGGTTGTCTGCCCAATGATCGCAATAATTAGGAGCGCGTATTTCACGATCACAGATAGGACAATTCATTTCTTGTTTTTCTTATCGCTTAGAATAGCGAATAGAGAAACGATTACCGCTACAATACCAATACTACAAGCAATAACCCCAGAAACATCAAGGATAGTTTGAAGCATTATCGACACTCAACAACGCTACAATCATTATCGCTTCTACAACGCATTGTGCAAGCAACGGTTCTATCAGCAGAATAGTTCCATACCGTGTGCTCAACAACACGATGCTCTCGTGCTGCCTTTTCGCTTGCGGCATTAGACATACAAACGCTATCAGAACACTGCTGACTTAGTGATGACGCACAACCAGAACAGACAAACAACATTGCGATTAGCGTTTTCATAATCAGTCTCCCGCGCACCAAGAACTACTTGACCAACCAATATCCGTGCCATCAACATCGAAAAATGGCTTTACAGCATCCTTGATATCGTTCCAGTCGCTAAACGATCGAGGATTGATTGATGCTTTATCAGCAATTTCTTTTGCTTCATTCAATGCTTTGATTGCTTCTGCAACCTTAGCATTCAATTCTTCAATGAGACCGTCGTAAGTCAATTCTAAATCAGTCATATCGACTTTCTACTCAACAATCTGCGGTCATAGTTGATGTCTGCCAACCAGCTTGATCAAGAGAACCAATAATGGGATCAAAATCAATCAATTCTCCAAGTTTTTTGACATCACCAGTATAACAATGAGGGTAAGCATAACATTTCACGCCAACCGATTTTGCAAGAGCATTTGCTTGCTTGATCAGTTCTCCTGCCTCTTTGATCTTTGCGTTGATTTGATCTGCAACCGACTGAAAATCCTTTTCGATGTCGCTCATAGTAATTCCCTTAGCAACCAATTGAACTTGTGTGCCAACCAGCCTTATCCAACTCACCAAACAACGGATAGATATTGACCTTGCCCCTGAACTCGTCAATCTTATCCTGCTCTTCTTCGGTATCAGCGCTGTCATCATCATACTCATCGTATGTAAGAGATGATAGTCCCGCTGCCTTAGCAAGAGCATTGGCTTGCTTCATTGCTTCCGCTGCCTCTTTGATCTTTGCGTTGATCTGATTTGCAAGTTCGGTAAAATCCGTTTCAATTTTAGTGCTCATTTGTTTTTCTCCTTGAATGCGTACCTATTATACAGATGATTATACAAAAATCCAAGCGTAAAACCAATCAAAAACCTATAACCAACACCAACATGATGCGGGATCAATACCAATTCACTGAATGAGATCCACACAATCATGATTAGAAAAAATCCAACCCAAAAAGAAACTTTATTGAATGCAAACATATTGTTATCTCCTTTTCTTAAACCAATCAGTAATAGATATTATCAACATTCCAACTACACAGAATGCTGACATGAGAAACCATCCATTCATACCGCCAAACTCGACCATATCTAAGCCATTTTACCTTGCTCATTAAGCAAGAAACCGTATAGTAAATACGGACCGTTATGCGGATTGCAATCGCTAAGATATTGCTTCCACATAACAGCACGATCATACTCGGTGAATGCACAACTGCAATCTTCACCCTTATTATTCTGGATGAACCACACTTCAAACTTTTTCATATAGACAATATAAGGCTCGCGAGCCAGCTTGTCAAGTGGTCGGGAAACTGCCTACATGGCTCTACTTGTGGGTAGACGAATAATATGTCCCATGCGAATTGCCAACTACTTTTCCATGAACAGATGGTTGTAATGTACAGCCACTTAGTAATCCTGCTAATGATATGATGAGCAATGTTTTCATATGGAACCTTATAGAATATCGCTTGTTTCTTGCGTCTACTTCTTATCTGGCGTCAAGAACGACTTGATATTATCCAAGTCTACACATAATCCAACACCGGGAACAGTCGTCAAAATTGATTCTGCTACGCCAACAATGTTGCCGTCTTTATCGAATAATGCCCCACCAGAGTTTCCTCCAAAAATATGCCCGTCCAATTGAACATAATTTGCTTTGCGATCATCCTGAGGAATTTTACTACGATAGTTAGCAACAGTATGTTCCATATACGACCAATACAATCCATGTGTCTGACCAACAGTAAACACATGTTCGCCAATCATAGGAGTGTATTTAGCGATGCTTGCAATATCATGATCTGGAACGGTTCCAACAGTTTCAAGTACGGCTAAGTCAAGATCAAAACTTGTTTTGACAGCCACAGCATTATGCATTGCCTTAGGCTCTTCGTTGATACCAACGACTTCGTCTTCAACAATGTATTGAATGGATGTACCAACAGGATCTTTTCGTTCTTGTTTTTCTGCCATGTGTTCTATACAATGAGACGCAGTCAGTATTGTATTGCTACTAATAAATGTTCCAGTGCAATATGGTCGGGTATCGCCGTCGTTATTCCTAACGACTAACGCAACCGTAGCACGACCAATATGCTCTTGCAGAGCTGGCTTTCTTGGATATCTAAGTGGAGCAGGAGGGGGAGTGGAAGAACAACTTACAACAAAAACTGATAGAACCAAGAGAGCGAATAGTTTGTGCATTTATATATACGAGATTATGCCTTATACCAACAGCAAAAACTTTTGCAGGTTTTCTTTTCCATAGATGTGTTTGTTATCAAGTTGTGGAATGTAATTGCCATTGATCCAGTATCGAGTTTCTCCATTAGCAAACTCAGTAGCAGGACCATCTTCCCGATGAAGTTTGCCATTGATATACCAGTATTTGCTTCCATTAGCAAGCTCAATAGCAGGTCCGTCTTCTCGATGACGATTGTCGTTGAGATACCAGCGTTTGTCTCCATTAAAATACTCAATAGCAGGACCATCTTTCCGATGATATTTGCCATTGAGATACCAATATTTGCTTCCATCAGCATACTCAATAGCAGGACCGTCTTTACGGTGAAGTTTGCCATTGAGATACCAGTGTTTGTCTCCATTAGCATGGACTTTACATTCAGGCTTATTCATATCAGGAGTAAAAACTTTTGCAAGTTTTCTTTTCCATAGATATGTTTGTTATCGAGTTGTGGAATGTAATTGCCATTGATCCAGTATCGAGTTTCTCCATTAGCAAACTCAGTAGCAGGTCCGTCTTCTCGATGAA
>Ga0265337_1000566_pt1 | contig 19423 bp, 9 predicted proteins | sample 42122metaG_FD_192441 | JGI IMG/M metagenome (GOLD analysis project Ga0265337, IMG submission 192441) | Rhizosphere microbial communities from Carex aquatilis grown in University of Washington, Seatle, WA, United States - 4-21-22 metaG | ecosystem: Host-associated > Plants > Roots > Rhizosphere >... | reverse complement strand
CCCCATCCTCACTTCCATTCCCGGCCTGCAAAAGCCGTCGCTGCGTTGCCCGCTGGACATCAGCGACGCCGACCGGCTTGCGTCCGCTTACGCCCAGACTTACGGCCCTTACTTGTTCAGTTACGGCTTCAACGGCTACGCTTTGGATGCCAATGGGAAAAATCTCGGCATGTCTTCCGTTGTGGACACCACGACGGGCGTCACGAACACATACCTTTTTAACGAAGGCCAGGTGCGCAATCCGTCGGGCAAAATCATGCTCGCCGAGGAACCCGGTTCGGTCGCTGGCTGGGACAGTCCGGAGGGCGACATCATCAAAAACGGCCGCTGGGTGCCGGGACCACTTACCGGCTAGTCGTATGATTTTGTGACTGTCCGTCACGGCGGCAAAGGTGACGTGACCTTTGCCGACGGCCACGTGCTGCCGGTAACTCCCGATTTCGGTGCTGACACAAACAACAACCTGTCCGAGCAATAAAATTGTTCGCGATTCGCCGGTGCAGGCAACTCCGTTGATCTTCACGTTGGTCAATTTCAAATTCTCCACTTTTCTGATAACCACCGCGGGATTTTTCAACGCGATGTTGATGTTCTTGAAGGTCAGGTTTGACACGTTGCTTTTTTCCGGCCCACCGGCCTCGGTCCGGTCATCCTGCCGGAACCGGATGGTTTATGGGGGGAACACCCCATGGCGCGAAGTCATCGTCAGTCCTAGAATTTAAAGATGTCTGCCCTCCTGCCATGGCAGGCGCTTCGAGGCCCGGCACCAAACCATGAATCACGCTGAACAACACCGCACCGACCGCATCGGATGGCTTCGCGCCGCCGTCCTCGGCGCCAACGACGGAATTCTTTCCACCGCCAGCTTGATCGTGGGCGTGGCCGCGGCCGGAGCCAGCCGCAACAGCGTGCTGGTCGCCGGCATGGCCGGTTTGGTGGCCGGTGCCATGTCCATGGCCGCCGGCGAATATGTTTCCGTCAGTTCCCAGTCGGATACGGAAAAAGCCGACCTTAGCCGGGAACGTGCGGAACTGGCCAATGACGATGTATCCGAACATGCCGAACTGGCCGCCATCTATGTCAAACGGGGGCTCGACGCTGAACTTGCCAGACAGGTTGCCGCGCAGTTGATGGCCAAGGATGCTCTCGGCGCCCATGCCCGTGACGAATTGGGCATCTCCGACACCTTGAGCGCGCGGCCGGTTCAGGCCGCCTTCGCTTCCGCGTGCTCTTTTACCGTTGGTGCCGCCCTGCCGCTGCTGCTCGTTTTCTTTGTGCCAACAACCGCGCTCGTCTGGGTCGTTTCGGGCAGTTCGCTCGCTTTTCTCGCGCTGCTGGGTTCCCTGGCGGCCCGGGCCGGCGGTTCACCCGTCTGGCGATCGGTTGTGCGTGTGACCTTTTGGGGAGCTTTGGCCATGGGACTGACGGCCGGTGTCGGTGCGTTGTTTGGTGCAAAACTTTGAGAAACCTTTATCGGTCGAGACCCTACGCCGGGCCGGAGGACGGCGCTCCTTTTGCGTCTTTGCGTTCTTTTTGGCTAAAAATCCGCGTCATCTGCGACATCCGCGTTTTACGCGGTTCAATTCCTCGTTGTTATTTTTGGGTTGGAGTTTCCAAACCATCAATCTGGGCATTGTCTGAAATGACCGGCGCGCCGTCTGCCGCCAGGATGTTTGAGTTTATGAACCGGATGCCCCTGGCGTTGCGGATGGTCAATCCCTTCGGCGAGGAAATCTGCACGTTTTCAAAGACCACATTGGATATGCAATTCTCCGGCAGGCCTTGAATCATGCCTGCCGACTTCAGGCTGGTCGCTGTCAAATCGGTCACGCGAATGTCTCGAAAAACCGGGATATTTTGACCGGCGGACGGCGCAGTGTTCGTCTGCACGGCGGATGGGCGGACCGCGTCCCCGGCGGAATTGTTCATGTAATAACAGGTGAACGTGATTGCCGGCAGGACGTTCGACATGGTGATGTCACTGTAGCTGATGTTTTCCACAATGCCGCCGCGCCGGACATCGGACTTGATGCGGATGCCGTTCTCGGTATTTTCAAACGTGCAATGTTTCACCGTCACGTTGCGCACGCCGCCGACGGTCTCGCTGCCGATGCTCATGCCGTGTCCGTGCAAAAATGTGCAACCGGTCACCAGGAAGTCTTCGCTCTGGAATTCCCGCCCCGGGATTTTCCTTCCGGCTTTGATGGCGATGTTGTCGTCGCCCACGTCCATTTTGCATTTCGTGATCAAATAGCGGTGTCCGCTCGGATCAATCGCGTCCGTGTTCGCCGCGTGTGACGGCGCAAGGAAGGTCACGTTCGATATCACCACGTCATCACAATCCGCCGGCACGAAGTGGGATTTCGGCGAATTTTGCAGCGTGATATTTTCGACGCGGACATTTTTGCAGCGGTCGAGTGAAACCAGATTTGGCCGGGGCAAAGTGTAGCCGGGCCTGATTTGACGCGCCTTCTCGGCCTCGCCCCACCAGACTGCGCCGCCGCCGTCAATCACACCGCCGCCGGTGAAAGTCACGTTCGTCAAATCCCTGCCGCTGATGAATGGAATGAAACCGCCCCCGGCCTTGGTCCAGTCGCCGGGTGTTTTCATGAAATCATTCTGGTTCGTGCTGGCCTGCAACGTCGCGCGCGCGGCCAGCTTCACCGTCGTCCCGGAGTGCAGCGTGAGCGGCCGGCTCAAATAGATCCCCTTCGGAAATGCCACCGTGCCGCCGGAATTCGTGCAGGCGTCGAGCGCTTTTTGGATAGCCGCCGTGTCAAAAGTTGTCCCGTCGCCTTTTGCGCCGAAATCGCGGACGTTGAAGATGTTTGCGGAGGAATTGGCAACCGTGCCGGGGCCGGTCATGCAACCGGTCATGGCACACATCATTGCCAACGCGGACAACAACCACAGGATCGCCGCCGGTGCGGGCTTGAGATTTGGACGGTTCATGGATTTGATGGGATGGGAGTTCATGGTTGATTGCCATATTTTATTTCGGCGCGGCCCGGACGGAAACTTTTACTTTACGGCGGTTCGCGGTTCGCCGGTGTAGGCAACCCCGTTGATCTTCACCCTGGTCAATTTCAAATTCTCCACTTTTCTGATGACCACCACGGGATTTGTCAACGCGATGTTGATGTTCTTGAAGGTCAGGTTTGACACGGTGCTATTTGTCGGCCCTTCCACCCGCCCGAAATCATGCAGCGTGCCGGTGATGTTTTCCAAAGTCACATTGGTGACCCATTGGCTGGGCGCGGGCTTGCCCTGATAATCCGTGTATTGCCTCCAGCCCTGGAGCGAAACCAGCTGCGCATTCGGATTCTGCACCTCGATGTTCCGGGCGATGATGTTTTCGTAATGCTCTTCCGTGTCGAGGCGGAGCTTGAGTTTCAGGACGCAGTTTTTGTTCGTGCCCGTCAGCCGGCAATTTTCGATGATTACATCGCGCACCACCGTCGCCTCGCTGCCGACCGTCAGCGCGGAATTGCCCATCCCGAACGTGCAGCCGGAGATGCGGACATGCTCGACGGGGGGGATGGTCTTGTCGTCCAGCGCGGAAGTTCCCTTGTTGCCCTTGAGGACAATATTGTCGTCAACCACGGAAATGTAACAACCCTTGATCGCCACATTCCGGCAGCTATCCACATCAATGCCGTCGGTGCTGGGCGCGCGGAGCGGCGCGCGGATGTCCACGTTTTTCACCAGCACATCCGTGCAGCGGAACAGGTGCAGGTTCCAAAAACCCGATTCGCGCAACGAAATGCCGCTGACCTGCACGTCCTTCGAGTCCCGGATGAAAATGTTCCGGGGACGCTTCACGTCGAGATTCGTGGTGAGCCGGTTTGTCCGGAAGGCCCGCCCCAATGCATCCCAAAACGGCTTGCCGCCGCCGGCAATCGTGCCTTGGCCCGTGATGCGGAGATGATCCACGTTGCTGGCGTTGACCAGCGCGGGAATCCAGACCTGAAAATGCCCCTCGATGCGCGTCTCCAGCTCCGGATAATCCTCGATGTTTGTCGAGCCCTTCAGCACCGCGCCCTTGTCCAGCTGGAGATTCACCCGTGGCTTCAGAAAAATCGCGCCCGACAAAAATTCACCCTTGGGAATCACCAGCGTCCCGCCGCGGTTCGTGGCCAGCGTATCAATCGCCTTCTGGATGGCAGCCGTGTTGAGCGTCACACCGTCGCCCACCGCGCCCGCCGCCGCGATGGACAGCTGTTTTGCCGTCGCCGTCGCGCCGGGAACAAAAAAAGCAAGCAACGCCGGGAGAATGACGAAGCCGCAAAGCTTTTGTGGAAAAGGTTTGGATTCGATGGACACAAGGTTGTTATACACTTCCAACAATTTTTGAAAAGGCCAAACGCCGCGCGCCCGATGCATCGGCATTATCCGGCGAATATTTTACGGGTCTTTGCCGACGGCCATCAATTGGCGAAACCCGGAGCGCCGCTGGCGGGACGCGGTGAGAAATCGCATTGCCCGGATGAAACCGGTGCGTCATTATCCGCCCATGGCAGCAGGTGAAGCCATTCCAAAGTTGCGCATCCTCACCATCCGCGACCAGCGGGTATTGCTCGATGTTGATTTGGCCCGGCTTTACGGAGTTGAAACGCGCGCGTTGAATCAGGCTGTGAAACGCAACTTTGACCGCTTCCCGGCGGAATTTGTTTTTCAACTCACCAACGAAGAGATTTTGAGCATATCACAAACTGTGACATCCAACCCGGCTGGCAAATCCGCTGCTTTGAAATCACAAATTGTGATCTCAAAATCTTCTCGCGGCGGCCGTCGCTACAATCCCTACGTTTTCACCGAACACGGCGCGCTTCAGGCGGCCAATGTTCTGAACAGCCCGCAGGCGGTTCAGATGAGCCTCTACGTCATTCGCGCTTTTGTGAAGATGCGCGAGGAACTCACGGCCAATGTGACCATCCTCAAGCGGCTGGCGGAAATTGACAAGACGCTGCTGGAACATGATTCGGCGTTGCGGGACGTTTACCGGAAACTGCTGCCGTTGCTGCAACCACCGCCTGAACCGCCGAGGCGGCGTATCGGGTTCAATCAGGATGCCGCGCCATGATCACGCCTTGTCCAAATGAAACCAGCGTGCCAGCAGATGCGTCTTGTCTGGTGAATTGTGAACCCTAAAACCGCGTATTGCGGCGTGGCCTCCACCCGGCTTTACGCCGCCAAACTAATCTGGATTGTCCTGCTCGCGATGGCTGCGCTGTGGATTTTTACTGGAACCGCCGGGGCCGCCGCCGCCAAGCTTGCGCCGCCCAAACGTTACCTCATCACAGATTTTGGCGCGGTCACCAACAGCCAGACGGTCAACACGAAGGCGATTCAGTCGGCCATTGACCGTTGCGCGGGCAACGGCGGCGGGGTGGTCGTCGTGCCCAAAGGCACTTTCATGAGCGGCGCGCTGTTTTTCAAACCGGGTGTCAACCTGCTCGTGGAGAAGGACGCGGTGCTCAAGGGCACGACCAATCTCGACGATTATCCGCAGGTCAACACCCGCTGGGAAGGCGTCGAGCGCGAATGGACCAGCGCGTTCCTCAACTTCGACAGGATGACCAATGTGCTGGTGACCGGCGAGGGCACGATTGACGGCTCCGGCGATTTGTGGATGCTGCGCGGCGGCTTCGGCCGGCGTGGGCGGCGCGGCGGAACCAATTCAATCCCGGTGCAAACCAACGTCCCGGCGGTTTCGCAGGGTGTCGTCGCCATGTCGTCGAACATTTCCACGAATGCCTCCGGCACGAACTCGGTTCCGCGCCGGGGCCGGCCACGGTTGATTTGTTTCAGCAATTGCCGCAACGTCCGCATCACCAATCTGCACCTGCAACAGCAGGCGGTCTGGTGCCTGCACCTGTTGTATTGCCGGAACGTGGTCGTGGACAACCTCGACATCCGCGCCTTCCAGTATATCCCCAGCTCCGACGGCATTGACGTTGATTCAAGCCGCGACGTGAAGATTTCCCGCTGCGCCATCGCCTGCTACGACGACGACATCGCCATCAAATCCGGCAAGGACGCAGACGGGTTGCGGGTGAACCGGCCGTCGGAGAACATCACCATCAGCGACTGCACGATTGGCACGGGCGGCGGGATTGCAATGGGTTCGGAGGTCAGCGGGTCAATCCGCCACGTGCTGGTCAGGCGGTGCAAATTCATGGACACCGGCAGCGCGGCGCGCATCAAATCGCAACCCAGCCGCGGCGGCGTGATTGAAGACATCGTGTATCGGGACATTCAACTCACCAACGTCCGCCAGGCGTTCGAGTTCAACTTGGAGTGGCGCATGGTGCCACCGATTGCCCCGCCGGCAAAAGTCCTGACCGTGATTCGCAACGTGCGGCTGATCAATTTTTCCGGCACCGCGCAGTCCGGCGGCGTCATGCATGGTTTGAAGGAGAGCCCGATCCTGGGCGTCCAATTCAAGAACTGCAAGGTGACGGCGCAACGCGGCCTCGTCCTTGGGAATGTGAAAGACCCGGACCTTTCCGGCCTCCATCTCAAAGTCGCGTCGGGCGAGCCAATCATTCAAAGCGCCGCCGCGGAGCAACCGGACGCGCAGCAGTAATTCAGAATTACGAATGCCGAATTGCGAATGGCGAATTCAAATCCCCAATTCGTGATTTGCAATTCGTTATTCGATAAATTTTCCCGACGCATACAACTTCGCTTGCTTTGGCGACAACAAAATGAGTCCGTCACCACTTCTGGTGATGGCAGCCGGCTGGCCGACAGCTTATTATTTTGTAGTGTCGTATAAGCTGACTCAAAATCTTAAACCCCGCATCCCGAATCCAGGTTCTGAATTCGCCATTTGCCGTTCGCTATTCGGACTTCAATTCAACAGGTTGATCCTGCTGGCCGGCGCCTTGTTCTTGATCGCTCCGGGCGCGAACGCCCAGCGCCAGATGGAGAAGCTGGGCCGGGGCGTGGTCGCCATCCGCACCAGCAGCACGGCGGTATACGTGAGTTGGCGGATGCTGGGGACTGACCCGGACGACATAGGGTTCAATCTCTATCGCGTGCCCAACGGCGGCACGGCGGTAAAGGTCAACAGTGCGCTGATCACCAACTCGTGCAACTACGTGGATTCCGGGGCGACGCTGACGCAATCGAACGCCTGGTTTGTTCGTCCTGTCACCAACGGCGTCGAGTGGACCGCCAGCGCGGCATTCGGCCTGGCGGCCAATCCTCCGACGCAGCAGTATCTTTCCGTTCCGCTGCAAATTCCGCCGGCCGGCACCAACGCGTCCGGTGCTTATACCTACCGGGCCAACGATTGCAGCGTGGGCGACCTCGACGGCGATGGTGAGTATGAAATCGTGGTGAAATGGGACCCGACCGATTCTCAAGACAATTCGATAAGCGGCTACACTGGCGACGTGTATCTGGATGCCTATAAATTAAACGGCACGCGGCTTTGGCGGATTGATTTGGGCAAAAACATCCGCGCCGGCGCGCATTACACGCAGTTCATGGTTTATGACCTCGACGGCGACGGCAAGGCTGAGGTCGCTTGCAAAACCGCGCCGGGAACCGTTGATGGCCAAACCAACAACGTCATCATGGGCAGCGATGATCCCTACGCCGATTACCGGAATTCCAGCGGCTACATTTTGTCCGGCTCGGAATATCTCACGATCTTCAACGGCCAGACCGGCTCGGCGATGGTCACCACCAATTACAACCCGGCGCGCGGCAATGTCGGTGACTGGGGCGACAGCTATGGCAATCGCGTTGACCGTTTTCTCGCCTGTGTTGCGTATCTCGACGGAGTGCGTCCGAGCCTGGTGATGTGCCGCGGTTACTACACGCGCGCCGTTCTCGCGGCGTGGGACTTTCGGAACGGCCAGCTCACCCAGCGCTGGGTTTTCGACAGCAACAACTCCGGCAACTCCGGTTACGCCGGACAGGGAAACCATAATTTGAGCGTTGGCGACGTGGACGGGGACGGCAAAGACGAAATCGTCTATGGCGCCTGCGCGATCAACCACGATGGCAAGGGGCTTTACACCACCGGCCTCGGGCATGGCGATGCGATGCACTTCTCCGACATGGACCCGGACCGGTCGGGACTGGAAGTGTGGGACGTGCATGAGACGCCCAATCCCGTCAGCGGCGGCGGGGAATTTCGTGACGCGCGGACCGGCCAGTTGATTTTCGGATATCCGGGCACGGACGACACCGGGCGCGGCCTGGCGTCGCACATTGACCCCGCATATCCGGGCTATCAAATGTGGTCTTCCGCCACGGACGGCACTTATGACCACACCGGCGTGAGAATTTCCACGAGCAAACCATCGGTCAATTTCGCCATCTGGTGGAATGCCAGTTTGAGCCGCGATTTGCTGGACGGCAGCAACAACGACGGCGGCTCCACCGGTTCGCCGCACATTGACCGGTGGACCGGGAGCGGCACGACCACCGAGCTTTCCGCCACCGGCTGCTATGTCAACAATTCCACCAAGGCCAATCCCTGCCTGACGGCGGACATCCTCGGCGACTGGCGCGAGGAGGCCATCTTTCGGACGGCGGACAGCAGCGCGCTGCGCATTTACGTCACGACCGCCGTGGCGACGAACCGGCTCTACACGCTCATGCACGACCCGCAGTATCGGCTCGCCATCGCGTGGCAAAACACGGCCTACAACCAGCCGCCGCACACCGGCTTTTATATCGGCGAAACGATGTCGCCACCGCCGCGCTCTCCGATTTCAGACGCGGACGTGGCCTGGTGCGGCGGCAACGGCGGCAACGCCTGGGACATCACGACCACCAGCAACTGGTTTTTCAACGGCGTCTGGACAAACAACGCCCTCTCAACCTTTGCCCAAGGCAACTCGGTGCTGTTCGATCTGCGCGGCTCAACCAATGCCACGGTCAACCTTGCCGGCAGCCTCGCGCCGGCGAAGGTCACGGTGTTCACCTCGACAAATTATACTTTTGCCGGCAACGGTTCGCTCACGGGAGCGATGAAATTCTTCAAAACAGGTTCGGGCCGGCTCACGCTTGCCAACACCAACACCTACACCGGCGGCACGTTTGTCAGCGGCGGGTCGTTGTTCATCAGCGGCGCACTGCCCGGAAGCGCGGTGACGGTTGAACGGCGTGGCACTCCCGAAGGGCCGTCGCAAATCGGCGGCGGCGGCTGCCTTGGCCAGGGTCTGACCGTTCAAAACGGCTGCACGGTCATCGTCGGCCCCGGCACCAACTCGGCCGGAACGCTCACGGTTTCAAACAACCTCACCGAGCTTGGCAAGGTGTCGAACCTGTTCGACCTCTCGAGCGACCAGACCGGTGCGACGCGGACGAACGACCGCGTCAATGTTGTGGGCAATCTGATTTTGACCGGCACGAACACCATCGCCGTCAGCCAGCCAGATGGCTGGCTGGGCAACGGCGTTTATCCGTTGTTCCAATACACCGGCGCACTGACGGGCGGGCTGACGAATTTGGTCTTGACCGGTAATTTCGTTCAATCGGTCTCGCTCACGAATCCGCCCGGCATGATCGGCCTGCTTGCCATCGTTCCCGCCGGACCGCCCGATGCGCCCGGTGGCCTGACCGCGACGGCGGTGAACGCGCTTCAAATCATTCTCCATTGGAGCGACAACTCGACCAACGAGACCGCGTTCGTCATCGAGCGCTCACTCAACAGCGTGACCTTTACGCAAATCGCCTCGGTGGCCGGCGGTGTCACGAACTATTTGAATTCCGGCCTCACACCCAACACGACCTATTATTACCGCGTGCGGGGCACCAACATGGTCGGGACATCGGGCTATTCCAACACGACGAACGCAACGACGCTGGCCACGCCGCCATCGCTCACCTGGCGCGGCGACGGCACGCTGAATTCATGGGACGTGATCGTCACGCCCAACTGGCTGAACGGCACAAATCCCTCGCTGTATGCCGACACGGCGTTCGTCACTTTCGATGATTCCGGCTCGAACAGCCCGGCCATCAACCTGGCCACGAATTTGCAGCCCGGGTCAGTCACGGTTACCGGCGCCAAAAATTATACCTTCAGCGGCAGCGGTTCGCTGGCCGGAGGGATGACGCTTGTCAAATCCGGTTCTGGCACGCTCACCCTCCCCACAGCCAGTTCCTTCACCGGCGGCGTCAGCGCGGTGGCCGGCACGGTGGCGCTGGCCAACACGGCGGGCGCCGGCAGCGGCCCGCTAATGTTCAACGGCGGCACGGTGTCGTTCAACGTGAGCAGCCAGCCAACCTACGCCAACCCCTTGGACGTGGACGGGCCGGGCACCATCGTGTCGGCTGGCGGCAATAACAACATCGTCAGCGGCGCGTGGAGCGGCACGAACACGCTGAACGTCAGTATGACCAACGGCACGTTCACCTTGGGCGGCGACATGGACAATTTCTTCGGCACCGTCGCCCTCGGCAGCAGCGCCGGTTACTTCCGGTTCTACGGCTCGACCGGCAGCGCCAACACCACGTTCGACCTCGGCAACGGCACGGTCACGTTGAACAACCGCAACGGCGTGACCGTCACGCTGGGGGCGCTGACCGGCGGCAGCGGCACCTTCCTCTCCGGCGCCGGGGCCGCGAACGCGCCCAGCACTTACATTGTCGGCGGCAAGAACCTCAACACGACCTTTGCCGGCACCATCATGGACGCCAACCCGTCCCGCATCACGCACGTCACCAAGGTGGGCACCGGCACGTGGACGCTCACCGGGGCCAACAGCTATTCGGGCGCGACGACGGTGAATGCAGGATGCCTATTGGTGAACGGGAATCAAACCTCGGCGACCGGCGCAGTGAGTGTCGCCTCCAGCGCGGCCCTAGGCGGCCCTGGCGTCATCGGCGGAGCGGTCACGGTCAATAGCGGCGGCAAATTGTCGCCCGGCATCGGCATCGGAACGCTGACGATCAACAACAGCCTGACACTGCAATCAGGGGCGGCGCTGAATTTCGAATTGGGCGCGACCAACGCCAGCGACAAGGTCGTTGTTTCCGGCGCGCTAACCCTTGGCGGCGCGTTGAACGTGACAAATCTGGCTGGATTCGGCGCGGGCACTTACACCTTGTTCACTTATGGCGGCGCATTGAGCGGAAACCTACCGGCCATCGGCGTGATGCCGTCGGGTTGCACCGGCAGCGTCAACACCAACACGCCCGGCCAGGTGAAATTGGTGGTGCAGGCCATCCCGGCCAATCCGCCCGTCTTTAGCGGCGCCACCTTTGCCGGCGGCAACCTGGCCATGAGCGGATCGGGCGGAACGACGAACGGAACATATTATGTTTTGACCTCGACGAACCTGTCGCTGCCAGTGGCGCAATGGCAGTTCATCGCCACCAACCAGTTCGACGCGAACGGCAGGTTCACCGTGACCAACCTGGTCTATACCAATGCACCGCAGCGCTTCTATCTGTTGCAATCGCAGTAAGTTGGTGCGTGAGCAATGGCTTGCCCGGCGGCGTCATGCACGGCCTGAAAGACAGTCCAATTCAAAGCGTCAAATTCAAGAACTGCAACATAACGGCGCAGCGCGGCCTCGTCCTTGGGAATGTAAAAGACCCGGACCTTTCCGGTCTCAAACTCACAGTCGCCGAAGGCGAGAGCCAATCATTCAAAGTGACGCTGCGGCGCAACCGGAGGCGCAGCCGTAAAGCAGTCGGTAATTGACGACCATGCGGCGGCGTGAGCTTTGTGCTGTGCGAGGAGACCTCCGCATGAAATCTTGGTAACGGGTTTTCCGCTGGTTTTATGAGTCCAAATCGAACCCGCTTCGACCCGTTTGCCTTGCAGTAAATTCTTTACTTCGTTCAACGCAAGAGTGAACAATCACCCACACCATCCCTACACCATGAAAAGTGCCATTCATGCCACATTCGTTCTCGCGGCATTGCTCGCCACAGTCCTGCTCCCGCCGCAAACCGTTTCCGCCGACTCCGTCACGTTGCGCGAGGTGGACGAAGTCATCCCGACCTATAAATCCGGCCCGCCTGAACCGAACCCGATGTTTTATTTTGGCCGCGACTCACAGGGCGCGGAAGGCCGCATCTATCCGTATCCGCTCTACGACAATCTCACCAACATCCGCAGCGAGCAGTCGTATCACCTCATTTATCTCGAAAACGAATACGTCAAAATCGCCATCGCGCCGGAGATTGGCGGGCGGCTTCTCTCTGCGCTCGACAAGACCGACAACTACGATTTCATCTATCACCAGCACGTCATCAAGCCCGCGCTCATCGGCCTCATCGGGGCGTGGATTTCCGGCGGCATCGAATGGAACATCCCGCATCATCACCGCGCCAGCACGTTTTTGCCGGTGCAATATCGCACGGAAGAAAACGCCGATGGCAGCAAGACCGTCTGGGTCGGCGAACTCGAAGTGCGCCAGCGGATGTGCTGGGCGGTCGGCTACACGCTGCGTCCGGGCAGTTCGGTTCTCGAATGCTCCGTGCGCATCGTCAACCGCACGCCGCTCCCAAACTCCATGCTCTGCTTCGCCAATGTCGCCGTGAACGCGAATGATAATTATCAGATCATTTTCCCGCCCGACACGCAGTGGGTGACGTATCACGCCAAACGCGATTTCGCCTCGTGGCCGATTGCCAGCGGACGTTACAACGGCACGGATTTCGGCGCGGGCACCGACGTGAGCTGGTATAAAAACCACCAGAGCGCCAACTCCATGTTCGCGTGGAATTATTGGGACGACTTTTACGCCGGTTATGACCACGGCAAAAACGCCGGCACAATGAGCATCGCCGACCACCATATCGTGCCCGGTAAAAAATTCTGGACGTGGGGAAACGGCCCGCGCGGCAAGATGTGGGACGACATCCTCACCGACACCGACGGCCCCTACATCGAACTGATGGTCGGCGCCTACTCGGACAACCAGCCGGATTATTCGTGGCTTCAACCTTTTGAGGAACGCTCCTTCGCGATGAACTGGTATCCGTTCCGCGGCATCGGCGGCGTCAAAAACGCGAACCTCGAAGCCGCCGTGAATCTCGAAGTTACAAACGGCATTGCAAAGTTTGGTTTCTGCACGACGAAAGAATTCCCCCGCGCGACCGTGCGGCTCCAAGCGGGCGGGAAAATTCTCGTCGAGGAAAAAATTTCCATCAATCCTGCAAAACCCTACACGAAACAGATTGCCGTCCCCGCCGGTGTGGATGAACACGACGTGCGCGCCTCGCTCTCCGTGGACGGAGACGAACTCGTCGCTTATACGCCGGTGCGCCTGACGCTTACAGCGCGACCCGCAGTCGTCATGCCGCCGGCCGCGCCGCAAGACATCACAAACGATGAAGAGCTTTTTCTCGCCGGCCTGCGGATTGACCAGTTCCACGACCCGAAGCTCGATGCCGGTCCATATTGGGATGAAGCCTTGAAGCGCGATCCGGGCGACACCGGGGCGAACACCGGCCTTGGATTGCTTGATCTGCGCAACGCAAAATTCACCGATGCCGAACAGCATTTTCGCAAAGCGCTTGAGCGGCTCACGGCAAAATACACCTCGCCGAAAAACGCCGAACCGCTCTACTACCTTGGCGTCGCGCTCGCGGCGCAGGGCAAAACCGACGCGGCCTTCGACGCCTTTTACAAGGCCGCGTGGAGCCAGGAATGGAAATCGCCCGCGTATTTTTCGCTCGCCGAAATCGCCTCGGAGCGCGGTGATTTCGCCGCCGCGCTGAATTACGTGAACAGTTCGCTCGACGCCAACGCGCTGAATGTCCGCGCCTACGGATTGAAATCCGCCGCGCTTCGCCATCTCGGTCGCATGAAGGAAGCACGCGAAGTTCTGGAATTCGCGCAGAGCAAGACCGATCCGCTTGATGTCCGTCTGGCGGTGGAAAACCTGATGGCTGATTTTGGTCGCAAGGAACTCGCGAGCGTCGCGCAGACATTCCATGACCATCCGGCGACCGCACTCGAAACCATCGTGGAATATACGCGCGCAGGTCTGTGGGAAGATGCGGGAAATGTCGCGAGCCTCGCAGTTAGCCCTTACGACACTCCAACTCAGGTTTCGCCGCTGATTTATTATCTCGCTGGCGAAATAGCTGAAAAACGTGGCGACTCCGCCAAAGCCTCCGAATACCGTCGCCTCGCAACTACAGCATCGCCCGAATACGTTTTTCCTTTTCAATCCGAGTTGATTCCCGTTCTCCAGCGCGCAATGGCCGCGAATCCTTCCGACGCGCGCGCGCCTTACTATCTCGGCAATCTGCTGTTCGACTGGCAGCCCGCCGAGGCGGTTGCGCTCTGGGAAAAGTCCGCCGCGCTCGACCCAAAATTCCCGATCACCTGGCGTAATCTCGCGCAAGCCTGTTCGCACAAGGACGATGACGAGTCGCGCGCGAAGGCGATTTCATATCTCGAAAAGGCCGTGGCGCTCGATGACAATTACCCGGCGCACTACGCGGAGCTGGATCAACTTTATCAGGCCGCGGGTGCGCCCGTGGAGAAACGCCTGGCGCTGCTCGAGCAACACCAGCCGACGGTGGTGAAAAAGGATGAAGGTTTGGCGGCGTTGATCGGCCTCAAAACGTTCGTGGGAAAACCCGACGAGGCCATCGCGCTCCTCGAAGGCCGGACATTCAGCCTCTGGGAAGGCGGCACGCGCTTCAACACCGGCGAAGCCTGGGCGGACGCCCATCTCGTGCGCGGCCTGCAACGCTTCAGCGCGAAACAATTCCGCGAAGCGCTCGCTGATTTCGACGCCGCGCTCAAGCCGCCGGCAAATCTGCGCGCCGAACAACGCGGTGGAACGCATCAGTCGGAACTCGCTTATTGGATCGGCTGCGCGAACGAGTCGCTCGGCAATCGGGAGCAGGCCCGCCAGTCGTGGACAACCGCAACAATCACGAACGCGCCGGCCGCCGGCAATCGTCGCGGCAACCCGCTCGCCGCACGCGCCTCGCGCTATTTTCAAGCGCTCGCATTTCAGAAACTCGGCCAGAACGGCAAGGCTGAAGCAATCTTCCACGAACTCGTGGACGCCGGAACCGCCGCTCTCAAATCCGCCGGCGATGACATGGCTTCTTTTTCAACACAGCCCGCGAACTCGCGCACCGCAACTGCGCATTACATCACCGGCCTCGGTCATGCCGGTCTTGGCGAAAGAGAAAAAGCCCGCGCAGAATTTTCCGCCGCGCTCGAGGCTTCACCTGATCACCTCGGCGCAAAAATCGCGCTCGAGCAACTCAACCTGCCATGAAAATATTCGCGCCTGTTCTCGTCGCCGTCTTGCTCGCTGCGTCCGTGCGCGCCGCGCTGCTGGTGCAAACCGCCTTTGCCGGTGCAAAGTCCGAGCACACCTGGCCGCTCGCGGAACTCAACGCTGAGCTTCCCGCCGACTGGACGCCCTACGAATTTCTCGTGATTGAATTCAAGGCGTCGTCGTCGCAGCGATTTGATCTCGGCCTCGAAACGCCGGGCGGCCGCTATGCAAAACGCATCGGGCCGTTTGCCGGCGTGTGGGTGCGCGCGGCGATTCCATTGCGGTTTTATCGCCAGCCGGCGGGCAACGGCGTTGATCTCGCCGCAACCTTCAATCAGCCGCGCAATTCATATTGGATCAACATTGGCGGCGGCAGCCGCGTCGGCCCGACGACGAACGTGACCGGCATCACGGTGGCGATGGACTATCCCGTCGGCTCGCCCACGCTGGAAATCCGCTCGGTCACGCTCGCGACGAACGATCCGGGTGACGCGGTGCTCGAAGGCAAACCGCTCGTGGACGAGTTCGGACAATACACGCATGCCGAGTGGCCGGGCAAAGCGCATTCGCTCGATGAGCTGAAAAAGAATTGGGACGCGGAAGATGCGGCGTTGAAAAATGCTCCGACGAATCGCGATGCTTACGGCGGTTTTTTGGAAACGCACGCGAAGGCAACGGGATTTTTCCGGGTGGAACAGATTGACGGACGCTGGTGGTTTGTTGATCCCGACGGGCATTTGTTTTATTCAACCGGGTTGAACGGCGTTGGCGTCAACGCGGCCACGCGCGTCACAGGCCGCGAGGATTTGTTTGCCGCATTGCCGCCGACAAATCTTGCAGCGGTCGCTTTTGGCGCCCGTGGTCGCGCGCCCGGTGGTTCGTTTTACACCTGGAATCTGCAACGCCGTTTCGGGAACGATTGGCGGAACAAATGGGCGGAGCTGACGACGCAACGATTGGCCGCGTGGGGTTTCAACACGATGCAGAACTGGGGTGCGACGAATCAGGCCGAGCCGCGCGTGCCTTACGCGTTCATGATGCGCGGCTGGCAGACCGCCAATTCCATCATGGGAATGCCCGATGTTTATGCGGATGATTTTGCGCAGCGCGTGGACGAAGTCGCCGCGAGCCAGCTTGAGCCGCGCAAGAACGATCCTTTCATGCTCGGCTATTTCATCGGCAACGAACCGCCGTGGCCGGGGCGCGAAAGTTTGCTGTGCGATGCAATTCTTGCCGCGCCGCCAGGTGAAATTCAAAAGCGGCTGAAAACTTTTCTGGCCGATGGCGACACGCGCGCGCGGCGAAAAGAATTCGTGCTCGCGGCGTTTCAGGTTTATCTGGACACGATCAACGCCGCCGTTCGCAAACACGATCCGAATCATCTCAATCTTGGCATCCGTTTCGGTGGCGGGCCGGGCGACGACGTGCTCAAGGCCGCGCACGGCTTTGATGTTTTCAGCGTGAACATTTATCGTTACGCGCCGTCGCGCGAGACCTTCGACCGCATTTATTCAATTGCGCAGAAGCCGATTCTCATCGGCGAATTTCACATCGGCGCTCCGGAACGCGGCATGGCGCAGGGACTCGTGCAGGCGATGAATCAGGACGAGCGCGCCGCCGGCTATCGTTATTACGTCGAGCAAAGCGCGGCGCACCCGGCGGTCATCGGCACGCATTGGTTTCAATGGCTCGATCAGCCGGTGACCGGGCGCAACGACGGCGAAAATTACAACATCGGTTTCGTTGACGTGACCGACCGGCCGTATCCTGAAATGGTCGCGGCGGCGAAACTCACGCATGACCGCCTGTTCGAAATCCACGGCGGAAAACTTCCGCCGACGGACCGCCGTTCAAAAGCTTCCGAAGCCGGCGTGCCTTCACCGGCGACGACTTCGGAGGGGAAAATTGCGCCGCGTCCGCTGTATCGCGACCCGCCGTTCGACGCGCCGACTGATCCGGTTCTTAACTTCAACGCGGAGCAGAACAAATGGTTCATGTATTATACCGCGCGTCGCGCGGCAGCCACGAACGCGCCGGGCGTGACGTGGGTTCACGGCTCAAACATTGGCACGGCCGAATCGTCCGATGGCGGCGCGACGTGGACGTATCGCGGCACGGCGGACATCAGTTACGGCAAGGACACACATCCGGATGATTACACGTATTGGGCCCCGGAAGTCATTTGGGTGACAAACAAGTATCACATGTTTCTCACGTTTGTGCCGGGGATTTTCACGAACTGGGATCATCCGCGCGAAATCGTTCATCTCACCAGCGCGGACGGTGTGAAATGGGACGCGCTGGGTCCGGTTGATTTGAAATCGGACAGGGTGATTGACCCGTGCGTGATTCAACTGCCGAACGGCGCGTGGCGGATGTGGTATAAAGACGAGCGCAAACCGAAGCCGCTCTCCTACGCCGACAGCGCTGACCTGATGACGTGGGAGACGAAAGGCAGCGCGGTGACGAACTTCAGCGGCGAAGGGCCGAAAGTGTTTCATTGGAAGGACAAATACTGGCTCATCGCCGATTGCTGGCGCAATGGTATGCGCGTGTGGAGTTCGGACGATTGCACGGACTGGAAATTGCAGGATGAGGCGTTGTTTGGAAATCACGGTGATGTCGTTGTGAGCGGCGACCGCGCGTGGTGGTTTTATTTCAACGGCCCGAATTCGCCTTCGCGCAACGGTCGCAGAACGGCGATTAACGTCGTTGAGCTTTCCGTCGCGGACGGCAGGCTGTTTCCCGGCAATCCCGACGAGCCGACCTACATTGATTTGAAACCGGCGCGCGAAGAGGAGAAATGATGAACATCAAAAGGCTTGGAATATTTCGGCGGCATTCCCTTGCCGTGCTGCAAACGCATTTGCCGCGCCACAAACCATCTGGCCGGACAAACCTTTGGCCGGATGATCGCGGCGATCACATTCCGGCACACGGCTGCGTCATCCAGATGGGCCGGCGGGCGCCTTTTTATTTCAAGCCATGATCACACTCCAAAAAACATCCGTCGGAATCATCGCGATGTGCGCGGCCATTTCCACGTTTGCCGCCAATCCGCAATTGCCATTGCTGAATGATCCAGTGGATGTCAGCGGCGACTTCCGCGACTTCTCCAATTTTTATTACCTTGCCGACCGGCTCGCGGATTTTGACCCGGTCACGCACACGGGGAAGATCTTCTACCAGCGTTCGCAGTATTCCGTGCGCCACGCATTTGACAACGATCTTGCCGTCATCAAACCGGCGGAGCCAAATGAATTTCCCGCCGACGAATATGCCGCCAATCCCGCGCTGCCGTTCTCAATCGAATTTGTTACGCCGCGAACCGTGCGCATTCGGATGACGAGCGGCCCGCAAGTGCACGCGCCACTGGAGGAACTGATGCTCGCCGGGCCGGTGCCGAAGGATGATTCCTGGAAATACGGGAAAATTGCCGGCGGCCATCGCTATGCCAGCCAGTCCGGCTCAATCACTATTTTGGAGCGGCCGTGGCATATTGAAATCCGCGACGCGAGCGGCCAACTGTTGACGGAAACGGATCACACGGCGGACAACACCGCTTCGTTCACGCCGATCCTGCCGTTTTCATTTGTGCGCCGCGCGGCGGATTATTCGCGCAGCTTCAACGCAGCGTTCACGCTGTCGCCCGGTGAGAAAATTTTCGGCTGCGGCGAATCCTTCACCGGCCTCGACAAGCGCGGGCAGAAACTGGTGCTGTGGACGGACGACGCCAACGGCATCCAGAACCAGGGCATGTATAAGCCGGTTCCGTTTTTCATGAGCAGTCGCGGCTATGGAATGTTCATGCATACTTCCACGCCGATCACGTGCGATTTCGGGAATTCCTTCAGCGGCGTGGATTCGCTGATGATTGGCGACGACGAACTGGATTTGTTTGTTTTTCTCGGTTCGCCCAGGGAAATTCTCGACGAATACACGAAACTGACCGGCAAATCGCCGCTGCCGCCGCTGTGGTCTTTTGGCTTGTGGATGAGCCGCTGCACCTACAACGCCGAGACGCAGGTGCGCGACATCGCCAGCAAGCTGCGCGAAAACAAGATTCCCTGCGACGTGCTTCATCTCGACACCGGCTGGTTTGAAACGGACTGGCAGTGCGACTACGAATTTTCGACCACGCGTTTCACCGATCCGAGGAAGATGATCCCGGACTTGAAGGATGAGGGCTT
>Ga0265337_1000565_pt1 | contig 19442 bp, 14 predicted proteins | sample 42122metaG_FD_192441 | JGI IMG/M metagenome (GOLD analysis project Ga0265337, IMG submission 192441) | Rhizosphere microbial communities from Carex aquatilis grown in University of Washington, Seatle, WA, United States - 4-21-22 metaG | ecosystem: Host-associated > Plants > Roots > Rhizosphere >... | reverse complement strand
CCGACCGCGCCGGCTGCGGAGAAATGGGAAACGCTGTGGCATTACATGCAGAGCGGCCCCGGCGTGTTCAAGGGCGACCTGCATTTCTACATGATCGACGGCGATATCCGCGGCCGCGTCGACGATATCGACATCAAGCGCTGTCCGCTGTTCCTGCTCACCGGCGAATACGACTATTCCTGTACGGCTGAGGCGACCCTCGACATCGCCAAGCGCACCGGCGCGCCGGCTACGATCATGAAAGGCCTCGGCCATTTCCCGATGAGCGAGGACCCCGCGAAATTCGTGTCGTATCTGCTGCCGGTGCTGGAGAAGATCCGCGCGCTGTAGCATTTTTGTTTGCGCATGATCTTGTCCGAAAACCGGTTCCCACTTTTCGGGATCATGCGCTAGGGCTTCGTTTCAAACCGCAAGCGCCCGAGCGGCTTGAGCGTATCGGGGTCGAATGTGCGCAGTTCGACGACGCCGCCGATCTCGATCGTCACCACGATGTGGTCGGCGCCGACCGCGGTCGACAGTACCTTGGCGCCCGCCGGCAGCGCTTCCGTGACATCCGCGAAGGACGCGGTGCTTTCCTCGACATGAGAAAGGCGGTAGCCGATGATGACGAGCACGAGGCCGATAGCAACGAAGGTACCCGTCATGATGATGATCATCATCCGGCGAACCTTCGCTATCGCCGCGGCAGCTTCCGGGTTAAGGGGCTTCTGGTCGTCGGACATCGTTTAAGCCATGGCTGATGAGACAATCGAGACGGTCAAGATCGCCACCGAGGAGCAAGGCCAGCGGCTCGACCGCGTGCTGGCCGCGCGCATCCCGGCGCTGTCGCGCTCGCGCCTGAAGGCGCTGATCCTCGACGGACAGGTAGCGATCGCGGCGCGCACGATCCGCGATCCCGCGACTTACGTCAATTCCGGCGACACCGTCACCGTCACGCTGCCGGCGCCCGAGCAGGCAAAGCCCGCGGGCGAGCCGATCCCGCTTAACGTCGTCTATGAAGATGACGCACTGATCGTGCTCGACAAGCCAAAAGGCCTGGTGGTGCATCCGGCCGCCGGCCACGCCAAGGGCACGCTGGTCAACGCGCTGATCGCCCATTGCGGCGACAGCCTGTCCGGCATCGGCGGCGTCAAGCGGCCCGGTATCGTGCACCGGCTCGACAAGGACACCACCGGCCTGATGGTGGTGGCCAAGACCGATGCCGCCCATCGCGCGCTCAGCGCCCAATTCGCCAACAAGGCCGACAGCGGCATCGAGCGCGGCTATCTCGCCTTGGTCTGGGGCGCGCCGGCGCGGCCGAAAGGCACCATCGACGCCCCGCTCGATCGCCATCCGCAGGCCCGCGACAAGCGCGCGGTGCGCGAAGGCGGCCGCCAAGCGGTGACCCATTGGCAGGTGCTGGAACGCTATGTCGGCGCCGACGGCAAGCCGGTCGCGAGCCTTTTGGCCTGCACCCTGGAGACCGGCCGCACCCACCAGATAAGGGTGCATTTGGCGCATATCGGCCATCCGATCATGGGCGACGCCAGCTACGGCACCGGCTTCAAGACCAAGGCCAGCCTGCTTTCCCCGGAAGCCCGCGCCGCCTTGGAGGGTCTTGGCAGACAAGCCCTGCATGCTTATTTACTCGCTATTGAACACCCCATTACCCGAAACGTCCTGCGGTTTCGTTCGGAACTTCCGGCCGATCTCGGTCGTTTACGGCATGCCCTTGCGGAAAACCCTTCGGCAGGACGCAAACGTTCTAAATAGGTCAATCATAACAATAGTTTGGTCGCAATTTGCGGCACTTGGCGAAGTCACGGCGACGTGACGGGCGGATACTGGTTTTCGCTGCCCGGTTCCGCTATGCTGCACCTGCGATCAAACGTTCGCGGTCGCACAATCGGATGCGCGCCGTCGGCTCGGGGAGCGGCGGCGATCAACGCCCGCCGATCTCGGGGGCAAAATAAGGAGGGCGCTATCATGGCCCGTTCTGCCACACTGCCGGCACTCAAGGCCGAATCCGGCCTTTCTCACTACCTGGATGCAATCCGCCGGTTCCCGATGCTGGAACCGCAGCAAGAATACATGCTGGCGCGCAGCTGGCGTGAGCACGGCGACACTACTGCCGCGCACAAGCTCGTCACCAGCCATCTTCGCCTGGTCGCCAAGATCGCCATGGGCTATCGCGGCTACGGATTGCCGATTTCGGAAGTGGTGTCCGAGGGCAATGTCGGCCTGATGCAGGCGGTCAAGCGTTTCGAGCCCGAAAAGGGCTTCCGGCTCGCCACCTATGCGATGTGGTGGATCAAGGCCGCGATCCAGGAATACATCCTGCGCTCGTGGTCGCTGGTGAAGATGGGCACCACCGCCAATCAGAAGAAGCTGTTCTTCAACCTGCGCAAGGCCAAGAGCAAGATTTCCGCGCTCGACGAAGGCGACCTGCGGCCCGATCAGGTCAAGCTGATCGCCAAGCGGCTGGGCGTCAACGAACAGGACGTGGTCGACATGAACCGCCGGCTTGGCGGCGATGCCTCGCTCAACGCACCGATCCGCGACGACGGCGAAAGCGGCGAATGGATGGACTGGCTGGTCAGCGATGCGCCCAGCCAGGAGCGCCTGCTGGCCGACAGCGAAGAAAAAGATAACCGCCACCAGGCGCTGACCAGCGCGCTCGACGTGCTCAACGAGCGCGAGCGGCGCATCTTCGAGGCGCGCCGTCTGGCCGACGATCCGATCACGCTCGAGGATCTGGCCACCGAATTCGGCGTCTCGCGCGAGCGCGTGCGCCAGATCGAGGTGCGCGCGTTCGAGAAGGTGCAGAAGGCGGTAAAGAACAACATCGCCACCCTAGAGCAGCCGAAGGAAACGCCGGCGATCTCGACGGCCCTGCACTAAATCAACCTCCGCAACATCCGCAATTAAAATGGCCGGGCATAATGTCCCGGCCATTTCGTTTTTGCTCACTTCGTCATTCCGGGTTCGCTCGCTTTGCTCGCGCCCCGGAATGACCGGATAGGTTTTCAAACAGCCAAGCGTCATCGCCCGTATTCTTTGCGGCGCCGGGTGCGCCGTCTTCCCCTTCCGTCCCCCTCGACAAACGCCGAGGGGATGGAGCGCCGCAAGGCGCATCCATTCAACTCACGCCTTGCGGCGTGCGCGTCCTTGGCGAAGGACGCGCGCCCCGCGGCGCTCCATCGCGGCTTTTCTGTCCTCGGGGCCGTAACTTCCGGGCGCGGAAGGGCCGGTATTCCCCGGCCCCGATCCGGGCAGCTTTCGCCGCCCTTCGTCCGCGCCGCGTCCAGCCAGTTAAGGCAGTCCCTCTTAGTGGGGACGGACGGCGACCCAGGGCCTCCCGGGAGCGGGGTTACGAGCCCCGCCCGCAGGCGCCGCACCTGGCTCCATCTTCAAGACGTCCCTAGAAGACACCCTCAGCCGAGCCAGGCATCCTGGAATATAATCCTAATGAAAATAAAGTTAAGAGGCGGTGGGGAGCGTTGCCAAACGATGCGCACAGACCAAGACGCGCGCAGACGAGGCCGGTTCCTGGGATTGCGCGCCCGAGGCGTCCTATGATCCGATGCAAGAACAGGTGCCGATGCGGGAATCGCCGCGGTCAAATGGCGTCAACGACAAGCTGGCGCCAGTCGGGATCGAGGAGGAGACTGACGATGAAGAAGCGGACAATGAAGAGGGCTGTGTGGTTGCTGGCTGCAACGCTGGTTGCCGGCATGGGATTGCATAATGAGCCGGCCGCGGCGCAGGACGGCAAGTGGCGGATGGCAAAGGCGTTGCCGCAGCCGCAAGGTGAAATCGTCAGCGTGGTGATCGGCAAGAAGTGGTACGTCTTTGGCGGCTACGACGGTCCCAACGTGCAGGCGCGCGGCATCGTCTACGAGTACGACGCGTCGAGCGACACCTGGACCGAAAAGAAGAACATGCAGATCCCGGCGCACCACCCGTCGGCGGTGGCGGTGAACGGCAAGATCTACGTGTTCGGCGGTTTCGTCGGGCGGCCGGGCGGAAAAGCCTGGCAGCCGATTTCGAGCGCCATGATGTACGACCCGGAAACCGACAGTTGGAAAGAACTGGCGCCCATGCCGACCCCGCGCGGTTCGGCGCAAGCGGTGGCGGTCGGCGGCAAGATCTATGTGATCGGCGGCGCGCACGCGAACATTCCCGGCAAAGCCATGACCGAGCCGTTGTGGGTCGGCGTGCCGCAAATCGTCGTCGGCACGGTGGAAGAGTACGATCCCGCCACCAACACATGGCGTGCGCGCGCGCCGATGCCGACCGGCCGCAACCACTTCTTCGCCGGAGTTGTCGACGGCAAAATCTATGCGATCAACGGACGGCTCGGCACGTCGTTCGTGACCATGAGCGACATCACCGATCTGGTCGAGGAATACGACCCGGCGACCGACATTTGGACCTACAAGGGCCGCTCGCCGACGCGGCGCGGCGATGTCGCCGGTGCCGTCTACAACGGCAAGCTCTACGTCACCGGCGGCGAATACGAAGACCCGCGCGGCAAAGTGACGTTCTGGGCCTTCGAGAGCTACGACCCGAAGACGAATTCCTGGCAGAGCCTTCCGCACATGCAGATCGCCCGGCACGGATTCATCGCGGGATTCATCGACAACGAATTCCACGTGGCCGCTGGCTCGTTCCAGTCCGACGGCATGCCTGGAATCTTCTCGCAAATGGCGACGCACGAAGTATTTCCTGTCGGGAAATAGCACGGTAGCCAAACCATGCTGCTCAAGGTCCATCCGGACCGAACGCCAACGGGGGCTCTGCCTAAGCCTCCGTTGGCGGCCGGCGGACGCCTCGAAGGCTGGCGTATGCTTCTGGGGAAGTGGGACAAGCCCGGATGGCTGCGCGCCGCATTGATGGCGGCCGCCTTCTTCGGCGTTGCCGCTTTTGTTCTGGGCGCGGGCAACCGGCTCACGCAAGGCCCCTGGTTTGTCTACGCGCCCGAGGTGTCGCTGATACCGCCGATCGGCCGTGCCGCCTGGGAGCAGGCCTTCGTTGCCCATCAGCAGAGTCCGCTCTATGCGCTATGCGGCGGCTATGAAGCGGGCGGGATGGAAGTCCTTTCCATCTTCCAGTTTCTCTACGCCTGGGAATGGCTGCGCATCGCCAGCATCGCTCTTTTCGTCGAAGCTTTATTTATCGCCCTTATTTTTTATCTGGGCCGTGCGGCGAAATCGGCGCGCCGTCCCGATCTGCGGCCGTGGCTCGCACTGCTCGCGGCCGGCGGCGGCTATTTCGTGCTGCGCTATTTTGCCGATCACGCCGGGCTGTTTGCCGCCATCAATCTCGGTCAGCATCGCCACGCTCTCGACATTACCTTCGCGAGCGTCGGCCTCGCCTTTGTGATCGTTGGCGCACTCGCACCAGGCCGACCGCAAGCCGGATCGGCGATTCCTCGCCTGGTTTGGGGATCGGCGATCGCGCTCGACATTGCCTTTGGCGCGTTGTTTGAAGCGCTCGATGCCAGGCCGCTATGGACGAGCTTTCCGGGCTACACCGACAGTCTGCTGCCGACGTCCGACCGCTTGTTCGCCTTCCATCCAATCTGGCGAAACCTCACCGAGAATGGCTACCTGGTTCAAACTTGCCACCGTGTGCTTTCGATCGGGCTGTGGGCCGCAGCGGCGCTCACGCTCGTAACGGCGCTGTTGCGGAATCTCCCTTGGGAGCGCGCGTTGCTGCTGTTCGGGCTGCTCACGCTCGAAGGCGTGCTGGGCGTCGCGAGCTTGCAGCCCGACCAACCGCTCGTCCTATCGATCGTCCACCAAACCTGCGCCATCGCCGTGCTGGTGGCGGCGCTGTCTTCGCGCGACTGGTGGGCGCAGCCGCTCGTCCAGACAGGCGCGGTCCTTGGGCAGCATCGCCGGCATCGCTCATAAGAGCAGCCCGATTCCGGCTCGATCGCGCGTGCTACTGCCCGCGCGCCCGGAAGGCTTCCGCCAAACCGCCTGGGCGGTGTTTGGCCAAGGGCGTTTAGGCAATGTGATTTCACGTGTAAGCCATTGATATAACGCGATAATGGCCAGAGCCCCCGCCACGCCAAATGAATTACAATTTTAACGGAACAATTGCCCCTAATGCGGGCTTGTCGTGTGCCCTGATAGCGGTCGAAAGGGCTCTGGAAGCCGTTATTGCGGCGAAAGAGCCCTGACCGCAACGATGCAAGATGTCACGGCATGGGGCGCTCGTTGTGGCTGTGATTTTGATTGTCGAAGACGATGTATTTATCCGCGAAATAGCGGAGATGATGATTCAAGACTGGGGTCATCAGACACTTGCCGCCAGCGATGTCGACGAGGCGCTTATACTCCTACGCTCGCCCCAAAACATCGATGCGCTGTTCACCGATATCTATTTGAAGGCTTTGGTCCATGGCGGTTGCGAGCTTGCGCATCAAGCCATCGCGCTGCGGCCGAAATTGCGCGTGCTCTACACGACCGGCAATTCCTTAACCGATAAAATGAAAGCGCTGCTGATCGAAGGCACACACTTCCTTCGCAAGCCGTACACGCAACATCAGCTCAAAAACTCCGTCGAAGATATGCTCGCGGCGTAATGCGGATGCCGCGCCATCTATCCACGCAGTGCGACAAGACCAATTTATCGGGGGCGATATCTTGACTGATCGAACGACGAGATGATGAAGAGGTTTGGCTTTTCCGAAGGCATCGACAACGCCGCGCGTAAGCATGCGGAAGAAGCGCTGCTCAAAGCGGGAGCCCTGCAGCGCGCGATTTTAAACAGCGCCAATTTCTCAAGCATTGCGACCGACGCCAAAGGCGTCATTCAAATCTTCAATGTCGGCGCCGAGCGGATGCTGGGTTACGCGGCCGCCGATGTGATGAACAAGATCACGCCGGCCGACATTTCCGATCCGCAGGAGCTGATCGCGCGCGCCAAAGAGCTGAGCGACGAACTTGGAACCCCGATCACGCCGGGCTTCGAGGCTCTCGTGTTCAAGGCCTCGCGCGGGATCGAGGACATCTACGAACTGACCTACATCCGCAAGGATGGCAGCCGGTTCCCAGCGGTAGTGTCGGTGACGGCGCTGCGCGACGCCCAAAACATCATCATCGGCTATCTGTTGATTGGCACCGACAATACCGCGCGCAAGCTGGCGGAAGAGGCGCTGCTCAAGGCGGGAGCCCTGCAGAGCGCTATCTTCAACAGTGCCAACTTCTCGAGCATCGCCACCGACGCCAAGGGTGTTATTCAGATCTTCAACGTCGGCGCCGAGCGGATGCTTGGTTACGCGGCCGCCGACGTGATGAACAAGATCACGCCGGCCGATATTTCCGATCCGCAGGAAGTGATCGCGCGCGCCAAAGCGCTGAGCGTCGAGCTCGCAACCTCGATCACGCCGGGCTTCGAGGCCCTGGTGTTCAAAGCCTCGCGCGGGATCGAGGACATCTATGAGCTGACCTACATCCGCAAGGATGGCAGCCGCTTTCCGGCGGTGGTCTCGGTCACCGCGCTGCGCGACGCCCATGACGCCATCATCGGCTATCTGTTGATTGGCACTGACAACACCGCGCGCAAACTGGCGGAAGAGGCGCTGCTCAAGGCAGGGGCCCTGCAGAGCGCGATTTTCAACAGCGCCAACTTCTCGAGCATCGCCACCGATGCCAAGGGCGTCATTCAAATCTTCAACGTCGGCGCCGAGCGGATGTTGGGTTACGCGGCCGCCGACGTGATGAACAAGATAACGCCGGCCGATATTTCCGATCCGCAGGAGTTGATCGCACGCGCCAAAGCGCTGAGCATCGAGCTCGGAGCCACGATCACGCCGGGCTTCGAGGCCCTGGTGTTCAAGGCCTCGCGCGGGATCGAGGACATCTATGAGCTTACCTACATCCGCAAGGATGGCAGCCGCTTTCCGGCGGTGGTGTCCGTCACCGCGCTGCGCGACGCGCAGGACGTCATCATCGGTTATCTGTTGATCGGCACCGAGATCAAGGCAGGGGCCCTGCAGAGCGCGATTTTCAACAGCGCCAACTTCTCGAGCATCGCCACCGATGCCAAGGGCGTCATTCAAATCTTCAATGTCGGCGCCGAGCGGATGCTTGGTTACGCGGCCGCCGACGTGATGAACAAGATCACGCCGGCCGATATTTCCGATCCGCAGGAGCTGATCGCGCGCGCCAAAGCGCTGAGCGTCGAGCTCGCAACCTCGATCACGCCGGGCTTCGAGGCCCTGGTGTTCAAGGCCACGCGCGGGATCGAGGACATCTACGAGCTGACCTACATCCGCAAGGACGGCAGTCGCTTTCCGGCGGTGGTGTCGGTTACCGCACTGCGCGATGCGCAAAACGTCATCATCGGCTATCTGTTGATTGGTACCGACAATACCGCGCGCAAGCTGGTCGAAGCCGAGCAAAAAAAGCTCGATCAACGACTGCGCGACCAACAGTTCTATACACGCTCGCTGATCGAATCCAACATCGACGCGCTAATGACCACTGATCCCTCCGGCATCATCACCGACGTCAACAAGCAGATGGAGGCGCTCACCGGCTGTACGCGCGACGAGCTGATCGGCGCGCCGTTCAAGGACTTCTTCACCGATCCGGAGCGGGCCGAAGCGGGGATCAAGCTCGTGCTGCGCGAAAAGAAGATCACCGACTACGAGCTGACCGCGCGCGCTCGCGACGGCAAGGAAACCGAGGTGTCCTACAATGCGACCACCTTCTACGACCGGGGCCGCACGCTGCAGGGCGTCTTTGCCGCGGCGCGCGACGTCACCGAGCGCAAGCAGCGCGAGCGCGACGCCCTGAGCTTGACCAACGAAATCTCGCACCGGATCAAGAATAACTTGCAGGTCATCGTCGGCTTGATCGCCTACGAAGCCAAATGGACGGCGGCGCCATGCGTGCAAGGCTATAAAACCATGCAGGCGCGCATCGGCGCCATTGCCCAGCTTTACGACCTGATATCGCAAACCAGCCGCGGCCAGACGGTCGCCGTGGACGCGTATTTGCGGGAAATCGCCAATAACATGTCAGTGAGCCTGCTTGGAAACATGTCGGGCATCGAAATCGAGGTTAAGGCCGAGCCGTTGGAAATCGACCCCAATCGTGCCGTCCCCTTCGGTCTTCTGGTCAATGAGCTGACGACCAACGCCATCAAACACGCCTTTCCACACGGCAGCGGACATATCAGTTTGTGCGTGGAACAGGTCGGCGATCAAATTGAGCTGGTTGTTTCCGACGACGGCGTGGGGATGAAGGAAAAGGATTTAGTGAAGAGCCCTGAGAAACGCGGTTCCGACTACGTGGCGATCTTCGTGCGTCAGCTCGGCGGCGCCATTGTCCCGTCGAAACAGGAAGCAACCGGAACGACCGTGCGAATACGGCTTCCCTTGCTTCTGGTCCCATCCGGGGGTACCGAGCCGCTGGCGGCGTAGCGCGCCTGGCACGCTGAATGAATAAATGAGCGCGCGCGGGACTACTGCCCCCAGGCCCGGAACGCTTCCTCGAAGGCGCGCACGCCGGGGGTGCCCTTCTCCATCGCCAGGATAGCGCGCTTGCCGCTGGTATAAACGACCGGGATGTCGAACCAGTCGCGCTCTTTCAAGAGCTGGATGTTGCGCGCCACGTCGACATCGACAGCCGAGAGGCCGATCAGAAAATAGCCGTTGGTCACTTTCACCGCCAGCCCGGCGAGCGGCACGCCGCGCGCCTGCTCGTCCTGCTTCATCAGCACGCCGGGCACATTGGCGATGCCGCCTTCGGGAAAATCCGAGGCCAGCGTGAACATGATCTCGATGGTGTGGCTCGCCGGCAGCGCCTTGTCGGTGTTGCGGCGGAGCGACCAGGTCATGCGCATGTGCCGTTCGGGAATTTCCAGATCGGCGCGGATCGCCAGCTCGGGCGCGAGCCCCGGCCCCGGCGAAACGGTCTCGGTGCGCCAGAGCGCCGAGCCGACATAGCGTTTGCCCTTCGGATCGTTCTGATCCTCGTCGTACAGCACGACCTTTTGCGCGACCGCGGCGGCCGGCGCGTTGGCGGCAGCCGGCGTTCCACTGGGCGCACCGACGCGGTCGGGAATCTTCGGCCGGCTGGCGGGCTCGGCCGCTTCGCGCGGCTTCGGCGCCGGGGCGCTGCGATAGCTCGCCACCATCGCCATGATCGCGTGGCGCTGCCAGTAGGCCCCGCCGGCGAGGCTGGCCAGCACCAGCAGCAGCAGGATGAACCTGATCACGCGGCCATAGGAGCGCACCGGCCGCACATATACCTCGGCGTCTTCCGCGTAGCGTGACGGCGGCGGCGCCTGTTCGTCCGCAATCGGCGCTTCATGCAGATGTTGCGGCTCCGGCGCAGACGGCGGCTCGAAGTAATGCTCAGCCGGTGGCGGCCCGTGATCGCCGCTCTGTGGCGGATGATCGCCGGGCATCGCCTCGTAGAACTCGTGCGCCGCACGATTGGCCTGCGCCGCGGCGTCACCCAGACTTTCGGCATCGGCCACTGTGTCACGGAAGCCGCGCAGGCCCTGGTCCGAGATGGACGGCGGCTGCTCGGGCGCGTCCGGGCGCGGGCGCTTGACCGCATCCGCCTCGACCTTGCGGATCGCCTCCTCCAGCGCCAGCCGCTCGCGCGTGATGTCGGATTCCTCGAGCGCCGGCTCGACGCTGCGCAACTGGTTGACCAACGCGCTGCGCGCGCGCTCGTACAGCGCACGGCGGATTTCGCCCGTGTTCTTGTCGAGGCCGTTAACGGCGCGTGCGATCAGCGGATGATAATCAGCCATTGGACGTCATTTTTGCCTGAGCATGATCTTTTCCGAAAACCGGTGCCCACTTTTCGGGATCATGCTCCTGTAATCCCACTTCTTGTCTTTTTTCCGTGATCATGTCTCGAACGGGTTCTTCATCAGGATCGTGTCCTCGCGCTCCGGACTGGTCGAGAGCAGCGCCACCGGACATCCGACCAGTTCTTCGATTCGGCGCACATATTTTATCGCCTGCGCCGGCAATTGCGCCCACGAGCGAGCGCGCGCCGTCGGCTCCTTCCAGCCCGCGATGGTCTCATAGACCGGCTCCACCCGCGCCTGCGCGCGTTCTCCGGCGGGAAGATAGTCGATTTCGCGGCCGTCGAGACGGTAGCGCACGCAGACCTTGATCTCGTCGAAGCCGTCGAGAATGTCGAGCTTGGTGAGCGCAAGGCCGTCGATCCCGCAGGTTAGCACGGTTTGGCGCACCAGCACGGCATCGAACCAGCCGCAGCGGCGCGCGCGGCCGGTGACGGTGCCGAATTCACGGCCGCGCTCGCCGAGCATTTTGCCGACCGCGTTGTGCATTTGATCGGTCGGGAACGGCCCCTCGCCCACCCGCGTGGTGTAGGCCTTGCAGATGCCGAGCACATAATCGATCGCGTTCGGCCCGAGCCCGGACCCGGTCGCCGCCTGCGCCGCCACCGTGTTGGATGACGTCACGTAAGGATAGGTGCCATGATCGATGTCGAGCAGCGCGCCCTGCGCGCCTTCGAACAAAATGCGCTTGCCCTCGCGCCGCTTGGCATCGAGCAGCAACCAGACCGAATCCATGAATGGCAGCACCTGCGGCGCGATCGCCGCGAGATACTGGTAGATCGCCGCGCCATCGAGCTCGTCGAGGCCGAGCCCTCGGCGCAGCGCGTTGTGATGCGCGAGCAGCCGTTCGATCTTGGGCGCCAGCGCCGGCAGATCGGCCAGATCCATGAAGCGGATGGCGCGCCGGCCGACTTTGTCCTCATAAGCGGGTCCTATGCCGCGCTTGGTGGTGCCGATGCGGGTCGATGAATTGTCGGCCTCGCGCACCGCTTCCAGCTCGCGATGCAGCGGCAGGATCAAGGGCGCGTTCTCGGCGATGCGCAGATTGTCCGGGGTCACCGCGACGCCCTGTTTCTTGAGCTGGGCGATTTCATCGATCAGCGCCTGCGGATCGATCACCACGCCGTTGCCGATGATGGAGAGCTTGCCGCCGCGCACCACGCCGGACGGCAGCAGCGACAATTTGTAGGTGACGCCATCGATCACCAAAGTGTGGCCGGCATTGTGCCCGCCCTGGAAGCGGACGACGATATCGGCCTGCTCGGACAGCCAGTCGACGATCTTGCCCTTGCCCTCGTCGCCCCACTGGGAGCCGACTACCACCACATTCGCCATCAGACTTGCATCCCTGCGCCAGCGCCTTGGACTCTGGCGCCGGACTGTGCCGGCCAGGTCCACCTTCGGATAAAGGAACAACCCGGCTGAGGCAAGGCGCAGAACGCCGCCCGGTTGGCCCCGGGCGACACTAATTAAGCTATTGATATTACGAATATATTTCTAAAAATGCAGCGGCTTGGCCTGCTGCACCTGGGGCAGCGCGCGCACCTTGGCGAGCACGGCCTCGGGCAGTTCGCCGTCGATCTCGATCAGCGCGACGGCGTTGCCGCCGGGCGCCTCGCGTCCGACATGGAAGGTGGCGATGTTGATGCCGGCCTCGCCCAGCGTGGATGAGAAGCGGCCGATGAAGCCCGGCTTGTCGAGATTGGTAATGTAGATCATCGAGGGGCCGAACTCGGCGTCCATGCGGATGCCCTTGATGTTGACGAGGCGCGGGCGGCCGTCGGCGAACACCGTGCCCGACACCGCGCGCGTCTGCCGCACGGTCTCCACCGTGACCGTGATCAAGCTATCGTAGTCGCCGGCGGCCTCGCGGGTCGTTTCCTCCACCGCCATGCCGCGCTCGCGCGCCACCACCGGCGCCGACACCACGTTGACGTCGCCGAGCATCGGCCGCAGCAGCCCGGACAATACCGCCGAGGTGAGCGCCTTGATCTTCATCTGCGCCACCGCGCCCTCATAGGTGATGTGCACTTCCTTGATCGGGTCTTCGGTGAGCTGGCCGGCGAAAGAGCCGAGCTTCTCGGCGAGCGCAATGAACGGCCGCAGCTTGGGCGCCTCCTCGGCGCTGATCGAGGGAAAATTGACCGCATTGGAGATCGCGCCGCGCAGCAGATAGTCGGACATCTGCTCGGCGACCTGCAGCGCGACGTTTTCCTGTGCCTCGCTGGTGGCGGCGCCGAGATGCGGCGTGCACACCACGTTGGGCAGGCTGAACAGCGGGCTGGCGGTCGCCGGTTCCTCGACGAACACATCGAATGCCGCGCCCGCCACCTGTCCCGCCTTAAGCGCCTCGGCCAGCGCCGCCTCGTCCACCAGGCCGCCGCGCGCGCAATTGACGATGCGCACGCCCTTTTTCAGCTTCTTGATGGCCGCGGCATCGATGATGTTCTTGGTCTTTTCGGTAAGCGGAGTGTGCAGCGTGATGAAATCGGCCCGCTTGAACAGCGCGTCGAGCTCGACCTTCTCGACGCCGAGATCGCGAGCGCGCTCCTCCGACAGGAATGGATCGTAGGCGATCACCTTCATCTTCAGGCCGATGGCGCGGTCGGCCACGATGGAGCCGATATTGCCGCAGCCGATGATGCCGAGCGTCTTGGAGAAAATTTCCACGCCCATGAACTTGTTCTTTTCCCATTTACCGGCGCGCGTCGAGGTGTCGGCTTCCGGAATCTGGCGGGCCAGCGCCAGCATCAGCGAGATCGCGTGCTCGGCGGTGGTGATCGAATTGCCGAACGGCGTGTTCATCACGATGATGCCGCGCGCGGTGGCCGCCGGGATGTCGACATTGTCGACGCCGATGCCGGCGCGGCCGATCACCTTCAGGTTCTTGGCCTGTTCGAGGATCTTGGCCGACACCTTGGTGGCCGAGCGGATGGCGAGGCCGTCGAAACCGCCGATCAGCTCGGCGAGCTTTTCCTTGTCCTTGCCGAGAGCGGGCTGGAAATCGACCTCGATGCCGCGATCCTTGAAGATCTGCACGGCGGCGGGCGAGAGCGCATCGGAGATGAGAACTTTGGGCATGGCGATTGTTGCTTTTTTGAATGGGGTTGCTGGTCGTCATCTCCCCCGCGTTGGGGGGAGAAAATCTTAAGCGTCACGCCGCCTTCGGCAGCGCGGCTTTGGCCTCGGCGAAGGCCCAGTCGAGCCAGGGCGTGAGCGCCTGCACGTCGCTCGTTTCCGCCGTCGCTCCGCACCAGATGCGCAGGCCGGGCGGCGCGTCGCGGTAATAGGCGATGTCGTAGGCGACGCCTTCCTTCTCGAGCAGGCCGGCCAGCGTCTTGGCGAAGGCCGCCTGATCGTCGGCCGACAGTCGCGTCACCGCCGGATCGACCACTTTCAGGCAGACCGAAGTGTTCGAGCGTTCGCTTGGCTTATTGGCGAGATGGGCGACCCAGGGCGTGACCGCCACCCAGTCGGCCAGCACCTTGGCGTTGGCGTCCGAGCGCGCGATGGTGGCGGAAAGCCCGCCGACCGATTTCGCCCATTGCAGCGTGTCGAGATAATCCTCGACGCAGAGCATCGACGGCGTGTTGATGGTCTCGCCGGCGAAAATGCCCTCGTTGATCTTGCCGCCTTTGGTGAGCCGGAAAATCTTCGGCAGCGGCCAGGCTGGCTTGTGGCTCTCGAGCCGCTTAACCGCGCGCGGCGATAGTATGAGCATGCCGTGCGCGCCCTCGCCGCCGAGCGCCTTCTGCCAGGAGAAGGTGACGACATCGAGCTTGGGCCAGTCGAGCCTTTGCGCGAACGCCGCCGAGGTGGCGTCGCAAATCGTGAGGCCTTCGCGTTTGGCGGCGATCCAGTCGCCGTTCGACACGCGCACGCCGGAGGTGGTGCCGTTCCAGGTGAACACCACGTCGGTGGCAAAATCGATCTTGCTCAGATCGGGCAAGTCGCCATAGGGCGCTTTCAGGACCGTGACGTCCTTGAGCTTGAGCTCCTTGGTGACATCGCTGACCCAGCCTTCGCCGAAGGATTCCCAGGCCAGCATGGTCACCGGCCGTGCTCCCAGCAGCGACCACAGCGCCATCTCGACCGCGCCGGTATCGGAGGCCGGCACGATGCCGATGCGGTAATCGGCGGGAACTTCCAGCACGTCGCGGGTGAGGTCGATGGCGCGTTTGAGCTTCGCCTTGCCGATCTTGGATCGGTGCGAGCGTCCTAAAACCGCGTCGGTGAGGGCTTGCAGGCTCCAGCCGGGGCGCTTGGCGCAGGGGCCGGACGAGAAGTGCGGGATGGCCGGCCGCACGCCGGGCTTTGATGCCGTCATCGTCTATCCTTCCAGATAGCTGCCTCTCGTTGGGGAGAGGTGTCCCACTGGCGGGGATAGTCGAGTTGGCGCCTGCGGTCAATGTCCCGCGACGCCGATTAGGGTTTGTACTTATATTTTGAGGTTGGCGAGCAACGGTCAGCCAATGGCCGTTGCGCCATTTTCGGTAGTCGCGGTCCGCTCGGCCACTGCCGGCGCGGCCCCGATCGCCTCTACATGAACCCTGGCCACACGCCAAACCTATAGGCCGCCTGCAGGAAGACCCCATAGCGGTCGGTCTTGGCCGGCAGCGTCTGACAAGGACAGGGCGTGCCGCCAAATTCGGTAATTGCATCCTTCGTAGTCCACATGGCCCAGTACCGCCCGCCGACGCCGACGGAGAACTGATCGGTGATCAAGTAAGAGAGAATGCCTTCGAGTTGCACCCCGCGTCCCGTGCCGGATTCCGGCGAGATTAAAGATCTCAAGACGTGATTGTCGGTTCCGTTGAATGACACGTAAGGCAGATAGGCAACCTCCGCCCCTAGCTTGAGCCGATCAGCGAGCATGACTTCGCCGTTGACGCCGATGCGGGATGATTTCCATATATCGTCTTCCGTGATGACGAGAACCGAGCTGGCAATTGCGGGCACGCAATCAGATAACGGGTTGGCGATCTGCGTACAGCCGTATGCGCTCTTTTTCTCTTTAAAATAATTGTAACCCACGAACGCGCCCAGTTTGTAACCAGCTCCGCGGAAAATATTATACCCAATGTCCAAGGTTGCGTAGTCAATGCCGCCTTTAACTGGATCAGACAATGTATTCGAGTACGGGACGCTGCCAGCGAATATTACCCAATCCTCATCATTCAGGTGGCCGCCGGAATTCGAACCGAGTCCGATGTTGCCTTTGACGAATAGGTTCAGCGGCGTCTCTACACGGCCGAAGAATTCGCCCGCGTTGGCCGTCGAGTCATAACTTAGTCTCGAATTGAGAATGTTTCCCAACGCTGGATCGGTCGTGCTTCCTAAATCTTTTTGAAACCTGCCCCGACTATACCCGTAGCGCGCGCCGATCTCGACGTCCCAGCCGGACGGGACGACCATCACAGGCGCCTTTTCCGGAAAAACCGATGACGCCGAACCCCACCGGGCCCTTGGGTCCGTTCCGAATTTATAGTTGAGGCCCAGTTTCACTTGTTGGAAATTCTGGTTTACGCGTGTCGTGCCCGCGGGAGTCAGAAAATATGTTCCGGGGTTTCCTGGAACGACTTGAATGATGCCCGGCGGTGTCGCGACATTTTCTCCGCCAAAATCGACATAGTCGTACTCAAGTTTCACCGACCAGGCGGGCGCTATCGCATGTTCCACGCCAGCTCCAATCGTCCAGCCGACTTTCGTATAGCTTGCGCGAGTCGTTTGCGGAGGAAGGCCTATAAAACTTTCAGTGGCGTTCGTCGTAATGTCGATCTGATTATGGACGAAGGCGGCTCCGCCCTTGGCATAAAGAAGGCTGTGATTGGAATGGCCATAGGCCCAGCCCATACGGGCTGTTAGATCACCGGTCATATTGGCTCGCGCGTGACAATTGGCTGAGACAAAGAGGCCGGAAGCCGCCAGACACGTGTTGGTCCCGTCAGAATCCAACCAGTCGAGGCCGGCTTCGAGGCCAAATACCCACGGTGAATTCGGCGCTTGCCAATTGTAGCCGATCTGGCCGCCAGCCATGAAACTCGGCGTTGAGACCTTATCGCCGAAGATCGACGAGCCGAATGGATCGGCAATGTCGACCGTGCCCGCGCCGGCACCGACATGGGTGCCGATGTAAAAACCCGTCCAGACTGGCGCTGTTGGGCCGGCTATGAGCGAACGATGTGGCGCTGCGTACCGTTCATGCGCCGGCGATTGGATGACTTCGTAAGTTGGCTGGTAGCCCTTGGAACCAACTAGATACGTTTCTTGCGCCGGCGTCTGGATAACCCGGTAATCTGAGCCAATCGAGCCACGCAGAATTTTCGAATTGAACTCGTCTGCAGCGGCTCCATGGGCCAATCCAATCGCTGCCAAAGAAACTACCCACCAACGCATGCCGTTCGTCCAGCTGTAGTCACCTTGGCGAGTTAGAACTTCAGCCCGACACCGACGCGCGCAGAGTTCGCCGACACGCGAATGTCGCTGATATTGGGGAATTCGACGAATTCCCATTCGGCGCGAACAAACAGATTTTGTACAACCGCGACTTCGACGCCGAGTCCGGCAGTAAAGCCGTAGGCAATCACGCCGCCTTGCGATTGCGATTGCGGGTTACGCGGCAAGATCAGAACACCCGTAGAGGTGATGGGAGGCACCAACAACAAGCCGGTCACGGGATCGAAAATTGGCTGCGTCGTCGTCGACTTGGTGCCAGTGACGCTCGCAAAGCGCGCGACGTCAGCCCGGCCGACCGCGAGGCCGGCAAAGCCGTATGGCAAAAAGCGGTCAAAGGCCCAGCCGGCGCGCGCGCGCGCCGTCACGATGTCGTGGATTGCCACCGAAGCACTCGATGTCTCTGTGACCGCGTATTGGACGGTGGAGCCATCGGCTAGGGGGGCGCCCGGAATTATGATAGGTCCGACCGTGTCCTGCGAGCCAGTTACGAGCGACATGCGGTTGTAGTTCAGCTCGGCGCCCAGAACGACATCATCCCACTGAAAGTTGTAGCCGATGAAGCCGCCAAAGCTTTGCCCTCCGGTCGAACCTTTCGACAATGTCGTCCAGTCGGAGACGATGCTCTGCAACTCCGTGTTGGCCAGAATATAGCTGACCATGGAACCGGTCGTTTTGCTGAAATCGGCTGAGACGAAGGTCTTGCCGGCCTGCCCGCCGAAATAAAAGCCGTCCCAGCGGGTGGAGCTCGGCGAAAAAGAGCCGCGCAGGAAATCGGGCATGTCGGCGGCAACCGCGCCGGCCGGCGCCAGCAGGATCAGGGCGAGCGCCGCAAGTCCGGCGCGCGGACCCCGGCCGCGGCGGGATGAGTCCCGGTGGCGGCCGTGTGGTGCACCAGAAATCGCCGAAGGCGCACCGGAAGCGACTGATGTCCTCGGCCAACCCATAACCACTATTCCTTCGCTACCACTCGACCGGCCCGCAGCAAGTTAAGCGAGGCTTAACCACGAATTTTCACCCTGTTCAGCGCGCCGTTAACCGAACGGCGCGCTGCGTCCGAGGTAACTAACCCTTGCTGTGCAGCGGCATGTAGACTTGGCGCGGCTGCTCCACGTCGCAGCAGGTCCAGCGCAGACCGAGCATGATGTCGTGAGAACTGAGATTGTTGAACTTATAGGAATCGGGGACGCAGCCGCCGATGCAATCGATGGTATCGGTGACCGAGCCGTAATTGAGATAGCGGTAGGCCAGATCGACCTTGAGGCTCTTGCTCAAGTCATAGGAGATCCCGGCGTGCAATGCCCAGGCGAGACTCCAATTGGCGCTGTTTCGTCCGAACCCGGCGCCGGTGGTGCCAATGCCCATATCGAGGAAATCGGCCAATTGATTGTATGCGCCGCCGACGCCGGCGCCGACATACGGCGTGAAGCAATTCCAAGTGCCGAGGTCGACATAGGCGTTAGCCAGGAACACCCACGATTTTATGTAGCCTTGATAGGCGTCGCCATCGCCGGTCACGGGATTGAAAACACCGCGCGCGTTGACCTGGGTGCGGCCGCGATATTCGGCGGTGCCGTCGAAGCGCAGCCAGCTGTTGAAATTGTAGCCGACGCCGCCGCCGATGAAGAACGTATCGGCGTTTGAATTTTGGTCGAAGGCGAAGCCGTTGCCCACGTTAGCCGGTGCCGGCAGATATTGAATACCGAATTTGTTGGTCATGCCCTCGCCGACAAAGCCGCGCAGGTACCAGTTGCAGCACGGCTCAGCCGCTGCCGGCGGCGGAAGCGGCATATCGGCAGCGCGCACAGTCGGGCTCGCCGTCAGTGCGGCGAATGCCGCCAGAGTGGGAATTGCAAAACGCCAAAACATGTTCGTCCCTCGTCGAATCCGGCGCTCACCCCGAGCGCGATGATGAGGAACCTTGCCAGCAAATCGTTAAGTGGGACTTAACCGTGTTTTTTAACGACGATTTTTAATCAATGCGAAGCGCCGCACGCGGACGACGCGCGCGATTAACAATGCGTTTAGTATTGCGGCGGGGTTGAGCTCAGCTCGCAGTCCCGATCGGACCATGAATGTTATACGCGGCCGCCGCTCAACGCTGCTGCGCCCGGCGCGCCCAGTCATGGGTGACCAGACGCTCGGCCAGCGCGATCAGCGCGGCG
>Ga0265337_1000563_pt1 | contig 19471 bp, 14 predicted proteins | sample 42122metaG_FD_192441 | JGI IMG/M metagenome (GOLD analysis project Ga0265337, IMG submission 192441) | Rhizosphere microbial communities from Carex aquatilis grown in University of Washington, Seatle, WA, United States - 4-21-22 metaG | ecosystem: Host-associated > Plants > Roots > Rhizosphere >... | reverse complement strand
TTTCATGCTGTAAAATGATGCTGTAATCTTCGAGGATGGATTTGAGAAATTCATCGTCCAGCAAGCCGCGTTTGTCTTGCCATGCTTCCCATTCCACATTTGTTTCGTCGTCTCCGTCAACGGCTTCAATCTCCGCGTTCAACGTTTTTAGCTCCTTAAGCCAAGCCGTTGCGGTTTTGAACGTCTCACACGTCGCGCCATGCTCTTTTAGAATCAGTCCAGCGCATTGCGCCGCGCCGCCAAAGCAATTAAACTCACCGTCCGCGTGCCTGTCACGGTCTAAACCAAAGCCGGTTATTTTCAAACCAACATTTGCCGCGTTCTCATAAGTTGAATCCCACCAGTCATAATCCAAGCACCCACTGCGATACCAATCGCGCGCCTTATCCTTGGCCGCGTCCGATAGCTCGTTAAACTCATAAACCGTCGTTTCAATCGTTTTCATTTGTCGTAACCTTTGTTTGTCTCGGCTTAATTGCCTTCGACACGCACACTATCGCCCATATCCAGCAAGCAAGCAATGAATCAATTTGAGATTATTTCGTCGTGAACAAACAAGCTGGCATGGACTGTGCTTGGTTAGACATTCAATGTCCAAGGCTCTTGACTTGTCGCAATTTCGGCGTAATGTCCGATTGAATGACCGCAGCAACCGCGACAAAAAATCCACTCAAGCGATTCCAATACGACTCAGCCAAGGGACGTGAGGCCGGACTCAAATCCGATGCCTTGGCCAGGGCGGAAAAGGCCATTCTCGACTCGTTTTTACACTCAGGACAGGCGGGACAAGAAGGGGCAACTGTTGGCGACAAGACCAAAACAAAGCTCGGCATCCTGTTGTCTTTCATCGTCCAAAAGACTCGTAAGTTGCCTGAACCGAAGACTTTGAACGACTTTAGAACGATTGTAAGCATGGCCGAAGTCGTATTTGGATGGGGTGGCAAGAATGCGCCAAGCCTGCATCTGCACAATCACAGCACGAGCAAGCTAATCGAGGCACCACAACCTGTTGTGTCTTGTGGTGTTGAGCAGAGCAAGGCCATAGACATAACACCACAAGATTCTGTAAGTCATTGACATACAACAGTGTTCAATTAAATACAATGGACATTGTGTGTCGTTAATTAGGCAATAGATTCCTTTTCATGGCCATCCACCAGGATCGACCCCCCACGACCCCTTTTGACCCCCGGTATATCAACTGTAGTTCACTCGAAACATTTCTGGTTGGTTATGCCTCTGCCTCTGCCTCTGCATTGGTGGACAAGTTTGACATTTTTGACAAGGCTGAATTGTCTTGGACATTTATCGTTTATCGAGATGTCAAAATAGTCCGAGAATGTCTTTGACACGGTGGCTGGCGTTTGGTATGATGTGGCATGAGAAAAAATAAAAACCCCAGTGTTTATTGTTGCTATCGAGCAGAAACAGGATTGACTCAATCCCAGTTCGCCAAGAAGGTTGGTTGTTCGACGCCCACGATTCAGGCCGTGGAATTGGGCAGGTTGAAGCCGTCAAACAGGCTTTGGTTAAAGATGATGCTTATCAACATTGATTATCGGACAAGCCGGTTGCGGGACGAACTGATTATTATTGCAAGGAACGCCGCTGGTCAATCCAACTGAAAGGAACCGAAAGTGTTCGTCAAAGTATTTTCCCAGATTTTCGATTCGAGCATTGCGGAGAATTATGAATTACGTCATTTCTTCGAGGACATGCTGAAACTGGCCGACATTGACGGCGTGGTGGACATGACGCCGGAGGCGATCAGTCGGAGGATAAATCTGCCCATTGAAAAGGTGATACCATTTCTGGCCGACTTGGAAAAGCCGGACGAAAAGAGCCGGTCGCCGGAGCATGACGGAAGGCGTATAATCAAACTGGACAGTCATCGGGATTGGGGTTGGATTGTGGTCAACTACCAGCATTACCGAATGCTGCGAGATGAGGAGGCTCGGAGGGCGTATTTTAGGGACGCAAAGAGGAAGCAGAGGGAAACAAAACCATCTCGAAAGGTGAAGTCGGTCAAGGTGATGTCTGCTGTTGGAACAATTCCAGACGGAGGAGCGGCTAGGCGGGCGGCGGTAGAGGATCGCGTTGAAAGGGATCGTATCTGATGAAAACTCCCCGAAAACCTTCACTGCGGGAGATGATTCAACTCTCGGTTGAGAATGACCCCTTAACGATTCAAGACCGGCGCGTGATGCTTGAGAAGTTTGGTGTGGATTGCCGCCCCCCACAACAGAGGAAACTCAAATCAACTAAGAAAACACAATAGCACTCCCCTGTGTGAGCAGGACGTTCCCGTTGGCGTCCAGCAATTGCAGGTTGTAGGTGTCGGCCACAAAGGAGAATTGAGTCCTGTTTTTGGTTACAAGGACAGTGCTTGAAACCGAGTCAACCTGGCAGGCGTATTGGGGTGGATTTCCTCCAGAAGGAGATGTTCTGACCATGTTGATTGTCTTGATATTGACGGACGCCGGGTTGAGTCCAGTCCCATTAACCTGCAATTGAACAGCGGGGTTGATCGCCGGAGCCGGTGAATTGTTCCACGTGACACCGTTGTCGGTTGACCACTTGATTGACGAAAAGGCTGGGAGAGATGAAAGAACCGGCGTGGAAATGTTTCCCTCCGCACCAGAATTGGTGGCGTTGTCAATGCTTGAGGCTGCAACCGTCGCTGCAATGGCCGATGGGAACGTGTAGGTGTAGGGAGAACCCGTGTCAGACAACGTGTGGATGGTCAAATCCTTTCCAGAATTGGCGATGGTGTCCCATGCCGTTATCGAATCGGCCTTGATTCGCTTTCCATCCGGTAATATGAATACGAGTGGTTTCATTCTTGAAATGCCTTGATTCGGTCAAGTGACAGGTCATGGGCTGTTGAAGCGTCCGAAAGCGCCATGTCCTGCCGGTGTTTTTGCTCCCGCTGTTGCATTTGGGCCTGTTGTTTTTGAGCCTTGAGCGCGATGTCAGACTTGAGCTTGAACGCCTTCAACTGCTGGTCGTTCATCGTGGCCGACTGTTTCTGCTGCTGTTGCTGTCGCTGCTTGGATTCGTCAGCGGCCTGTTTCTTCAACTGGTCGGTCTGCCTGGCAATTTCCTGCAACTGCTGCTTGAACGCCTTGATCTGTCCCTCACGCGTCTTGTCCCCCTCCATTCGTTTGATGTGGGCCGCGATTGCAGGGCCGCAGAGCGTTAGGAATCGAAGGACTTCATAGATGTCGCCGCCCTTTTGGACTGATTGCAGGGATTGGTTTGCCGCCTGAATGAATATCGTGGCAAAAATGGACGGGTTTTGGGATGAAGTCGGTTTGGACGGAACACCCGTTTTCATCTTGGCAACCTCGGTCATGGCGTCTGATTCCTGATCGGACGCCATGTTGTCCTGCTTCTGTGGGAAATAACGCAGAACGGCGTGCTGTCCAGCCTCGGCAGCAATCTTGTCGCGGATAAGGTTGGCCCTGCCATCCTCCGGCAACGCCGATGCAACCTGAAAGATTGAATCAATTGAAACCTTGCGCAAAAACCCGCTGCCTTGACCGGCTACACGAGTGGCCTGAACCCGTTCGATATTTGTCAGTGCATCGCGGGGAACTCCAAGGGCATCACACTCCTTCTGGAAATCCTTCGCCATTTCATCAGTTGACCCTGACAGGCAGAGTCGCCTGAAAATCTCATCGTAAAGCATGTCCAGTTGCTTGTAGTAACGGTTGATTTGAGTCTTGGACAACGCCGCCTGCTGTGTCGCCTGCATCTGCTTTTCAAACTTGGTGACTGGATTCCCCGATTTATCAGCCATTCCAACATTCGCCGTATAGCTGGAAAGAGTTTCCGAATTCACTCCCTGAACCACTTCGTAAAATTCAATGGCGTCGGCCATCAATCCCTGAACCGGAACCTGAACGGATTCGGCGCCCTTGGGCAGCACCGCATAATCGCCATAACGGGCCAACTGCATCCGCTGTGTGGCCTCGGAACTTCCGGGCCTGAAAATCATCTTTGGCGAGAACGCCTTGTCCGCAAGATTGCAGATGAGACGGTTCTCATATTCCATCGGCCCATACATCTTGACACCAAGGCCAGTGACGGAATGGTGATAGCCGCCGTTTCCGTGGTCGAAATACATCGGGTGAATTGCATTGGCGAACGAATCATACTTGCCGACATGGATGTAGAGATACTTGCATTCCAGACCGGAGGCTGAATCACGCTCGACAATGGCGTGTGTGATCTGACCATCGAACTCCTTCCAGAACACATGAGCGAGCCGGATGATTTTTGAATCGTCATAATAGGAGTAGGCATTGTTCTTGATTTCCGCCTGATAAAACTCCCACTCGTATTGAATGCCCGCCTCGTTTCGGATGCCAACCGCATTGGCGATAACTTTCTTGGTGAACTCCACATCCCAACCGGATTGTGCCGCTCCCTTGTCGTTCTCGATGAATTCAAAAAGTTCAGGCGGATAATACGTCGCCTGAATCATACAGGCGTCCCAGTAATGGGTGTCCGACTTTGTGAACTCCGGCGCTTTCAAATCACCGCATAAAAAGGCTTTTGGAAGGACGGAATTAGAGCCTTCAAATAGGAGCGGCCCGCAGCCATGCAACGTCATGTTATCAATCGAAACCTGCATCTCATAATCCCAAACTTCCGAATGGCGCAATACCCGGTCGGCCTGTGCGCTGATGATGTCGCTCCATTGCTGGCGCTGTTCCGGTGTTCCCTCGGCTGTGAACACGGTGAGATAGGATGGAGCCTCGGCAAACAGGTCGTAGAATGTCCCGCCGCCGGATTCCATGTAGGAGCGGGCGCGGCCCCAGTTGATGTTGCATTGCGAGGCATTCCCAGCCTCACGGAGTTTGGAGGCGCGGTAGGGAGGTCGTCCATCAATCAGGCCATTTACACGGGCGCGCTTGTAGTAACGTTGCGCGTCGTTGTTGATAAGCTGGCGGACGAATCCCTGTGTAGCCATCGCATCCCGCATCCGTGTTTCGGGAACTTCCAATGTTGCGGCATCGAGTGTTTCTGGCGCGGAGGTTTGGTTAGGCATAAATTAAAATTTCTTCCAACAGGACTCGACGTGATTAAACTGCTTTTTCATATCATCTGTAACCCCTTTTTCCAAATTTTCAAGAGGAATCCAGATTTGAGCGGCGTTGTAGCAATGGCAGATTGTGCAGGAATGAAGGCTTCGGTCGTATTGAGTCCCCTGATTTCCAGAAACACGCAATGCAATGGAAAGCAGTTCGCCACAAACACCCGTGCATGGGGTCGGAAAACGAACATTGAACTCGCACGCCTTGCAAATCTGCGCCCGGCGTTCAGCCTCCTCCCTTGGAACTGGAATCGAGCCTGAGGCGACAAAGGAGGCAAGAACTTTTGTGCCGTGGATTACATCGGTCAAGGTGAGTTTCAATTTACGGGGAACCGTCATGTCCACTTCCGAACAATCTTTCGGGCTGCTATGGCAGATTGATTTCTCCAATTCCTCACGCAAGGACAGTCCGGCAACAGCGCCCATTGCCGACCGAACCTGACCGACACGGGCTATCAATCCGTCAAAGGTCGTGGCCGAACACTGGACTTTTGTAATCGGGTCAAAATAATCGTAGTGACCACTTGCCGGGATGTCGTGCGGAAGGTTCATTGGAAAACTTCAATCTCCTCAACGGGTTCTTCCTCCTCCTGATAAAGATTTTTGTCGTGATAAACCTCGTCGGACTTTTTAATCGAGTCGTCAATCTCCTCGACTACCTTCGCCGTCTGACCGACTGCCGCAAGTTTGAATCCAAGCCGACGCGCCACTTCAAAGAGCATGACGAACGAATCGGATTTGTCCGGCGACTTTCCGGCGTGCTTGTCACGGTATTCGTGTTTGTCTTGAATCAGAGTCCGTTTTTTGCTCTTGTCGTATTCGATGGAACATAGTTCGGCGGCAGTCGCCTCGTCAATGCCCTTGACCTGACCAGACTCAGTGGCGGAACGGGCATAGAAATACATCTCGGCCCGCTTGTTCCAATAGACCTCCTTGGCGGGTCGGGGGTCTTCGATGCTGACCTGTTCATCCGATGCCGCTCCTTGGAAAACAATTCGTATGACAGCGTGCGACCAGTCCTTGTAAATCACGTCGCCCAACCCGCCTTCACCGCTGTCGTCAATTCCAATACGATTCGGAAGGCACGCCTTTTTTACTCCATCGCCACAGTCCACTTCGTCACAATGACGCATCAGACTCTTGCAAATCTGGTGAGTGACCGGATTGGAATTGTCGTTGGCGTTTATTTGAAGAAAAACTGGAGGCATGATTTGAAGCCCATAGTGTCCGCTTTCAAGTGTTCCCATCTTGGCAAATCGCAAGCAGGCCGCATCGCCTCCACCGAATGCCGGGTCAAGCGCAGCAATGAGAAAGAAGTTTCCACTCTTAAAATTATGTTTTCCACGGATGACATCATACTTGTTGAACATCGAATTGGTGAACACCGTCTCAATCAATCCTTCTGGTGGCCAGAATCCGCGCTTGTTCTGCCAGTAAAGAGGAGTGTTTCCACCATTGCTGTTCTTCTTCGCCTGTTCAACCTCCTCTTTCTTGGGAAGATGGCGGCTGACCACCTTGCCCTCGATGATGTTCGGTGATTTCTCAGCGTCGAAGGTTGTGACAAATGGTTTTTCACCGCCGCAATGTTCAAATGGCTTGGCTTCCCACTCGCCTGAATCCACGCCGACCGAATTCCATCCATTCTCTGGTTCACAAAACAATCCGAACTGGTCAAGCCTATTCCACGGGTTTCCAATGACGGCAAGGATGAATTCTTCCGGGTATGAGTAAAGGTTGGAACAGGCTTCGTAAATGGCTCCGGGGATGCTCGTCGCCTCGTCCACGATTATCATTTGACGGCGCGTGTGAGTTCCCTTGATGTTGTCCACGACTTTCTGGATTGAACCCTCCTCAACCGCCTGCGCGATGATGGCGTGCTTGTCGTCGCCCCGGTTGGCCTGCCAGAGCGTGCGCGAGTCAACCATGTTTCCGAAACGCTGCCCGTCCCGTATTGAGAAATAAATCTTTTGAACTTCCGCCCAAGCGCGGCGGCGAAGCATGTTCTTCGTGGTGGAAACCAGTGTAACCGAGGATTCTTCCGGCCACATCAACCACCATACCGCTGCGAATGAGGTCAAATTAAAAGTTTTGCAGGAATTTGAGCAGCCCGGATACGCCCTCAACACAACCAGTTTGGGAACTTCAATGTCCGGCAGCAACGGTCTGATTGCGCGTTCCGTCCAGTCGTGCCATTCAAAATGTCCGGGGACTATGAAGTCGGCTATTTTCTTGAACTGTTCCCAACGGGAAGGCAATCCTTTGGACATCGGAAATCTTGCGGCGAACGCGGCTTGGTCATATTGAAACTGGGAATACGCCGGGTCGAACGCCATGCCGTAGGTGTTTATTGGGGCGATGACATTCGGCGTTGGACTTGATTTCTTCATCTTGCTTTATGCGCTCAATCATGCAAGATTAGCACCGTTGACCGTAATTGGCAATTCACATAAATGAACCCCAATCAAGACGAGTCCCGGTGTTACGATGGATTCTCCACGCTGGATGGAGGACTTGACTTCGGACGCGACCCTTCGATGATTGGCAACAACCAGTTTTCTTTTGGAATAAATGTCAGCATCAGAGGCGGGAATGTTTCGACCAGAAATGGGATGAACCAGCGGATGTTGATGTTCGATTCGGAATCCACGCGGACGAATTATTTCGGCTCGTTTCAGGGTGCGATGGGATTTTCATCAAAACTTGAGGATTCAAACTCCATTCTGATTTCCATTTCAGGCAGGCTGTTCCGAATCTGGATTGACAGGCATTTTTTGGTTACTGAAATAACCCCAAAACTTCTGGTTTCCACGATTTCTGACATTGTGCTTCCGGCCCCTGGAGGTTCCATTACGGTTAATGTGAACGACACGTCTCAATTTACTGTCGGAGAAACTGTCATCATTGGCCCAAGCACTTTTACCATAACTGGAATCGGAATAGACCAGTTGACATTGACTTATGTTTCCGGGTCTCAAATCGGAAATGTTCAGGCGGCGGTTGACTCTCTCATAACCGCACAGACCATCAATTATTCCCTGTCCCTGAATTCAGTCGGGCCGCTTGTGGCAAATCAGGTCATTATTATTTCTGGCATTCATTTCGTCGCCGTCTCGGTTGGCTCTGGCGTTATCGTCATTGATTACACTCCGTCATCGAATGTCGTAATCTCCGATACCACGCCAATAAAAGACACGGGAGGAACAACCATTACAACCGTGTCTGGTGCTGTCACCTATCTGGCTGGCGCTTTATCGCTCACGTTGACCCCGGCGACCATCGTTGGATTAAGCGTCAATCAGGTCGTCACGATGTCTGGAATTTATTATGTCATAACTCACGTTGGAGCGACCACGATAAACGTCACCTACACGTCCAATGCAAACCTGACGATTCCGGGCGGAACCGGGGTTCAGGATTCGGGTGGTTCTCAAATCACCTACACGTTGGACATACCGCCGTCCAGTCCCGTTGAGGATTCCTTGGGAAATCAGATATTCGCCATCCAGACAAACAACCAGAACGCCGATTATGTGGACATGTTTCAGGGCGATGATTATTCCCTGTTTCTGACTCTCGGACAAAAGACATTATTTTTTGACGGCGCAACTGTCTCCATATCGGACATAGCGGCATCGCAGATTCCAAGCGGAAGCATCGGCACATTTGCATGGGGACGAAACTGGGTCGCCCAAGTTGACCGGCAGACATTCATCGCATCCGACCTTACCGGAGACCCATCAGGAAGTCCGGCACTGCTATACAAGGACGCTGTTTTGTTTGTTACCGAGAACAACATTTTGAACGGAGGAGGTGCGTTTTCAATTCCCGCCCAATCCGGCAAGATAACCGCCATGACATCGTTATCCGAACTGGACACGTCGCTTGGAATCGGCCCGGTTTTGGTGGGAACCAGCCAGAGGGTTTATTCAGTTCAAGCCCCGGTTGATCGCACGACATGGCAGAACCTTTCCTATCCGATACAGTCCGTTGCGATTGACGGCTCTGGGCCGGTCGGCCCCGACAACCACTGCAAGACGAATTCGGACTGGTGGTTTCGCTCACTGGACGGCTATCGCTCGTTCATCGCGGCCCGGCAGGATTTTGGATACACTGATGGAAAGACACCGCAATCATTTGAAGTGTCACCAATTCTGGAAAAGGATAACCAAAAATTTCTTTTCTTTGGAAGCATGATAAATTTCGGGAACCGGATTTATGGAACTGTTTCACCGTTTCTGACCAAATATGGAGTTGCCCATTCGGGATTCATATCATTGAATCTTGACCCGGTTTCAACCATGTCTCAAAAGGGAAAACCCGCATGGGAAAGTCTTAACACGGGGTTGAATGTCCTTCGCCTGGTTTCCGTCAACGATAACGGAACAATCAGAGGTTTTGCACTTGCGCTGAACGGTTCAAACGGAATTGATCTGTGGGAGTTGAGCGATTCGGATTTGGACACGGATGATGTTTTGGTTTCAGGGTCGTCATTCTCCAACATGGGTTACACCCAAATCCAGTCGGTGATTGAAACCCGGTCAATGACTTTTGGAGACGAAACAACGCAAAAGAAAGGCATCACATCAGAGCTTTACCTCGACCAGATTTCAGACCAAGTGACGGTAAAACTTTATCTGCGGCCAGACCAGTATCCCGGATGGGTTTTATGGGACACACAGACCATTTGCAGCAACAACAAGCAGTGCGTTTTCCCAACCGACTGTTCAATTTTTCAGGAGAGCAGCCAGCAGTATGCGGCGAGAATCATGTTTAAGCGACCGCCGGAGACGCCCAATCCGATAAGCGGAAAGCCGATGGACAGATTTTACAAGTTGCAATGCCGTATGGAAATAACAGGGTCATGTGAAGTGCAAATGTTCAAAGTCCACGCCAAATGGGAGCGACAGAAGATGGAGGGTGAGGCTCCCAAGAATTCAGGTTGCACAACAGTTGCCATTTGCGAAAAGCCATGGTATTCATATTCAGCGTATGGGCCGTAACGAGAATAATAAAAAATGAACCTTCCATTGTCACCGGGAACAATTCCGGGAGGATTCTGCCCCTCAACGTGGCAGGACGTGTTGAACGAATTCGCCGCGAACATGTCCGTGGCTTTCAATGTTTCCAGCGGGGTTACGGTCGTCATCAGCTCCAGCAAGCCATCCGATACAACCGTTGTCTGGAAAAGGATTGATTCCCTTGGAAGGTATCAAGGGGATTACATTTACGGACAGGGCGCATGGTTGAGACTTCATCCAATCCAACCAAATGCAACCGTCTGGTATTTTCAGGCGTTGCCAGATTTCACAACCTACGACGGCGGGGATGGTCTTGCCTTGGGTGTTCAATCCGGCCCCATGTGGCAGCAGGCAAAGGACGTGAATGGAAATGTTATCGCCGCAAAGTTTCTCCTTGCCGCCGGAACGCTTCCAAGCGGGACAATTGTGGCCAATGGCGCAACTGGCGGTGAGGAAAAACATACGCTTTTGATTGCGGAAATGGCAAGTCACACTCACCAGATTAAGGCTGACGCCACGGACGCTCCATCAAACGGTCATGGAATTATTGCCGGAGCGAATGGACTTACCGGCCCGTTCACATACGACGACACAACCTACACATCAGACCATCTTTCGATATCCAAAGTTGGGTCGGATACACCCCACAACACGATGCCATTGTATGTAACTGGATTTTTGCTGCAACGAACAAACCGACTTTACTATGCGGTGAATTAAATGACGCGCCTGACCCTCAATGACATTTTGACTAGCCGGATTCCACCGGCCTTGGGGCTTGCACCCACCGATGCAAAGCTGGTTCAGTGGTTGAACGAGGCTCAAGAGAGATTATTGACTAAGGGAAAGTGGTGGGGAACTTACGGCAAGTTCAGCCTTTCAGCGTATGACCGTCAAATCACACTTCCGCCGAACATCGCCACAATCGAAACGGTTGCCCTGAACCACAGTCCAACTCCTTTGCACGATTCATGGTTTGAATTTCTCCAATTCGGATTTGGAACGAGGTCGGTTACGCAGGTTGGTCAGGCTGGTGGTTCATATTTTTCCAGTGGCAGCGGGGCGGATGGGATGAAAGAGGCAAATTATCGTGGCAACTTTCCAACCTTCCGTGAACTGACCAACAACACGAACGCCAAGAAGATTGTCCTTCAATGCGACCTTGCTCCCGATGCTGGTTCGACTGTAACGGTTCAGGGATACGACGTGAACGGGAACTGGATACGAACCAATCCCGGCGGAATCTGGCAGGATGGCGAAACGATTGCCCTAGCCCAATCACCGGGGACAAATTCGGTGAACACTTTCTCGCGCATTTCGTCCGTGGCATTTTCAGCACAGCGCAAAGGCCAATGCTGGTTGTATGAACTGGATACCATTACGAATGTCAGGACATTGACCGGCTGGTATCAGTGGTTTGAAACTTCTCCGTCCTACGGTCGTTACGTCATACCCGCCGTGTTCCAGCAATCGTCCACCTGCACGCCGCCGACCGGATGGCAGCAGACATGGACAGACCGGGACTTGGCCAATCCAGCGATGACATGCACTCCGGTCTTGGTTGAGATTGTTGGAAAGTTGGAATATCGCCCGGCGCAGATTGCGACAGACTTTCTAATCATCCAATCCATTCCGGCCTTGAAGCTGGCGATGCAGGCGATAAAGATTGAGGAGGACGCCGTGAACATCGCTGACGAACAGCAGGCCATGAAGAAGATGTCGGAGGCGATTGAAGAATTGGATTCTCAATTGGATCACTACCTTGGGAGCGGTCGAAGAATCGGGTTGACCGTGGTTGGTTGTTGCGGAGACGGTATGCCGATTGAAACATTTGAATAATTATGGGTGTTTTTCAAGATACATTTGGAAGCAAACCGACAGTTCCGGTTTGGGACAACATCACGCTTGGCGGACAGCAGACAAAGGCCATCAATGAGAATATAGCATCATTGCCATCAGCCGAGAAATTGGCCAGTGGTGTATCTGGGTTCAATCAGGAACAGTTGACCGCCATGCTGAATTCCATCATTCCAGGATGGTCGGGCATGTCCGCAACTGCCGGGAAAAACATGGCAAGCGAATTGTCCGGCCAGATTCCAACGGATGTGTTGCAGCAGATTCAATCATCCAGCGCGGCACAGTCTTTGACCGGGGGATTTGGCGGAAGCGGGATGGCTGGAAACTTGACGGCAAAGGATTTGGGACTGACATCACTGAACCTGACGCAGACTGGCCAGAGTGAGCTTGAAAACTGGACGGGCATGGTTGACAAGATGTTCGCCCCCGGACAGTTCAACGTGTCCTCCATGTTTGTTGACCCGCAAACAGAGTTTCAAGACACAATGCAGAATCAGGAAATGTCTTGGAGCCAGCAATGGCAGCAAAACCAAGTGAGCGCCATGCCCGACCCGACGATGGCCGCGATGTTCAAAATGACATCCTCAATGGGAGAAGGCATGATGAGTGGAGGCGGCGGAGGTGGTGGAGGGGGTGGAATGTGAAGGTTTTCATTCTCGCAACATGCCGCAAGCCCGATCTTGCTCCGTTCACGGAACTGATTTTCAACACGCTTCGGGTTGGATTTCCGATGTCGGATGTTCATGTCCACATAAACAAGGGATGTGCAATAAATTGCCCCTCGCTGACAGAACTCTGCGTAAAATCGGGCTGTCTCATAGAACGTGTTGACACCATCCACCATGAATGGATTGAGAACCTTATCCAGAACGAGAACGAACCGTTTTACGTTTTGGACACGGACGTTGTTTTTTACAAAAACTTTGAGGATGAAAAGTTTGAAACCGCATTGGCTGGTTGGCGAATACCGGAATGGCGGGATGAATTTTCAGGTTGCATCACCCGCGCCCGGTTGCATACCAGCCTGCTTTACATCAATCCGGTGATGGTTCGGGACGCGGTTTCAAACTTCAAGGCGAACATCCCCAATACTCCGTTCACGCCGATTTCAAAATTCTGTCATCCACTTATAGTTCCATTCAAGCGAGAAAGGTATTTTTACGACACTTGTTCGATGTTGTATCATGCAATCGGCGGGACACCGTTCACCGACGCACAGAAGGATGCGTTCATGCACTTCAACTTCGGAACCATTTCGGACGTGGTTCTGCCAAGGCTTCATCAGAGCGAATTGATGGCAGTCGAGCGGAACAGGATTATTGAAAACCCGGAACTTGGACGGGGACAATGGCGAAAACAGGAGGAGTATTACAATGCCCGACCAGTGTGAAAAACACGCACATGATTTCGCAGTCGAAGTCTGCAAAGGCAACGCCGCCGCCTTGCAGTTCTGCAATCTTTGGTATCATTACTGCCACGGTATTGACGATTTGATTGATACAAAGGAGGACGGCAGGCCGACGCTTTCAAACGAGAAAATAATTTCGATATTTTTCAACGCCGCAATGCTTTACAACTGCCCGTTTTACATGGCAAATCACCAGCATCTTTTTCCAATCGTATTGACGGTGACAAATGCCTACGCTGATTCTGTGGCATGGGAGCGTTCGCCAGTGGCGCATCGTAGGACAATCGCCGACGCGCTTCGGACGTGCGGAGATGAAATGTTTTTCATGGTTGCGATGCTCACCGGAGGCGTTTCCCACATGAGAAATGTAAGCGCCCGGATTCGGGAGCGGGATTGGATTTTGCAACATGATAAAAATGGAGAACCGACATGAACGCATCAACAACTCGGTGGACAAAAAGAAACATCATTGGCAGGCTCGCAATGGTTAAGGCCGATGGAGTGATTTGCACGGCCAACATCATTGACCGGACGCGCCGAAACATTTCCCGTCGCGTGAGATTGCAGACCGGGGAACATGCCGGGGAAGTGCGGGCGGCAAAACAATACGAACTGCTGGAATTCATAGACTGTGGAGGTTCAAATGGCTGATACTGGAATTTTTTCACAAGGCCCGCCAGAGTGGTTGCAGAGACGCGCCCAGTTCGACTTGGAGCAGAACACCGAGTCGTTGAACAATCTGGCGGGCATGGCGGGTTCGGCAATCAGCGCGGGAGTCCAGACCGGAACAAAGGGCGGCAATTTCTTGGACAACTGGAAAAGCGCCTACATGGATTTGAAAGACCCGTATTGGGAGGGAAAGAAAGCCACCGCTGATTTGCAGGTTGCCACGATGAAAGACCGTGTTCAGGGAATGAAGGAATATCCCGAATGGATGCAATCCACCGGAGGGAGCGCCGACAAGATGCTGGACACTCCGTTCGTCGGGAAAAGCCAGTGGGCGGCTGACATGGTGGAAAAGGCGAAGATGTCGGCATGGCAGCGGTCAACTCAACAGCAGGCGGTTGAAGTCAAACAGCAACAGGTCGAGAATCAGTTGACCATTCAGGGTTTGAAAAACCAGATGGACGCCGACAAGATTGATACAGCCAAGCAAATCGCCGCGATGCAGGCCGCTTCGAGAGAAAAGGTTGCGGACACCACGGCCAACAGCCGCGAGAAGGTTGCGGATATAAACGCCAACGCAAAGGTTGATTTGGCCTCAACTGCACAGCAATACAAGCTAGACTTGGAGAAATACAAGTCCGACCTGAAACAGACACAAGGTGGAAAATCCGTTTCCAAGCAGGAGTTCATCAACCGGCAGATGGGGCGTCTTATGGGCGACCTTTACAATTCTTGGGACACGAAAAAGGATGGCGACTATGATGCTCAAAAGGCGGCGAACAAGGCTGTTGAAATCTTGGGTCAGACCTACGACCAGTTTTCAAAACAGCCAGCGAGCCAACCTTCGGCGTCGGTAAAGCTGGCCGGTGGCCAAAAGCCAACTGCAAGCGATGTTTCATACCTAGCGGAACATCCTGAAATGAAGGACAAATTTGAGTCAAAATTTGGTTCTGGAAGCGCAGACCAGTATTTGCCATGATGACTTATGCCCGAAGTTGCAACACCAGATTGGGCGCAGAAAACTCAAGACGTTCCTGATTGGGCGGCGACCCCTGCAATTTCGCCGCGAAGGACTCCGCTGCTAAATCCGACCGGAGATACTAGCACAACCAAAGGCCCGCCTCCTTTGCAGATTCAAACTCCAGATTGGGCAAGTGAAGGTTCTGATTTCATGGCAGAGGCTTCGAGGCCAGCGATCAAGATTCCAAAATTCACCATCCAACCAACGGACAGCAAGACGATGGCAGTTGGAAAAGAGGCGGTGAACCTGCTGACTGGAATACCGGAGTTCATCGAATCGCCAATGGGCATTGCTTCGCTGGCGACCGGCAGCGTGCTTCCAAAGACCGTGGCGACACTTTTTGGCGCACAGGCATTGGACAGCGCGGGCAAGCAGGTTCTACAAAGCCACAAGGATTGGGACAAATACACACCTGCACAAAAGGCGGCTGCGGTCACGGACATTGCCGGACAAGTGGGGTTTGCCGCGCTGCTCGGTCATGGAGTCGTCAAATCATTACTGGCAAAAGAAACCGCCGCTGCGGGTGCTCCATTGACGGCGAAAGTGGTTGAACAGACCATTTCCAAGACTCCAAACGATTTGCCTCAACCTAAAGTTGAGGAAACCAAAAAAGCTCCGGCGCAGCAACCGTCCGAAGTTGCGCCGGGGCAATCTTCTTCGGAACCGGCCAAACCTGCAAATGACCTTTCATCCCCGCCGGGAGAACCTTCAACGGCTCCTGCTCCTGACGGGACTTCAAAACCAGTCCTGACTCCTGCGTTGTTGGTAGATGGAAAGCCCATTACTGGCGGCACATCACACGCTGAAATCTTCCAGAATCTTGCCAAAGACCCGAATGTTCCTGTGGATCAGTTGGATTCTGCTGTCATGGCGCTATCCGATGATTCAAAGCATGTTTTCGTTGACCAGGCCGGCAAGGTGTATGACCGAAAACAGGCTGCGCAGGCTTTGGGATTGAAGGGTGAGTTGCACAGTGAGAATTTACCTTCCCAAAAGCCAAGTGAGCCAGTGGCGAAAGAGCCGTGGAAGATGACGAAGGCGGATTATTCCGCGATGGTGAAAAAGGAATACGGGATGCAGGGTTTCCCTGATCTGAAGGCGAAACAAGCCACAGACGCCACTCATGCGAAAGAGGTTGCTACTGCGGTTGCTCAAGGCAAACCCGTTCCCCCCGAAGTCCTAACCGACTATCCCGACCTCCAACCCAAACCGGACGTGAAGGTGGGGGGTGAGGCTGGAAGGGTGTTCTCAAAACCTGAAACCATCGCAAAAAATGGATGGGTTTATGTGAAGCGCAATGAGGATGGGACAATCAACATCAAAAAAAGCGGCAATCTTTCAAAGCAGAAGGGGAACAAGTTTTACGTTGGCGGCGAGGACAACATCAAGGCTCACAGCCTAATTGATTTCAAGTTTGGGAAGGCTGAATACATGACGCCGGAGCAGTTGAAGGCGCAAGGGTTTGTTCCAGACCCCAAATTTGACGGTCGGTTTATTCAAGAACCCACCCCCCCACTTGCTGAAAGTGGGAAAGGGGAAGTGAAGGGGGAGGGGAAAGCGTCAGAGTCAAGCGTTGACTTACTGGACATTAAAAGAGAGCGTGGAAAATGGAGGGCTACTTGGGGCGAAAAAACTCCTGCGGCCGGCGTATTTTTCCACGAAATAAAATCGTCACAGTTTCCAACACTGGAATCTGCAAAGGCTGAATTTTCCAAGCAGATTGAACTTGGAAAACAAGCTCGCGCAAAGATGGTTTCTGGTCAGCAATCGGCGTATGATGCTATGAAAGCGTCCAAGCCAACCTCATCCCCCTCCTCCATCCTCGACTCCACGGAGAAGGTGAAGGTGACAATGCCCCAAGGCGCAACCATGCTCCGCGTCCACACCGAATCTGGTGGGAAGAAATTCGCGCCCACGGTCATTTCAAAGGCTGATTTGGAGAAGGGGAATGTTTTCAAGGGCGCGGGAGTCACCAAGGTTGAGGCGGGGACGATGAGCGGGAAGGTTTTCAAGCCGATGAATGGCGAGGTCACGGTTGAACCAAAAGCCGTCACTCCAATTTCTCGCGGCCCCGGTGCTGCCGCATTTGGTGAACCAGGTTCATACTCTCCCATTCAACGGATGGCAGACCGATTGCAGGTCGAAGCCAAGACCGACAGCCCGATTGACGCACAAATAGACGCCATTGAGAAGGCGAAGACTGTTGCGGCAGATGCCAAGGATTCCGTCAAGAGTTCCGCATCAAAGTTGGTTGCCATCAAGGACGCCATGTGGAAGAAATGGGCCGGTCTTCCTGAATACGGAGACGAGCAAAAGGCGGTGGGTAAATGGTTTTACGCCCTTCAAAAAGCCGATGCCGAGGCCCGAAATTTTGCCAAGCAAATCACCAAGGCAATTCCATCCAAACTTCGGCGTGAGGCAATCACCAACTGGATTCAAGCCGATGGCGATGTCGGAACTTTGAAAGAACGCGCCGCCGCAAGCAAGGGAAGCATCAAACTCGGTTACGAGGCCGCGCAAAGCCTCACTCCCCGCGAAACCGAAATCGCGCAGATGCTACGCGACTACTACGACCAGCAGCTTCAAAACGGGATTGACGCCGGAATCCTGAAATCGGGACTGGAAAACTACATCACGCAAGTCTGGAAACGTGAAAACCCGATCACCAAGAAGCTGATCAGCGACCTTTCTTTTTCAAAGTTGCAGCCCAATTTTAAGTTCGCCCGAAAGCGGATGTTTGACTCATATTTCGAGGGCGAGCAGGCAGGTTTCATTCCGAACAAAGACGCCGGGTTTCTGGTCGCAAACTACGACCAGTCTTTCAACAAGTCGCTTGCGGCGCGGGCCTTCATAAAGGATTTGCACGAGGGAAAGGCATCGGATGGACGACCATTGGTGGACATTTCAGGCAACGGTCGCGCCATCGGGGAGGATGAGGCCAAGCAATCCGTTCTGGTGAATCCTCATTCAAAGCCGGAGGAACTTTCCGATTACCGGACTATTGACCATCCGGCATTGCGCGGATGGAAATGGGCAACCAAGACACCGGAGGGTCAGAACGTGTTCGTCAAGGGGGACATGATTGTTCACCCCGAAGCGTATCAGAAACTAAAAAACCGATTGAGTGTTTCCGCGTTTCGCCAGAGTCCGGTTGGACGCGCATTTATGAACACGCAGACAACGATTAAGCAGACCATGTTGTCTCTGTCTGGATTCCATCAGGTTCAGGAAACGCTTCACTCCCTTGGTCATCGTATAAACCCGGTCAACATGCCGGAGATTGATTTTACAGAGCCGGTGACAAAATCACTGGTCGAACACGGATTGCAACTAGCCGACTACAACGCGCTTGATTCATTTTCGGAAGGGTTGAGCGGCGGGAATCTTACAACTCGAATCCCGGTGATTGGAAACAAGCTGCACGCCTACAATGAGTGGCTGTTTCAGGATTACATTCCACGCCTTAAACTGGCCGTGGCAAAATCGGCTTTGGAAAGAAATCGTTCAACATATCCCAATCTTGCCGAGGACAAGCAAATCGCCCTGGCTTCGGACATCGCAAACAAGGCGTTCGGTGAACTCCCATACCGATACTGGGGCCGCTCTCCAACACTACAGGACGCCTTGAGAACCTTCATTCTCGCGCCTGACTTTCTGGAAGCCCGCGCCAAGTTCGTTGGCCGCGCCGCAAGGCCATTTGGACGCGAGCAGTTGTCGGCTTTGGGAATACTGGCGGCAACTCAATACATGGTTGCCCGGATTGTCAACCAGATGCTCGACGATGACCCGCATTGGGAAATGAAAAATGCCTTCCGAATTGTTACGGGAAATCACGCTTACGGGCTTCGGACAATTCCATCCGATTTGATTCACCTTTTTTCGGACACTCGTGGATTCCTTTACAATCGAATGAGTCCGGGATTGAGAACTGCGGTTGAATATACCACCGGCAGGAATGACATGGGCGTCAAGCGGGATGTCATGGAACAGGTAAAGGACTTGGCCACAATGCCAATCCCGATTTCCATGAAGTCCCGAAATGGCCAAAAGTGGTGGGAGGGATTTATGAATTCCTTCGGAGTCCAGACGCAGCGCCAAACCCCCGTCCAGACCATCCAATCCAAGGCCGCAGACTTCAAACAGAAGAACAACATCACGTCACCCTATGAAACGGTTTATGATTCCACAAAGGACGAATACCAGCCGTTGAGAATGGCGATTCAGGATGGCGACCAGAAGCGGGCGCAGGAACAATTCGACAAACTCTCAAAGACGACTCCTCCGGGCAAGATAAAGCAGCACTTCAAGGATTCTCTTTTGAGGCCGTTCACTGGGTCAAAGCACAATGACGCCAAGTTTTACGATTCCCTCGATGAAGTCGGAAAAAAGGAATTTGACGA
>Ga0265337_1000562_pt1 | contig 19510 bp, 18 predicted proteins | sample 42122metaG_FD_192441 | JGI IMG/M metagenome (GOLD analysis project Ga0265337, IMG submission 192441) | Rhizosphere microbial communities from Carex aquatilis grown in University of Washington, Seatle, WA, United States - 4-21-22 metaG | ecosystem: Host-associated > Plants > Roots > Rhizosphere >... | reverse complement strand
GCCGTAGTCTCCGCCGCGCACGAGGCCGGGCTCGCCCTCGCCCCCGCCGCCGAGTTCACCGCTGTCCCGGGCCGCGGCGTCAGCGCCCTGGTATGCGGCCACCGCGTCGAGATCGGCAGCCCGGCCCACCTGCTCGGCGGGCAGGCGGCCGCGAGGGCGGCCGCGCGCGTCGCCCAGCTGGAAGACGGCGGGCAGACCGCCGCTGTGGTGCGCGTGGACGGGACCGCGGCCGCGCTGCTGGCCATCGCGGATCGCACTCGCCCGGCCGCCGGGCCCGCCGTCGCGCGGATCACCGAGGTAACCCGCACCGCCCCGGTCCTGCTGACCGGCGACAACCAGCGCGCCGCCGTGCGCCTGGCCGGCGAGGTCGGCATCGGCGATGTCCGCGCGGGCCTGCTGCCGCAGGACAAGGTCGCCGCCGTCGCCGACCTTCAGTCCGCAGGCGCCCGGGTGCTGCTGGCCGGCGACGGCATCAACGACGCTCCCGCGCTCGCCGCCGCCTACACCGGGGTGGCGATGGGCCGCGCCGGGTCCGACCTCGCCCTCGACACCGCCGACGCCGTCATCATGCGCGACGACCTGGCCACCATCCCGGCCGTGATCACCTTGTCCCGCCGGGCCCGGCGCGTGATCACCGCGAACCTGGTCATCGCCGCCGCCATCATCTCCGTCCTGGTCGCCTGGGACCTGGCCGGGCACCTGCCGCTGCCGCTCGGCGTGCTCGGCCACGAGGGCTCCACCGTCATCGTCGGCCTCAACGGCCTGCGGCTGCTGCGCGCCGCCGCCTGGCGCAGGGCGTACACCGGCAACACGCGGAACCCGGCCACGCGAATGGCGGCGGGCGCCCGCTGAGCGGGTTAGCGGACCCGGGCACCTGGGACCTGCACGAACTTGCCGGCCGCTCCCAATCCGCAGGTTTGAGCGTCTACCTGGCGGCCCCAGACGTTTACAGGGACCTCAGGCGGTAACCGGACCACTGGCGGGGAATGATGCCACCGATTCGTGCTTAAGTGCCAGACAGGGGGATTGGCATGGAGGCTGGTCGGCCCGTTGGCCCGCGAAGGAAGCGGGCGATCCAGGTGGCGGGGCTGTCGTTGATCGTCGGCGCCCTAGTCGCGACGATCGCGGTAGCGGCCGACAGCACCGATCCAACGCCAACCTCCACGGGGCCGAGGCCGGCACCGCATCCGGCGGCGACGTTCGCCTCGCCTACCCGGTCGCCGCGGCCTTCCGCCTCGATGTGGCCGGTCGCGAGCACGGTGGCGGATCTGTCGGTGCCCCTGGCCGGAATGCCGCCGGTGGCCCGCCCGTCGAACATCTACGCGGACGACGGCGCCGGCATGCTCAGCCCCGCGGTGCGCGGGGTGCCGTACCGGATCTACGTGCCGAACAGCGGCGGTTCCACCGTGACGGTCATCGACCCGTCCACCTACCGGGTGATCGACAGCTACCAGACCGGGCTTAACCCGCAGCATGTCGTGCCCGGCTACGACCTGCGCACCCTGTACGCGACCAACGACCTGGGCAACAGCCTCACCCCGATCAGCCCGGTCACCGGACGGCCGGACGGCCCGGATATCCCCGTGGACGACCCGTACAACATGTACTTCACTCCCAACGGGCGGTATGCGATCGTCGTCGCCGAAGCCCGCCAGGAACTGGACTTCCGCAACCCGCACACGTTCGCACTCGAACACCGGATCAGCGTCAGCTGCGCGGGCGTGGACCACATCGATTTCGCGGCCGACGGCGCCTACCTGATCGCCACCTGCGAGTTCGCTGGCCGCCTGGTCAGGATCGACCTGCACACCCTGAAGGTGGCCGGCTACCTCGACCTGCCAGGCTCCGCGCCGCAGGACATCAAGCTGGATCCCGCCGGGCGCACCTTCTATGTCGCCGACAAGATCCACGCCGGGGTGTGGATGATCGACGCCGCGACGTTCCGGGCGACCGGATTCCTGCCGACCGGCCCCGACGCTCACGGCCTTTATCCCAGCCGCGATGCCCGCGACCTGTACGTCACCAACCGGGGTAACGGCTCGATCACCGTGATCAGCTTCGCGACCAAGAAGATCGTCACGACCTGGTGGATCCCGGGCGGCGGGAGCCCGGATATGGGCGGGGTGTCACCGGACGGCCGCGTCCTGTGGGTGTCCGGGCGCTACGACGGCGTGGTGTATGCCATCTCCACCGAAACCGGGCGATTGCTCGCCGAGATCCCGGTCGGGCCGCAGCCGCACGGGCTTTGCGTATGGCCGCAGCCCGGGCGCTACTCACTGGGCCACACCGGAGTGATGCGATGAGCAGCCCGCGGCCCAGTGAAGGTTACGGCCGGCGGGCGGGGGTGGCCGGGCTGGCGCTGGCGGCGCTCGGGCTGCTGCTGACGGGTCCGGCCGGGCCGGCGGCGTCCGGGACCGGGGATGTCCTTGCCCGCCTGGGATCTCTCACGGTGAGCGCCACGGCGCTGCGCCCAGGACCATCAGGGACCCTGACGGCCAGCGTGCAGGTCAGCACGAGCGGGCGGCAATCCGACCAACTCGACGCCGCGATCGCCGCGGGCGGCGGCACGGTCGCGCTCTATCACGAGCAAGTCAGCCTGGCCGAGGTCTCGGATCTGACCGGCTGTGGCGGCGGCATTGTTCCGCTGATGGTGGTCAAGCGGTGGCTGCACTACGGGCCGCTGCAGGTTCCCGGCCAGTCCGCAGGCCCGGCCGCCCCCGTGGACGCGACCCTGACGGTGCGGCCAGCCGCCCCGATCGCCAGCCAGACCCTGACGATAACCCTGTACTTCGCGGGCGGCGGCGTGATGCCGCTCAACCTCCCCGTTGACCGTTCCTGACCAGTGCTGACTCCCACGATCGCCTGGCCGCCCGAGCTTACCGGTATCGACGGAAAAGTGGGATGTCCCACGGGGAACAGGCTATCTTTAGGGCGGATGACGGACGGCTGCCCGCATTCGTCGGCCGATGAGGCCGCGATGCTTCAAAGCACGTGCCGATCACGCCAGGGCCTGCGTGCTGAGCAAGTGACCTGAGGTAGGTCCCGATCGGACGGGTGGTTTCTTCCTTGACCGTTGACAACCGGCTCCGGGCCGCCCACGGTGTCGTCGGCGCGATGGAGCGCGATCCGAGGGACTTCCCTGGGCTGCTCTTCGGGCGGCTGACCATGCTGCCCGCTCTCGTGATCCTGCCGTTCATGCTGACCAGTTTCCCGTTGCTGCTGATCGGCTACTTCAAGCCCGTCCCGGTGATCGCGGGCTGGCTGGTGCTCTCCGTCCTGATCGTCCCCTATGTCTGGCGACGTATCCCCTCGGTGACCGGGGCGGCCGCCTGGGGCACCGCCGGCCAGGATTGGGCCAGGCCCACGCCGCGCTGGACGCTCTGGTCGCTGGTCGCGATCTCGGTCGGGTTCGGCGTCTTCCAGGCGGTCTTCAACTCGCAGTTCGTGATCGTCCAGTACGACGCGGCGTCGTACATGCAGTTCGCCAACTGGATCTCCGCGCACGGGACGACGATCATCCCGCAGGACGCCCAGTTCTTCGGTCACACGTCGACCATCACGTTCGCGGGCGCCGCGTACTTCCAGGTCGGCAACCACCTCGTGCCTCAGTTCATGGCCGGGCTGCCGATGCTGCTCTCGCTGGGCTTCTGGGCGGGCGGCGCCAAACTCGCGGTGTTCTGGGGACCTGTGCTCGGCGCCCTCGCCATCTTCACGTTCGGCGGCCTGGTGGCCAGGCTGGTGGGCCCGCGCTGGGCGCCGTTCGCCGCCCTGGCGATCGGTGCCACCATCCCCATGCAGTACGTGAGCCGCAGCACCTGGAGCGAGCCTCTTGCGCTGATCTTCCTGGTCGGCGGGCTGTCGCTGTGGATCGACAGCCAGCGCACCTTCCGGGACCAGGAAGACGCCGGATCCTGGCGGTCCAACTGGCGGCAGCATGCGAGGTCAAGCTCGCATGTCCTCGCGGGTGTCGCCGGGCTGCTGCTCGGCCTCATTTTCCTCGTCCGGCTTGACGGGCCGGCCGACATCATGTTCGTCGTCCCGTACTGCGGACTGCTGATCCTGCGGCGGCAGCGGCAGGTTGTGCCCCTTATCGCGGGCCTGATCGTGGGGACGATATACGGCTCCCTCGATGCGGCCTTCCTTACCGCGCCGTACCTGTTTCCGGGCAACACCGTGTCGGTTGAGGGGATGTGCGCCGCCGTTATCGCGCTGTTCATCGGCACGATCGTGGCGGTCCGGTGGCTGCGCTGGCGCGGCGGCGAACTCCGCGGCCAGCCGAAGTCACGGCTGGTCCAAGCCGTGACGGTCCTCCCGTTCGTGGTGACCGCCGCCTTCCTGCTCCGGCCCTACGTCGAGCGGGGCTGGCACTCGGACTACTACCACGCGTACGCGCCGCTCAGCCTGCACTGGATCTACTGGTACACCGGACTCGCCACGATCGTGTTCGCGGTGGTCGCCTTCGCGATGCTCGGCAGGCGGTGCATCAAGGGCCAGGCCCCCGTCTGGGTGCTGCCCATCCTGGTGTTCACCTGCGCGATCCTGGCGTTCCTGTACCAGCCGGGCATCACCCCCCACCAGCCGTATGCCAGCCGCCGCCTGGTCCCCGCCGTGCTGCCCGGCCTGATCCTGCTCGCGGTGTGGCTGGCCTCGTGGCTCGCCCAGAGGTCGCGCGTTATCCACCTGGTCGACGTGCCCGGCTACCTCAAGCGAGCCCCCCGGGCCGTTGTCATCTTCTGCTGTGCGGCTGCTATCTTCCTGCCGCCGGCGATCGGGAATCTCGACGGGCTTGCCTTCAAGCGCACCTTCGTCGGCGAGATCGCGGCGGTGGACAAGATCTGCCAGGGTATCCCCAAAGGATCGTCGGTGCTCATCATCGACTACAACACGATGGACGGGCTCGGCCAGGCCATCCGCGGCACGTGCGACGTGCCGGTGGCGGCCGTGCACACCACGATCCCGGAGAGCATCGTTCCCGATAAAGGCAATGACGTCCCGGCGGCCAAGATCATCGCCGCCGTTCGGGCGATCGAGGACTCCGGGCACCACCCCCTCGTCCTCGCCGCCGAGGAAGGGGAGTTCGAGCCGCTGATCAAGCAGTTCGGTAACGGTACCGTGAGCCTCCTCCTGAACAAGTACGTAGACAACGACGCGCACATTTTGTATGGCGCGCCGCGGGGCACCAGCCCCGAGACCTTCACGATCTACAGCTGGGTGCCGGCTAAGTGACTGCCGAATAGACCGTTGCCGGAATGGTGACCGTGACGCAGAGGCCGCCGTCAGGGCGGGGGAGGGCAGCGGCCGTGCCGCCGTGGACCGCGGCGATAGACGCGACGATGGCCAGGCCGAGGCCGAAGCCGTCATGGGACGTGCGGTCGCTGAGCCGCTCGAACGGCTGGAAGATGCGGCCGGCCTCCGACGCGCCGATGACCGGCCCGGTATTGGCGACGGTCAGCTGACTGCCGTCGGCCGTGCCGCGGGTGGTGATCCAGATGTCGCCGCCGGGGACGTTGTAACGGGCCGCGTTGTCGACCAGGTTCGCGACGAGGCGCATCGACAGCACCGGATCCCCGGAGATGACCGCGGGCTCGAGCGTGGCGTGTACCCGGCAGTCGCCAACGTCCGCGGAGTCGAGGACGTCTTCCGCGGTAGTGGCCAGGTCAACGTCTTCTCTGATGGTGAGCCCGCGCTCGTTGCGCGCGAGGAGCAGCAGTGCGCCGATGAGGTGCTCGGCATGGTCCACGGCGGCGCGGTTGTCCACCGCCATGCCCCGCAGGTCGTCGGGCGTGCTGTCCGGGTTGCCGAGCACGACGTCGATGGTGGTGCGCATGACCGCGAGCGGGGTGCGCAGCTCGTGGGACGCGTTGGCCATGAACCGCTGCTGGCTCTCGAACGCGGCCTGGAGCCGGCCGAGCATGTCGTCGAACGTCTGGGCGAGCTCGCGGAGTTCGTCCCGGGGGCCGCGCAGCGCGACCCGGGCCGACAGGTTGTGCTCGGACGCGGCCCGGGCGGCCATCGTGATCTGCTGCACCGGGCGCAGCACCCGTCCGGCGAAGATCCAGCCGAAGACCGCGGCGAGGGCGAGCACCACGGCCAGCGTGATCAGCGAGTACTGCAGCAGGTGGGAGAGGGTCAGGGTCTGCTGGTGCTGCGCGCCCTGCTGCTCAAGCAGCGAGACGCACTGGCTCAGGGCGGGCTTATCGGGATAACCAGGGTTCTGCTGGGCCTGGCATTGCGCCAGGATGCTGTCCGGAACGTCCGTGCCGTTACGCAGCCGCCCCCCGACGAGGACGCGCGTCGGCTGCTGCTCTTGCCCGGACGTCGGCAGCCGCGCCATCAGGATGTAGCTGACCGCCACGATGACGGCACCGCACGCGGCAAACAGGCCGGTATACAGCAGGGTCAGCCGGGCCCTGACGGTGAGCCGAGGGCGGCTCAAATCCGGTATCCCTTGCCGACCACGGTCTCGATCAGCGGCGGCTCGCCGAGCTTGCGGCGCAGCCGGGCCATCGTGACCGAGACGACGTTGCTGAACGGGTCCGCGTTGGCGTCCCATACGTGCTCGAGCATCTCCTCCGCGCTGACCAGGGCGCCGTCGCCGGCCAGCAGCAGCTCAAGGATCCCGAACTCCTTGCGGGTCAGGGACAGCGGCCGGCCGCCGCGGGCGGCGCGGTGCCTGGCCCGGTCCACGGTCAGGTCACCATGGCGCAGCACCGGCGGCGCGGACGGCGCGCGGCGGGCCAGTGCCCGCACGCGGGCGATGAGCTCGGTGAACGCGAACGGTTTGCCGAGGTAGTCATCCGCGCCCAGTTCCAGCCCGTCGACCCGGTCCTCGACGCCCGCGGCGGCGGTGAGCATGAGGATGCGCGGGCCGCCGCCGGCCAGCGTGCGGCACACCCGGTCACCGTGCACCACCGGCAGGTCGCGGTCAAGCACGATCACGTCATAGGCCGTCTGCCCCGCGGCGTCCAGCGCCGCCGCGCCGTCATGCACGGCGTCCACGGCCATGCCGGCCTGGCTCAGTCCCTGGGCGATCCGCCTGGCCAGCGTGGCATGGTCCTCGGCCACTAGCACCCGCATACCGCCATTGTGCGCCGGCCGGCATGACATCCGTCCGACATCGCGGGTAGCGCTGCTGTCACCGGCCCGCGCGTAGAACCGCAGACATGAAGCTAACGAAGCCAGCGATGCCCGACGCCACCCCCGTCGCCTGCACCCCCGTCAACTGGCCCCCACGGCGGGCCCGGCCCCCGGCGATCCGGATCGCCGCCATCCTCACCACGGTCGCCATGGCCCTGCTCGCGGCCGCGTGCAGCAGCCCGTCGTCCGCCGGCACCGGCTCGCCGAGCGCAGCCGGGCCGGCGAGCTCCTCCCCGGCCGCGGGAAGCTCAGCCACCGCCCAGTCAGCCGTCGCCTACTCCCAGTGCATGCGCGCCAACGGCGTGCCGAAGTACCCCGACCCGGCCAGCGGCGGGCAGCTACCCAAGGGCGACGCGCAGGCCTTCGGGGTCAGCGACGCCCAGTACCAGGCGGCCCAGCGCACCTGTCAGCACCTGATGCCGACCAGCGGGTCGTTCGATCAGCAGTCCCAGGAGTGCATCGAGGCCGGGGACTGCCCGCCGGCCCTGGTGCAGCAGATGCTGACCGCCGACCGGAAGTTCGCCCAGTGCATGCGCTCCCACGGGGTGCCCAACTGGCCCGACCCCACCCTCGACGCCAACGGGGCGCCCGTCTTCAAGGTCAGCGCCGCCGGGATCACCCACACCCAGACGCACTCGCCCCCGATGGAGGTCGTGATCATGGCCTGCCTGCGCACGGATCCCGCCCCGGCGGCGCTGTCATGAGAACGCGACCGCGCCGCCCGGGCCGGTGGGTGGCCGTGGGCGTGGTCATCGTGATGGCGGCCGGGGCAGCGGCGGCCTGGCGAACGGGCGTGTTCTCCCCGGCCGCCTCGTCCGGGACAGGGCAGCAGGGAGCGCCGCCGCCGGCGACCAGCGCCGTGGTGCGGGAAGACCTGGCGGCGACCACGCCGGTGAGCGCCACGCTCGGCTACGCGGGCACCTACCCGGTGAGCGGGCACGGCGGCGGAACGCTGACCTGGCTGCCGTCACCCGGCCAGGTGATCACCCAGGGCCAGGTGCTGTACAAGACCGACAACGAGAGCCCCGTGGTCCTGCTGTACGGGAGCGTCCCGGACTGGCGCGACCTGGCCGAGGGCATGACCGGGCAGGACGTCTCCCAGCTCAACCACGACCTCGTCCAGCTCGGCTACGCAAGCAGCTCGGATATCGCACCGCTCGGCTGGGCTTACTACTCGTGGGCGACCGCGCTGGCCGTGCAAAAGCTGGAAGAGCACCTCGGGGTCTCCAGCCCGTCCGGCCGCCTCGCCTTGGGGCAGGTGGTGTTCGAACCGGAGGCGCTCCGGGTCAGCGAGGTGACCGGCCACCTGGGCGGCGCGGCGAACGGCCCGGTCCTGGCGGCGACCTCGGACCGGCACGTGGTCACCATCAGCCTGGACGTCTCCGCCCAGTCGCAGGTCAAGGCGGGTGACACGGTAAGCGTGACGCTGCCGAACGGGGCGACCACCCCAGGGGTCGTGTCGGCGGTCGGCACGGTGGCGACCACCACGCAAGGACAGAACGGCAGCAGCACCACCATCCCGGTGCAGGTAAAGCTCACCGACCCGCAGGCGGCGGGCACCCTGGACCAGGCGCCGGTCACCGTGTACGTCACCACGCGGAGCGCGCGGAACGTCCTGACGGTGCCGGTGACCGCCCTGCTTGCCCAGTCGTCCGGCGGCTACGACGTCGAGGTCGTCGGGCCGGGCAATGCGCGGAGCTACGTGCCCGTGACGGCGGGGCTCTTCGACGACAACTCAGGGATGGTGCAGGTGACCGGTGCACTGACCCCCGGGGAGCGAGTCGTGGTGGCGGCGTCGTGACCGGCGGCATCAAGACAGCGCCGGCCCCTGGGACCGCGCCGACGCAACTGGCGCCGGTGCTTGAACTTGAGGAGGTGTCGAAGGTGTACCCGGGACAGCCGCCCGTGCGGGCACTGGACGGCGTGAGCCTCACGGTGTGCGCCGGTGAACTGACCGCCATCGTCGGCCCCTCGGGGTCAGGCAAGTCGACGTTGCTGCACCTGATGGGCACCCTGGACCGGCCCACCAGCGGCACCATCCGGGTGACCGGCCTCGACATCGCCCGGCTGTCCGACCGGGGGCTCGCCGCCCTGCGGGCGTCACGGATCGGGTTCGTGTTCCAGCAGTTCTTCCTCGCCGAGCACCAGAGCGTGCTCGGTAATGTCGCGGACGGACTGCTCTACGCCGGCGTCCACCGGGCGGCGCGCCGGCGGCTGGCCCTGGACGCCCTCGACCGGGTCGGGCTTGCCCGTAAAGCCGCCGCCCGGCCCACCCAGCTATCGGGCGGGGAGCGGCAGCGGGTGGCGATCGCCCGCGCGGTCGCGGGCGCGCCGCCCCTGGTTCTCGCCGACGAGCCCACCGGCAACCTCGACTCGGCCACTGGCGCGTCCATCCTGGCCTTGCTTGAGGAACTCAACCGAGAAGGGTCGACGGTGGTCATCATCACGCACGACCACGCCGTCGCCGCCCGCGCGCGGCGCCGCATCGAGGTGCTCGACGGGCACGTCATCGCTGATATCAGCTCCGTTGGAGTAGGACTAACATGACCATCGCGTCCAGCGGGCCGACCGCGGCGACCCCACCGTCCGCGACCCCGCCGTCCGCCGCCCGGCTGCGCGCCGGAGACCTGACCGCCGTGGCCAGCGTCGGGCTGCGGACCCGCAAGCTCCGCGCCGGGCTGTCGGCGCTCGGCATCGCGATCGGCGTCGCCGCGGTGGTCGCCGTCCTCGGCCTCGCCGCGTCCGCGCAGGCCGCGGTGCTGAGCGAGATCGCCCGGCTCGGCACCAACCTGCTGACCGTCAGCAACGGACAGAACGCCGCGGGTAGCACCGCCGAGCTGCCGGCCACCGCGCCGGGCATGATCGCCCGGCTGCCCGGCGTCACGCAAGTGCAAGACACTGGCACCATCGCTAACGTCTACGCCTACAAGTCACCGCGAATCCCCAGGGTGCAGACCAACGGCATCGGGGTGGTTGCCGCGACGCTCAACCTGCCCGCCGTCACCGCCACCGGCGTCGCCCAGGGCCAGTACCTGAACGCCGCCACCGCCCGCGAGCCCGTCGCGGTGCTCGGCGCGGCCACGGCACAGCTGCTTGGCATCGACCGGGTCCAGCCCGGGATGCGGATCTGGGTCGGCCCCAGCCCGGCGGAAGGCATGTGGTTCTACGTGGCGGGCATCCTCAGCCCTAGCCCCAGCGCCTACGCACCGCAGATCGACTCGGCGGTCCTGGTCGGCTTCCCCGCCGCGGAGCGGTACCTAAACTTCGACGGGAACCCATCGGTGATCTACGTCCGCACCACCCCGAACTCGTCGGCCGCCACCACCAGCGTCGACAACCTGCTGGCGGCCCAGGCCAGCCCGGAGAACGCCGGCCAGGTCACCATCTCCCGGCCGTCGGCCGCACTCGCCGCCCAGGCCGACGTCAAGGGAGCGCTCGACACGCTGTTCCTCGGCCTTGGCGCGGTCGCGCTGCTGGTGGGAGCGATCGGCGTCGCCAACATCATGATCATCTCCGTGCTTGAGCGCCGTCAGGAGATCGGGCTGCGCCGCGCCCTGGGAGCCACCCGGGGGCAGATCCGGGCCCAGTTCCTCACCGAGGCGATCATGCTGTCCCTGGCGGGCGGCGCCGTCGGCGTCCTGGCCGGCGCCGCCGCCGTCACCGCCTACGCCGACGGCCACACCGAAGCCGTCATCATTCCCGCCGACGCGTGGGTCGGCGGGCTGGCCGCCGCGGTGGTCATCGGCGCCCTGGCCGGCCTGCTGCCCGCCATCCGCGCCGCCCGCCTGTCACCGACCCAGGCACTCTGGAGCGTCTGACGCCTGCTTAGGCCGGTGTTAGCCGTTCCCCCGCGTTGATTGGCACGTCGATGGTGTTCTCGGCAGGCGCCAGCGGGCATGTCCAGCGCGGGTTGTACCGGCACGACGGGTGGTACGCGAAATTGAAGTCGATGACGATGTGCTGGCCGTCGGATCCGAGGTCGGCACCCTTCGCCGTGTCGAGCACGTAGCGGCCGCCACCGTAGCTGGCGCCGCCGGCGGTCGCGTCCCTGACCGGCAGGAAGAGGCCGCCACCGTACTGGTCCAGCCACCACAGCGCGAGTCGCCGGCCAACCGGGGCGGGAATCGTGACCCAGCCGGCCTGCTCAAGGCGGGTGACGCCGTCCTCCCCGGTGTCGACCTCGAATCGCTTGGGCTCCGCCACCGGCTCGACGGGCACCACGAAACGCAAGCCCGGGTCGTAGGGCCAGTAAGGCACGCCGGTGACCCGCAGCGGGTCGCCTTCGGGCAGCGCGCTCTGCGGATGCGAGCTCATCAGCCCGGCGCGCCCCGCTCGCCACAGCCCGTGCGCCGCCGCGGGATCGGCCTGCTCCCGTACGCGTGCGTACAAGACAGCGGTCGCGCGCCTCCAGTCCGCGAGCTGCAAGGCCGTTACGGTGTCCATGACCATGACCGTACAGGGGACGGCACCGGTCGTGACTCAGTGACCGCCTGGCTCAGCGCCGGTACCCGTGCTTGCGGACGATGGCGTCAAGCGCCGCGGTGGCCTTGGCCTGGTCGCCGCGGAGGGCGCCCAACTCGGCGGCCGACAGCTGGGTCGCCAGGGTCCACGCATTCCGTTCCCGCCGGCCGTCGACCTTAGCAAGCCGGTAGAACACCTGACCGTCGGCACGCATGATCCACTCCCAGGACATCACGCCGACCTCGCCAGTGGAACGGACGTTGACCTGGGCGATTACCTTCGGGGAAAGCAGCGCCATGGATAAAGCCTCTCGCCGGGTGACCCCTTGGGCGGATGTCCCGGTTACCCGGGCCGGCCACATTGCTCTGACCCGACTGAGGCTACTGCAACCGCTGCAAAGGATTGCATAACGCGGCCGTTGCGTGACGCACATCACATTCGATGCCCAAAAATGAAGCGACCTTGGGCCCCGAGGGGCGCCGTGCTCGCTCTCTGAGGCAGAAATCGGGCATCGGCCCGCCCGTGGACCCGCTTCTCGGCATCTCCGGGGCCGCGGGGACCGCCGGATTAGCCATAAGGTCGGACTAATGCAAACGTTTGTTCACGCCTTGGTCTAACTCTAGCGTCAGCTCTGGTATATTTCCTCGGCCCAGCCGCAAGGCGGCTCGCTCAGTACGTCACGCGCACTTCCGGGGTCAGCGGCACGGCCTGGCAGGCGAGGACGTAACCGTCGGCCAGGTCCGCCGCCTCAAGTACCTCGTTGTGCGCCATCTCCACCTGGCCGGCCACCAGCTGGCAGGCGCAGGCGCCGCAGATTCCCTGGCGGCATGAGTAGGGCGCGGCGAGCCCGGCACTGATGAGCACGTCGAGCATCCGGGTGCCCGGCGGCCAGGGCAGCGTCGTGGCCGTGCCGTCAAGCTCGACCGACAGCGTCGCCGCCAGCCCGCCGCCGGCGCTGGCCGCCCGTGGTTCGGGGAAAGGAGGTTCGTCGAACGGGTTCTCCGCCAGCGACAGGAACCGCTCCGTTCGCACTCGCTTAGCGGGCACGCCGAGCTGCCCGAGCCCCGCCCTGACCACCGTGAGGTACGGGTCGGGCCCGCAAACGTACGGCTCCCACCCGGCATACGGCTGGGCCAGGGCCGCGATCCCGGCGGCCGCCGGGATCCCCTGCACCGAGTCAAGCCAGTGCACCACGGCAAGCCGGCCGGCGGCCGCGGCCGCGAGCCTGCGCAGCGGCTCGGAGAAGATCACCGAGCGCTCGTCGCGGTTCGCGTACACCAGCGTGACCCGGCCGCGCCCGGCGGCCAGCACGGACTTCAGTATGGAGATGACCGGCGTGATCCCGCTGCCCGCCGCGAACAGCAGGAAGTCGCCGTCCAGCGACTCCGGGCAGAACGTACCGGCCGGCGGCAGCAGGTCAAGGACGGTGCCCGCCGTTACCGTGTCCATGAGCCAGTTCGAGGCGTACCCGCCGGCCGTTCGCTTGACGGTGATCGCGGGCGGCTCCTCGGCATGCGGTGAGGAGCACAAGGAGTAGCAGCGAGCCACCGACCCGGTCCGGTCGGAGGGAACGCGAACGGTGACGAACTGGCCCGGGCGGTAGGCGAAGGCAGCGGTCAGCGACGGCGGCACGTCAAGCACGAACGAGGACGCGTCGCCAGTCTCGCGGATCACCGCCGCCACGGTCACCTGGTAAAAGTCGCGCACTGGGCTCTGCTTGCTCAGCGGTAAGCGCTTGCTCATACACGGGCGGCGACACCGCCAGCCGCCCGGACGCGACCGCGGCGTCGATGCTGGCCCGCAGGGCGGCGCACCCGTCGACCAGCGCGCTGCGGGTGCCCGCGGCGGCCCGGACGCGGAACTCCGCGCAGCGATCTACCGCCGCGGCGCTCCACTGCACCGACGTGTGCTGCGGGCTGAACTTCACCACGTCGGCCGTCGCGCCGCAGCGGGCGCACTCGACCGGCTGCGGGGCGGCGTAGCGCTCGTCGGCCGCAGGCGCAGCACGGCCCGCGGCCCGCCGCGCCACCTCAGCCTGCCGTTGGCGCGGACGGGACCTCGGCTGAGACCTCGGCCGCCGGCGGCCTGGCGGCCAGGTTCTGCGCGACCTCGGCCTCCCACCCCTCCACCGCCCGGGTGGTGTCCACCTCGAACTCGTACCGCGCGACCATGTCCGGCTCGACCTCGTCCGCGTCCCGGTAGAACTGCTCGTACCAGCGCCGCAGCTGGTACACCGGCCCGTCCTCCGCGCACAGCAGCGGGTTGTCCACCCGGCTCTTGTGCAGCCAGATCTCCACGTCCTGCTCGAATCCGAGGCCGACGAACTTCGCGAACTTGGCGCCGAACTTGGCGGCCGCCTCGTCCGACATCCCCGGCAGCCGCTTGACGATCACGCCCCACTGCAGCATGAACGACGTCGGGGTCACCGGGTAATGGCAGTTGATCAGCACGCTTTCCACGGCCATGCCGTGGTAGTCCTGCCACAGGTAGTCGATCATGTAGGAAGGTCCGTAATAGGAAGCCTCCGAACGGAGGGTGACTTCGCCTCCTCCGCCCGGTCCTCCAGCACGGGCGGTAACCGGCCCCACGTCGGGCCGCGCCCTGGTCCGCAGGTACTGCGTCGCGATGTGGCCCTCGAAGACGTTCTTGAAGTAGGTCGGGAACGCGAAGTGGATGTAGAAGAAGTGCGGCATGTCCACCACGTTGTCGATCACCTCGCGGCAGTTCGCGTTCTCCACCAGGATCGAGTCCCAGGTCCAGCCGGTCCACCCCGCTGAGCCTGCCCCCTCGATCAGCGGGATGGTCACGTCGTCGCCCGGCGGGTTCCCCTCCGGGTCGTGCCAGACGAACAACTGCCCGTTCCGTTCCAGGGTGAGCCAGGACCGGGTCCTGGCGGCCGGCGGCACCCGCCGCGCGTAGGGGATCTGGGCGCAGCGGCCGTCGCCGCCCCAGCGCCAGTCGTGGAACGGGCAGGCGACCTGATCGCCCTTGATGGTGCCCATGGTCAGGTCACCGCCCATGTGCCGGCAGTACGCGTCGAGCACGTGCAGTTCCCCGGCGGCGTCGGCGAACACGACCAGCTTGGTGCCGAACGCCTGCACCGCGTGCGGGCCGCCGCCGGCCGACCCCGGGCCGCCGTCGCGGAAGGACGCCGCGAGCCCGAGGCAGTGCCAGCCGCGCGCGAACCGCTCCGGCGGCCTCCCGGCGTCGATAATCCGCGGACGATCAGTGCCCATCGCTCTAGCCATACCCATAGACTAGAACATGTTCTAGTCTTGTGGCGATGGGCTGGACCACAAAGAAGGGACTGCACGTGGCCGAATTCGGTGCATACGCAGGGCCGGAGCCGGCCGTCGTCGCCGCGGTGGCCGACCTGCTCCCCATGCTCAGGCAGCGGGCCCAGGAGACCGAGGACAACCGGGACGTGCCGGCCGACTCGGTCAAGGCACTCACCGAGACCGGGTTCTTCCGGCTGTTGCAGCCGGCCAGCTACGGCGGGCTCGAGGCGGACCCGATCGCGTTCTACACCGCCGTGCGGCTGCTCGCGAGCGCCTGCGGGTCGACCGGCTGGGTGGCGTCCGTGCTCGGCGTGCACCCGTGGCAGCTCGCCCTGTTCCCGCCGCGGGCGCAAGAGGAAGTCTGGGGCGCCGACCCGGCCACCCGGATGTCTTCCTCCTACGCCCCGACCGGGCGGGCGCGCGCCGTCGCGGGCGGGTACCAGCTGACGGGCCGGTGGAGCTTCTCCTCCGGCGCCGGGCACGCGACCTGGGTGCTGCTCGGCGGTATCGTGCTCGGCGAGGACGGCAAGCCCGTCGACTTCTGCACGTTCTTGCTGCCGGCCAGCGACTATGCCGTCGACGACGTGTGGGACACGGTGGGGCTGCGCGGCACGGGCAGCAACGACATCGTGGTCGACGGCGCGTTCGTCCCCGCGCACCGGGCGCTCAGCTTCACCGACGTCAACCGGTGCGCCTGCCCCGGCCAGGAACGCAACCCCGGGCCGCTGTACCGGCTGCCGTACGGGTCGGTGTTCACGTACGCCATCACGACGCCGGTCATCGGCATGGCGACCGGGGCGTACGAGGCGCACGTGGCCTACCAGCGGGACCGGGTCCGCGCCGCGTACGCGGGGGAGAAGGCAGGCGATGACCCGTTCGGCCAGGTGCGGGCCGCCGAGGCGGCGGGCCTGATCGACGCCGCCTGGCTGGCGCTCGAGCGGAACATGGCCGACCTGATGGCGCTCGCCCGGGCCGGGGAGAAGCTGCCGATCCCGCTGCGCCTGCGGGTGCGGCGCGACCAGGTGACCGGGACCGCGCAGGCCATCACGGCGATCGACCTGCTCTTCGAGAACTCCGGCGGGCGGGCGCTGAAGGCCGGGACCCCGCTGCAGCGGTTCTGGCGGGACGCGCACGCCGGCCGGCTGCACGCGATCAACGACCCGGAGCGCGCGCTGTCGATGTTCGGCCGCGGCGAGTTCGGGCGCGACCCGGCCGCGCCCGGCGCGATGTTCTGAGCCCCGTGTTGCAAGCACTGCGTTCTGAGCCCCGTGTTGTAAGCCCCGTGTTGCAAGCACTGCGTTCTGAGGAGGGCTGGGCCTTATGCACCTGCACTACGAGCAAGCGGGCGAGTCACGCCCCGGGACCCCGGTGGTCATGCTGCACGGCGGCGGCCCAGGGGCCGCGGGAATGTCGAACTTCGGGCGGAACCTGCCGGTGTTCGGGATGAGCTTCCGCACGCTGGTCGTCGACCAGCCGGGCTTCGGCAAGTCGGACAAGCCGCCGGTGGAGGGCAACTACTTCACGTTCGCCGCGCAAGCGCTCGCGGGCCTGCTCGACGAGCTCGGCATCGACCAGGTGCACCTGGTGGGCAACTCGCTCGGCGGCGGCACCGCGGTCCGCTTCGCCCTGCGCTACCCGGAACGCGCGGGCCGCCTGGTGCTGATGGGACCGGGTGGGCTGTCACTCAACGTGCTCGCCCCCGACCCGACCGAGGGGGTCAAGCGGCTGGCCGATTTCGCTGCGCCGGTTGGATCTGGCCCGCCCGGCCCGAGCCGGGAGAAGATGGCGGCGTTCCTGCGGACGCTGGTCTTCGACCAGCGGCTGGTGACCGACGAGCTGATCGACGAGCGGTACGCGGCCGCGGCCGAGCCCGCCGCGCTCGCGGCCATGGCGTCGCTCGGCGCCTCGTTTTATGACCCGGCTTTCTTCGAGGACGGCCTGCTGTGGCGGGAGGCGCACCGGCTGCGCAGTCCCGTGCTGCTGATCTGGGGGCGCGAGGACCGGGTCAACCCGCTCGACGGCGCCCTGGTGGCGCTGAAGCTGATCAGGCGCGCGCAGCTGCACGTGTTCGGCGGCTGCGGCCACTGGGCCCAGCTGGAGAAGTTCGACGAGTTCAACCGGCTGGCGATCAGCTTCCTGGAAGGAGCGAACCGGTGATCGGGTCCCTTGGCTACCTGCGGATCGAGTCGGCCGACGTCGCCGCCTGGCGCGAGTTCGGCGTCCGGATCCTCGGCATGACGGAGGGACGCGGCCCAGAAGGCGGCGCCGTGTATCTCCGGATGGACGACTTCCCCGCCCGGCTGGTGATCGTGCCGGGATCGCGGGACCGGCTGCTCGCGACCGGCTGGGAGGTGGCCGACGCGGCGGTGCTGGCCGCCGTGCGGCGGGCCCTCGCGGACGCCGGCGTCGCGGTCAAGGCGGGCGCCCCTGACGAGCTCGCCGCGCGGCGGGTGGGGGAGATGCTGCGCTTCGACGACCCGGCGGGCAACGCCGTGGAGGTGTTCTGCGGCGCGGCGCTCGAGCACCGTCCCGCCGTCAGCCCTTACGGCAACCGGTTCGTGACCGGGGACATGGGCCTGGGGCACGTCGTGCTGCCGGTGCCCGGTGCCGCCGACGCCGCGCTGGCCTTCTACACCGACGTGCTCGGCTTCCGGCTGCGGGACTCGATGCGGATGCCGGCCGAGTTCCTCGGCGGGCAGCCGGGCGACCCGCCCGTCTGGTTCCGGTTCCTTGGCTGCTGCCCGCGGCATCACTCGCTGGCGCTGGCGCCGATGCCGGCCGAGGCCGGCATCGTCCACCTGATGATCGAGGTGGCCGCGCTGGACGACGTCGGCCGGGCCCTTGACCGCTGCGCGCGGCGCGGCGCCCCGGTGTCGGCGTCGCTCGGCCGGCACGCCAACGACCTCATGGTGTCGTTCTACGTGGGCACCCCGGGCGGATTCGACATCGAGTACGGCACCGACGGGCGGCTGGTCGACGACGCGACCTGGGTCACCCGGGAGACCACCGCGGTGAGCCTCTGGGGCCACAGCTTCGCCGGCCCCGCCACTCCCTGACAGAGGCGGGCCTGGCCGGGCCAGGCCCGCTTCGGCCGGGGTCAGTACTCGGTGTCGATGGCGTTCAGCGCCTTCTGCACCTCCGCCAGCGGGCGCTGCAACTGCATCATCTTCATCATCTTGCCCGAGATCTTGACCTTGCCTTGCGTGAACGCCTTCGCGCCGTCCAGTTCGCCCCGGTTGACCTGAGCCGACGTCTCGTAGGACTGGCGGATGGTCACCTCGGCGTCGTCGGCGTCGCCGAGGGTGGCCGAGGCGGTGCCGTCGCCGATGCGGAGCGAGTAATGGACCTCGCCGTCGGGCGCGTCAGCGACCACCATCTGGATGACCGCGCTCTTGCCCTTCAGTGCTTTGCGTACCGCCTCGTCGGCGGCCATGGTCGCGTTGTAGGCGTCGATCCATTCCGGTGACAGGTACTTGACCGGCATCCTTGCTCATCTCCCTTGTCGCCTGGCATCGCAGCAAAGTTATAACAAGTTCTAGTTTTGCGGAAGCACCGCGGCAGGCCCGAGGAGAGTGAGGACGGCGCTCCCGGTTGGGCCCCGGCCGGTCAGGCCGCTGCGATGACCTTCTTCAGCAGGCTCCTGGTCCTGTCCCGGTCCTCACCGCGAGCGATGTCGAGGGCGACGAAGTCGGTCACGCCGGCCTCCGCGAGCGCCTGGATCTGCGCGGCGACCGCGTCCTCGTCTCCGACGACCGCGACGTCGCCGGGGCCGGCCGCGCCCTCCTTGTCCAGCATCGCGCGGTAGGACGGGAGCTGCCCGTAGATGGCCAGTTCCTCGTTCGCGGCGGCCCGGACGGCGGCCGGGTCGCTGGTCACCGCGACCGGCAGGGTGCACACGACCCGCGGGCTCGGCCGGCCCGCGGCGCTGGCCGCGGCGGTGATCGCCGGGACCACGTAGTCGCGGACGGTGGCGGGCCCGGTCATCCACAAGATGGTGCCGTCGGTTTGCTCGCCGGCCAGGGCGAGCATGCGCGGCGCCATCGCGGCGAGCAGCACGGGCACGGGGCCGGTCCGTGGCGTGGACAGGCCGATGTGCGCGCTGAGCGTAGTTCCGCTGACGTTGGCGGGAGTGCCGTCGAGCAGCGGCAGCAGGACCGACAGGTACTCGCGCATATGCCGGGCGGGCCGGTCGAAGCTGTACCCGTACATGTTCTCGATGACGATCTTGTGCGACAGCCCGATGCCGAGTGCGAGCCTGCCGGGCCCGATCGCGAGCGCCGTGGTCAGGGCCTGCTGGGCCAGCACCGCCGGATGCCTCGGGTAGGTGGGAACGACGGCGGTGCCGAGCTCGATGCCTGGCACCTGGCTGCCCGCCACCGCCAGCGCGGTCAGTGCCTCGAGTCCGAAGATGTTCGCCAGCCACACCGACGCGAACCCGTCATCGGCGGCCCGGCGGACCTGATCGGTCAGCTTGCTGAGTGCCTGGGCCTCGCCCGTCTCCACCGCCGAGATGCCGATCCGCATGTGCGCTCTCCGTCCGCCCGCCGGCGGCTCGTCCGCCGGCCTGGGATCTGATCCTCCCGGCCGCAGGCCGTTATCCGCAAGGGCGGATGCTCTTCATCGATCAAGCAGGC
>Ga0265337_1000560_pt1 | contig 19562 bp, 11 predicted proteins | sample 42122metaG_FD_192441 | JGI IMG/M metagenome (GOLD analysis project Ga0265337, IMG submission 192441) | Rhizosphere microbial communities from Carex aquatilis grown in University of Washington, Seatle, WA, United States - 4-21-22 metaG | ecosystem: Host-associated > Plants > Roots > Rhizosphere >... | reverse complement strand
AAAGGAATATCGGAACGGATAGACATTGAAAAACCCCAGCGCAGGAAGCAGTGTTCCCGCGAAGAAGAGCAGTCCCGCCAGGGGACCTCGCGTCCGTCGCCGCAACAGCCAGCACCCCGCGAGCAAAAGCAGGGCCGCCGCCGGAAACAGGTATTGCCACCAGACCGCCTGACTGATGTTCCAGCGCGGATAGATAAAGAGAAGATTCGCGGGCCAGAAGAGTTTTCCCAGGTAGAACCAAAAAGCACGTCCGGCGATCAGGCATCGTTCGACAAGGGAGAAATCAAACCCCGAACCTTCCGCGCCAACGAATTTGCGTTCCATCCACGCGGTGAACAGACCGGAAGCAATCCCGACGGCAAAAAAAGGCAGCAGCGGCAGCACATCTCTCTTCCATGTCAACCGTCCCCGCTTCCACCAGAACACAACGAGCAAAGCCGCCGGGAGTGTTGTAATCACCGACTTCGCCATCAGGCCCAGAATGAAAAGACCCAGCGCGCCGGCATAAAATGTCCACTTCCGATCCCGGTCAAAATTCAAGTAGGCGAGCGCCGTGCCGAGACAGCACACTCCGGAGAGCGTGTTCTTGAGTTCCGTGACCCAGGCCACCGACTCCACCTCCACCGGATGCAGCGCGAAGATGGCCGCCGCCAGCCAGGCTCCCGGCACCTCCAACCGCCGCAGAATTTTGAACAACAATAAAACGTTCAGCCCGTGCAACAAGACGTTGACCGCATGGTAGCCCAAAGGGTGCAGTCCCCAGAAATGATACTCCAACCACAAGCTGCTGTAAGTCAATGGATAGTATTGCGTCATCGCCCCCAACTCGAGCCAAATCCTTCGCAGCCCCTCCACATTTCTGAGCAATAAATTGTCGGTGACAAACACATGATCGTCCCACACAAAACCGCCCTTGATTATTGCAGGCAGATAAGCCAGCAACATGGCTGCAAAAATCAGCGCCACGGCCTGAAACCTCCGGTCGGAAACCCATTCCCTTTTGGTTGGTGGCGGTTGGGCTTTCCGGTTCAAGTTTCTGTTTTGACGCATAAGTAATTCCCCATGACCAGGGCATCAAGACCGCTTCGGAGAAAAGTGGAGACGGCATCTTCCGGCGTGCAGACGATCGGCTCGCCCTGAAGATTGAAGGAGGTGTTCAAGACCACTGGCACGCCGGTGAGGCGGTCAAACTCTTGAATCAAACCATGGAACCGTGGATTGACCTCTTTCTCGACGGTCTGAAGCCGTGCGGTGCCGTCGTGATGAACCACGGCGGGTATCCGTGCGCGCATTTCCGGCTTCACCGGCAGGACGACCGTCATGAACGGGAACGATCCGCGTTGCTCGAAATATTCGCCGGCACGCTCCGCGAGGATTGCCGGGGCGAAGGGGCGAAACACCTCGCGAAATTTGACCTTGGCATTGAGGATTTCTTTCATTTGCCCGCACCGGGGATCGGCAAGAATGCTGCGGTTGCCCAAAGCCCGCGGTCCGTATTCCATGCTGCCCTGAAACCATCCCAATATCTTCCCCTCGGTGAGAAGCATCGCCGCGCGTCTTTCGATATCCTGATGTTTTTCGGCAATCAGGCCGTTTGTTTGCAAGGCGGCAATGATCCGGTGCTCATCGTAATCAGGCCCCAGATACACATCGCGCATGGGGGGCGAACGACGGCCATTCAGAATTTCATGGTGCAGATACAGGGCCGCCCCCAGCGCAGCCCCTGCATCGCCTGCTGCCGGCTGGACGAACAGTTCTTCGATACCGGTTTCCGCGAGGATCTTTCCGTTCAAAACTGCATTCAGCGCGACACCGCCCGCAAGGCACAGCCTCTTGCAGCCACCACCGGCCTGGAGGAGGTGGCGCACGAGAAAAAGCCCCACTTCTTCCGTGACGAGTTGAAAGGAAGCTGCCAGATCTGCGAATCGTTCGGAGTCAATGGGCTCATCCGCCCCGCGCGGCGGGCCAAAGAGCTCCACAAAACGCGGTCCGAACCACAAGCCCTTGTCCGCATATTGGAAATTAAAATAATCCAGATTCAAACGGAATTTCCCATTTTGGCAACGGATCAGCCGCCGCACTTTTTCCGCCTGGCGGGGAGAACCGTAGGCCGCCAATCCCATGACTTTCCATTCATCCTGGTAAATCTGATAGCCCAGAAATTGCGTGATTGCGCCATAAAGGACGCCCAAGGAATGCGGATAGGCGATCTCCTGAATTTTCCGGATATGGCGGCCCATCCCTTTCGCCATAAGGGTCGTCGTCCACTCTCCCGTGCCATCCAGCGAGAGAATCAAAGCCTCTTCCCAAGGGGAAACATAATACGCGCTCGCCGCATGGGCCAGATGGTGATCAATGAAACGGCAACGGAATCTGGATTTCCCGGGGGGGAATGCGCGCCGGGTCACCCGCGACACATTCACCATGTTCCACCAGCTTTGAAAATCGCCGCGGATCGCCGCCTCTTTAGCCGCCTTTTTTTTAAAAAATGCCAGTGAGTGTGGAAGATGCCCCGCCATCATGCAGGTTCGTTGAATGGTTCCGCACCAGGGATTCCAGTAAAATGCCAGCCAGTCAACCTCACCCAAATTGATTCCTCCCTGATCAAGGCAAAATTTGGCAGCTTGCACGGGAAATCGCCCGGTGAATTTTTCCCGGCTGAATCTTTCCTCATCCGCGGCAGCCACCACCTTTCCGTCGTCGAGCATTGCCGCGCTGGAGTCATGGATGAAACTGGTGAGCCCTAAAATTTTCATTCTATCGGGGCGGTGATAATGTGAGAATACCCGGGCTTAACCAATTCATTTTTTTAGGCTCATCAAAAGGGGATCTCCCCCAAATACGGATGCTGGATTAATCGGTGGAACGGCGAATATCCGGCGGGGTCAGGGCCTGGCGGTCATGTAACGCGCCACGGCCTCGGCCCGCGAACGGACGTGCATTTTTTCGTAGATGTGTTTCAAATGGCTGCCCACGGTTTCCGCGCTGATGGAAAGCTGTTCGGCGATTTCCTTGTTGGAATATCCCTTGGAAAGCAGGATCAAAACCTCCTCCTCTCGCGCGCTCAAATGAATGCTCTGCCTCGGCAATTTGCTTGCGTGGCGAAACGACTCCACCACGCGCCGGGCGATTTCACTCGTCATCGGCGCGCCGCCGCCCAGCACATCCAGCATTGCCGCGCGCAAATCCTCCGGCTTGGTGCGTTTGAGCAGGTAGCCGTCCGCGCCCGCCTCCAGCGCCATGAACACCAGCTCGTCGTCGTCCACGGCGGTCAGAATGAGAATCTGCGTTTTCGGCAGCAGCAATTTCAGGCGCGCGGTGCATTCGATGCCCGACATGCGCGGCAGAAAAATATCCATCAGCACGATGTCGGGCGCGATGGAGGGAATCACGCGCAACGCATCCTCGCCGGATGAGCAGGCATTCACGCAAGAAAATCCCGCCAGCGAGTTGATGAGCTTGCACCAACTGTCGCGCACGCCGGCCTTGTCCTCCACCAAAACAACCCTGACGGGCGATTTGGTGGAGGGCGCGACGGGGCTGGCAATGTTCGCTTTCATTCGTCTTGAGAATTCGCCGGGTGGGAAATGTTGACGCCGGCGTTCAAGTCTTCCATTTCATCCGGCAGCGGGCGGCGGCTGAACCACGCGCGGCGCCGCGCGCGGGCCAGCGGCACGGTGAACACCACCCGGCAGCCACCACCCGGCTGGCTCACCACGTTGCAGGCGCCGCCGACTTCGCTCATCCGCTGGAACATGTTGGTCATGCCGTTGCGTTCCGCCCCCGCCAGCGCGGGGTCGAAGCCTTTGCCGTTGTCCTCCACCGCGACGACCAACTTTTGATTTTCGCGGTAGATGCGCAAGAACAATTCGCCGGCCTCCGAATGTTTGGCCGCGTTGTTCAACGCCTCCTTCACCGCCAGAAACAAATTGCGCCGCACCGGCAGGTCGAAGGCGTCGGGCGGAATTTCCGGTTCCACGTCCAGCCGGCAGCGGATCGGCGTCGGGTCGAGATAAATCCGCGCGTATTTGCAGACGTAATTCACAAAATCGCGGAGCGTGTCGCGCCGGGAATTGACGGCCCAGACCACTTCGTCCATCGCGTGGGAAAGTTCGCGCGCCCGTTCGCAAATCTGGTTGAATTGCGCGCGCGCCGCGGCGTCCTCCGGCTGCTCGCGCTGCGCCACTTCGCCCAGCAGCAGCAATTGTGTCAGTTGCGCGCCCAGATCGTCATGGATGTCGCGCGCGATGCGGGCGCGTTCGACCTGCAAAAATCGTTGCGTCTTCGACTGCGCCGAAAGTTGCGTCATCAGCCAGATGCAGAACAAAAGCGCCAGCGCGCTGACCGAGAACAGCGAGAGTTGAAACCAGCCCGTCTGCCAGAATTGCACGATGATGGGAAGCAAGGGCGGCGCGACGGTGACGCCAATCGGCCAGATCTGCCACGGCGGATGGCCGATGGAACCGACCACGATGGCGGGATGCCATTCCGGCAAGGCGGCCCTTTTGTTGATCCAATTGCGCTGCGTGTTGGGCACCACGAGCCAGGTGTTGTCGGAAACAACATCAATTGTGCTCTGGTTCTCGTCCACCAGTTGGATGTCCAGGCCGAAGATGAGGCCGCCCTGAAGCCGGTCATTGAAGGCTTCAACCGCCACAATATGCCGGCCGGGATTCAACAGCCTCGTCGCGTCATATTCCGTCACCGTCCGCCAATCGCTGCCGCGCCCGATTTCCTGCCCGTCCAGAAACAGCGTGTAACCGTTGTCCACCGTGATGCGCAGCGTCGCGCCCGAAATTTTCACGTCGCGGGGAATCTCAAACGATTTCCAGAACCGGCACGTCTGCTTGTCCAGCGTGTTCGTGTCCCAAATCCACTGGCCGAGATGATTGGTCGCATCGGAAAGCAAACCGGCGGCGTTGTTGGTTGATGCTGCCCCGGCAGCCAGACCCGCGACCGGGCGAAAAACGGAAAATAGCAGCATCACGGCCAGCCATGGAAGCCCCCGCTGAATCAGAAAATTGCAATGCGATTTTGGTTGCAGTCGCGGCATTTGGCTGTCACTTGCACAATGTGACAATAAAAAACATGCTTCAAGCGCCGGTGTGAGGCAAGAGGCAATTGGCGGCTGAAACCCGCATGTCTGCGGGGCTGGCCACCGCCTTGGCTCGGCATTCCACCTTCTCATTTGCGCATTTGCCTGCTGCCGGCTGATGCCCGGAACATCCAAGCACCCCCCGGAAAAAAAACAGCCGCCAGAAGAAATTCCGGCGGCTTGACTGATAACGTGTGAATGAAAACTCGGAACTGCCTACTTTTTACGACGCATCCAGCCGCCCAATCCAAGGAGGCCGCCCAGTCCGCAAAGGGCCATCGTCGTCGGTTCGGGGACGGGGATGGGCGAGAGGGCCAGGTCAGTAAAATTGCCGAGGTTTTGGGTTGTGTATCTAAGATCGCCGTAAAAACCAATCTCCGTTCCGATAGTGCTGGCTCCGGCGAACGATAACACCCTGCTTACATGAACACCAGAACTGGTGTCAATGTATCCGATAGTGAACAGATCGGCCGAATCCCAATCAATAAAGAGCTGGCTAACATTAGCTGTAAGAACGCCACTGAGGACGCCGCTGGCTGTGGTGAGTATGCCGCTGATGGAAGAGTTGGCACGAATGGACTGCTGGTCTGGCCTGATGCTGATGCTCGCCCAGTCGAAGAGGAGGCGTGAATTATAACTGTTTCCGGATCCGGCGGCGATTGGAGTGGCAGCAGCGATGGCGAGCCCGAAATCCTCTGTGAACGAGTTACTCAAGGTCAGGGTAGGAGACGTTACGTTAACCGTGAGCCTGTTTCCCACAGCAAAGGTGGTGGCAAAGGAGGCGGCAGGCGCCCAAAAGAGGGCTTGTTCAGCGATATTGTTCGTGGTTCCCACAAAATTTTCCCGCAACCCAGAGCCGCTATCAGTAAAAGATAGGCCCGGGCCTGTGCCAAAGGCGTTGTCGAGGATTGGCGTGGTCGTGTATCCGGCCAAGCTGCCAGTCAAGGGATCAATAACCTGGGCCTGAACGGCCACACCCATTGAACACACCAATAATATTGCGCTAAACTTTTTCATAAGGCATTTCTTCTTTAAAGGTTTAAGTATTCAGAGCATTTCTTGCAGTTCATTTAACATATTCATGAGCCATTGCATATCCCCCATTTGGGGGATGCTGTGTAACGGGATTATATCTTTCACAAACCCATTTTTAGCATGAAAACCATTGAAAATGCGGTCGAAAATGATGTTTTCAGGCTTGCGGCTTTACAAGGCCGGATTTGGCACGAAATTGCGGGATGGCGGTATAAATTCTACATCTCGGTTTTTATCAATGTCATCAATCCGCCCCTCGCTGGCGCTGGCACGTCAAAGTATCTTTCAATTGACGAATTAAGGCGCACGGAACACCTGCCACCTTTTATTTCAAAACCATCTGGAAAGGTGGATTTAGAAAAAAAGGCCGCCAATCCGCCTTCGTCGAGTTCTCGCACAGAAAAGGCGTCAATTGATGGAATAGCGGTTCCCGCTGGGAAAATTTGCCGCACCTCCAACTCTCTGACTTCATTTTCCAAGGAATTGATTTCAAAGTTTAGAGTCATTACAAAACGGGATTGGCCATCAATTATCATTGAATCTGATACTTTTGCATTTACGCACTTCAAAATTATCATCGGCGTTTGGTTTGTTCGATTTGTCAGCACCAGCTCAACAAGCGCCTGTTTGGTGTCCCAAGGAAACATGGCTGATGGGTCTGAATCTTTGCCAAAAATAATCATTTGCGAATGTAAGTGCCTCGCGGGGTCATTCGTCGGTCCAATTGATAAAATTATTGTTGCCGTTGCTAGGACAATTGGTTGGTTTCGCGGATCATTTTTGACAATGTTGTTGCTTGCCTCCATTACCTTTATCGGGGATTCTTGTATTGAATATTGAGCGACAAGGACAACCCGGAAACACAAATCCAATTGCAAAAAAAGAACCGCCAAAACCATTGCCCACCCAAGTCGTTCCAAGGCCAGAACCACCCCCGCCATCTGCGCCAACTGTGCCCACACAACAAGTAGTGGTTGCTGAAACACAGCCGCAACTTGAAACATTTAACACCGAAACAGACGCTTTGGTGAATGCGAAATCATCACTCGACAAAATGAAGGCCAACTTAGACAAAATCAAGGCGGCGCAATTGGCATAGGCTGAAGAGGCAGAACGACAGCGGCAATTAGCGATTCAACAATACTGGAACAAGGGATTGAAACATTTTAACCACTCGTTGACCGTTTTACGCGACGCCTTAGTCATCGAAGCGACACGAACTGGAGACGGATTATCGCAATCAGATGGGTATTTTCAATGTATGCCGTCAAGCATTGACCCTAAATATGGAGAAATAAAGGCCGCAACAATTGGATTGCGGGTCAAAACGAACGTAAATTTTTCAATAATCATTTCGGCATTGGATGGGGCGGGACACAGGCACGTAAATATCTCCTGTGCCTCTGGACAATTGCAGCTAGTTCCCGGTTGGGGTGATGATTTTTACGTTCGGACCGAGATTTATCCTGACATCGTGCTTGATACAAACACCCCTCTTGACCGGGCTGATCAGGTTGTTTTTGAACCGATTAACAGCCTTGTTGAGGCGCAAATCCTGAATTCAAGCAACACAAACAAATAAATAAAAGTGTCACAAAAACACTTGACAGATTCAGATAAATGTGTCACATTTATCACATGAAAGAAAACGAAGAAAGAGACGAGCTGAATCTGATAACGCTGGCGCAGGAATACGCCGATGAGGACAAGGCGCGTGGATTGCTGGAATCGCTGCTTTGGCCGCACGGCACGATTTGAGCGGCGTTAAATTTGTAGATGCGGTGGGGGCGTTGCTCAAAACACCGCCGCCCAAAAAGTCCAAATGAGCGAGACGAACAAAGTTGGCAGGCCGATGCTTCCCAAAAAGGAAAAGCGCGGGAAATTTATTTCCACGCGGGTTTCACCGCCAGAGTATGCCGAAATCATGCAGGCCGTAAAAGATTCCGGCATCGGCAAGACGGCGTGGGTCAGAACAAAGCTGATTGCCGCCGCTCGCCGCGCCTAAAACAAATGAAAACAGCCTTTATTCAAAATGCGGTTGGGTTTGTGAAAGACACAATCCCGGTTCGCAGCACCCCCCAAACACGGGATGCGATGCGCTCTTCTCAAACGCGCCGCCTTGGTGTATAAATTCGGAATTGAACACGCCCCGTCAAAAAAATTCCCATTCTCGATTTAACCGCGTGGTTTCAGCACTGGCGTTGTCGCTGCTGTTTCTCCTGCTGTCACGCGGCGAAACGCCGGCACAGTCCGCGCTGGAAACCGGCTGGAACAATCCGCCCAATGCCGCGCGTCTCCGCGCCTACTGGTGGTGGTTGAACGGCAATGTCACCAAGGAATCCATCACGCACGATCTGGAGGAGATGAAGGCCAAAGGTTTCGGCGGCGCGGTCCTCATTGATGCCGGCGGCGCGAACCAGTGGGGCAACGCCCAGGTGCCGCACGGCCCGACGTTCTTCACACCTGAATGGCGCGAACTTTACAAACACGCGCTGCGCGAGGCCGGCCGCCTCGGCCTTGAAATGAGCCTGAACATCCAGAGCGGCTGGAATCTTGGCGGACCGATGGTCACGGCAGACGATGCCGCGAAAAAACTGGTGTGGTCGGAAGCGCGCGTGACCGGGCCGACGAATTTCAACGCCGCGCTGTCCGCGCCGAAGAGCCGCGAAAATTATTACCGCGACAGTTACGTCACCGCCTATCGCATCCGGTCGGACCAGGTGGCGCACAAGCCGCTCCAGAACTGGCAGGAGAAGGCGCTGCTCAAAACGCTCGAACCGTTTTCCACGCCGGACACCACGCCGCTCTTCCAGGAAATTCCCGCCACGCCCGGGGAGCAGGACGCCAACGTGTCGGACGTGGTTGATCTCACCTCCAAACTCGGTGTGGACGGAAAATTGAATTGGGCCGTGCCCGCCGGCGACTGGCAGATTCTCCGCTTCGGCTATACGATTGGAGACCATTCCTACGTTTCGACTTCCAGCGAGGGCTGGAGTGGTTTTGCGCTGGATGTTTATGACGCCGGTGCGTTCCAGCGTTACTGGGACGCCGTGGTCGAACCGCTCATCGCCGACGCCGGGCCTCTCGCCGGCAAAACCTTGAAATATCTCCACACGGACAGTTGGGAAGTCGAGGCCGTCAACTGGACACCGACGTTGCGCGTGGAATTTCAAAAGCGCCGCGGCTACGATCCGATCCCCTGGCTGCCCGTCATCGCCGGACGCATCGTGAACAGCCGCGACGAGAGCGACCGTTTTCTTTTTGATTTCCGCAAGACGCTCGGCGACCTGACGATTGACAATCATTACCGCCTTTTCCGCGACAACGCACACAAGCACGGCCTGGAAATCCATCCCGAATCCGGCGGGCCGCATGCGGTGCCGATTGACGCCCAGCGCGACCTCGGCTGGGACGACGTGCCGATGAGCGAATTCTGGGCGTGGTCGTGGGAGCACCGCATCGGCGACGAAAACCGTTTCTTCGTCAAGCAGCCCGCGTCCGCCGCGCACACCTACGGCCACAACATCACCCAGGACGAAGGCTTCACCACCATCGGCCCGAACTGGCAGGAACGGCTTTGCGACAATTTGAAACCGGCCTTCGACAAGGCGCTCTGCGAAGGCATGAATCGCCTCGTCTGGCACGCGTTCGTCTGTTCGCCCGATTCGACCGGCATCCCCGGCCAGCAGTATTTCGCCGGGACGCACCTGAACCCGAAGGTGACGTGGTGGGAAAAATCCGCGCCGTTCTTCAGCTACATTGACCGCTGCCAATGGATGCTACAGCAAGGTCTTTTCGTCGCCGATGTCGCCTATTATTATGGCGACCACGTCCCGAATTTCGAGCAGCTCAAAAAATCCGACCCCGCAAAAATTCTGCCCGGCTATGATTATGACGACATTACCGAAGAGGCGCTGCTCACGCGCGCGAGCGTGCGCAATGGCAGAATCGTCCTGCCCGACGGCATGAGTTATCGCGTCCTGGTTTTGGTGAACCACGACGTGATTTCCCTGCCGGTGCTGAAAAAATTGAAGGAGCTGGTCGCCGCCGGCGCGACCGTCATCGGGCCGAAACCGGTGAAAGGGGAAACGCTTCAGGATTATCCCGGGTGCGACGCCGAAATCACCGGTCTCGCCGATGAATTGTGGGGTGGCAAAGTTGGCAGTGGCCGGGTCATCGCCGGCAAAACCGCGCGTGAAGTCCTGCTCGCCGCCGGCGTGCCCCCTGATTTTCATTTCAACGGCGAGCCGGACAAGCCACTGGATTACATCCATCGCACGGACGGTAACACGGAAATTTATTTTGTGGCCAACCGGACAAACCTGCCGGCCTCCGCCACGTGCGTTTTTCGCGTCACTGGCAAGGCACCGGAACTTTGGAACCCGGTGACCGGCGAACACCGGTTTGCCGCCGCCTATCAGGAAGGCGATGGCCGCACTTTCGTGGGCCTCGAATTTGCGCCGTGCGGCTCGTGGTTCGTGGTTTTCCGCGAACCCGCCGCGGCGCATCCAGCCACGATCACCGGCAGCGTGCCCACGAATGCCAACAGTCCGGTGTTCAAGCCGCTCGCGGAAATCTCCGGCCCGTGGACGGTGCACTTCGACCCGAAATGGGGTGGGCTGGCGTCGGCGCAGTTTGACCAGTTGGTGAGCTGGACGACGCGACCGGAGCCGGGCATCAAATTTTACTCCGGCACGGCGGTTTACGGAAAGACGGTTTCAATTCCAGATTCCGCACTCCGCACTCCGCACTCCGCACTCCTGCTGGATTTGGGCGATGTGCGCGAACTGGCCGAGGTGAAGGTGAACGGCCAATCCTGCGGCATCGTCTGGGCTCCGCCGTTCCGCGTGGACATCACCAGCGCGGTGAAGCCCGGCGAAAACAAATTGGAAATCGAGATCGTGAACTTCTGGCCCAACCGCGTCATCGGCGACGCTGGTCCGGCGGCAGGCCAGCGTTTCACGCGGACGAACATCCGTAATTTGAAGGCCAGCACCGCGCTGATGGAATCTGGGTTGATCGGTCCGGTGCGATTACTTTCTGTCGCCGGGTCAAAATGAGTGGTTTCCAGTTCAGGCAGTTGCGGTGCGTTGGATTTCGCGGTTTGGCGCTCGCGGCGCTCGTCATCGGCGGTTTCAGCCTTGGCGCGCAGACGCTGGCACCCGGCGTCACCCTCACGCCGGTTGCACAAGGCTATGCGAATCTCGAAACTGCCAGCTTTACGCGGCACAACCTCGTTTCCATCGGCAGCACGCAATACATCGCGTTCTACAATCCAGGCACAAACCTCGTGGTGGGCCGTCGCGTGCCTGGCACGACGACCTGGGAGACCAGCCCAACGAGTTTCAAGCCAAACAATCCCACCGACGGCCACGACATCATCAGCATCGGCATCGGCAGCGACGGCATTTTGCACGCTTCGTGGGGCATGCACGGTGACGCGTTTCATTACGCGCGCACCACCCAGCCGTGGTCGTTGAATCTTGTCGCCACCAACATGACCGGTTTTGAGCATGCGGTGACGTATCCGCAATTCATCAACCTGCCGAACGGCGATTTGCTTTATCTGTTTCGCGAGGGCTCTTCCGGCAACGGCGACACCTACATCAATCATTATTCCAGCGTCACGCATGCCTGGACCAACCTGACACTGGGGACGAGCCAGGCACCGTTCATCCGCGCCTCCGGTCCCGGTTCCGCCACCAACGCCAACGCCTACCCAAACTATGCTTGTTTCGATTCGCAAACCAACCTGCAACTCACGTGGACGTGGCGCGAAGACGCATCCTCCATTGACTGGAACCACGATGAGTGTTACGCGCGTTCGCCGGATTTCGGGGCGACCTGGCAGACGTGGAGCAACACGACTTACACGCTGCCTATTACGAAGGAAACCGCCCAGATCCTCTGGCCCATCCCGCTCAACAGCCAGTTGATGAACCAGTGCGGCCAGACGATTGACACCAACGACCGCCCGGTCATCGCCACCTGGTGGGCGCCGCAGGGCAGCGGCACGGCCATCCAGATTTTTGTAATCTGGAACGACGGCGCCCAATGGCGCACCAACCAGATCGGCACACGCACCACCACCGCCGGGCCGACACGCCCCATCATCGTCTGCGACAAAATCAACCGCCTCTGGATGGTGTTCACCGACCCGGAACGCGGAAACGCGCCGACGCTGGCGTGGACTTCCGATCCGCAGCGTCAGATGTGGCATCTCATCAATCTTGCCGACCAGAACATGGGCTCGTGGGAGGCGGCCTACGATCCAACCGTCTGGAATCGCGACGGCAAACTGGACTTGTTCTACCAGCCGATCAACGGCGCGAGTGACGGCACGCAAATTTCCGTTTTGGAATTCGACCCGGCCATCTTCCTCGCGAACCAGCCGGTGCCAACGCAGACCTTCGCCTGGACCAATGTGAACGGCGGCAACTGGAGCGTGGCCGCCAATTGGATGAATGGTGCGCCGCCACCAGCCGGCGGCTCGAACAACCTCCAGCTTCAATTCTCTGGCACGGCGAGCTACGCCGCCACCAACGACCTCGCTGGCGGTTTTTTATTGAACCAGATGTTGCTCAACGCCTCCGGCGCCGGCACCAACGGCGTCGCCGGCAACCCGCTCCTTTTCACGAATAATGGCACGAGCTTGGCGGTGTTGACGCAGTCCGGCAGCGCCTCGTTCGCGATTGCCAACGCCTTGACGCTCGGCGCCACGCTGTCCGTGGCGCTCAATTCCAGCGCGCCGGTTTTGCTCAATGGCGGCATTGCCGGAGGCGGCGCAATGAACGTGAGCGGTTCGGGCCAGTTGATTTTGGCCGGAAGCAACACGTTCACGGGAGCGATCAACCTGGGCAGCGGCACGCTCGCGTTCGGCGCGAACAGCCTTGGCACCGGCCCGCTCACTGCGGGCGGCGGCACGCTGTGTTGGCTGCCGGGAAACGCTCAGGACCTTTGCGCCGGACGCACCGTCGCTTTCACGGGCACAGTCAGCCTTGATCCGGACGGGAACACCGTCGCGCTCTCCGGCGGCATCGGCGGCGCTGGCGGATTGACGCTGTCGGCCGGCAACGGCGGGGCGCTCGTGCTCGCCGGCTCAAATTCCTATGCCGGCTTGACCACCATCAACGCCGGCCAGCTCGTGGCGGCGGACCCGGCCTCGCTCGGCTCGACCGCAAATTACACGACGCCCGTCGGCGGCACCGCCACGTCCAGTCTCGGCATCCAGGGCGGTATCACGCTGGCCGAGCCGATCTGTTGCGGCGGACGCCAGCCTTTGCCCAATGCTTCCGCGCTGGCCGCGCACGTCATCAACCTGGGCGGCACCAATACGCTCATGGGCGACCTCACCGCCGAGACGGGTGGCAACCAGTATAACATCGAATCTGCGACCGGTCGGCTCATCGTTGCCGGCAATTACTCGCAGGTTTCCGGCACGGGCGACCGCTACCTGAATCTTCAGGGCGCGGGCGACGCCGACTGGACCGGCGCGATCAATAACGGCACCGGCATCATCAACCTCACCAAGCGCGGCGCCGGCCGCTGGATTCTCTCCGGCACCAACACGTTCACCGGCACCACCAGGGTCAGCGAAGGCACGCTGCTCGTCAACGGCGTGCTCGGCACCAACACGGTGACCGTGAGCAACAACGCCACGCTGGGCGGGAACGGCATCATCAGCGGCGGCGCGACAGTGCGGGACGGCGGCACGCTTGCGCCGGGAAGTTCCATCGGCAAACTCACCGTGAACAACAGCCTCACGCTCGCTGCCGGCAGCCGGACGTTGATGGAAATTGGCAAATCCCCGTTGACCAACGACGAGGTGGTTGTGAGCGGTGCGCTGGCGCTGGGCGGAACGCTCGCAGTCACGAATCTTTCCACCCAGAAGCCTTTTGCCGGCGACAGCTTCCAGTTGTTCCACGCCTCGAACCTCACCGGCAATTTTACGAACGTCGTTCTGCCGCCGTTAAATCCAGGCCTGACCTGGACGAATACGCTGGCCGGCAACGGCACCATCGCGGTCATCGCCACCGTTTCGCTCAACTCCACGAACATCTCCTTCGCAACCACGAACGGAGGAGCGACGGTCGTCCTGTCCTGGCCGCAGGATCATCTCGGCTGGCAGTTGCAGGCGCAGACCAATCCGCCCGGCGCCGGCCTCGGCGCCAACTGGTTTGACGTCGCCGGTTCCACGGCCACGAACCAAATCTCCTTGCCGATGGATGCAAGCCAGGGCACCGTTTTCTACCGGCTGATTCTCCAGTAGGTCAAGCGTCGGAAATCTCCGGCGTTATTTTTGGATCAAGTTGCCACCCATGTAATGCATGGCCGAAATGAACTTTGAATTTACTCGCCTGCGCGCTTTGTGTTATCACCCGGTGAATCATGCATTTTCAACCGGCAATGTTCTTCCATGCCGGGTCGCGGCCAATCCTCGGTGCCGCCCTCTGGCCGGCGCTGGCGTCGGTGTTCTTCGCTTTCATCAGCCCGGCGCAAACTGGCGCGGACGACCGCGCATTTGCCGTGCAGACGCTCACGAACATTGCCGAACCGGTCCTCACCACGCTCGCCGATGGGAAATTAAAAAGAGCTTGCGCTTCATTGGCGCGGAGAGAAAATCATGAAAATATTTCCGCATGGATCGTGGGCAAGAAACCAAGTGGGAAATATCAATCAAAATCAACCTCACAGGTCGAACCGTTATGAATCTTTGCCGCCAGTTTCTCCTTTCCTGCCTTTTTATTTTGCCCCTCACATCAGCCAGCGCCTTGGATTCGGCTGCGAAATCTCCACGCGAGTCCATTCCTCTGACCACGTGGGAGTTTGTCGAAGATGCTGAAACCAATGCGACGGCGCTCCAGCCACCGATGACGGCAGACTGGAGGCAAGTCGCTGTTCCGCATGTCTTTCGCCAGTCCGGCCTGCCCGACAACACCGCCGGTTGGTATCGCCAGACCATAACCTTGACCGGGGCCGACCGAAACAAGCGTGTGTATCTCGTGTTGGAAGGGGCCGCCTCGGTGAAAGACGTTTTCGTCAATGGCCAGTTCATCGGCCGGCACAAGGGCGCGTTCTCTGCATCTGCCTTTGACCTGACCCCGGCGCTGAAGATTGGCCACGCCAACACCCTGGCCGTGCGCGTGAGCAACCGCGAGAGTGAATCGCAAAACTGTTTTTCGCGCTCCGGACTTTACTACGTCAACGGCGGCATGTTCCGCAAGGCCTGGCTGGTAAAGACCGCCGAGGTGCATATTTTTCCCGATATGGGTTCGAGCGGTGTTTATCTGACGCCCGGCAGCATCACGCAGTCCAACGCCGATCTCAGCACACGGACGGTTGTGCGGAATCCCCTCGCGTCGCCTGTCGAGGTGGTGGTCCGCCAATCTGTCACCGACCCCAATAACACGGCTTGCGCGCAGTTCGAGACGGAGCAAACCATTCCCGCCGGGGAAACGGCGACGATCAAGGCCGCGGGAAAAATCGCCCACCCCATACTCTGGGACATTGGGAGGCCCAATCTTTATACGGTGCGCACTGAAGTCAGCGTGGGCGGACAGGTGACTGACGCGGTGACGGAGCACGTGGGATTGCGCACCATCGCGCTCAAAGACAATCGCTTTTACCTGAACGGGCGCGAGGTGCAGTTTCGTGGCGTCAACAAGCACGCTCAAAACGAATACGTTTGGAACGCGGTGAGCGATGAAGATCTGCGCCTTGAATGGCAGTGGATGGCCGATATGGGCGTGAACATGGTGCGGCTGCCGCATTATCCGCACAGCCACCTGGAATACGACATCGCGGACGAGCGCGGCATTGTGGTGTGGGCCGAGAACGGCTTCGCGGGGCAGATTTGGAAAGACCCGGGCAACGATGAAAAAACCGTCACGCCCGACGGCGAGCGCCTCACCCGCGAGATGGTGCGGCAGAACTGGAACCATCCCAGCATTCTCTTTTGGAGCGCGGGAAACGAAACCATTCTGGACGTGGTCAGCCACTACGCAACCGTGATCCGGCAGGAAGAGGACCCCACGCGCCTGATTACTTACGCGGCTACTGGTAATCAGAAACCAACGAACTGCGATTTTATCGCATACAATCCCTACGATGGCTGGTATACTGACGGCCCCTATACCGATTTCACCAAATCACCGCACAACGACATGGTTTCCGAGACCGGATCGGGCGACTGGATCACGCACCACGTTCCCTATGGCACGATCAAATTCACGGTTGATAAATACGAGCCGGAGGAATACTCGGAGATGTTCACCGAGTATCGGCTCCAGACCGTTTGCCGCAATGACGTCGAAAATCGCCCCATGTTCCTGTGGTGGAATTTCCGCGAGTTCTACAACCTGAAGTTCAAAAAGAATCGCAACACCAAGGGACTGCTTACGCTCGCGGGCACGCCAAAGGACACGGCTTATCTGTTTCAAGCGTTCTTTAATCCCAACAAGCCGGTGGTGCATCTTTGCGGGCGGAACCACTTTCTACGAGCTTTTGCCCCCGACAATGGCATAAAGGCTTATTCCGACGCCGGCGAATTGCAGATGACCCTGAACGGAGTCGCCCAAGAAAAAATCAAGAACGGCAGTTATCGCATACCGGATTCCGAGATGAAATTGAAGAACGGGACGGTTGTGCCGGTGCCCGGCATCCCGGTGGCCAATGTCTTCTTCTGGAAAACACCGCTCAAGCCGGGGCGAAACGTCATCGAGGTCAGTGACGGCCAGGGACATGGCGATCGCATGATTGTTTATCAGAAGCCGGATGGCGCGACCGACCCCGCCGCGGTGGTGCAGGACTTGAAAAGTTCCAACACGGACAATCCTGCCGTGTTCATTGACCGGCCGGTCGAATCCCAAGGGCCGGTTTATACCGATGTGGATGGTTCCTCCGACAACACGTTCGACATATTGCCGAAAGAAGTCGAGGGCGCGTCCTGGATCGCCACGCGCCGCCTGAGCGACCCCAAACTCAAGACCGACCTGGAGTTCCGCATCAACCCGTCCGCGAAAGGCGCAACGGTTTTTGTGCTCTTCTCAACCGGTGCGTATCCGACCGTTACGTTGAAGAAGCCGGACCCGGCCATTGCAGGTTCGGCGAAAGCATTTCGGGAATCGCTCGCCGCTGCCGGATTTAAAGCCAGTAAAACCGGAGCTGTCTGGCGCGATCATCTGCTCATTCGGGCCTGCGCCGAACTTTGGAGTCGCGACGTTGCGCCCGGCGAAAAGTTGAAATTGACAGGCCAGACGCTCGACTATGTGGTGATGGTGCGCGACTCAGATGGTGTTAAAAAGGGTGCAAAGTAATGCAACTGGATTTGCCGGCGGACGATCCGTTTTGGACCGCGCCCGCCGAACCGTGGACGCAGAAAAAAATCTGGTCGGGCGGGAACGTTCCCGCCGACCACGCCTATCAGGACAAAAAATGAAAATGAGACTGAAACCTCTTTTGATGACACTCGCGTGCGTCTTGACCGCCGTGTCGTGTGTCACGGTAAAAACTTCGTCACCGACACACACGTTCGCCATCGGCACGAATGATTTTCTGATCGACGGCCGGCCATTTCAAATCCGCTGCGGCGAAGTCCACGCGGCGCGCGTGCCCAGGGAATACTGGCGCAACCGCCTGCAAATGGCCAAGGCGATGGGACTCAACACCGTCTGCGCGTATCTTTTTTGGAATCAAATCGAGCCGCAGCCGGGGAAATTCGACTGGAGCGGCCAGGCCGATGTCATGGACTTTTGCCGCATCGCGCAGCAGGAAGGCCTGTGGGTGATTCTCCGTCCCGGCCCGTATGCCTGCGCCGAATGGGACGGGGGCGGCCTGCCTTGGTGGCTGTTGAAATACGACGACATCAAACTCCGCACGCGCGACCCGCGTTTCATGGAGGCGGCGACAAATTATTTGCGCGAAGTCGCGAAACAATTCGGCCCGCTCCAGATCACCCACGGCGGGCCGATCCTCATGGTGCAGGTCGAAAATGAATACGGCTCCTACGGAAGAGACACCGAATACATGGGCGAATTGCGGAAGGCGATGCTCGATGCCGGCTTTGACGTGCCGCTCTTTGCCTGCAATCCGCCGAGCGATTTGAAAAAAGGCTACCGCGCGGATTTGTTCCCGGTCGTGAATTTTGGGGCGGATCCCGCCCACGGGTTTAAAGCGCTGCGCGAAATTTTCCCGCAAGGCCCGCTGATGTGCGGCGAGTTTTATCCCGGCTGGTTCGACACCTGGGGACAGCCGCATCATCTCGGCAAGACGCCGCAATATCTCGCCGACCTTGAATACATGCTGACCAACGACGAATCGTTCAGCATCTACATGGCGCACGGCGGCACCACCTTCGGGCTTTGGTCGGGCGCGGACCGGCCATTCAAGCCCGACACGTCCAGCTACGATTACGATGCGCCCATCAGCGAAGCCGGCTGGCCGACGCCGAAATTTTTCCAGACGCGCGACCTGTTCGCCAAGCATCTTCTGCCCGGCGAGACATTGCCGGAGCCGCCCGCGACCAATCCCGTCATCGACATCGCGCCGATCGAACTGACGCAATGCGCATCCATCTTCGACAATCTGCCCAAGGCCATCGAAGAAGCCACGCCGCGCACGATGGAAAAATACGGCCAGGGCCACGGCTGCATTTTGTATCGCACGACCATTCCCGCCGGCCCGGCGGCGATGCTTGAAGCCGCGGCCATCCACGACTTTGGCTTCGTCTTCCTCGACGGCCAGCGCATCGGCGTGATGGATCGCCGCAACAACGGCTACAAAATTGAGCTCCCGGCGCGCGAAAAGGCGGCGACGCTCGACATTCTCGTCGAGGCGCTGGGCCATGTGAATTTCGGCCAGGAAGTCCATGACCGCAAAGGCCTCTTCACCCCGGTGAAACTGGCCGGCACGGAATTGACCGGCTGGAAAATTTTCAATCTGCCGCTCGACGACAAAATGCTAGGCAGGCTGAAATTCCGCACCGCCAAAACCGCCGGCCCGGCGTTCTGGCGCGCGGTGGTGAAAATCGATAAGCCCGGCGACACGTTTCTGGATTTGCGCTCCTGGGGCAAGGGCGTTGTGTGGGTCAACGGCCATTGTCTCGGCCGTTACTGGGACATCGGCCCGACGCAGACCGCCTACCTGCCGGGCTGCTGGCTGCACGCCGGCAAAAATGAAATCGTGATTCTGGATCTGGTTGGCCCGGAAAAACCGGAAGTCGCCGGACTCGAAAAGCCGATCCTCTTCGAAATGCACCGGGAAAAGGACTTCACCAAGACCCAGCGGCCCGTGGTGAAGCTGAATCTGGATTCCACCACGCCGGTTTACACCGGCACGTTTGCGCCGGGCGGCGACATGCAGGAAATCAAGTTTTCCACACCCGCCACCGGGAAATTTTTCTGCCTCCAAAGCTTGAATGCCCACGACGGCAAGC
>Ga0265337_1000554_pt1 | contig 19747 bp, 14 predicted proteins | sample 42122metaG_FD_192441 | JGI IMG/M metagenome (GOLD analysis project Ga0265337, IMG submission 192441) | Rhizosphere microbial communities from Carex aquatilis grown in University of Washington, Seatle, WA, United States - 4-21-22 metaG | ecosystem: Host-associated > Plants > Roots > Rhizosphere >... | reverse complement strand
TGAATCCGGCGGCGCAGCGCGCGTTTCTCGATCAAGCCTGCGCTGATGACCCGGAGTTGCGCGCAAGAATCGAGACATTGCTGGAGGCTGGAGCGGAAGCGGAAGATTTTTTCAAGGACGCCGGGCGCTTCAAGGCACAGCTGCCCGGGATTTCGGCGGGGCCGGGAGAAAATCCTGTATTTCCAGATGACAGCGCCCGCAACACGGAATTTCCCTTTACCGAAGGTCTCGGAACCCGCATCGGCCATTACAAATTGCTTCAAAAGATCGGCGAAGGCGGCGGCGGCGTGGTTTACATGGCCGGGCAGGAAGAGCCTGTTCGCCGCCGTGTCGCGTTCAAAATCATCAAGCTGGGAATGGACACCAAAAGCGTCATCGCCCGGTTCGAAGCCGAACGGCAGGCGCTGGCGATGATGGACCATCCGAACATCGCCCGCGTTTTTGATGCCGGCGCGACGGAAACGGGGCGGCCCTATTTCGTCATGGAACTGGTGCGTGGCGTCAAGATCACCGAGTATTGCGACCAGAATAATCTGGACACACGCAAGCGCCTCGACTTGTTCATTCAGATTTGCCACGCCATCCAGCACGCGCATCAAAAGGGAATCATTCATCGCGACATCAAGCCGTCAAACGTCATGGTCACGCTGCACGACGGCGTGCCGGTGCCCAAGGTGATTGATTTCGGCATCGCCAAGGCGACCGAAGTGCGATTGACCGATAAAACCCTTTTCACCACTTACGAGCAAATCATCGGCACACCCGCCTACATGAGTCCCGAACAGGCGGAGATGAGCGGTCTCGATGTTGACACGCGCAGCGACATCTACAGTCTGGGCGTGTTGCTTTACGAATTGCTCACGGGCAGAACGCCGTTCGATCCGAAAGAATTGCTCCAGCACGGCTTGGACGCGATGCGCCGGACGCTGCGCGAGCAGGAACCGCAGCGGCCTTCGACGATGGTCACGACATTGCAGGGGACGGAATTGACGACGACAGCCGAGCATCGTCACGCGGAGCCGCCCAAATTGATTTCGTTGCTGCGTGGCGATTTGGACTGGATTGTGATGAAGACGCTGGAAAAAGACCGGAGACGGCGCTACGAAACGGCCAATGGACTGGCAATGGATATTCAACGCTATTTGAGCAGTGAACCCGTGACGGCCCGTCCGCCGAGCCGCCTCTACCGGTTTCAAAAACTTGTGCGCCGGAATAAAATTGTCTTTGCCGCCGGCGCTGCGGTGGCAGCGGCGTTGATCATCGGGCTGGGCGTCTCGACCCAGCTTTTTTTCATGGAAAAAGCGGCACGCCAGCGCGCCGTTGCCGCCGAACAACAGGCTGAACAGGAGCGCGCCAAAGAAGCCCAACTGCGCCATCTGGCTGAAACCCGGGAAAAAATCACCCAGGCCACCGTGCTTCTGAACGGGGAAAAATTTGACGATGCAGACAAATTGATGAGTCAGGTGTCCGTCATGCAACCGACTGTGGAAGGCGCGGCTGTATTCCGCTCGCTCGGCGAATATCACGCCACGCAGAATCAGTGGAAGGAAGCGGCCGGCCGTTTCAATGTCCTGCTGCAAATCAATCAATTGGACAGCTGGGATGTAAGCACTCTGGATTATCTCGAATACGGCCCGGCTTTGATCGAAGAGGGCGATGTGGATGGCTACGAACATTTTCGCCAGGCTGCCGTCGCCCGTTTTACCAGCGGCCCACATCCGTTTGCCGACCGCATCGTCAAAATCAGCCTTCTTCTGCCCGCCGACCTCAAACTCATGAAGGCTTTGCAACCGCTGGCCGACGCCACCGCGCAATCTTTCGCCACCAACGTGGATGCCAATGCCGACATTTTTATGGCTGCCTGGGGTTCGGTCTCCCTGGCGCTGGTGGAATATCGCCGCGGCAATAACGCCAGGGCGGCGGACTTGTGCCAGCAATGCCTGGATTATCCGGAGCACATTGCGCCGCGAACCGCGACCGCCCAGGTCATCCTCGCCATGGCAGACCAACAGCTTGGCAAAACCGATGAAGCCAGATCGCAACTGGCTCAAGCCCGTGAAACCATCGAGAACAAATTCAAAAGCCCGTTGGATCGGGGCACCCCCATGCAGGGATTTTGGTTCGACTGGGTTTTTGCACAGATTCTCCTGCGCGAAGCGAAAGCTTCGATCCCCCAAAGTTGAACCAGGTTCGGATGCGTCCGCCTTGCCGCCAGGCGTGAAGCAAACCATTCCCGGCTTCATTTCCCGTCATTTTCAAATTTTCAAAAAACGCAAAGATTGTATGTCGGGTTATGGCGGCCGATGACGCATTAATAGACACAAGCCCCATGCCGTTTCCGCGCCGAATTGCCGGCCTGGTTTTTATCGGTCTGGGAAGGAATCAAAAAAGGCAACAAATGACACGAAACATGAAGACAAAAAAATTGAATTATCTGGCGGCCATTGGCGTGACCGTCTGTCTGGCTCACAGCGTTTTGGCCCAGCCCGCCGGGCAGACAAATTATTTCTGGTCGGCCGCCGGCAACGCGGTGACGTGGAGTCAGGGGGCCAACTGGGTGGGCGGGATTGTGCCGCGAACCAACGGAACCACATTCCAAATCAATCTATTTGATGCGCCGGCCACCGGTTCTCTAATCCCGATCACGATTTCGAATACCGATGTGGTGTCCATCAACGATGCCATCTTCGGTCCGCTGTGGGGACAAACTCTCGATATTTACGGTTCGGTGACCTGTAACTTTGGTGAGTTCGTTTGGGGCGCGCTCAACGGGCCGGTCACCACCCTGAACGTGCATACCAATGCCTCGCTTTCCTTGCATGACACCCTTGCTCTTGGCACGGCGTGGTGGTTTCCGGGCGGGCCGAATGTGGTGTTGAATGTGTATAGCAACGCCCAAGTCGGCGTGAATTATCTTCAATTTGGCGCCAAGATGAATCTCTACGGAGGAACGGTGAGTGTCACCAACGGTTTGAATACCGGAACGGCTACAACCCCGGTGTTTGGCGGAGGTTTGGACACCGATGCCACGCGGGCCATCAATCTTGAAGCCGGCGGCACGCTGATTTTGCCGGCCACCTACACCGCCACGGTCACTAACTGGATTGCACGCGGCATTTTGGTGGTCTATGGCGTCCCGGGGGATGCGTCGGAAATTGTCATCAGCGAGACCAACGCCAACTGGCCGGGCCGGACCGTTGTGACCACCACGGCTACGAATGCCAATCCCATTGTTGCCATGCGCATCCAGGTGCCGCGCTCCAACCTGTTCGTTGGCGGACTGGAACAAGCCCAGGTCTTGGCGGATTACGCGATCACCACCAATGTGAATGTGACGACTACTTCGGGCATCGGAATCAGTTACCAGTCCGGCGCCACCAATGTGGTCACGGTCACACCGGGCGGCATGGTGCGGGCCACCGGCGTCGGCAGCACAACAGTGAAGGCATTCATTGGAACTTTGAGCAATTCGGTCCTGGTCACCGTGAACGCTTATACGAATGTCGCCACGCTGATTCACCGGTATAGTTTCAATGATTCGCCGGACAACACCACCGTGACGGATTCCATTGCTGGAAATAGTCCGACTTGGGACGGCATTCTCATATTTGGGGCCTCTTTGAACGGGAGCCAGGTCGTGCTGGACCAATTAAACAGCGGCTATGTGCAGTTCAATCCCGGCATCCTCACCACCGATATGGATGCCGTGACCATCGAGACGTGGGCCAGCTTTGGCACGATCTCAAATTGGGCGGTGCTCTTCACCTTTGGTGACACGGATGGAACCTTCGGTCACAATTACATCAGTTTCCAGCCGCACACGGGAGCCGCAACCGCGCAAACCGGCATTAAGAATAACAGCACTGAGCAAAACCCCTTCTTCACCCCGGTTTTGGATAACTATACCAACGTGCATATCGTGGCCGTATATCATCCGCTGGTGGGTTATTGTTCCATCTACACCAACGGGACATTGGCGGTGATCAACTCGTCCATCACCGTTACGCTGGCGGACGCCCTCTCCACGGGAGATCCTTATAATTACATCGGACGCTCGCTTTATAGCGCTGATCCCTATCTGGACGTTTATTTGGATGAGTTCCGCATTTACAAAGGCCCGCTGACGGTCGGCCAAATCAAGGCCGATCATGCACTTGGACCGGATCAACTTATTGGCACAAACACCAACGTGGCACTTTCCACATCTTTGTCAGCCGGTCATTTGGCCATCAAGTGGCCGACAACGTCTGCGCTTGTCAACTTGATGTCCAGCCCGACACTTGGAGCAGGAGCCGTATGGACCCCGGTGAACGTCCCGATGTCCACGGATGGCGGTGGTCATTATCAAATGACCGTTCCCATTACAAGTTCCAATCAGTTTTTCCGGCTGCAGTAATGACAAAACCCCTGCGGCGGCGGCGCTTTAAGGAGGCGCCGCCGCCTCTTTGTTATAATCAGGCGTGTTGCGTATCAAGGCGCATTGATGTTAATTTGTTATCGTGTTCAAATTTTGTCCAGGGTGGCGCGCGTGCGTTCTGACTCTTTTTGCCGGGACATTTTTGCTTCACGCTGCGCCGCCGGGTTTGCGCGGCAGCCTCGGCATTCATGATCCATCAACCGTCATCAAGTGCAATGGCCGCTACTATCTGTTCGGCACGCACGGTGGCATCTTTTCGAAATCATCGGCCGACAGGCAATATTGGATTTCCGGTCCGTCGGTGTTTGGCGCTCAGCCGTCATGGACGACGAGCTATGCGCCGAACTTGGACGGCTTTTGGGCGCCGGATGTCATTTACTTCAACGGCCAATATCATCTTTACTACTCCGTCTCAACTTTCGGCACCAATATGTCAGCGATCGGGCTGGCAACGAACCCGACGCTCGATCCCAATGCTTTCGGCTTTCACTGGACCGATCAAGGCCCGGTGATCCAGTCGAGTCCAAGCGTGACTTACAATGCGATTGATCCGAGCGTCACGTTCGATTCGTCCAGCAATTTATGGATGTCATTCGGTTCATTTTTTAGCGGCATTCAACTGATCCAGCTTGATTCGACAACCGGCCTGCGCAACACGACCAACACGGCTGTTTCGTCGCTGGCCACCGACAACGCCGCCAGCGGCAATCCGATTGAGGCGTCCTACCTTTATCATCACGGTAATTTTTATTATTTGTTCGTCAATTGGGGCGCATGTTGTCAGGGCGTGAACAGCACTTACAACATCCGCGTGGGTCGCAGCGCAAGCATCACCGGCCCATTCCGCGATCACAGCAACGTCAACATGACTTCAAGCGGAGGCACGCTTTTTTTGAAAACGACGGGCAAATTCATCGGCCCGGGACAAATGGGAATTCTCGACGAAAATGGCGTGAGCTATTTCGGCTACCACTATTACGACGCCAATGTCAACGGCGCGCCGACTTACGACCTTGAGCCGCTTTCATGGACGGCGGACGGCTGGCCGGCATTCACCAACGACTGGTCCGCCGCGTATCATTTTCAAATGGACGCGCGCGACGACGGCGACGGGTATTACGGCCTGCTCCAAAACGGCGCCTCCATTTTCAACGACCCGCTGCTCGGCGACGTGCTCGTTCTCAACGGGACAAATCAATTTGTCTCCCTGCCCGGCGGCGCGGCCAACGCCCGGACGTTCGCCGCCGTTTTCAAATGGAACGGCGGCGCGGCCTGGCAGCGCGTCTTCGATTTTGGGAACGGAACAAACAGCTACGCTTTTCTGACGCCGCTTGCCTCCAGCGGAAATTTGCGTTTCACCATTTCGTCTTCGGGGATCGCCGGCGAAAAAAACCTCGAAGGCGCCGCAGCCGCGCCCGCCGGCGTCTGGACACACGCCGCCGTCACCACCGACGGCTCGCGCGGGATTCTTTACGTGAACGGCGCGGCGGTGGCGACCAATGCATCCATGACGCTGACCGCGCCGGACATCGTGCCGGCGAATGTCTGGTTTGGCCGCAGCCAGTTCACAAACGATCCTTACTTCAACGGCCAGATCAGTTCCATCCGCATTTACGGACGCGCGCTTTCGGCCAATGAAATCGTCGCGCCGCAGCCGGTGATTTCCGCGCCGGCGGCAAATTCGTTTTACCAGCCCGGCGGAACAATCTCGTTTGCCGGAAGCGCAATGGATTTTGCCGACACGCCGCTGTCCGTGACGGGTTTGACCTGGACGGTGGAATTTTGCGACACAAACTCAACCAACATTGTCGCCGGCCCGTTTTCAGGAATCGGCGGCGGAAATTATGTTGTTCCGTCCGATGGCGGGGAAGCGACGAACGGATTCCATCGCATCGTCCTTGCGTCGACCGACACGCTCGGACGCGCCGCGGCAAATTACGTGGACATTTTCCCAAATCCGACCAACGCGGAATGGACGGCATTTTATCCCTTCGACAACGGCGCGACGGACGCGAACGGATTTTTCAACGGCTCGCTGGCTGGCGCGACCACGTCATCGGATTCCATTCGCGGCCCGGTCTTGAATTTGTCCGGCTCAAGCCAATATGCCGGTTTGCCGCAGGGCATCGGCGCGATGAAGACATTTTCCGCGTGGGTGAAATGGGGCGGCGGCAACAACTGGCAGCGCATCTTTGATTTCGGCTCCGGGACGACTCAATACGCGATGCTCACGGCAAAAGCAGGCAACAACCCCAAGGTGCTGCGTTTTGAAATCACTCCCAATGGCTCCGCTGAAGCGCGGGACTTGAATGCGCCAAATGCATTGCCGATAAATGTATGGACACACGTGGCCGTCACGCTCGATGGACGCCAGGCGGTGATGTTCGTCAACGGTCGGGCAGTGGCGGTGAATTCCAGCGTCAATCTTTTGCCGTCCGACGTTCTCGGCCCGGCAAATTATCTCGGTCGCAGCCAGTTTGCAGGGCCTCCAAACAATGATCCCTATTTCAGCGGCCAGATGGATTCGGTGCAAATCTCCTCGCGGACTTTGCCGATAGAACAGATCACGGCGTCAAGCATTGGCATTTCGAACGGAGTGTCAGCACTGACCTTGAACTGGCCGTCGTGGACGAATGGGCTCGGACTATACACCGCGAACAGCCTGGGCGCGGACGCCAGTTGGACATCCGTCACCAATGCGCCGGTCGCGACCAACGGCATCAACATTTTGACGCTCACGCCGACGAACAATCCGATGTTCTTCCGGCTGCAACTTCCGTGAACATCGGGTTTTGTCATTCGGTCGGCAATGCCCCGTCCAGAACCAATTCCATATAGACCACGTCGAGCCAGCGGCCGAACTTGAAGCCGACCTGCTTCATGTGGCCGACCGGCTCAAAGTGAAACTTCGCGTGCAGCGCGACACTGCCGGGCTGGTCCGCGTCAATGCCGGCGATGATGGCGTGATGGCCGAGATCGCGGGCGCGCACGATCAATTCCCGCAGCAGCAGCGAGCCGATGCCGCGCCGGTGCTGCCGGTGATGGACATAGACCGAGTTCTCCACCGTGCGCCGGTAAGCCGAGCGCGGGTGATAAGCCGAAAGCGATCCCCAGCCGGCCACCTGCCCGCCCGCCTCGGCGACGATGGCCGGATGCTTGCCGCCGTGATGCTTGAACCATTGCCGCCGGCCGGCGGGCGGTTCCGGCTCCTCCTGATACGTGCAGGTGGAATGCAGCACGTAATGGTTGTAAATGTCGTTGATCGCCACCAGGTCGGATTCGGTGGCCGGGCGGATGGTGATGGCGTTGTCCTGCATAACCGGGATTCAGATTAAACGATGCCGTTGCTCCTGCAATTCTCAAATCCCTGCACCCTCGTCTTGAACAACCAAGGAACAAAGGACTGAATGCGGATTACGCGGATTCCTCGCTCGCGGGAGCGGGAGAGGATGTCCGCAGGACAGGTGAGGGTCGTCAGGGTAAAATAATTCAACCTTCAGTCTTTTCTTGGAATCGCCGTTCGCAATTTCCTCTCCGCCTCGAACGGGGAGAGGAATTAAAGGTGAGGTGTCGAATTTGTTTAACCACGGATGGCCACGGATTTTCAATTTCCGCTTTCCAAATGCCAAGTGCCGAACTTTACTTGAGCCGTGGCGACCCTGCACATCCAACCCGTTCAATCACTCGACGCGCCGGATCTGGCGTTGTATCGGACCCTCCGGCGCATCGAGGAACACGAGCGGGCCGGCGTGCTGGTGGCCACGAATGCCAAGGTGCTCCAGCGCCTGCTCGCGAGCCGTTACACCGTGGTCTCCGCATTGCTCACACCCGCGTGGCTGGAAAAACTCGAGCCGCAACTGCGCGCACGACCGGAGGAAGTTCGCATTTATGTCGCCGAACAGGCGGTGCTGGAAACCATCACCGGCTACAAACTGCATCAGGGCGCGCTGGCCGTGGCCAAAATCCCGCCGCAACCGGATTTTGAAACGCTCCTGAAAAATTCCCCGCGACCGCTGCTGCTCGCCGCCGCGGAAGGCATTGCCAGTGCGGAAAATCTTGGGGCGGTGGTGCGAAGTTGCGCGGCGTTCGGCGCGCATTTCCTGATCGTGGGCGAGACGTGCGGCAGCCCGTTCCAGCGCCGGGCGGTTTCCGGCTCCATGGGCGCCATCTTCGAGCAGCCGGTGGCGCGGGTGGACAATCTGGTGGAAACGCTGACGGCATTGCGCGCGCGCGGTGTGCGCTGCCTGGCGGCGCATCCCCGGCCCGGCGCGAAGAAACTGGCCGCCGTGGATTTGCGGGGCGACTGCTGCCTGCTGTTTGGCGCGGAAGGACCGGGCCTCACGGCGGCTGCGCTGGCGGCGTGCGACGACATGGTGGAAATCCCGATGCCCTCCCACATGAATTCCCTGAACGTGGCCGCCGCCACGGCGGTGTTCCTTTACGAAGCGACCCGGCAACGCAACTGACGTTCGGTCAAAGTCCGGCTTCCGATTTCAGCATATCAGCATTTTTCTAAATCTTGCCTCCGCCACCGTTCCGGCTCACACTCGCCTTCATGGCCAAAAAGATCAGATGCCATAAATACCTGTCATGAGCGTATCCCAACGCACAGCTCAAAACATCCGGGAACGGCTGCTCAAAAAGTCAGGCTTGGATGGGCTGCGCAGGCGGTTGTCCCCGAAACATGGTCAGGTTGGACAGCCTTTGTCGCACCGGTTGAAAATACAATTGAGCGCATGAAACCGAAATCAGAACTGATTCTTTACCAGACCGAGGACAACCGGACGCGGATTGAAGTCCGGCTGGAAAATGAGACCGTCTGGCTGACGTTGAATCAATTGGTGGAGCTGTTTCAGCGCGATAAGTCGGTCATTTCCAAACACATAAAAAATATCTTTGAGGAGGGGGAATTACGTTCGGAGGCAACTGTTGCAAAATATGCAACAGTTCAAACCGAAGGAGCACGAACGGTCAGCCGGGATCTGGAGTTCTACAATCTCGACGTGATCATTGCGGTCGGCTACCGGGTGAAATCGCACCGGGGCACGCAGTTTCGCCAGTGGGCCACGCAGCGGTTGCGCGAATATATCGTCAAGGGTTTCACGCTCGATGACGAACGGTTGAAGGAGGGCGGGACGCGGAACGAATATTTCGACGAATTACTCCAGCGCATCCGGGAAATCCGGCTATCGGAACGGAACTTTTACCGGAAGATTTGCGACATTTACCGGACGAGCGTTGATTACGACCCGGCGGTGGAAATGACGCGGCGATTTTTCCAGACGGTGCAGAACAAGGTGCATTGGGCCGTCCACGGGCACACGGCGGCGGAGGTCATCCACCAGCGGGCCAACGCCGCGAAACCGAACATGGGGTTGACGTCGTGGCAGAGGGCGAAGGTGCGCAAGCCGGACGTGGCCATTGCGAAGAATTATCTCAACGCGGATGAGTTGAAGAAGTTGAGCTTGATTGTCACGCAGTATCTGGACTTTGCCGAATTGCAGGCGTTGGAGCGGCGGCCTTTGACGATGCGCGACTGGCTGGCGAAGCTGGACGCCTTCCTGCGCGCCGGTGACCGGGAAATCCTGGAGGACGCGGGCGGCATTTCCGCCGAGGAGGCGAAGCGGAAGGCGGAATTTGAATTTGACAAGTTTGAGGTGCGCCGCCGCCAGTTGGAGGATGCCGGGGCAGAAGCAGGGTTTGCGCAGGAAGTCGAGAACCTCACCAAAGCAGCCAAACAAATCAAACCGGCGAAACAGAAAAAATGAGTGTGTCAGCAGGCAAGGCCAAAGGCTAAATGCTGAAGGCTGAAAATGAATGCATGGTTTGACCGTTGGCTCTGAAAATCACTTTGGCATTTAGCGTTTATCCTTTAGCCTTCCTCGTCATGAGTGTATCCCAACGCACAGCCCAAAACATTCGGGAGCGGCTGCTTAAAAAGTCAGACCCGGACGGGCTGCGACGGCGGTTGTCCTCGCGCCTGCCCGACTCGGAACCGCTCTGCGACCGGCTGCCGCTGTGCAATGACCATACTGCCCCCGGGCTGGAGAAACGGCAGGGCTTTCTCAAACAAATGGGAATTTCCGTGGATTGTCTGGCTGGCGAAGCCGGGCAACCGGCCCCGGAAACGCTCGCCAACAACATTGAGAATCTCGTCGGGTTTGCCCAGGTGCCGGTGGCCGTGATCGGCCCGCTCCGAATCAACGGCGTTGAGGCCCACGGCGACTTTTTTGTTCCCATGGCGACCAGTGAGGGCGCGCTCGTGGCCTCTTATCACCGGGGTGCCTACGTCATCAGCCACGCGGGCGGCGCAGCGGCCATGTGCCTGACGGAAACCATTTCCCGGGCGCCGTGTTTCGTTTTCAAATCCACCTTTGATGCCTGTTCTTTTCTGGAGTTCGCCATGCAGGAATCGTCAACCTTCCAGGAGCGCATTTCCAAAACGTCGGGACACTGCAAATTCATCGAGCTTCGGAGCGCGCTGGCCGGCCGGAATCTTTTCCTCGGGTTTGATTACCAGACTGGCGATGCGTCGGGACAGAACATGGTCACCATTGCCACCGACGCGCTCTGCCGTTATCTCGTCGAAAAAGCCCCGGTGAAACCGATGCAATGGTATGTCGAGGGCAACATGTCCGGCGACAAAAAGGCCACCATGCTTTCGTTCCTGTCCGCCCGCGGGAAGAAGGTGGTTGCCGAGGTGGTCATCCCGGCGGCGCTCCTGAAGAAAATCATCCACGTGACGCCGCTCCAGATGATTCAATACGGCCATGCTGCCATGCTGGGCGGAACCCAGAGCGGGTCCATCGGCGTTCAGGGCCACTATGCCAATGCGCTGGCGGCCTTGTTCATCGCCTGCGGCCAGGACGCCGCCTGTGTTTCGGAAGCTTCCACGGGCCTGACCGACATGGACATCACCGAGCAGGGCGGCCTTTACGCCTCGGTCACGCTGCCTAACGTCATTGTTGGGACCGTCGGCGGCGGAACACATCTGCCCACAGCGCACGAATGTCTGGCCATGCTGGGTTGTGTGGGTGAGGGGACGGCCCGCAAATTCGCCGAGATTTGCACCGTCACCGCCCTCGCCGGCGAAATCTCCATCATGGGCGCCCTCGCTTCCGGCGAGTTTGCCGCCGCTCACGCCAAATATGGGCGCAGGAAGAAAAATGTTGAAGGCCAAGGGCTGAAGGCTGAAAAATTCTGAAATCTCGTTCGTGTGGTTTGTGTATTTCGCGGTTTGGAATCCGTGTTCATCCGTGGTAAAAATTGGCGGTTAGAAATTTAAGTCTTCGTTGCTTTGTTGCTTGGTTGTTCAACACATGTCAGCCGCGAAATGGGAAAGAAGTTGCGCTGCCCCTGTAATTTCACACCATGTTCAGACCATGATCACACTTTCTGTTTCCCGCCGGTTTCTGGCCCCGGCTTTTTACGTCCTGCTGTCTGCCGGCACATTGCACGCCATGAATCCCATCATCACCAACGTCTTCACGGCGGACCCGGCGGCGATGGTTTATCAGGACACGGTCTATCTCTACACGGGCCACGACGTGGCGCCCGACAAGGTCGAGGGTTATCGGATGCACCAATGGCTCTGCTTCTCCTCGACGAACATGGTGGATTGGGTGGCGCACGGTTCGCCGCTGGCGGTGACGAATTTTGGGTGGGCCAAGGACGATGCCTGGGCCGGCCAGGTGATCGAGCGCCACGGCAAGTTTTATTGGTATGCGCCGGTGGAACACGCGACCATCCACGGCAAGGCCATCGGCGTGGCGGTGTCGGACAGCCCCACCGGGCCGTTCGTGGATGCGCGCGGCTCGGCGCTCATCAGCAACGACATGACCACCGCCACCAAGATCAGTTGGGATGACATTGACCCGACGGTGTGGATTGACGATGACGGCCAGGCGTATCTGTTCTGGGGCAACACCAAATGTTATTACGCCAAGCTCAAGGAAAACATGACGGAGCTGGACGGCCCGATTCAAGTGGTGGATGTGCCGAATTACGAGGAGGCCCCGTGGATTCACAAGCGCAACGGATTTTACTACCTCTCCTACGCCAGCGGTTTCCCGGAGAAGACGGCCTATTGCATGAGCACAAACATCAACGGCCCGTGGACTTATCGCGGCCTGGTCGGCGAAATGGCGGGCAATTGCAATACGGCGCATGAGGCGATCATCGAATTCAAGGGCCAATGGTATTTCATCTACCACAACGGCGGGATCCAGCGCAATGGCGGCAGTTTCCGGCGCTCGGTCTGCGTGGATTATCTCTATTACAATCCCGACGGCACGATGAAGCGGGTCATCCAGACCACTGAAGGCATAAAGGGTTCTTAAGAAAAGGTGGCGACGGCGCGTATCGGGCGGTTATTCGCCGATGACGCGGATTTTTCCGTTCTGGTTCTGCAAATTGATTCGCGGCGTGCCGGGCGAAAGGCCGGCGAACGCATCCTGTCCGTGCGGTTTCATCAGCACGGGAAAATCCGATTCGATGTCGCCGTAGCTGGTGTGCGCCTCGATGGCGGGTTTCAGTCCGGCGGGCAGTCGCACTGTCAGCGAGCCGTAACTGGTCCGCGCTTCCAAATTCGTGACGGTGGTGGACGTGGCACGCACCGAAATGCCGCCAAATTGGTTTTCGCAAATGAAGCTTCCGCCGGGGCCGGTGATGTCCATCGCGCCGTAGGAGGTTTCCGCCCGGACGGAGCCGGTGATGGCTTCCGCCGCCACGCGGCCAAACTGGTTCACCAGCCGCGCGTCGCCGGCGATTTCCTTCACGCGCAGTTCGGCATAGGAAGTTCTAAGATCCGCATTGCCGGCCTGCTGGACATGGACGCTGCCAAACTGGTTCCGGAGCCTGACCGTGCCTCCGATGTCGCTCGCGTCGAGCGTGGCGTAACTGGTTTCCGCATCCAACGGGCCGTGAATGCCGGCGGCGTTAATCGCGCCGAACGAGTTTTTCAACGTGGCCGGCCCTGTGTTGTTGAGCTTGAGCGCGGCGTAGGAGGTTTCGGCGCGCACCTTGCCGTTGATGTCGCGCAGTTCCACGGCCCCGAACCGGTTCGCGGCCTCAACGTCGCCGTTCAACCCGGTGATTTCGTTCCGGCCATATTGGTCACGGGTCTGGACGGTGACGGATTTCGGCACGGTGATTTCCAAATCGGACTGGAAGCTGCGCTGTTCGCGGGAACCGGGCACGGTGACAGTGAGCTTGAGGCGGTCACCGGCGAGGTCAGCCCGGCAAAGAAGGTTGCTGGCGAGCTGCTGGACGGCGGCATCGGTGCGGGCGCGGACGTTGAGCTTCTGCGACCAGCCGAAGGGACCGTTGTCGGCGCCGGTGATGTGGATGGCGCCAAAGGCATTGATCACTTCCAGGGTTTTGATGTTGTCGGGAATCGCGGCGCTTTGAACGATGTTGGTGACCGCCTTCAAATCGGCGTTCGACCAGCCGGGGGAGACGGAGAATGAAACATAGCAGCCGGTCATGGACACTATGGCAACCGCTGCGATCAGGATTAAGAAAAGTTTTTTCATAAGTGCTTCCTCGCGGGTATCAGCACGGTCACTGCGACTTGTGAACAGCAATGGTCGCTACTTCTGAAATTCTTCCGGCTGTTTACCGTAACCATGTGAATTAAGACATCGTATGCCGCAGAGGTTTTTAGGCAAGCGCGGAAAATATTGCCAGCGTCAATCCGTATTGATTGGTGATCGATCTCAAATGGTTGATTTTGAATTCCGCGCCGCGGTGGATTGGGTTTGGCGTTTCCAGGGAGACCCGTTTAGACTGCGCGTTCCATGATTGAGCCATTGAGCAATCCGCAGATCCGCCGGTTCAAAGCCGCCGCCCAGCTTCTGGAGCCGATGCTGAAGGTTGGCAAGGCGGGGTTGAGCGACGGTTTCGTCCGTTCGGTGGACGAGGCGCTGTCGCAGCATGAGCTGGTGAAGATCAAGTTTGCGGAGTTCAAGGAGCAGAAGAAGGAGCTTGCGCCGCAACTGGCGGAAAAGACCGCCAGCCACCTCATCATGCGCGTGGGCAACGTGATGGTGCTGCATAGGCCAAAAGCTGAAACGCTGAAAACTGAAAGCTGAAATTACGAAAGCGGCGTAAAGCCGCGTGGCGGCCACGCCGCTATACGCGGAAAATGAAGTATTACCCATTTTTCTCTTTCCTTTCAGTCCGGCTTTTCTAGATTCTGTCCCTATGAATTCCAAAATGCTCCGTTCCGTGGTCGCGGCCATGTCAGGATTGGCCCTGGTCTCCAGTTTGCAGGCGCAAACACCCAACATTGATTTCCCCGCCCCCAGCCCGGCCTGCACGTTGAAACAACGTGTCGGATTGACGGACATTGGAATTGTTTATTCGCGGCCCGGCGTGAAGAGCCGGACCATTTTCGGCGGCATTGTTCCTTACGGCCAGGTGTGGCGCACCGGCGCCAACCAGGCCACCAAGATCACCTTCAGCACGCCGGTGAAACTCGAAGGCACGGACATCCCCGCCGGCACCTATGCGCTTTTTACCATCCCCGGCGAACAGGAATGGACGGTCATCATCAGCACGAACGTCAACCAATGGGGCTCTTTTCAATACAACGAGAAGGATGATTTCGCGCGGTTCAAGGTGGCACCCGTCACGCTGAAGGACACAACCATCGAAACGTTCGCGATCGAATTCAATCGCATCAGTGATGAATCGGCGGTGCTCGAGCTGGTCTGGGACAAGACGGTGGTTCCGATTCACCTGCGGGTCGAAGTCTCCAGCAAGCTCGTCCCGCAAATCGAGGCGGCCATGGCGGCGCCGGGCAAAAAGTCGGACGCCTTTTATTTTCAGGCCGCCACGTTTTATTTTAATCATGACCAGGACCTGAAAAAGGCGCTCGACTGGGTCAATGCCGGGCTGGCGGGCAATTCCCGGATTGCCTATGAAATGCTGTATTTGAAGGCGGAGATTCTGGCGAAACAAGGCGACAAGACGGGCGCAATCGCCGCCGCCAAGCAATCCAGCGAACTGGCCATCAAGGCCGAAGGCTCCGGCAGTTCGTTCGTGAAGATGAACGAGGATTTGATTTCGAGCCTGCAACCATGAGATTTCGCCCACAAATAAACATTCAACGTTAATTAACCACAACTGTCATAGGTAACATGAAAAAAATCATATCCACCCTCGTTATCACCACTGTTGCCATGATTGGCGCGCTGCCGGTCATGGCCCAGCAAACCCGTGCGGCTTCCACCGGAGGCAACAGTCCGCATGAAACCACCGGCAGGGTCATTGACGGCAACCGGGTCACCATCACTTATGGCCGGCCCTATTCCGTCAAGCCCGGGACGACTGAGGTCCGCAAAATCTGGGGCGGGCTGGTGCCCTACGACAAGCCCTGGCGCATGGGCGCGGATGAGGCCACGCTCCTCATCACGCAAAAGCCAATCGTGCTGGGCGGGACGACTGTTCCCGCAGGCGCTTACACCCTTTACATGGTGCCGAGTGAAGCCGGGGCTTCCAAACTGGCCATCAGCACGGGTCTCGGCGGGTGGGGAATCCCCGTGGACACGAAGCATGACCTGGCGCAGGTGGATTTGGCGAAGACGGCGCTGGACAAGCCGGTGGACCAGTTCACGATGGCCATTGATAAAAATTCGGATGGCGGCGGGTTGCTGAAACTGTCGTGGGAAAGCACGCAATTCTCCGTCCCGTTCACCGTCGCAAAATAGTTTTATAAAGACAGATTTATGAACTCCACAATACCCCGTTTCTTTTCCGTGTTCGCCTGCGGATTGATGCTGGCTTCCAGCCTGCCGGCGCAGACGCCCAGGGTTGATTTTCCGGCGCCCAGCCCGGCCTGCACCTTGAAGCAGCGCGTCGGGCTGACGGACATTGAGGTTGTTTATTCCCGGCCCGGCATGAAGGATCGCGCCATTTTTGGCAGCCTGGTTCCCTACGGCCAGGTGTGGCGCACGGGCGCGAACGCCGCCACCAAGATCACCTTCAGCACACCGGTGAAATTGAACGGAACGGAAATCGCCGCTGGAAGTTATTCGATCTACACCATTCCCGGTGAGAGCGAATGGACGATCATCATCAACAAAAACACCGGCCAATCGGGAACGCAGTATGACGAAAAGGCCGATGTCGCGCGGTTCAAAGCCACGCCGGTGACGTTGACGAAACCCATGGAAACCTTCGTCATTGAATTCACCGATATCCGCGACGAGTCGGCCCGGCTGAATCTCGTCTGGGAATACACCCTCGTGCCGATAAAATTCGAAGTTGAACTGACCAGCAAACTGGTTCCGCAGATTGAGGCGGTGATGGCCTCCGATGCCAAATCGAAACCTTATTACCAGGCGGCGATGTTTTATTACGATCACGGACAGGATTTGTCGAAGGCGAGCAAATGGGTGGACGCCGCCATCGCCGAGCGTGAGGCGCATTACATCGTTTATCTGAAGGCAAAAATCCTCGCCAAACTCGGCGACAAGGAAGGCGCCATCGCGGCGGCGAAGCGTTCGACCGAACTCGCAATCACAGCCAAAGACACCGGCTATGTGAAGTTGAACGAAGACCTGATCTCCGGCTTGAAGTGAAAACCGGAGCCGCTTCCATTTCCGGTCCGGCAGCACGTTTGTGCAGGCTGCGTCGCGCGTTCTGCTGCGGCCTGGTTTGTTTGACCGCCTTGATTTTTGCGCGCCCGATTTCCGGCGCAGAACCGGAAACCAATTCCGCCCCGGCAATTCTTCAGGAACTGAAAAGTTTCCGCGAGATGGACAGCGTGCTTTTTGTCGCGGCACATCCCGACGATGAAAACTCCCAGTTGATTGCCTATCTCGCCCGCGGCCGCAATTATCGCATGGCCTATCTTTCGCTCACGCGTGGCGACGGCGGCCAGAACGTGCTCGGGCCGGAGTTCGGCGACGAACTGGGCATCATCCGCACCGAGGAATTGCTCGCGGCGCGGCGCGTGGACGGCGGCCGGCAGTATTTTTCGCGTGCGGTTGATTTCGGTTTTTCCAAGGACTACCTCGAGACGTTGAGAATCTGGGACCGGCAGGCGGTGCTCGGCGACACTGTGCACGTCATCCGCGAATTCCGGCCGGATGTGGTCATCGCGCGTTTTTCCACCCTGCCGGGCAACACGCACGGGCATCACACGGCGTCGGCGGTTCTGGCCTTGGAAGCCTTCAAATTGGCCGGCGATCCCAAGGCGTTTCCCGAACAACTCCACGAAGGGCTGGCACCGTGGCAGCCCAAGCGCATTTTCTGGAACGCGGGCGGGTTCCAGCGCGGCGGCGGCGAGACCAACCTCATCCGGATTGACGACGGCGGCAAAGACCCGGTGACCGGCGAGGCGTTCACGGACATTGCCGGGCGCAGCCGGTCCATGCACAAAACCCAGGGCTTCGGGAATTTCGGCGGCGGCGGCGGCAGCGGGCCGAGGAACGAGTCCTTCGCGCTGCTCGCGGGCGAGCCGGCGACCAATGACATCCTCGACGGCGTGGACGACACGTGGAGCCGCGTGACCGGAGGAGCGGAAATTGGAAAGCTGGCCGATGCAGCCATTGCGCAATTCAATCCGCAAGACCCGGCAGCCAGCGTGCCTGCATTGCTGCAAATCAAAATGCTTCTGACCCCGCTTGTCCAAGACGATCCGGTGGTGAATGAAAAACGCCAAAACCTTGATCACCTCATTCAGGAATGCCTTGGCTTGACCGTGGAGACGACGATTCCGGACGCCGAAGTCGTGCCCGGTGAAGCGCTCAAAATGCATCTGACCGCAACCGTCCAGTCGGCGATTGTTCCGGTCCGTTGGGTGGCGGCGCGGTTTCCGACGATCAAAGCCAAATTTGCTGTGGGCGCAAACCTTTCCACCAACCAACCCGTCAGCCGCGACTCGACCGAAAAACTTTCCGTGGATACGCCGGCGAGCCAGCCGTATTGGTTGCGCGAAGAAGGCACGCCGGGAATGTTCCGGGTGACCGACCCGCAGCTCATCGGCCGGCCCGAAAATCCACCCGCGTTTCCCATCGAGCAGGTTTTTGAAGTGGGCGGTCAGACCGTGATTGTTCCGGATCAGCCGGTGCAAATCACAGCCGACCGCGCAAAAAATGAAACCCGCGACTTGGCGGTGATTTCGCCAGTCACGCTGAAGCTTGGGTCGGAAGTCAGCTTGTTCGCACCGAACGCAACGCGGCCGGTGGAGGTGGAGGTCACCGCCGCCCGGTCCGATACCGCCGGGACTTTGCGCCTGAACGCGCCGGCGGGCTGGAGGGTCGCACCCGCGACGCAATCGTTCCGTCTGGGGAATGCCGGGGAGCAGGTGAAGCTGACGTTCACCGTCACCGCGCCAGCGCAACCAACAACCGCCAGCATCACCGCCGAGGCGAAGGTTGGCGGCAGGAGTTACGACAATGAACGCGTGGTGATCAATTATCCGCACATTCCGCTGCTGTTGCTCCAGCCGTCCGCCCGGCTCAAGGCCGTGTGCCTCAACCTCGCCATCCGCGGCCAGAATGTTGGCTACTTTCCCGGCGCTGGCGACAGCGTGGCCGAGTGTCTGGAAGACATGGGTTACAAGGTCACCAGCCTCACCGGCGAGGATTTGACAACGAATCGCCTGAAAGAATTCGATGCCGTGGTCATTGGCGTTCGCGCTTTCAATGTCCGCACGGACCTCGTTTCCAACTTGCCGGCGCTGTTTGCCTATGTCGAAGCCGGCGGCAATGTCATTGAGCAATACAACCGTCCGGGCCGCGACCTGAAAACCGATCAGCTCGCGCCTTATAGCCTGCGCCTTTCGAGCGCACGCGTGACGGACGAAACCGCGCCGGTGACGTTCCTCGCGATGGACCATCCGGCACTGAACACGCCGAACAAAATCACGAGCGCCGATTTCGACGGCTGGATCCAGGAACGCGGGATTTATTATCCCGACCAGTGGGACGAGCATTTCACGCCGATTCTCGCCTGCAACGATCCGGGCGAAGCGCCGCTCAAGGGCGGGCTGCTCGTCGCGCAATACGGAAAGGGTTATTTCGTCTATACCGGGCTGGTGTTTTTCCGGCAGCTTCCCGATGGGGTGCCCGGCGCCTACCGGCTGTTCGCCAATCTGGTTTCACTCGGAAAATGAAACATCCCGCCGCTACGGAACCGTCCGCGCGTGAATCTGAAGAGACCGGCCTGCCGTTTTTCCGTTCGTGGAAGAGCGTTTATCTCTTCGTTCTGGGCAGTTTTGTTTTTTGGGTCGCGCTGCTCATCGCGCTGACAAAAATGTTTTCATGAGCGCGCTCGACTTCGTCGTCCTGATTGGCTCGATGCTCGGCATTGCCATTTACG
>Ga0265337_1000552_pt1 | contig 19775 bp, 37 predicted proteins | sample 42122metaG_FD_192441 | JGI IMG/M metagenome (GOLD analysis project Ga0265337, IMG submission 192441) | Rhizosphere microbial communities from Carex aquatilis grown in University of Washington, Seatle, WA, United States - 4-21-22 metaG | ecosystem: Host-associated > Plants > Roots > Rhizosphere >... | reverse complement strand
AATAACATTATTAATAATCCAATTAAGAAAACAGAGAGAGGAGCAGGTAAAAATCGACCTGCTCCCATCCCCTCTGATTTTTACCCTGACAAGCAAAGCAAGAACCTAGCTATTGATTTAGGATTGGAAGAAAGTGTTGTACAAAAATTTATCGATTATTGTGCTTCTCGTGGAAAGACAACAAGAGATCCTCAGAGTGAGTTTAGATTGTTTGCGAGAAGAGAAGCTGAATACTTATTTGGAAAGGAAGAAGATAGTAGGGCGCCCGTAGCTCACTCTTCGCATAAAGACTATTCACCAGAAACACCTAAGAGTTACACACAAGAAGAAAAGAAAGTTTCGTCAGAACAGCTAGCCAAGTTGTTTGAAGGAATGGGTATGAAAGGCATGGCAGCGAAGATGGCAGGTAAGCTAGGAGGCTTAGATGGCAAAAGAAAAGGAAATTCAGGACAAATGGAAACAGAAAGCTACCGCCGCACGCAATGAGGAAAGAAAAAGATTGCTTGCGATAAATGATTTGGATGCCTTAAAACTTCCAAATCCCGATAGATATCAGCGCATGAGGTATCAACGGGAGATAGAGGCTGCGGAATGGTTGGCTGACATACAACGCAAGATGCCAACTGAAACGTCAGTAAAGACGAAGTATCAAAAAAACACAATTACATGGGGTAAAGAGCATGACTGAACAAAAATGGGCAAAAATATCCTCAGCAATTTCTTTGATAAAAGATTTGCATGAAGAACAAATGGAAGTTTTAACAGAAATAATAACTATTCTCACGGAAGAGGAAAGTAAAAATGCGAACCAAACCAACCAAGTCATATTGGAAGGCTTATAGAGGGCTGTACGGCAACGATAAGTTAAATTTAGTGCCTGAAGAAGGGGTAAAAAAAAAGTCGTCTCCTAGAGCTCGTATTGAGGTTCCAAGTGAACAAGATGAACAAATCAGAGCTTCCGTTTGGATGGAGAAAATGGGAATTGCTCATCATCATTCTCCTAATGGTGGGTTTAGAGATGCCCGAGAAGGCGCCAAATTCAAGCGTATGGGCACCTCTGCTGGTTACCCGGACTTTGTATTACCTTATGCCAGAAAAGGATACCACGGGCTTTACATTGAGGTTAAACGTAGATACGGAGGTAAACTTTCGGAAGCGCAAATTTATTGGCGAGATTTATTGATTAGGGAAGGTTATGCCTGGTATGAAGCAAAAGGCGCTGATCAGTGTATAAAAATTGTACAGAACTACTTAGGAATGACAAATGAATGATCTAAGTTTTGATGAAAGCAACGCCTTAAGTGAAACAGTAGTCATGTTCATGGAAATGCCAATTAGAAAATTAAGATATACAATAAAATCATTAAAAAAATATAAAACCGTTGAAGCAAAAGAAGTTATTGATATACTGCAATTAATTATTAATAAGAAGAAAATAAAAGTTTAGTCCTTGGCAGTGATTTTTACTATGTAAGCTATACGTGTTTTGTCACGTATCTCCTCGTTTTGGGGTAAAAATATTTGGGACGACCCGTGAATAGCGGGTTTTTTTATTATGAATACATGCAACCTACTAGAGGATCGCTAGTGGCATTTTATGTGAAGTTTGTTAAGCCGCGCATGTGTTCGCCAATTATGTTGTTACATATCTATGACCCATTTACCTTCCCCATGTTGGGTGTACTGCGGTGCGCACTGCTTGGTATAATGGGTCGTCAGTTTACGGAAACAGCGTCGCTGATTTCCAAAGGTTATGCCCTATGATACCTGGCCAATAGGATTTGAGTAATTAACTCAATTAAACAGGCATGATGAATCATGTGACCAGCGAAGGGTAAAATAGGGCGCCAGTTTATGTAAAAAATGTCGTGGAAATGAAATTGAATAGACAATATTTTTTTGATAAATATTTAAACAAAATTATTGAATATAGGGAAAAATATTCAATATTAGAAAAACAATTAGAAACTGCTACTGCTAGAAATGTAATATTTATTAAATCTTTGCAAGAAGATTTGTCGATAAAATTTTGTAAATTTATTCTAAAACCAAATGTTTATTTTGAATTAGAAGAGCAAAAATATATTGAAAATTTATTAATTAAAGATTAATGGAAACAGCGTCGCTGACAGTGAAGCGAATTCGGTAACACCCTGTGAGGTGTGAAACGGTTAAAACCCGTGGCAGACGAGCCTGAAAATGGTAGACCACAGCGCTGAAGTTCCTGGCCAGAAGAACGTGCAATTCGTTCCTGTTTCCAAAGTTTATGGCCTATGATATTTAGTATGGGGTTGGCATAGCCACACCATTTAAATGATTAGCTAAATAAGATAGGCCACCAGTTTATGCCCGACGATACTTTTTACAAGACGAAAGCCTAAGTTTGACGAATGCGTTCCACGCACTAGGATGATAACCGAGGGTTAGTAGAAACGATTTAAAGGAAAATAGGGCGCCAGTTTATGGCCGACGATACTAAAACTATAAATTAATCCTTTGATGGATACTAATCCTTTCCGTGAGAGTCGGATGATGTTTTGGGAAAATAGGCCTCCATTTTTTATCTACCAAAAAATTACCAATTAATGTCAAATTGGTAATTGTATTTTGTTAAATGTTTGATGGGTTAAAAAGATATATATAATTGATTAATATATAATTTAACTTTAATTTTGTTAATTGCTCTGATAAGCTCTGTTAAATGTTCATAGCCGATGATACTGATGTGCGAGTTTTATATTATGTCCGTGCTGGTCATTACTAGTTAACTCCAGCGGAATGAAAAACTTTATATCTGAGGGAAAGTAGGCCTCCAATTTATGGATTCAGTACCTCAGATGGTTAGAGGACATTGAGTACTATAGTACTAGGTGAAGTCGTTGGTTCAACTCCAACCTGAATCCTTCAATAGTAATAATTTATTATTTGATATATAATGTCTCGTTCCCTTCCTTTTTTCCCTTTCCTGTTTTAAATGTATTTCTGGAGTAAATTAATATGGACATTAATGTACCAGCAGGTCAAACCAGTGGTCTTCATTTGCACGATAGAAATGAAAATCACACAAACGAACATTGCTCTTCTGCCGGGCAAGTTGAACGCTTAAGTTTAGCTGGAATTTCAGCAACTAATAGCAATGCTGTTGAAGGTCGAGCATTAACCAATGCAAATGGTGTTGAAGGTCGTGGAGAAACCGAAAGATTCGGTTTTCAAAACTTGAATGCTGTAAGAAATGAAGCGGTAGAAACACGCAATAAAGTTGAACGCAATGGTGATAAAAATGAATCCACAACTGAAAAGTTTGGATTATATAATGCCAATAAAGTTGATCAGAGCATCGATGCTACAAAAGATGGCATTAAAGATGCAATGCTTCAATCTGCACAAGACACAGCAAGTTTAATGGTAAGCCAAACTATAGGCTTTAAAGATGGACTGTTAAAAGCATGTGGTGATACAGCTTCAATCATACAAAATGCTAACAGCGGTTTCCGCGATTCTCTTTTGCAAGCTTCTAACAATGCCGCAGCTATACAGGCTTCTATTGCTAGCGGTGTTTGTGGAATTGAAAAAGAAATAGCTTTTGTTAAAGGTTCTGTTGAACTACAAGCTGCAAACAATCGTGCTGCGTTAGAGCTAGAAGCCGCTAAGAACTTAGCCGCTGTTCAGCTTACAGCAACAATTAATGCAAAAGATGCTGCATTGACAGCTGCACATAATACAGCTGCATTGATGGCTAAAATTGCAGAATGTTGCTGCGAAAATAAAGCATTGGTTATTGAAAAAGCAAATGGTACTGATATGCTGATTCGAAAACTTGATGAAGATCGCGTTAAAGATCAATTACAATTCGCTCGTGATGAATTGGTTGCTCTTCGTTTACGTGCTTCTTTAGTTCCACCCGTAGTTGCAGCAGTGTCATTGTAATAAAAAGGGGGCATAAAGCCCCCGTTTTTTTATTCGCATACCTTTATTCTTGATTTTTGGCTTTCTTTTTTAGAAGCGCTTTATCTTGTTTTACATCCCATTTCTTTATTTGCTTAGTAGCTTTTTCTATAGCCTTGTGCATTTCTTTTGCGTGTTTTTCTAGTTGTTTTTTGGTGGCGTATTTGGTCATGTCTGGTTTTTTATTCATTTATATATTCCTCTCATAATATTTAGTGCATCTTTAATTAAACCTGGTATTCCTTCGCCTTCTTCTTCATTTCTTGTAATTAAGCTAATCGCTATAAATTTTACGAAATTCTCTAAATCTTTTTCATCCATATTTCTTGCAAATGGATATTTTTTGTCAAACTCATCTCTTGTTAACATTCATAATTTCCTTAGTTATTGAAAACAAAGAAATACTATCATAGTCAATGTTCCATGTAGAACAATTTATGAATATTATGATCAATTTTTATCAAGTTAATCTTAGCTTGCAATTATTAAAAGGTAGGAGCAAGATGATCCAGAAATTTAATCTTACAAGTCGGAGTCAAAATGGAATATTTGATCGGGTTTGGAATTGGTATTGCAATCGGTGCGTCTATCATTATCTATCGTCATTATAAATCTGACTTGTCGTATAACTTAGCTGTAATTAAATCTGACTTAACCTCTATTCATGTAAAAATTGATAATTTCCTTAGTAAAAAAGTAACTCCTTAGTAATATTTGATCTATTTTAGCCCTACTGCGTGGGGCTTCTTTTTGCGCGTGAGTTTTTTATGATTATAAGTAGATGTTGTAAATCTAATGTATATCTTTTGATCGATTATTACGTATGCGAGACATGTCATTTTTGTTGTGATACGCTAGATTCATCAAAAGAACATAATAAGGATTATCAAAATGACGCCAGACATGAAGTCGAAATTAAGGCATCTTCTTATTAGTCATGAAAGCTATGAACACTTTCCTTATACAGATACCACCGGTCACATCACAATAGGAATAGGTAGAAATCTTAGCGATAGAGGAGTTCTTCCTACAGAAATTGACATGATGTTTGACCATGATGTAGATTATTTCTTTAACTTCCTTACTGATCATTTTGCGTGGTTCCCTAAGTTAAACGATGCGCGTCAGATCGCATTGGTTGACATGTGTTTCATGGGAACACGCTCCTTTCTTACTTTTGATAAAATGATAGCGGCTTTAGAAAAAGGCGATTATAATCTAGCTGCTCAAGAAGTAGTCAATTCAAAATATGAAGACCAAGTCGGTCAAAGGGCAATGGATATTGCCACTATAATTAAGACAGGAAGTCTAGATGGAATTAAAGCAGCTTAGTTCTATTATATCAAAATACTCTCCTTTTCTGGGCGATGCTGTTGCCACCGTTAGTCCTTTATCAGCTGTAATTATACGATTAGTAGCTAAATTATTCGGCGCAGATCCTACAAATATTGATGACATCACCGCTAAAATTTCGTCTGATCCAGATGCAGCAGTTAAATTAAAACAGATCGAAGCAGAGAATTTTGGCAATGCTGTAGATGATAGAAAGAGTGCTCGTGAGCGTGAAGAAGAGATTGTTAAAGTAACAGGTAAGCGTGACAGAATATTGGATTTCATTGCTATCTTAGTCGTACTTGGATATTTTATAATGTGTGCTATGGTAGGATTGACTAGAATGGATCAGAGTGATCATGATGTTCTTTATATGATGGTAGGACAACTTACTGCTGGATTTATCATGGTACTTGGTTACTATTTTGGTTCTAGTAATAAGCAATAGAGGTTAAATTTGAAATGGAGTTAGAAAATATAGCTTGTATCATGCTACTTATATTTTTTGGAAATGCGATTTGTTTGGCATGTGTGGGAATGATTTATTTAATGTTTAAAATTATACATGGAATTTAATAATGAGATGCAGCATTTGTGTTGGTTCTGGAAAAGTTATGGGTGGTGGAATGATGTTACGCTCCTGTACTGAATGTGGTGGATTGGGAATTATTGAAGAAGAAGAAAAAAAAAAAGATATTGAGGAAAGTATCAAATCAACTCCGCATTACAAAGATGCGATTGATAATATTAAGGCACTTAATCCAACTATCACTGAAGAAGATGCTAAGAAAATGTTTTCGGAAGAACTTAAAAAAATAGAAGACAAGGATGATGAAGGTGATTCTAATGCTAGAAAGAAAAATAAAAGAACTTGAGAAAAAATCAAGGCGTTTATTATTTTGCATAATTGTATTGTCATTAATGAATGTTCTTTTACTTTTATGGATTGGATCAAATGTGAGTAATTCAGATAAATGCAGTATTGTTTTCATGGATGGATAAGAGAGTATTTATGGCTAATACAGGTGGAAGACCCACTATTTACAGCGATGAATTAGTAGATTATGTGTGTGGATTAATTGCCACCCATTGCATGGGTTTGCATGGTTTGTATGCTGAATATACTGATTTTCCTCATCCAAGAACTATTCAATTTTGGGTATACAAATATCCAGAGTTTTTACGCAAGTACCTAGAAGCTAAGAGTGCTCAGTCGCATATTTTGTTGGATAATACTATAGATATAGCTAATTATAATACTGATGATTCATTACTAAAAATAAATAGAGATAAACTTATTATTGATACTTATAAATTTAATGCAACAAGATTAAATAGAAGAGATTATGGAGATAAGACTCAAATAGAGAACATAAATCCTACCGAAGAAAAAGAAGAAGTAAGGAAACTGGTAGAAAAATGCAAGAAGAACATCAAAAAGAAATAGATTATGATAATCAATTAAGAGAAGATTTGTTATCAAGTCTTTTTTTATTTCACTGCGTTATATTCGAAAAACGTACCGGTCGTGAATTTAAAATAAGTCATCCTGATAGTAATGAATCACATTTCATTACTGTTTGTCGTGAACTTGAGGATATGTTTTATCTAAAACATAACAGATTAATAATCAATCTTCCGCCTGGATGGGCAAAGTCTGAAATATGTAAGAGTTTCATTTGTTGGTGCTTTGCTCATTATCCAGATTGTAAATTTCTTTATATCAGTCACTCGTTTGAGCTAGCTGTAATTCATACTTCTGAGATAAAGCAAACAATGATTATGCCATTCTATCGCAAGATGTTTGGTATTGAGATAAGGCGTGATAGCTCAGCTAAAGACTTTTTTAGGACCACAGCAGGTGGCGCCGTTGCTGCATTTGGATCTAAAGGTGCTATAACAGGTCAAGATGCTGGATTACCTGGCGAGAATAGATTCACTGGCGCGGCAATGATTGATGATATTCATAAGCCAGAAGAAATCCATTCAGATACAATTAGAGATCGTGTTAAACGTAACTATTTCGAGACGGTAGAAAGACGTTTGCGCGCGCCCAATGTACCATTGATATTGATAGGGCAAAGGCTTCACGAAGATGATTTGATGGCGCATTTGATGTCAGGAGCTGACGGTCAAGATTGGCGTAAAGTAATCATCAAAGCGCTTGATGATGCTGGTAATGCTCGTTATCCTGAGGTCAATCCAAAGAAACAATTACTCATAATGAAAGAGAAACAGCCTTATGTATTTGCTTCACAATTTCAACAAGATCCTATGCCTGCTGGTGGTGGTTTATTTAGGACTGAGTGGTTTCCTTTACTTGATGTGTCACCTGATATTATATCTACTTTCATTACCGCGGACTCCGCAGAGACTAAAGAAGAGTATAATGATGCTACAGTTTTTAGCTTTTGGGGAATCTATAAGATCAATTTTAATGGTGCTGACATTGATGGGTTGTATGGTCTACATTGGATTGATTGTCTGGAATTGAGAGTTGAACCAAAAGACTTGCAAGACGAGTTCATGGACTTTTGGACTGGATGCATGCGTTATAAGATCAAGCCAAAGTTTGCAGCTATTGAGAAGAAGTCTACTGGCGTGACTTTGATATCAGTTTTAAAGGATATTCAAGGTCTTCGTATCATTGATATAGAGCGCTCAGGAACCAAAAATAGTAAGACCAATCGTTTCCTTGAGATGCAGCCATTCATAGCCAGCAAGCAAGTATCATTGCCTGCCACTGGCAAGCATACTACAATGTGTTTAACTCACATGAGCAAGATAACTGCTAATAATGTCCACAGGTTCGATGATATTGCAGATACTTGTTATGATGCTGTTAAGATGGCTTTGATAGATAGAATTATCATCAACAAAGAGATTGGTACGACAGATCATAGTGCTATGGCTAAAAACTTGATATCTACTTACAACAGGATGGATAGACTTAAGAAGGCGGCTTATGGGAATTAATTTTTTAAAATTAATATTACATATCATTATATTTATAGTTGCTGTTGTTTTAGTAAGTATGGTTATGGATTTTTTTACAGACATACATTCAATAGCAAAAGACATTCATCATTATGTGGGGTTGTTTGATGGAAAATAATACAATCAATTTATCAAGAGAAGAATTAGAAACATTAATAGCAGAAGAATGTTACGCACATGTAGTTAAATATCATGATGAAAAGTACGAAGAAATGGATTCAATTTATCGTCAGGTAAAAGTATTGTCTACTGATATATTTGAAAGCAATATAAGAGTTCTTAATAGACTTCAAGAAATAGAATCTATGATAAGCGCACATAGTGTTGGTGTGCAGAATGTATATGATGAATTGAAAGTAATAAAAGAAGTATATGAAGTATCAAAAATAGATAAAGATTTATTTAACAAAATTCATAGTATCAAACAAATAATGGAAGAATGATTGTTAATTTCATAAGGAATGTCAGATATATGAGGTTATTTGATGGAAGATAAAAAGAAGAAAAAAGTAATATCAGAAAAAACACACATAAAACATATGTTTGCTAAAGACAAAGAAATAGATTTTCTAAAAAAAGTTGTAAATGATCAAAGAATTCTATTGGATAGAGATAGAAATAGAAAAGATGAACACATGAGATCTTTATACGAATTGAGATCATATGATGAAATAGTTAATGATATTAAACAAATGTTTCATAATAATTTGCATGATATAAATATGAATATCAATGAAGTTAGAACATTTATGATTGAAACTTGTCGTGTTGTTGAAAGATTAGAAAAACAATTTGGAGAACTGTCACATGGAAGTGGCAAAAAGGCACCAAGAGCAACTAGAAAGGATTAAGACAAATGTACGTCGTTCATACGACTACTTCAAACCAAACTATGACAGATACAACGAGTTCAGACGATTTGTATTTGAATCATCTCTAAAGGATGATGAAATACAATTACTCATGGCTCAATCTAAACCTCAGCTTGAGTTTAACGTACTAGAGGCTTATATATCGCGTCTATTAGGCGAATTCTCTAAGCAAGAGCCTGATATTGAAGTTTCAGCAGATGATCAGAGTAAAGCTGATCCAATGACTATTAAGGTCATAGAACAGCATCTTCGCCATACTTTGTTAGATCCTAAAAACCATAACACTCGATATGAAGTGTATAAAGACCTGTTATCTGGAGGTTTTAGTTCTCTTAAAATATTTACTGATTACGCTAATCCTATGAGCATGCACCAGATCATTGATATAGAACGTGCATTTGATCCAACATTGTGTGGGTATGATCAATTAGCACGCTATTCGCATAAAGGGGATGGTAGATTCTGCTTCGAACTGTTTCCAATGTCTAAGGATGATTTCAAAGAAGAATACCCAGACATTGATGTAGAAAGGTTAAGTTTCAAGCGTGGCTTTGCTGGTTTCAATTGGTCATATCTGAATGATACAACTCCAACATTAATCATTGCTGACTATTATGAGAAGAAAAAGAAAGAGACAAAGATCGTAGAGACTCGTGAAAATAAAGTAATGACGCTTGATGAATATAATAAGATGCTTGATGAATGGGATAAGTTTGAAGCGCCACCAGCAATCATTGGTAAACCGCGTAAGACAATGCTTGAAACTATATGCAGATATCGCCTTATAGAAAATATGGTGATGAAGTATGAAGAAACAGACTTTAGGTGTCTTCCACTAATATTTGTGGATGGTAGTTCTGTTATGGTTAAAACTCCTAAGAATGGCAATGTAAGGCAAGTATGTAGGCCTTATGTGTACCACGCTAAAGGCGCTCAACGTCTTAAGAACTATGCTGGTATTGCATGGGCAAACGAAATTGAAAACACTGTGCAGCATAAATTCATGGTTGCTAAAGAAGCATTACCTAAAGAAGAAGACTTTTTACAAGCATATAAGGATGTGCAGAAAGCTAGTGTGTTGGTTTACAACTCAGTACACGAAAACAACCCAGATATGCCTATATCGAACCCTATTCGTGAGATTCAGCGTGTTCCAATGCCGGTTGAGATATCTCAAGCATTCACTGGTTCCGATTCATTAATTCAGAACATTCTAGGTAGTTACGATGCAAGTCTTGGTATAAATAACAATCAGCTTTCAGGAGTTGCAATAGTAGAAGCCGCTAGCCAAAGCAATTCTACTGCAATGCCATACATTGTTGGTTATCTGCAAGGATATAGTAGAGCCGCAGAAGTTTATGTTGATCTGATGCCTAAGTATTATACGACACCTAGAACGCTTCCTCTGATTGATGAAGAAGGCAAGAAAGGATATATCAAAATAAACCAAGATGATGGCATGCCGATGGATTTTGACACTAATGATCTAAATGTCGTAGTAAAAGCCGGCGCTTCATTCCAAGTTCAGAAATCTCGTACGCTGATGATGGTAAAAGAAATGATGGGCATGTCTCCTATCTTTGCTCAGTTCATAGCTGAGAAAGGATTGAACTTTGTCTTGGATAACATGGAAGGTAAAGGTGTCGATCAGCTTAAGAGTATGGTGGATGAATGGTTACAAGAAATGCAGCAACAGAAAGCTATGGCAATGCAGCAACAACAGCAAGAAATGCAGAATAACCCTGCTGTGATGAAGCAGAAAATAGACGCCCAAAAGTTGATGCAACAATCAGTAAAAGATGATAAACAATTCCAGATGGATATGGCTAAATTAGAGATGGATGAGAAAAAGTTATTGGCTGACTTGCGTATATCTCAAGATCAATCAGCTGTGCAGCTTGTTAAGGCCAATACTGAGAGATTTGCTAAGTCTGTTGATTTACAGATGCAGCATCATGATATGAAACATAGGCATATGAAAGAAGCTATTGAGACTCATCATATGGTTTCACAGCCTAAAGTACAACCTCAACATCAAGGAATGTAAAGAATGATGGTTTATTTGGTTACTATAAATTTTAATGGTTGTTTAATGAAATTCGCAACATTAAGAAAAGACATTGCGGACGATGTATTTATTTCTTTTGAGTTATTAAATCCAGAAATAGAAGAAATTAAGTTAACAGGAAGTTGTGATAAATGTTAAGGAGTTTGATATGAGTGAAAAGAAAGTAACATGGAATGACCTGCATGAAGCGACTCAACATGAAATAAGGAAAACTTATAAATTGAATGATCGTCAGTTCGAACAACAAATCAGGACGCATATGGATGGAGCTAATGCCCAGGAACGTCGTCAATTATATCAAACAGTATGTAGTAAAAGGAGATAAACCATGAAATCTAATCCATTCAACAAGAGAGAAGATAAGAACGCTAAGAAAGCTTTTGCTAAGACAAAGTCTGATGTTAAGCCAGTTGCTAAAGATACAAACAAGACTAAGCGTAAGATGGTTAAGCCTACCAAAGGTAAAAGATATGAATGAAGATAATAATAGGTAAAGTGTGGTATGCATTAAATGGTCAATCTCCTTTTGCATTGAAAATACGTGGATTAGGAATAATGGAATCTTCATTAATTAATGGATTTGATACTGTAGTATTAAATAAAATTCAATTGAAAAAATTAAGAGATCAGATAGACAAGAAATTAGGAGAACATGAGATGCCATTAAAAAAATCATCTTCAAAGAAAGCTTTCAAAGATAACCTAAAGAAAGAAATTAAAAGTGGTAAGCCACAGAAACAGGCTGTTGCCATTGCTTATTCAGTTAAGCGTAAGGCACAGGGTAAAAAGAAATGACATCACCTGTAGAATTGGAATTACCCAAGGAAAAAAGATTCAAATGTCCAACTCATGGTGAAATAAGTGATGCAGAATCTTTGTTTTTAACAGTACATTTGAAAGATGGAAGTTATAGATCAAAGAGAAGATGTATAAAATGTATTATTTATTTTATCGAAAGTACTTTTAGTGAATTGGAAGAGATAAATGACAATATTACAACTTAATCCTACTTTGCCTGTATCTTGCCCAAAAGGTAATGGACAAGCATTATTTTTAATAGATTATGGATCTGAACACAATCTCATGTGGGTAATCGCTATTGATGATACATGCGAGATTTGGACTTACCAGAATCCAGAGGTTAGAGTGCAGAAGAACATAACAATGGGTAGAATTAACAAGACATATAAATATGAAATTGATCCTAAAGTTGAAACATGTAGGCATGAAAACATAATTGTATTGACGTGTATGCCTCCTATAACTAAATGCAGTGATTGTGGGTTTGATTTATCATAGAAGGAAAATAAATGTATTTTGTTCCTCAGCCTTATAAATGTCCTAAATGCGAATATGAGTTTGAATGGTCTCAACATCAAGATCCCATTGGATTGCAAAGACCATATTGCCATAACTGCTATGTTGATTTCATATCAAATAATGTTCCATTAGGAATTATGATTGAGAAAAATAAATGATATGTTTATTCAAACGCCACAAATTCAAACGCACTCACAATCATTTCATAGGTGGTATAATAGCTATCCATGTTAGGTGTGAAAGATGCCACAAGAAGATGATGATATGGTGGTTAACTGATAAAGGTGAAGAAAGAGAAAAGGGTATAAGGATAAGTTTACTATGAACATAGAAGAAAAAATTGATTTGGATATGAGATTGGCTAAGCTAGAAAAATCAAGAGAAAATCATAGAGAAAGATTAGATAATCATTTTGATTTTTGGCGTGAACTACGAGAAAAAATAGAAGGAATTTATGTTAGTACTCAATTTGACATTGATAGAATTACTGGAGAAATAGATAAATTAAAATTAGAAATAAAAGAAATTAAAAGATTTCAGGATATAACTCATCTTCAATATAAGAAAGTAATAGGTCATGCAGAAAAATCACCTTATAAGTGTCCTGTTTGTGATGGCACAACAGAAATGCGTGTACATGAAGTAGCTGAGAAAGATTATCAAATAGCAAAAAAAGGTCAGTTAATTACTAAAATAAGCCAATGTTCTGCTTGTGAAGGAGAAGGCATTGTATGGGGATCAGCGAATGGGTAAGTGTTAAAGATAAATTACCTGATATTCATAATAATGTATTAATTACTGATGGAAAAAATTGTTATATAGGTCATCTTGGTAATGACAAATTTTCTTGGTTTACTGACTTAGAATGGAATCACCATAGAAATTATATATGTCGTTCAGTAACTCATTGGATGCCATTGCCTGATTTACCAAAGTAGAAGACATTGTATGAATTTCATTAAAGAATGTAAAAATAATAAAACAAACTCATATAGGTCTTACAGAAGATGGTATTTTGGATGGAGTGCTATTTGGTTTAACATAGATTGTAGTTCACCTTACAAAAGATTTGAAGTATTATAGAACAAATTCCATGGAGGAAAGACAAATGATTGACAACGGAAAAGTTAAAGATAACCATCAACAAGGCATTGAAAGAGTCAAGCAACGCGGTCCTATGCCTAAAGGTCAACCTGGCAAGATGTCAGACAAAGGAAAAGCAAATTGGAAGCGTTCTGGTGATAAACTAACTCCCAGAAAAGCATAATTCACCATTCATTTGATAAGGATATCAAAATGGGCATTAAATCTATTTATACAGATACTACAGGTCAAGTTCAGGTCAATCCTCGACGCGTTAAAATTATTACTTATGATGGTCTATCAACAGTTACTACAGCTGGTTATCTTTCAGTAGCTCCTTTGTCTACATATTCTGTCTATCCAACAGATGTGTTTGATATTATTTATTCATACTCTGATGCTACGAATAGCGGAACTTATGGTGAATTTTTACCTACGTTTAGTAATGGTATTGTAACGCTAAGTCAGGCTGCCTCATCTGGTATTACATTGCCAACTATTGCAAATCACATTGCTGTTTTCAGTAATACTACTGGTCAATTAGGTGAAGATGCAGCAACTGCTATCAATGGCGGTAACATTCAGGCTGGTTTATCTGGAACTGCTGGCTATGTTGCATCTTTTCCTGCAACAGGATCAAAAGGTAGTTTGCGTTTAACAGCAGTTGCTAATACGGGTGATACGCTTGTTACCATTAGTAACGCATTGCATGGTCAAGCTTCTGTTTATTCTATTCCTGATTCTGGCGCGTCTACAGCTAATTTATTGATTTCAAAATTAACAGGAACTCAGCATATCACGGTAGGAAGTTTAGCAGTTGATGCTGGAACTTTAACATCAGGCATAGCAACAGGCGGTACCGTAGGTAAAGTAATTCTATTTCCAACTACAGCATCAAAAGGATCTTTAACTTGGCAAGCAGTTGCTAATAGTGGAGATACAGCTACTATTTTCCAAACAGCGGCTCTTGGTCAAGCTGTAACTTATACTTTCCCAGATCCAGCGGGTGCTACTGGCGCGCCTTTAGTGGCTCCTAGCGCTTTAGTCTCTGGAAATCTTGTTAAAGCGAGTGGTACAGCAGGATTGATTGTAGATGCAGCTTTTGCATTACATGCTGGCACGACAGCATCTTTTGCAGGCGGTGGCACTACTAATACATTTACTACTACTAATATGACATCTTCTAGTATTGTAACGGCTAACATAGTTACTTCTACTAACTCAGTAAGTATCACAAAAGCAGTTCCTGGAACTAATCAATTAGCAATTACTTTTAGCGCTGATCCAGGTGCGAGTACCACTCTAAACTGGATTAGTATTACCCCAGCAGTAGCTTAATAAAGAGGAAAGTTATGAAAAGAGAAGACATTGAAAAACGTATGATCGATCTTGAAAGAAGTATTGCTCAGACTAATGCAAATTTAAATGTATTACTTGGGCAAAGAGAAGAATGTCAACACTTTTTAAAATGTTTAGATGAAGAGAAAAGACTAATTGATGAAAATGTAATTGATATTAGCACTGCATCCTGATTATTCATTTATTCTTAATTGGTCTTTAAACCATTGGTCGGTTTCTTCTACTGGGTAGTAGATCCGACCTTTTCCTTCTAGTTGAAGGAAGGATGGTTTTTCTTTTTTGAAAATTCTTGCTTGAAACCAATGAATGGAATAACCGTAACGTTTAGACGCTTCTTTAACACTAAGATAGTTTTTACCTAAAATCTCTATCATGAATTTATTCCTTTAAATTCTATAAATCAAACACATGCTATTTTGTGTTATTTTTTATTATTTTTCAATATTTTTTACTATTATTTACTATTATTTTTTGCACCATTTATGCGATAGGTATAGTCTAAAAATATGGATAAAACCATCGAGACTCTTGCGATATGAGAGGCACATACCGTGGCGGGGAAATAGCCAATGCTGCTATGAGCATTCAATCATAGACGAGACTCGTTCGTTAGGCGAGGCGTTTACCGTTGCGGGGTTAATAGCTAAGGAAGCATTGATGGAAAGCTCAAATGGAATGAGCCAAGGTCAAGATACATCTTCACCTGGTAGTTTAACTTCACCAGCGCCAGCACAGCAGCAATCAGCTCCTGCGCCCTCGTCTGATGAAAGGGTTTTAAGGCAATCTGAAGTAAATGAAATCGTTAAACGCGCAAAGTTAAATGCGGTTGATGACTACAAGCGATTGCAGTCTGAACAGCCAAATTACTTTAATCAGAAATATGGGGAAAATGCACCACAGCATCAACCTGTAAATCAGAATGCGCCTACTCCGAACGAAGCTCATTATAGACAGATAGCCGCTCAAGAAGCTCAACGATTACGTGACGAATGGGTACAAGAAGCACGTACCAAGTCCGAATCAGAACATGCACAAAGGATTGTGCAGAACTTCTGGGATAAAATCTCACCTGGTAAAGATAAATATCAAGACTTTGAAAAAGTCACTGGCGATATTGAATACGCACGTTTTCCAAATGTTGTACAAATGTTATCTGAGCACATAGATAATGCTCACGATGTTTTGTATGCCTTTGGTAATGATCCTATGAAAATGTCGCATCTCGAAGCATTGGCTGAGAGATCACCCAGGGCTGCTATTCAACATGCGCAACGGTTATCGCAATCTCTAAAAGAAAACGATAAAGCTTCAAAGATACGCATGCCCAATGAGCCATTAGATCAACTGCGACCTTCTAACACTGGAACGGATAATGGTGTTATGGGAGCAAAGGACTATCGTGCTTTACACAAAAGCCGAGGATGGTCTTAACCATAGCATAAGTATCCGAACTCTCATTCATTGATAGTTAGGAGCTTACTCATGGCTACGTACCCGAATAATATTTTGCAAACCGTGCAGACGTATCAACGTTCTTCACTTGCATTATTGCTTAACCTTTGCTGCCATATTGCAACAGCAAATACAAAATTTAAAGACTTCGATAAGATTCAAGCTAACTTAGGTTCTACAGTTACGTTTGATCTTCCTCCAAGATTCACGACTACATCTGGCCTTGTTGCTGCATGGCAGCCTGCTGTTCAGCGTGTATTGCAGTTAGTTTGCGATCAAGCTAACAACACATCGTTCGCAGTAACAGCGCAACAACGTATCTTCAACTTGGAAAAAGGTGAAGAAGATTACATGCGTGTGTTTGGTAAATCAGCAATTGCAGAATTAGCAAACTTAGTTGAATCTAACATTGCATTGAACTGGGCATCTGCTGTTGTAAGCGGAGTAGATGGCACGACTAATACCTTTTCAGGCCCATATCGTTTCTACGGCGATGGTTCTACAAGTCTAAGTTCATACCAACAATTAGCTCAAGCAGTCATGTTCTTCAAGAACTATGGCTCTGTTGCTGAAGGCATGAAAATCTATCTTCCTGATACTGTAATTCCATCTATCGTTGGTAATGGATTAAATCAATTCGCTCCTAACCGAAACGATGACATAGCCCTCTCATGGGACGTGGGTGATTTCGGCACGCCATTAGTTAAGTACTACCAATCGAACTTAATGCCAATCCACGTTTCCGGTAACAGCGGTGTTGCTGGTAATCTCTTTACGGTAGTAAGCACGAATGATCCTACTGGTCAGAATGTTACTCAAATTACTGTAACAACCAATGGTAGCGCAACAGATGCGAGTGCAGTATTTGCTGGGGACTTATTCCAGTTCAAAGATGGTGTAAGTGGCCAACCTAATATGCGTTATTTGACATTCATTGGTCATACGCAATCCGCTAACCCCGTGCAATTCAGAGCAACAGCCAATGCAGCATCTGCTGGTAGCTCAATCACATTGACGATTACTCCTGCATTGAACTGGGCTGGTGGCGCTAATCAAAACCTAAATAATCCAATTGCAGCTGGCATGCAGATCCTAACATTCCCATCTCATCGTTGCGGTGGAATCTTGGGTGGTGATGGTCTGTTTATGGCTATGCCGCAGTTGCCTGAACAAAGTCCTTATGACACAGCGAATGAATATGATGACGAAACTGGCGCATCTCTTCGTTTGACATATGGTTCTGTATTCGGACAAAACCAAACAGGGATGATCTATGACGAAACTCACGGTTCAGTAATTGTGCCTGAGTATTCCATGCGCTTCCTTGTTCCATTGTCTCAAGGCTAATAATGGAAAGGCGTCAGTTTGGCGCCTTTAACTTAACGGATTAAGAGGAAATTTATATGACAAATCCACAAATTCAGAATGATCCAGTAATCACTTTACCTTTTCTTTATAAAACAGGATTGATAATTTCTAATGACGCAACTACTCCCAATACTGTACTTGATATAGCACAGGGGCAATGCCGTGATTCCAATGATATTATGGATATTACATTAGGAGCCAATAATCCTAATTTAGAAGGAAATACGGTTGCAGCACCTTTAAAATTGAATGCTGCTGTTAATGGTGTTAATGGTCTTGATACTGGATCGTTAGCGGCAAGTACTATGTATGCAGTGTATATGATAGCCGATTCACGCTATTATAAGCCTGTAGCAAGTATTTTAACTCTTGCTTCTAACACAGCGCCTCTAGTTCCTTTTGGTTATGATTCGTATCGTTTAGTAGGATATTGGCCAACTGATGGTAGTTCTCATTTTTTACTTGGTTATGTAACAGGAACTGCTAATTCATTATCATTTTTCTATGATGCTCCTCAAGCATCAAATATTACTGCCGGTGCTTCTACTACTTATGCTGCTGCATCATTAGTTAATATTGTGCCTGCCGTTAATAACTTATCTGTGCTTATTCAAAGTGTTTACACATCTCATGCTGCGGCAGATACATTGAAAATGCAACCAGGTAATGGAACAGGTGACATGGTTACGATCGAAGCACCTAGTACTAATGTTTTATATACAGACTCAGCATTAGTTTCACAGTTAGTGACAGGCGTACCAACTATTAACTATAAAGTTTCTAGTGGAACATCTCCAGCTGCTGTTGCGATCAATGTTAGGGGATATACCTATTCTGTTTAAAGAGGTGAGCTATGACATACCTTGCTCAAACTCTGGTAACGAAAAGTTGGTATTTATCTGGAATCGTCGCCCGTAATCTACAAGTTCCCACGGGCGATCAGATTACTGATGGCTTATTTTTATTAAATGCACTTCTTGATTTCAAGCAGATTGAAACTGATTTGATTCCTTATTTTACCTATAAAACAAATATTTTTTGCGTTTCTGGACAAGAAACGTATTTCATTCCTAATTGTGCGTTGATCCAATCAGTTACTTTTAATATTGGTGTTGTTAGATATCCAATGCAACCTTTAACTGACACTTCTTATTTTGGATCTAGTCGTGTTGATAATATTCAGACATTACCTTTTAACTGGACGTATGTAAGAGAATTAGGTGGTGGTAATTTATATCTTTATTTTTTACCTGATCAAGCATATCAATTAAAAATATTTGGTAAATTCTTTTTGACAGATGTTTCATTAACTACAGACTTAACTACTGTTTATGATACGTCTTATATTGAATATCTTAGATATGCATTAGCTGGTTATATGTGTTCTGAATATGGAATATCTTTCAATCCTGATTCACAAAAGATTCTTGATTCTTATAGAAGAAAATTGATGTATTTATCTCCTCCTGATTTGAGTATGCAGAAGTCTTCTATATTGACGCAAGGTGCTCCTCTATCGTGGGCGCAAATAAATATCGGGATGGGGTGGCAACCTGGGTAATTATTATATAAATAAAGGTTGGTAACCAATGATTACAAGAAAAGGAAATACCAAGCAATTCGCATTGAATATAGTTGGTTCCAGCGTTTTTGGACGATACGCCAAAATCAATAGTGAATTTACTTATAATATGTTTGCATCTGATAACTTCATGGTTCCTTATGCAGGTTATGAAATTGCAATATCCGCAGCTAATTTTGGAAATGGAAAAATAGGTAGAGGATGCTTCACTAGCACTAAATTCAATAGAATAGTAACAGTTATTGATGACAGAGTTTATCTTACTACTATTACTTATAATCAAACTCATTCTCAAGTACAGAATTTCCAAGTATCACAAATTGGAACTTTGCAAACTTCAAGTGGTGTTGTTTACATAACAGAAAATAATAAGCCACAGATTGCAATTTCTGATGGT